>ERZ778022.2082-NODE-2082-length-22431-cov-4.951734_pt1 | contig 22431 bp, 18 predicted proteins | sample MGYA00375752_ERZ778022 | MGnify/ENA primary metagenome ERZ778022 (study PRJEB29350, sample SAMN05389826) | bioreactor metagenome | isolation source: Thiocyanate bioreactor | place: South Africa: University of Cape Town | collected 2014-04-04 ...
TTCAACTACCAGTCCGCGCCCGGCTCGCCCGCCGTGCTCACGATCCTGGTCACCCGCCAGGGATCGAGCATGCAGGTGATCGAGAACAAGCGCGAGGACTTCACCTCCGCGGGCTGGGGCCAGGAGCTCTACTTCAACAACAACGGCAACCGCGCGCCCTTCACTGCCGAGCGAAAGAGCGACGTCGAGCAGCGCATCGCCGCGCAGGGCGGACCGAAGTCGGAGGACGATAGGAGCGCGCTCCAGAAGGGCGCCGACGTCCTGTTCCTCGTGCAGGTACCGCTGAAGCACCACAACGTCGGGCGTCTCGGCGGCGCGATGCCGGGTGGGATGCCCAAGGCGGGCGGAGCGGGCCCCGTGATGCTCGCGCCTGCCGCTCCGCCGGCGATGGAGTCCGCGGCCGCAGCCAAAGACAAGAAGAGCGACGTCGAGCAGGCCGTGCTCGGCCATGGCCCGAACGTCGGACCGTTCAACGAGGGACACGGCCTTCGGTTCGAGCGCGATCCGACGTTTCCGATCCGCATCACCGTGCAGTTCTACAAGGCGACGAGCAACGGCATCGTGAGCGACATCGATCTCGACAGCATCTCGCGATCGATCGGCAGCGTGTACGAGCACGCCGAGTTCGTCGGCTCGCTCGTCCTGCCGGAGGGAGATCCGCGTCGTCCCACCGCGTGGCAGAAGGTGCCGCGCGAGTGGTTCCCCTGGTGATCACGCCAGCGTCGCACCCGCGGCGCGCAACGGCGTTTTCTCGAATGCCTCCGCATACTCGCGCTTCACCGAGGCACCTCGGTTGCATCGAGGGGGTGCGGAGGCATGCCCATGAAATCCCTCTTCCTCTGTTTCCTCGCCGCGTCTCTCGCCACCCTCGGCGCATGCAGCCGCGATCGAAGTCGAACGCAAGATCATGACGCGCTCACCATCATCAGCGAGCGCGAGATCGCGAACCCGAACGATCAGGATCGCGCGGGGGCGTTGACGCTCACCAGCGCCTCGTTGGTCGCGAGCGAGGCCGCCATCGACCGGATCGTCAACTCACGCTGCGCGCGCGAGGTCGCGTGCAACAACATCGGCGCCGACAAGCTGTTCGCAAGCGGCGAGATGTGCGCCCGCGAGGCTCGCAGCAGGATGTACGACGAGCTGAAGTCGATGACGTGCTGGGCCGGGGTGGACGGCAAGAAGCTCGACGCGTGCCTCGACTCGATCCGCGGCAAGAGCTGCGCGGACCCGGTGGACGCGGTGAACCGGATCAGCGCGTGCCGAGCAAGCGAGCTCTGCCTGAAGGCCGAGTTGCCCCGCTGATCGAGCGCCACGGCGCGATCGCGCAGCGTGCGTTAGCGCCCGAACTGCACACAGCGCCGGCTGAGCGTGCCGTGCTCGAAGCCGCGGATCGGGAAGCCGACCGCATGCTCGTAGAGGCTCGCCGCGCCTGCGACCACGAAGAGCGGATCGAGATGCTTCGAGGTCGGGTGGGCACGCCGCGGCTCCGGGCCCTTCGTGCGCCAGGCGAGCAGCTCTTCGATCTCGGCGTCCGCCAGGAGATTCGCCACCCACGCGTCGAACGCGCGGGCCCAATCTGCAGGCGGCGCATCCCGCCGTGGATCGAGCTCGACGACGTTGTGGGTGATCCCGCCGCTCCCGACGATGAGGTATCCGCGCGCGGCAAGCACGCCGATCTTCCGTCCGAGACCGAACAGCCGCCGCGGCACTGCCCCGGCGACGAGCGAGAGCTGGAGCACCGGAATGTCCGCGCTCGGGAACATGCGGGAGAGAGGGCTCCACACGCCATGGTCCCACCCTCGCTCGGCGCGATCGACGGGGAGCAGCGCGGCGAGCTCGTAGGCGAGCTCGGGCATGCCCGGCGCTGCGTACGTCACGCGCTCGAGGTCCGCAGCGCTCCCGGTGATGTCGTAACCGTCGAAGTCGTAGAGGAGCTTGGGCCGCGACGCGGTCGAGCCTCGCGTGAGCGTGTTTGCCTGCCACTGCGCGCTCACGACGAGGATCCCTCGCGGACGAGGAAGCTCTCGCGCCCACTGAGCGAGCTCGGTTCCGCTCGCAACGTCGAGCGCCGATGCGGGCGCGCCGTGCGAGACGAAGATCGGGGGAATGTGGTCCCTATGCCCGATGCTGCCGCTGGCTCGCTCGGCGCACACGGCGGTCACCGCCTTCGACGACTACGAAGCGCGACGACTCCTCCCATCGGCTGAGGCGGCTCGGGATCGAGCGGAGGAAGCGCCTGGACGAGGCGCTCGATCCGCGGCAGCGCGTCGGCGGCAGCGCGCTCGGCGCGAAGCTCGTCGAACTCGCCGTCGAAGACGAGGCAGAGGATGTAGATGCCCGAGAAGGACATCGCGAGGTAGAAGCTCGTCTCTCGCTCGACGTGGCGGAGGTGGCGGCCCTTGTGGAGGCCGTCGAGCGCGGGCAACCGTCGGACTGCCGCGATGGCAATGCGCGTCGCCTCGCTCTCTTGCGGCAGGTCGTCATCGTCCTCGCTCACGACCGCGGCCGATTCGGCAGGCACGGGCGCGCTGTCGCGCCGCCCGGCCGACGCGGGGCCGGCGGAGGACTCGGCTGCAGGAGGAAGATCGAAGCTGACGTCCTGGAGCGGACCGCTCTCGTCGTCGACACGAGACGCGAGCTCGCGATCGGATACCTCGCGAAGGAGAAGCTCGTTGCGAGCACGTGGCCGCGCAGGGACCGACGCGCAGCCCCAGACGACGGGCGAGTCGGTGTCGATGACGACCACGTCGATCGCGCGGGCACGCGCGGCGAGCGCCTTGAGCTCCTCGTGCAGGGACGTGGAGACCGGGGGACGCGAGCGCGTCCTCTCGGACGGGGGCGAGGCGAGCGCATCCACGAACGTGTTCGCGAGCATCGCAAGGCGGCGCTCGAGGGCATCGCGATCCTTCGGCGCTTCGGCGAAGGTTGCGACGACGTGACGGCCATCCGAGAGCCGGCTGACCAGGACGTTGTCCGCCTCGGGCGTCGCCTCACCGAGCCTGAGCAGGCGAACGTCGTCCGCCTGCAGCTCTCGTTTGGCGAGCGATACGAAGCGCTCGAACGCGGGGGATTCGTCGGTCATGCCAGAAGGCGAGCTTTCTAGCACACTTGACGGGCCCCTGTCCCGAAGCTGAAGCGCACTCCGGAAGCTACGATCGCCCAGAAATCACGGCCAAACGCGGCCTCGACGCAGCGTCCAGCCCGGCTCGGCGCGACCTCGAGACGCGATTCGCGCTCAGTACTTCGGAGCCGGTCCGTGGTCGATCACGAACCGCATGTTCTGGATGCACGGCTGATCGCCGAGGACGAGGCACGCCTCGAGGCAAACCTGACGCTCGCAGCTCGAGCTCGCCATCCCGCGACACATGAAGGTCTTCGCCTGCGTCGCCGCTCTCTGGCGAGTCGCATCGTCGCGCGCAAAGGTCGTCATCTGCTGGCGATGACTCCTGCACTGCGCCTCGGCGGCCCTGCCCATCGCAGCGATTCGCTCCTGCTCCTCCCTGTCGGGGCTGGGAGGCGTCGGTGCAGGCGCGCCACCGTCCTTCTGCGCAGGCGCGCCGCCGTCCTTCTGCACGGGCGCGCCGCCGTCCTTCTGCGGAGCAGGCCCAGGCTTCGGTGACGGGGGCAGGGCAGTAGACGACGACGTCGCGCTCGCCGAGGGCTGCGCCGACGGCGTCGGGATCGGCGCGGGTGCACCCGAGCTCATCGCGCCGGGCACGCCGGCGTCAGACGTCTCGCTCGTCGTTGCAGACGCGTCCTGACGGATGACGAAGTACCACGCACCTCCAGCGATCAGCGCGAGGGCGACGAGCCCGGCGAGCACGCCGAGAACGGCGACGAGGACGCCGGGCGAGGCTTGCTTCTGCCCCGTCGTGTTGGTCTGGTGCCACGTGCTCTGCGTGGTCGGGTGCGGCGCTCCCGGCAAGAGGCCCGGCACGGGAGCCGTCCGCGGGGAGCCCGCGGTGCTCGGCACGAACGACGGCCCGGGCGGATCGCTGCTCGTCGTCCCCATGCCCGTCGTCGAGGCCATCCCGAGCTCGAGGACGTGCGTCGGCGTACGTGCGAACGAGCCGACTCCGCTGAACGGCTGACCGAACGGCGCGGGTCCGGTCCCCGACCGCACCACGCGAGAGATGCGCGCCGCGGAGAGACGACCTCGCTCGGACGCAAAGGGAGCGAGCGCATCCGCGAGCGCGGCCACGTCCTGGAAGCGGCCCGCCGGGTCCTTGTGCAAACAGCGAAGGATGACGCCTTCGAGCTCCGGCGGCGCCTGGGGACGGCGCACGCGCAGCGGGGTGGGCGGATCCATCGCGATCATCGCGCACAGCGCCGACGCGCTCGGAGCCTGGAAGACCGGAGACATCGTGAGGAGCTCGAACAAGATCGAGCCGAGCGCCCAGATGTCGGCACGCGCGTCGACGTTCTTCAGGCTGCGGACCTGCTCCGGGGACATGTAGAGCGGCGTGCCCATCACCATGTCCGTCGACGTCAGGTTCGGCGCGCCTTCGTCGACCGTCTTCGAGATCCCGAAGTCGAGCACCTTCACGCAGTGCGATCCGTCCGGGCGCTGCGTGAGGAAGAGGTTCTGGGGCTTGAGATCGCGATGCACGATCCCGAGCCCATGCGCTTCGCCGAGCGCCTCGCACGCCTGGAGGACGAGGTCGCAGGCCTCGTCGATCGGAAGCGCGCCACGTTGCGCGAGGACGTGCGCGAGATCGGCGCCGCGGAGATGCTCCATCACGATGAACGGCGCGCCGTTCGGGAGCGTGCTCACCTCGAAGACGCGGACGACGTGCTCGCTCTGGATCGCGGCCGCTGCGCGTGCCTCGCGGACGAAGCGCGCGACGGCCCCCTCCCGCGACGCCTTGTGTGGCGCGAGGAACTTGATGGCGACGGAACGACCGAGCGACGTGTCGAGCGCCGCCATGACCACGCCCATCCCGCCGGCGCCGACGACCGCGTCGAGCCGGTATTTCCCGCAGATCACCTCGCCGGGGCGGGGCAGCTCTCTCGCGTCGCCGCCGTTGTCCCCTGCCCCAGTGCTTCGAGAACCCGAATCCATCCTCCGGTGAGCGTAACAACCGACTGTATGGCGCGGAACAGCGGCTTTACCTATCGTACGCGCAGGTGGCGGGCGCTCTTCCCTCGAGCGAAATCGATTCTATCAGGCGTGCACCTGCCGCGGATGGCGACGGGAGGACGCGCGAGGGCCGAGCCGCGTCCGCCGCGACGGGCCTGCTCGTCCTCCTCTCGTTTCTCTTCCGCCTGCCGCCCCTCCTCAACGCGCGGTCGACGAACTCCGACGCCGCCGTCGTCGGGCTCCAGGCGATTCACCTCCTCCAGGGAGAACGCTCGGCGTTCCTCTGGGGAAGCGGCTACCAGACGTCCGCCGATGCGTACGTCGCCGCCGGCTTCTTCGCGCTCGCGGGGCCGACGCCGCTCGCGCTCATGCTCTCGGCGCTCTCGCTGCACGTCGGAGCGACGTGGCTCGTCTTCGCGACGCTCCGAAGGCGGCTCGATCCGTGGACGTCGCTCCTCGCCTCTCTCCCGCTCGTCTTCGCGCCGAGCTCGATCCACACGTACGCGCTCTACCCGCCACGACAGCTCGGGATCACGCTCGCCGTCGCCGCGCTCTGGGCCCTCGACGGGGCGGCGCAGCGAAGCCGCCACCCGAATGCGTGGCTCGCGCTCGGAGGCCTGCTCTACGGACTCGCGATCTCGGCAGACCCGTATCCGCTCGTGCTCGCGCCGATCGTCCTGGTCATCGGGTATGGCGCGCTCGGCACAGCCCCGCGTCCGCTCGCGCGCGCGCCTCTCCTCGGCGCCGCCGTGCTCGCAGGTCTCGCTCCCTTCGCGCTGCTCCACGCCTCCGCCCGCGGGACGAGCGGCCCGATGGGTCTGACCACCAGCGTCCTTCATCGCAACTGGAAGCTCCTGGTCGACGAGTGTCTGCCGTGGGCGCTGAGCTACAAGGTGTATTACGCACACCACGTGATGGACTACCTGCCGTGGGACGCCCCCGTCCTCGTGCAGGCGGTCCAGATCACAGGCGCGCTCGTCGCCGGCGCGCTCGTCGCCGTCGGGCTCGGCGCCCTCTTCGTGCGAAAGGTCCCGCTCCCGATCCGACGCCTCGGCTTCGCTGGCGCGCTCGCCTGGCCGATCACGATCGGCGGCTTCCTCGGATCGGTCATGGTGATGGACCTCTTCTCGATGCGCTACCTCGCGGTGCTCACGCTGATGCTGCCGTTCGCGTCGGTGCCCGCTGCGTGGATGCTCGGCAGGACACGCTTCGCCGTCCTCATCGCACCACACCTCGTCGCGTCGGCGCTCGGCGGATGGGTCAGCTACGGGCCATTCGTACGCGGTCCGGTGCCGGTGCTCGAGACTCCGGAGCTCCGCGACGACTACGCGCTGCTCGACCTCCTCCGCGCTCGGCGGATCACGTACGCCGAGGCGGACTACTGGGCGTCGTACCGACTGACGTTCCTCTTCCGCGAGCACGTCATCGTCGTACCGACGAACCCCACCGAGGATCGCTACGCGCCGTACCGGCGCGCGTTCGAGGCAGCGCCGACGTTCGCGTACGTCTTCGATCCGGGGCGCTCACGCGAGGACATCGCCGAGGCCGAAGCGCAGCTCGTGCGGACGAACGCTCGCGTGGAGAAGACACACGTCGGCACGCTCGCGGTGTTCTTGGTCACACGAGGCCGTGTCCCAGAGTCCCCCTGAGACGAACAACGAACGGCCGAGCGGCCGGCGAAACAGCTCAGTCCGTGCAGGGGACGTCGGCGTACGGATCGGATCCCTTGTCGGGACGGACGACCGCAGCCTGGAGCCGGGGCTCGCTCGAGCGAGCTGAACGGGCCGCGCGCAGCCGCGCTTCGCTCGACGCATCGCGTCCTCCACGCTCGCGTCCACGAGCGACAGGAAGATGACGCGTTGCAGCTTGAGGCTTGGCAGACAGTGGATGACTCATGACGTTGATCATCGGACGCAAAGCGTATGCCCTTGTCGGTCGACTGGGCGAATACCTGGAAACTCCATCAGCCCTGCGAATGAGCGTGCGCAGTTGACTGCATAAGGTGTCAATTCCTACACGGGTCCCTGTAGCTGAGAGGACGCAGCTAGCATTACTCGAGTCCTCATGACGCAAGCCGCCGCTCCCCCGAAAGTTTGACGCACGAGTCTCGAAGCCATGGCGCGCGTTCCGAAGAAGCTCGGCCCCTACCGCGACAAACGTGCTCCCGGCATAACGAATGAGCCGTTCGGGGATGAAGCTCCGGCGATCGACGCCCGAGCTTCGTCCAAGCCGGGCCAGACCGAGTCCGGCGCGTTCGTCGTTCATCTGCATGATGCAACGAAGCGTCACTACGACGTGCGGCTCGAGATCGGGGGCGTGCTCCTCAGCTTCGCAGTGCCGCATGGGCCGAGCCTCGATCCGGCGAAGAAGGTCCTCGCCGTGAAGACGGAGGACCACCCGATCGAATACCTCGATTTCGAGGACGTCATCCCCGACGGTCAATACGGCGCCGGCTCGATGATCGTCTGGGACCGTGGCTCGGTGACGTACGTCGAGGGCCCTGCGGAGACGGAGCTCGCGAAGGGCAAGCTGCACGTCGAGCTGCGCGGGATGAAGCTCCGCGGACGCTGGGCGTTCGTGAAGCTCGCGAAGGGCGAGACGGGAAACGAGTGGATCCGGTTCGGGCGATCGCGATCACGGAGGACCTGCCCAGGTCCGTGCTATCCGGTCTCACCGTCGACGAGCTGGCGGGGCGAGACGAGATCGAGCGGTCGCACCTCGAACGCGCGAAGAAGCTCGGAGCGAAGAAGGACGCGTCGCTCGTCGGCACGCTCCTCGAGCGTGAGCGCTCCCCGCTGGCCACGCCCTCCGTTCACGAAGGCGCCGCGGCGAAGGGCGCCAGGGTCTACGACGCCCAGCTCGAAGGGGTTCGCGTCCTCGCGGTGCGCGACGGTGACGTCGTCGCGCTGCGCGTGTGGACAGGTCGAACCCCCGAGCGCATCGAGGCATTTTACCCCGATGTGGTGAGAGCGCTGCGCGCGCTCCCGATGACGCGGGCGGCGTTCGACGGCGAGCTCGTCGCGTTCGATGCGACCGGTCATCCCAATCTTCCTCGTCTTGCGCAGCGCGTCGCGCGGATAGCGAAGGGCGAGGCTCATCGCGCGGTGACGACGACTCCGGTCGTCCTCGTCGTGAACGACGTGCTGGCACTGGGAGACCTCGACACCCGTCCACTGAAGCTCGAGGCGCGGCGAGCGCTCGTTTCCGGGCTGCTCCCTCCCCTCGGGTTCCTTCGTGCGGCCACGCCGCTCGAGGGAGACGAGGCGCGAGTGCTTGCGACGTGCGCATCGCTGGGGATCGCGAACGTGATCGCGAAGGGCAAAGGCTCGGCATACACCGAGGGCCAAGGGAGATGGTCGCTCCTGTCGACCGGGCTACCGCCGCGCTCGCGATCCGTCGTCGATCACAAGGCGGGCGAGCATCAGACCACGCTCCGCCATGTCGTCTCGAATCGCGAGAAGGTCTTCTGGCCCGCCGATCCGTCGGCGAACCTGCGCGCACGTACCGAGAACTACACGAAGGGCGATCTCGTCGACTACTACGCAAGCATCGCCGACGTCCTCGGTCCGTACCTGAAGGACCGCCCGGTGATTCTGGTCCGCTATCCCGACGGCATCGACGGCAAGAGCTTCTTCCAGTGGAACGTGCCCGTCGGCATGCCGCCGTGGATCCGGACGCTCACGCTCGCGCACGACCTCGACGAGGGCGCGCTCGCGTCGACGGGAGCCACGAGCCCCACGCCGTCGCGGGTGTCGTCGCCGCCGCCGAGCCAGAAGGCGCCGAAGCGTGTCTTCCTCGTCGAGGATCGTTCAACGCTCGTCTACATCGCGAACCTCGGGTGCATCCCGCTCCACGTGCTCGCGAGCCGCGCGCCCGATCTCGCGCGAGCCGACTTCTTCACGATCGACTTCGACGTAAAGCAATCCGAGCTGCGCCACGCGGTGACGCTCGCCCGAACGCTGCGCGGTCTGCTCGACGCGATCGGGCTCGTGGGCTACCCGAAGACGTCCGGTCAGACGGGCCTCCACGTGCTCGTGCCGCTCGGTCCGAACCAGAGCTTCGACACCGCGCGCGCGCTCGCCGATCTCCTCGGGCGGCTCCTCGTCGAGCGGCATCCCGACATCGCGACGATGGACCGGATCGTGTCGCGCCGAGGCGATCGGGTCTACGTCGACACCGGCCAGACGGGGACGTCGCGAGCGATCGTCGCGCCGTACTCGGTCCGCGCCGTCCCGGGCGCCACCGTCTCGACACCGCTCGCGTGGGAGGAGGTCACCGCCGACCTCGACCCGCGAGCGTTCACGATCACGACCGTGCCCCGGCGAATCGCAGAGCGAGGCGATCTCTTCGCGGGACTGCTCGCGGCGCAGCCCGACATCCCGACCGCGGTCGCGAAGCTCGCCGTGCTCGTCGAACGTAGCCGCTGAGCGCAAGCGGACCAGCTACGTCGCGGCGCGCGCACGCAGTCGCTCACACGAGCCCGAGGCGCGACGGGGTCGGCAGGGCTCGTGTCGGGGCACCACTTGACGAGTCGAACTCCTGCGATATATCGAGATGCATCCGAATCGATCGCCGACATTCCGTACGGAAGACAAGCGCAAGGGGCGCAATACGCCCGACGACTGCGCGACGCGGTCGCGTTGAAAGGAAGAGCACATGAACTCGAGCCTGTTTTCATTCTTCGGACATCGACATGGTGGCGCCGAACTAGCCGCGGGCCGCGGAGGGCGCGGGCGCGGGCCGTTTGGCGGTGGCATGTTCGGCAATCCGTTCGGCAGCGGCATGTTCGGCGGCGGTCCACCCGGTGGCGGTGGCTTCTTCCGTGGCGGTGGTAGCCGCGCACGACGCGGAGACGTCCGCACTGCAGTGCTCCTGCTCCTCGCCGAGCAGGCTCGCAACGGGTACCAACTGATGCAGGAGATCGAGCAGCGCAGCGAAGGCGCGTGGCGTCCCAGCCCGGGGTCGATGTATCCCGCACTCCAGCAACTCGAGGACGAGGGACTCGTGCGTGTGGAGGCCGAGGGCGGCAGTCGCCTCTTCCACCTCACGGAAAAGGGGAAGAAGGCGGCAAGCGAGAAGTCCGCGTCCAAGGAGCCCGCGCCCTGGGCCCCGTCGAACTTCGGCACCGAGTCCGTCGGAGAGCTCCGCGAGTTGTTCCATCAGGTCGCAATGGCGACGATGCAGGTCAACCACGTCGGTACGCCCGCGCAGGTCGCAGCGGCTCGTAAGATCCTCGCCGAGGCACGTCGGTCCCTCTATCAGCTCCTCGCCGAAGCGGACGGTGACGAAGGGGAGCGCTGATGTCTCTCAAGGGCAAGTTCGCGCGCCTCCTCGGCGGCATGCTCCTGAAGACTGCGCGCGTCGCGTCCGTCGAGGCTGTGGGCCGTGGATTCCAGCGACTCCTGCTGCACGGCGACGTCCCGACACCACGCGCCGGAACGAAGGTGCAACTCCTCCTGCCGTCGGACGAGATGCGTACGTACTCGCCCATCGCCGCGCCCGATGGCATCACGCTGCTCGGCTACAAGCACGCCGGCGGGCCTGGCGCGCGTTGGATGTGCGAAGTGAAGGCCGGGGACAACGTTCGTTTCGCCGGTCCGCAGCGCTCACTGGAGCTTCCTGCAGGGCCCGTCATCCTCGTCGGTGACGAGACCAGCGTGGCGGTCGCATCCGCGTTCGAGGCCGAGCGGCCTGGCGAGGTCCACGCCGTGTTCCAGGTGGACGCCATCGAGGACGTTCACGTTGCCGTGGGAGCCATGGGCCTCCGCCGCGCCACCGTCGTCCCGCGCGGCGGGACCTACGACGTCGTGGAGGCGGTGCTCGCCGCTCGGGCAGCCGCTCCCTCGGCCAGCCTCGCGCTGACCGGTGGGTCGGAGCTCGTCGTCGCGGCACGCGCGGCGCTTCGCGCGCGCAGCCTCCACGACATCAAGACCAAGCCGTACTGGGTCCCGGGTTCGGCCGGGCTGGATTGAAAGCCATGCGAACCCGCACGGCGGCAGGCGACGAATCGCTCCTCGCGCAGGCTCGCGAGCGGCTGGATCGCTACCTCGCCGACAAGGGGCTGAAGCGCCCCCGCAAGCGCCTCACCACAAGCGCCAGCTCTACGGTCTCTGCGCTGGCTGTCAGGCCGAGGGCACGGCAGGTCTGGATAGATCGAAGAGCGGGTCGGCAACTCGCCGTGCTCGTCGAACGTAGGCGCGGAGCGCAGCTGGCCCGAAGGCGTCTCGGTTGCGAGATGCGTTCGAGCCGGATACCTCGTCAGTCCGCGCGACGGCGACGCCGACACGTAGCGGAAGCGACCAACGCGACGAGCGCCGCCACTCCACCAATCTCGCCGAGGGACCCGCGGGTGGCGAGCGAACATCCACCCGAGTCGCTGGAGGCGTGCTGGTCATGGGCCGAGGCACCCGTCGTGTTGGTGCCTTGGGTCCCGGGACCGGACCCCGTCGCGCGCGCCCACGCATCCTCGTATCCCGCCGGGGCCGTGTTGCACTTGCGTAGGTCTTCGGAGAAGTCCGGCTCGTAGCTCGCGAGCGGCGGAAGCGTGCCGTGCGTCACGCAGATGGGCGCGCTGCGCACCGTCTCGGGGGTGGAGCGTGCGGTGTTCGTCACTGCGAGCACCGCGCAGTACTGGGCAGCTTGGTTCTTGAACTCGACGCCGATGGACGTTCGCTCATCGCCGAAGATGTAGGCGTCTCTCTCTCCGCTGATGTCCACGACGGAGACGCTGAGGAACTCCTGCTCCGCTACCGGGAACGGGCTCCACGACATCATGAAACGCACGCGCGGCTCCCCCGCGGTGGAAAAGCAGTGCCCCGTCCTGACGGCACCACACGTGTCGACGTCATTCGGGGTGGCGCCGTCGCAACAGACGATGTCGTTGCTGAAGCTCTCCCACGCGAGCGAGGCGTTGGCAGCGAGGTTTGCCGGGACCGCGAGCGGCGTCATCGGGCCCGCAGTCGTCTCGAAGCCGAAGCTCCTCGTGGGCGCTCCGTTCGCGATCGTCCCGCCATCGATCGTCGTCGAGACCTGATAGTGGGTGCTCGCAGCGAGCGGCGCCGCGGGGCGGAAGAAGTAGACGCGATCGCCCGCAGTGGCCTCGACGCTTCCGTCGATGGCCGTCCCGAGATCGTCGGTGACGTGCACCTGGAGCGTCCCGCGGGATGCGGCGCCCCCCGGTCCCTTGGCGTCGAAGGTCAGACCGAGCGGGATCGGCGCGTCCGTGGGAAGCCCGTTCGCGATGAACCTGGGTTCCGCCACGCTCCAACCAACGGGCCCCCGCATGGGCGAGCACGCCTGGGCAGGGCTGGAAGGAAGGAGCGAGGCGGCCACGGAGAGGGAGGTGAGCGCCGCAAGCGACAGGAAAGTGTTTCGCGCCATGCCAGCCACAGCAGCAACGTGCATGCCGTCGTCGCGCACTCGTCTTTTCCAGGATTTCCGGGATGCGGCCGCGCCTCGGCCTGTGCCAACGCTTGCCACCCGGCACGGGCACACTGCGCCGAACGTCAGCTCGGTCGTGGTCGACGGCTCGCGTGCCCTCCCCGTGATCGCCGGCGAGGCCACGGAAACAGCCGGACGAGGTCGCGGCGTGCGCTAGGGCGTGACGATCCCGGCCGCGTAGTCGATCGTGACGTACTGGTTCAGGCCGAACGTGCCCGGCTCGAAGCGCTTCGTTTCGCCGTTCGGCCAGCGGACCTCGAGCGCCGCCTTCGTGACACCGCCCTCGCAGCCCTTGTCGCCGAGGCCGAAGAGGAGCGCGCGCGCGTCCGCCGAGCTGTACGTGCCGCGGCTCGACTTCACCTCGCGCACCCAGCGCTTCTCGGAGACGATCACGGTGACGCGCGCGCCGATCGCGTCGCGGTTCACGTTCGTGCCGTCGCCGCGGAGGCGCACCCCGAGCCAGCCGTTCTTCTGACCGATCGTGTTCTCGAAGAGGAAGTTCGCCCGGCCGGCACCGCCGTTGTCGCGCCCGCCGACGAGGAGATCGAGATCGCCATCGCCGTCGATGTCCGACCACGCGAGGTTCTGTCCCGACTTCACCCGATCGGTCGCCCCGCTGCGGTCGTTGATGCCGCTGATGAGGCCGACGCTCGTGAACGAGCCGTCCTCGTTTTGGTGCATCAAGCCGAACCACGCCTTCTGGTCCGGCTTCGAGTAGTTTTCTTCGTACTTCTTGTCGCGCGTGACGGAGAGGTCGATGCGCCCGTCGTTGTCGAAGTCGACCGCGGCCGCGTCGATATCGCCCTCGTTGAACGGGATCCCTCGATCGAGCGTCACGTTCTCGAACGCGAAGCCGCCTGCCTCGCCCTTGTTCAGGAGCAGCATCGACGGATCGCTCCACTTCCGCGACTCGTCGGCGTCGACGGGATGGGAGATCGTCGCCAGCCAGATGTCCATGTTGCCGTCGCCGTCGATGTCCTGGCAGTCGATCCCGAAGCCGTTCGACCCGACGTACTTCGAGGGATCCACCGGCTGCTCGTCACGGCCCTTGCCGGTCGACGCGAGATAGGAGTTGCCGGTCGCGAGCGCGTTGAAGCCGCGCTTCGTGGCGACGTTGGTGAACACGCCGGCACCGTCGTTCTGCCAGAGCGCACGCCAGCCGAGCCCGACGCTGACGCCGTAGTGCGAGACGAAGATGTCGAGGTCGCCGTCGTTGTCGTAGTCGCACGCGACCACGCCGTTCGTCGGCTGCGCCGGCCGCTTCTTCAGGTTCTCCGATGCGTCGCTGAACGTCCCGTCGCCGTTGCCGAAGTAGAGCTGGTCGAGCGCCCCCTGCGAGGTGCCGCCCGCACCGACGTACAGATCGAGCCGCCCGTCGCCGTTGAAATCGGCGAAGACCCCGTTCGCCGCGAGGGCTGCCTTCTCGAGGCCCGAGCTCTCCTTCTTCGTGAAGTGGCCCTTGCCGTCGTTCAGGTAGAGCGCCGACGTCTCGCCCTCGAGCGCGATGTCGAGGCCGGCGAAGCAATCCTGATCGCCGTCGTTGTCCACGTCCGCGAAGACGAAGAAGCCCGCCTGCACCCCGCGCAAGCCGGACTCGTCGGAGAAGTCGCGGAACGTCTTGTCGCCGTTGTTGAGGAAGACGAGGTGCTCGAACGGGATCCCCTTCTGCGGGTTGGGAAAGAGGCTGTGAGCCACGATGTCGTCGCGACCGTCACCGTCGATGTCCGCGAACGCGAGGCGACTGTGGTCGTTGATCGGGATCGGTACCGTGGGGTTCGGGACGAAGTTGTCCTTCTGGATCCCGGATGGCGCCGAGATGTCGACGAAGAAGTCCTCGCCGGGCGCCGTGAGCGGCCGCTCGGTGCACGCGAGCACCGGCCCGGGAGCGCCGCCGTCCGCCGCGTCTCCGCCTGCCGTCGCGTCCGACGAGCAGGCCGCGACCGAGAAGACCGAGAGTCCGAGGAGGTACGCGAGGTTTGTCCGGGTGGTCATCTCGAGCCGTGGAGTAGCACGTCCTTTTACCTCGTAAAGCGAACGGAGCCCCTCCCAGCGGCCGCCTCCGCCCCAACAAACGAGGTCGGGGCTCGCGTCCCAACCACCCCAGACGAAGCGCGGAGTGGAACCGTGCGAACGACGCGATGACGCGGCGAGACGCGGTCCGCGCGACGCCGCCGGCGCACCGAACGACACCGATGACGGCCCGAAAATAGGTGGCACCTGCGCTGCACTTGACGCCCCGGACCTCCCGCGCCAGTTAGGGTAGGCCGTGGCAGCCAGCTATTTCGACGTCGACGGAACGCTCGTACGCACGAACCTCGTCCACCCGACGCTCTTCTACTTGATGCATCAGCGCACGCCGATGCGGAGCCTGCAGAAGCTCGCCCGGGCGGCGTTCCGGAGCCCCGCGTTCATCTGGGCGGAGATGCAGGACCGGCGGATGTTCAACGAGATGCTCTTCACCTCGTACGAGGGCATCTCGCAGGATCGCCTCCACATCCTAGCCGACGACGCGTTCGACACGGTCCTCAAGAAGGCGATCTACCCGCACGCCCGCGACCTCATCGCGCGCAGCCGGGACGAAGGCCACGACGTCGTCATCGTGTCGGGCGCGCTCGACTTCCTCATGAAGCGCCTCGCCGACTACCTCGGCGCCACGCACGTCATCGCGAACAAGCTCGAGATCAAGGACGGCTACGCCACGGGCCGGCTCCTCCGCCCGGTGGTCGCTGGTCCGGAGAAGGCTCGCCTCATCCGCGAGCACGCTCGCGAGCACGGGCACGACCTCGACGAGTGCTTCGCTTACTCCGACAGCTACTCGGACGTGCCGATGCTCAGCGTCGTCGGTCATCCGGCCGCGGTGAACCCGGACAGCAAGCTCCAGCGCCTCGCGCGCACCTACGGCTGGCCGGTCCTCACGCTCGAGAAGACCTCGGTCAACTGACCGCCTCCTCCTGACTGGCGGACGCGCACGGCTCGGCGAGGAGTCGGTCGACCGACCGCGTCCTCGTGACGCCTGTGGCGGGGCTCGAGCGCACGAGGACGTGTCGCTGGACGTCTGCGGTTCGTGCGCTCCGGCGGCCGAACGCCGCGGCCCCAGTCCCGTACGACCGTACGATAAATTTGGTACGCTCGTACGGAATGAGCGCGCGGAGCCATACGCCCAAGGGACAGCTCGCGCGGGAGCGCATCCTCCGCGCCGCGGAGCCGCTCATCGCGGCTCGGGGCTTCCACGGGACGAGCATGCGCGACGTCGCAGACGCGTCCGGGCTCCCGCTCGCCACCATCGTCTATCATTTCGCGCGAAAGGAAGCGCTCCACGGCGCGGTGCTCGGCGAGATCGCCGCGCAGCTCCTCGGCGCGCTGGCGGAGGCGCGAAGAGCGAGCTCGTCCCCGGCGGACGGCGCCATCCGCGGGCTCATCCGCTGGTCGCTGCGCCATCCGGGGCGGGTGCGGCTCCTCATGCGAGAGCTGCTCGACAACCCGACGCGCGTCTCCCACGCATCGTCGCTGCCCCTCGCACCGGTGCTGACGACGCTCGCGGACGACGTCCGCGCGGCCGGTCATCCGCAGCCGGAGCTCGCTGTGCTCCACGTGGTCGGCGCGGTGAGCTACGTCGTTGCGGCGCGTCCAACCGTCCGGCGCATCGTCGGGACCGAACGCGACCGCGAGATGATGACGTCGTACGAGGAGGAGGCGGCCGCGTTCGCGCGGAATGCGCTCGGCCTCGACGGCGGCGACGACCGAGATGCGGGCGGCAAGAAGGCCGGCGTGAAGAGGGCGCCGGTAAAGAAGGAGCAGCACCATGCATCGAGATCGACAGATCGAGCTCGTCCGGCGCGTCCTCGCACACGTCGAGGCGAAGACGACGGACACGGCGCCCGCGGGCGAGATGCTGGACGTGAGCGCCTACTCCGATGAAGCGCTGATCGACCGCGAGAACCAGGTGCTCTTCCGGGAGCTCCCGCTGGCGATCGGCCACGCGTCGCAGCTCCCTCGACCGGGAGACTTCATCACCCACGACGCCTCCGGCGTGCCGCTCCTCGTCGTCCGTCGCGACGATGGAGGCGTCGATGCGTTCATCAACGTCTGCCGTCATCGCGGGACGCGGGTGGAGGCCGCGCCGCATGGCAACAAGCGGGCGTTCTCGTGCCCGTATCACGGATGGACGTACGGCAAGCGCGGCCAGCTCGTGACGATCCCACACGAGCGCGGGTTCGCCTGCGTCGACAAGACCTCGCGCGGCCTCGTGCGCGTCGCCGCAGGGGAGGCCTCCGGCATCGTGTTCGTGAGGCCCGCGCCGCTCGCCGAAGGCGAGGACGCCGCGCTCGACGCGCGCGCGTGGCTCGGGCCGCTCGTCGAGGACCTCGAGGGCTTCGGCGTGAGCTCGTCGGTCCTCTACGGCGCGCGGTCGGTCGACAAGGCGCTCTCGTGGAAGCTCGCGATCGACATCTTCCTCGAGACCTATCACTTGCGCCCGACCCACAAGGACACCATCTACCCCATGTTCTTCGACAACCTCGGGCTCGTCGATCGGGTGGGACCGCACCTGAGGAACGTCTTCCCGAAGCGCACGATCAACCAACTCGCAGCAGAGCCCGAGTCGAGCTGGACGCTCCGCGCGCACGCGAACGTCCTCTTCCACCTCTTCCCGAACACGCTCGTCCTCGTGCAGCCCGACCACACCGCCGTGCTCCACGTCTGGCCGAACGGAGCCACGCGCGCGACGGTCGCCTCGTACCTCCTCGTGCCGGAACCTCCGGCCTCGGACAAGGCACGAGGTTATTGGGACGCAAACGCCGCCGTCCTGTACGGAGCGACAGAGGAAGACTTCACGATGGGCGAGTCGATCCAGCGCGGCCTCTCCTCGGGTGCCAATCGTGAGGTCGTCTTCGGCGCGTTCGAGCACGCGCTCGGTCACTTCCACGCCGAGGTCAGGCGACATACGCACGCCAGGAGCGTCTAACGCGCAGGTGCCGGGCTTCATGAGCTCCAGGGCCAAGGCTCTCACGGGCTCATCACGCGCGGCGCTTCGAGCATCGCGCACGGACAACGGCTCGGCTCCGGGTACTCGACAGCCGAGCCGTCGACCATGGAGTGTGAAGCGTTCGCGCCTCCGCTGTGCGAGGCGGATTGGGACGACGCGAACGTCTGCACCGACCGAGACTCGACAGCAGCACTGACGAGATCGAGAGCGCGATTCGCCCAGGCCGCGGGTGAGCCGTCTCGCGAGTCCTCCGCTCGGGTCGGGAACAAAAACGGTGAGGTCGAGCACGAGGCGCACGTTCGAGGGACGCGCGCGAACGGCCGAAATCGGGCGCCCTTCCCGGCCGGGTTCAAGAGGCCACTGGAACACGATGCCCGCAGAGCATTGCCGCTCCCCGCAGCTGCAGCGCTGGTGGTCCCCCGGGTGCAGAGGCGGCGACGTGAGGAGGTACCTCGACATGAAGACCATCTCGAAACGAGTATTGCCCATCATCACGTTCGGAGCCGGACTGTGGCTTCTCGGCGGCTGCATGAGCCCAACCGATGAGACAGATCCCCTTATGGACGAGGCTCAGGCGACGGACACGGAGGCACAGGCGACGGACACGGAGGAGCAGACGGAGACGGTGAACCAGGCCCTCCCGATCGGGGCCGCCGGAATCGGGTTCGCCGCGCCCATCGGAGCCATCGCCGCCCCCATCGGGTTCGCTGGGATCGGAGCCGCCGGCCTCGGCGTCGCGCCCGGCATCGGCTTCGCCGGTATGCCCATCGGAGGCCTCGGCCTCGGCGTCGCGCCCGGCATCGGCTTCGCCGGCATGCCCATCGGGGCCGTCGGCCTCGGCGGCGTCGGCCTCGGCGGAGTCGGCCTCGGCGGCGTCGGCTTCGGCGGAGTCGGCATGGTCGGAGGTGCCGGAATAGGCTTCGCCCCGGGCATGGCCCTAGGCGTGGGGTGCGCCGGAATCGGCTGCCTCTGACGGGCGATCCAAGCGAAGCTCTCTGCCACCGCATGCGCGCTCGGAACGATTCGAGCGCGCATGCGGTGCTGCCGACACGCGACGACCAACGATCGCCGAGCGCTACCGACCGGTGCCGTCGGTCATCCGACGGACCAGCGCGATCAAGGCATCGCGATCGAATGGCTTCGCGAGCCAGCCGTCGGCCTGGACCTCGTCCGCGCGCTTCGCCGGATCGGTCGACGCGGTCACCACGACGATGCGCGGCCTCGGTCCGCCGCGCCGATCGAGCTCCTGACAGAACTGCCAGCCATCCATGACCGGCATCGACATGTCGAGGAGCACGACGCTCGGGCGGCGGGCCACGATCCGACCGAGCGCCTCCTTGCCGTTCGCCGCGGTCTCGACCTCGAGCCCCTCCCCCTCGAGGATGATCGCGAGTAGCTCGCGCAGCGAGGCGTCGTCCTCGACGATGAGCACGGACGACGTCATGTCGTCCTCGCGAGCGGCAGCCTCATATGGAACGAGCTGCCCTTCCCCTCCTCGCTCTCGAACCACATCTCGCCGCCGTGTCGGCGAACGATCTCTCGGGCAAGGTACAGCCCGACGCCGAGCCCGCCCCTGTCGTGCACCCCTCCGGCGTGCACCTTGAAGAAGAGGGTGAAGACCTTCTTCTGCTGGTCGAGAGGGATACCGATGCCGTGATCGCGGACCGTCATCGTCACGTCGCGATCGTCCGCCGAGAGCTCGATGTCGATCGCGGTGCCCGGCGTGGAGTAACTCACGGCGTTCATGATCAGGTGCCGGATCGCCTGCGCGATCCGCGCGGAATCGACGATGACAGGAAGGTTCGGCCGCATCTCGACATGGAAGCGATGGCTCGGAGCACAGCGCTCCGCTCGGCGAACGACGCCGAGGGCCAGCTCCGTGAGGTCGATCCGCTCGCGTGTGAGGCGAAGGCGCCCGAGGATCATGCTCGCCAGGTCGAGGAGCGTCTCGCTGAGGTGATCCATCCGGTCGCACGCGCGAACGATGGCTTCCAGCATCCGGTCGAGGTTCGGGGGCGTCCCCTTCGCGCTGTCGAGTTGCTGCGCATAGCCCTTCGCGATCGCGAGCGGGGTCTTGAGCTCGTGCGCCACTCCTGAGAGCAGCTCTCTCTTGAGGCGCTCGATGAACATCTCGTCGGTCGCGTCGACCGCGACGATGATGACGCTCTTCACCTGTCCGTCCTCGATGATCGGCGAGCATGTCAGTCGAACGTAGCGGCGCTCCCCCGTACGCCTGACGACGAGCCCGTAGATCTCGCCCTCCACCTTCTCGCGGCGAAGGACCCGCTGGAACGGCCAATCGCTCCTCGGGATCGTCCGGTCCGCAGCGTCGACGAGGTCGATCGCATCGTGGATCTCCTCCCAGGTCTGGAGCCCGGCTGACTCGAGGAACTTGCGGCGGATGGCGCGATTGCCGTGGATCAAGGCACCGCGCGCATCCAAGACGGCGACCCCTTCGGCGATCGAGTCCATCGCCGTCTCCCACCGGCGCCTCACCGCACGGTGCTCGGCGGCCTCGAGGCAGCCCGAGGCGATGTCGGCCATGTTGATCGCGAGCAGCTGCTCCTCGGGCTGCCAGGCGCGCCTCTCGCCGACATGCTCGAAGCAGAGTACGCCGTACACCTGGCCGTGGTGCCAGATCGGGACGTCCATCATCGACGTGATCCCGAGCGGCTTCAGGTAGAACTCCGTGAACTCGGCGGTACGCGGATCGGCCTGAGCGTCGTCGGCGGTGATCGTCCGGCGCTGCTCGAGCGCGCGGAGGTACGTCGGAAAATCGCGACCGTGGATCGGCATGAAGGAGACGTGCGCGTTCTCGCCGAGCAGGTAGAGGTCCTTGCAGACGATCCTCGTGTCGAGGTCGGTCTCGGCCCCGATCGGAGCTCCACCGTCGACCAGCGCCCAGATCGACACCCGAGCGACGTCCATGACGACCGCCGCGGCCTCGGTGATCGCCTGGAAGGCGTCGTGGATGTTGCTCTTGTCACGTCGCGCGAGCTCGAGCAGCACGCGCTCACGAAGCGTGACGGCGGGCATCTCCATTTCTTCGCATTCCAGGAAATCTCCAGCTCGTCGGCATCGACGGTCCGAACGATGGCAAGTTGCGGCTTGTAGGCGAGGTGGTCAATGCGACTCGGCACGCAACGAGCCGGCGCCCGATGCCGGCGTCACGAGGGCGCGGGCTCGCGCGCGACGAGAACCGAGGCGAGCGAGTTGCGGATGACCTTCTCCGCGACGCTGCCGAGCACCAGACGCACCAGGCCCCTACGTCCGCGGCTGCCCGTGATGATCATCTCGACCTCGAGCTCCTTGGCGCGCTCAAGGATGACGTCGGCGGGGTCCCCCTCGCGCTGCTCGAAGCTCGCAAAGCCGTGCTCCTTCGCCAGGCTCTCGAGGGTGCTCAGCCCGAGCGCCTCGAGCTGCTCGACGGCAGCCGCGGCGGGCGGTGTCCACGTATTGCCGAGGGGCATGAGCGCCGACGGCAACATCGAGGACGGCGGCTTCATGACGTGCAGAAGCGTGACGTGGATGCCGGAACTGCGCGCGATCGCCCCGGCGATCCGGAGCGCCGGCAGCGCCCCCTCGCTGAAATCAGTCGCGACGAGGATCTTCTTCGTCGGCCCGCCATCGCGCGCGACGAGGACCGAGGTGTGGGCGTAGCGAACCACTCGCTCGGCGACGTGGCCGAGCACGATCTGCGCTCCTTCGCGCGGCTTCCCTCCAACCGCGATGAGAGACGCGCGATTCGCCTCGGCGATGCGAACGATCTCCTCGTCCGGCGCCCCGCTCTCCACGGTGACACGAGCGTCGCCGGCGGACGCCCCGAGCACGTCGGTCACCTGATTGGTCACGAGCTCGGCAGCGCGTGCGATCAAGTCCGGGCCGAACAGGAGGTCGTTCTCTGCCGAAGTCGGCATCAGCGGATGCTGGCGGAAGACATCCGGCACGACATGGCAGACGATGAGCGGAACGCCGAGCGCCGCCGCATGATCCCCGCCGCGCTCGATCGCGGGACGCGAGGCATCGCTCAGGTCGGTCGCGACGACGACGGGGCCCACGGGATCCACTGTCGTGAACCTTGGTCTCGGTCGCGCCCCGTTCAAGCGTCGTGTGCGCGTTTTCGAAGGGAGAAACTGGTGAGCTCGATGCCGCCGGAAGCCCAGCCGGTACGGGCGCGGAGCCCAGCCTGGGGGCGACGGTCTGCTTCTCGCATCTCCGCGACGCCGAATCGGGTGACCGCGATGGTGACCTCGAGTCAGAGAAGACGCCGCCCTCGCAGCCCGGGCGGGAAGCGGAGCTCGCGGGACCGCGAGCTCACCGCGGCTCGATCGACGACGAGCTGGCTCGCCTGGGTCGACGGATACTGGCGCTCGGACGGCGTCTGGGTGAGCGGGCACTACCGTCAAACGTCCGGATCGCTCCCGCCTCCGTCGGCGTTGGAGGACTGAGGCTCGTCGAGCTCGCGCCTCCGGCACTCCGCGACGGCGAGCGCCTGGAAGCGGGCGAGCTCGGCGGAGCGACTCACGCGATAGCCAGCGTGCTCTTCGGGGAGGAAGAGCGCTGCCGGGAACCGCGTGACCTCCGAAGCGCAGAATGCGCGGGCCTCCGCGAGCGAGCGCGACACCACCCATTCGCCGTTACGGACCACGGGCTCGAGCAGCGGCTCCCAGTCGGGGCCCGGCAGAGGCTCGTCCCGCAGGACGATCACGTCCTCCACCGATGTGCGATCGGCGCCCTCCGTCCGGCGGTGGACCTGCTTCGGAAGCACCAGCGTCTCCTTGCTCGTGCTCAGCTTCAGACGCGGTCGGCCGTCGTACGCGACGAGCTTGTAGACCATGTCGAGAACGGGCGCGTCCGCCGACATCCCGACGCGCGTGCCGACGCCGAAGCCGTCGATCGGTGCCCCCGCTCGGACGAGGGTGTCGAT
>ERZ778022.2085-NODE-2085-length-22415-cov-10.950716_pt1 | contig 22415 bp, 18 predicted proteins | sample MGYA00375752_ERZ778022 | MGnify/ENA primary metagenome ERZ778022 (study PRJEB29350, sample SAMN05389826) | bioreactor metagenome | isolation source: Thiocyanate bioreactor | place: South Africa: University of Cape Town | collected 2014-04-04 ...
CAGTTCGCGCAGGAACGGCACCTTCATGGCCTCGGCCTTGAAGTTGTCGACGATGAACTCGCCCATGTAGCGCGTGCCGATGCGATAGTCGGCCGAGTAATGGAACCACTGGTGCTTGCGCAGCAGTGCGGCCAGCCAGGTCTTGCCGACGCCGGCCATGCCGAACACCGTCACGGCGTGACGCGGCGCGCTCAGGAAATCCTCGGCGGAATTGAACAGCATAGGGGCGGGTCCGGTTCGGCGTGATCGATGTAGACGATGCGCGGTGACGGGACAAGGGCAGGGGGAGGCCCCGGCGCCATCCGGCTGTGCGAGAAAGCGGGGCGGTGAAATACCACTCCCGCCCGCGCACCCAGGCGATCAAGCCACGGTCCTGTCACCAGCAGCCGCCGCCGAGAGCGCCGCGCCGGCGATGCCCCGTTCAGCCGTCCGTCCGTGTCACAGCTGTGCTTTGGGCTGCAGCTCACGCAGGAAAGGGATCGAGTCGAACTGGTCGGGCTGGACATGGTCCCATGAAATGCCCTTGGGGCGCGGATGCGCGCTGGCGGTGACGATCAGTTCGGTCTCGGTCGCGACGTAGTCCATCCAGCAGTCGAAATCCATCATGACGATGTCCCCGTCCGGAACGACCTGGCTCGAATGCACGCTGGTGACCAGCGGCGTGTCGGGCCGGATGCGGCCCAGTTCGTTCAGCACGCCGGCTTCCAGGTCGGCAAATCCACCGCCTTTGCCGGTTCTCGCGCCGTGCCGCGTCACCGCCACGGAGCCGAACACACAGAAGTCGAGTTCGGGAATGTCGGTAAACTCGATCCGCTCGCCATAGTGCATGTAGCCCTGGTGGCTCGCCGCCAGTTCGTATGAGATGCCCTTGTCCTTCAACTGATCGGGATCGATCCGGACATAGGGGGCCTTCTGCACCAGCTCGGGAACCGGGCAATAGAGCGTCTTGCCCTCATACAGGGCGCGCAGCCGCAGCGAGTATTGGGCTGAATCGGGGTTGACCTTCACGGCTTTGGCCGTCCGCCAGGCAGGGATCTGCACCACGTGCCAGGCGGCCACATCCGCGCCGGTAAAGTTGGGGATGTGGCTCCGCGCCGGGCCGATCGCCACTCCGTCGGCAACGAGTTGATCCCAGATGGCGTTGCGCAGCTCGTCCTTGGCAGGGTTGCGGCCTGCCCAACGACCACGGTCAGTCATGACAATCTCCATCAATCTCTTGGAATCAAAGGCGTGTGCCGGTCGCCGCGTCAAACAACACGGGCGCCTGCTGCGGCGGGAAAAGCAGAATGTCGGGGCCGGTGATGGCCTGGCTGGCGGCGATGCGAACTGTGATCCGCGTGCCGCCCGTTTCGGCGTGGACCAGCCGATCACCACCGTTGAACTCGACAGCGGCGACGCGCGCCGGCAGGCCACCTTCACCGGTCGTGCCGATGCTGAGGGTCTCCGGCCGCAAGGCGATCAGGCAGGCCCGGCCGGCCTCCGCGCCATTGGCTTTCGGCGCGAGAATGGCCGCGGGCTGCCAGACTTGGCCATCAGCCAGGGTCCAGCTGTCCGGCCCGCTTGCGGTGACGGGCAACAGGTTCGCCGGCGGGCTGCCCACGAAGCCGGCGATGAATGCCGTGGCGGGGGCGCCATAGAGGGTTTCGGGCGCTTCGAACTGCAGGATCCGGCCGCTCTGCATCACCGCGATGCGATCCGATGTGGCCAAAGCCTCGGCCTGATCATGAGTGACCATGATCGTGGTGATGCCGGTGCGGTCATGCAGTTCGCGCAGTTCGAGGCGTACCTTATGGCGGAGCACGGCATCGAGGTTGGACAGCGGCTCATCCATCAGCAGCAGCCGGGGCCGGATCGCAATGGCCCGGGCGATGGCCACACGCTGTTGCTGGCCACCGGACAGCTCTCCCGGGCGCCGGCTTAACGACGGATCGAGGCCGACCATCTCGAGCGATTCATCGACGCGTTTTTCGGCCTCGGCGCGCCCCATGCCCAGCATGTCGAGGCCGAAGCGCACATTCTGGCGAATGCTGAGATGGGGAAACAGAGCGTAGTTCTGGAAGACCAGGCCGATGTTGCGTCGCCACGGCGGCAGATGGGTGATGTCCGCGCCGTCGAGCTGGATCTGACCACGATCGGGTTCCAGGAGGCCGGCAAGGATCTGCAGCAAGGTCGACTTGCCGCAACCGCTTGGCCCAAGCAGGGAAACGAACTCGCCCTGTTCGACGGCGAGATCGATATCGTGCAGCGCCAATGCGCCCTTGTAGCTCTTCTGCACGGAGCGGATGTGCAGATAGGGAGATCCGGTCATCAGAGACGCCTCGAAAGCTGGAACAGGCGTTGTCCGAAGACGATCACCAGAATCGTGAAGGCGACGATCATGGCGCCAATGGCGATGGTCGTCGGATCGATCCCCTCGGTGCGAAGCCGGGAGAAGGTGCGGACAGGGAAGGTGATCCAGCCGGCGCCGGCGATCAGCGTCGTTACGACGACGTCATTGAAGGAAACGAGAAAGGCGATTGCCGTGCTGGACAGCAGACCGGGCAGGGCCAGGGGCAAAGTGATGCGACGAACCACCTGCCACGGTGAGGCGCCGAGGCTCTTCGCGGCCGCCTCGAGGTTGGGATCGATCTCGCCGAACGTGGCGATCATGATGCGTGCCGCAAACGGCATGGTGATGGTGACATGGGCCAGGATCAGGCCCGGCAGCGTGCCGTTGATGCCCAGCTGGGCATAGATCGAGAGCAGCGCGATCGCCCAGACCACCAGCGGCAGGGTCAGCGGCGCCAGCAGCAGCACCTCCATGGCAAGACGATAGGAGGGCTTGCCGCGTACCAGCCCAAAGGCGGCCAGACTGGCCAGACCTACCGCGATGGCAGTGGAAAGGAGGCCAAGCACCGTGCTGATCCACAGGCTGCTGCGATATTCGGAATGGTTGAACGCGGCTTCGAACCAGCGCAGCGACAGGCCCCGCGGCGGGAAACGGAAGACGTTGCCGCTGTCGAATGCCGACAGGATCAGCACCAGAATGGGCGCCAGCAGGAAGAGCAGGATTGCCAGGACAGCGGCCAGCAGCATGGCCTTGCTGAAGCGGGACGTCATGTGCGTCTCCCAAGACCGCGGGAAACCAGCGCGCCCAGCAGCCCTGCCAATGCCAGGAATAGCAGCATGACCATGCCGAGCGCCGACGCGAACGGCCAGTCCAGCACCATGGCGGCCTGCTGGTAAGCCAGCGAAGCAAAGGTCACGACCTTCCCCTGACCCAGAATCTGGGGGGTAACAAACGCCGTCAGCGAGGCGCAGAACACCAGGAGGCTGCCGGCCACAATTCCCGGCAGCATCAGCGGCAACAATACGCGGCGCCAGACCACCAGGCGGGTTGCGCCCAGCGACATGGCCGCCTTCTCGTAGTCGTGCGGAATGCGCTCAATGGTGCTGATGAGGGGCAGGATCATCAGCGGCAGGAAGGCCTGGACCAATCCGATGCTGACCCCGGCGATGTTGCCGAGCAGCGGCAGGCTGGTCTTGATCAGGCCCATGGATTTGAGTGCGCCGTTGATGAAGCCCAGCGGGCTCAGCAGATTGACCAGACCAAGGGTCGGGAGCAGCGCACCGCAGACCAGCGGCAGAATGCAAAGCCCGATCAGCAGGCCTTTCGACCGTTTGGCGTAGAGCACGATCCAACGCGCCAGCGGCAGGGCGAGAACGAGGCAGAGCAGCGTCACCAGCCCGCTCAGCCAGAGGGTGGTCCACAGACCGCCCAGATAATAGCCGTCGCCGATGATGCGCGCGTAGTTGGCCAGGGTGAAGCCTGGGACTATGCCGACAGAGCCCGGGACCTGGCTCCAGAAGCTGAGCACCACCAGAAACAGAAACGGCAGCACGAAGACACCGAACATCAGGATGGCCGCCGGGGCAACGAGCAGCGCCGTTGCGGTCGGCTTGATGTCCGGTGTCTGTTTCAATGCACGAGATCCTCAGTTCAGGCCGGCGTGATCACTGACCAAGGATTTGCTTGTTCCAGCGATCGGTCCAGTCGGACCGCTGCTCGATGACATAGGACCAATCCAGCTGCAGCAGGCTTGCCACCTCTTCCGGAGTATTGATCACGCGACCGGCTTCTTCTTCGGTCAGTTCCACCTTGGAGTTGGTGGGGCCGAAGTTGAGTTCCTTCGCATAGGCCGTCTGGGTTTCGACGCTGAGCGCAAGGTCGATGAACATCTGGGCCAGTTCAGGCTCAGGGCTGTTGGCGACCTGGCAGACCATGTCACGCACCAGCACCGGTCCGGGGTCCTTGGGGAACACGAAACCAATGCCTTCATAGTTGCCCAGGTTCGACAGGACGTAGCCCGAAATCATCGGCGCTGCGGCGATCTCGCCGGCATCCATGAGGGTGAAGACTTCGTCGAGGCTGCTATAGCTGAGCACCGGCGCACCCAGTTCCGCCAGCTTGGCGAACGCGGCGTCCGGATCGTGTTCGTTGACGCCGGCGATCCGGGCGGCGACAGCCAGCATCCCGTCGCCTTCCGAGCTCGGATAGGGGGCATAGGCCATCTTGCCCTTGAATTCCGCCTTCCACAGATCGGCCCATTCGGGCGCTTCGGGGAACAGAGCCTTGCTATAGGCGATGCCGAGGCCAACCAGGCTCATGGCATAGCAACCATCGTTCATGCCGGCCCAGACGTTCGCGGCCGTCGGCACCAAAGCGGCATCGGGGGCGACGACCAGGCCCTCCTTCAGCGCGGCGGGCGCCTCATAGATGTTCTGGAACGTCACATCCATGGTGGGATTGTTGCGCTCTGCGACCATCTTGGACATGCGGTCACCGCTGCCGCCGAGCAGGAACTCGACCTTGGCGCCAGTCTTGGTCTCGAGGGGACCAGCGACATGCTCCCTAAGCAGCCGTTCGATATCGCCACCCCAGGTGCCGACGACGAGAGTGCGACCCGAGTAGTCCTGCGCAAGGGCTGGCAGGCACGGGAAAAGGCTCACTGCGGTCAAGGCCGCGTAACAAGCAATGCGTTTCATGGATTCCCTGCTGTGTTGATCATTGTTCCCGTGCCCACTCGCAAAGGCACGTTGCGAGGAGACTAGGCATGGTCCAAACGCAGGGACAGCTGGCCTTCTCGTATAGGCGTCATAACCGCGCCCTTATGGGGCGGTGACGGGAACCGCCAGTACGTCCCGTTCCCGGACCAGTCGGCGGATGGTCTCGCGCAGCCAGCGATGATAGCGGCTGGACTGCGATCTCTCGTGCCAGAGCAGGTAGAAGGCCATTATCTTGAGCTCGTCCGGCATCAGCAGAAGCTTGAGCTTGCCGCCGCGCGTCGCGTGCTCAGCATAGCGGCGTCCCACCGTGAAGGCGTGGTGTGTTCCGGGCAATAACTGCGGAATGATCGAATAGTCGGGCACCGACACGACCACGCGCCGCTCGAGCCCCAGCCGCATCAGCATGCCGTCAATCGGACGGATGGAGAGATCCTGAGGGGAGGAGGGGGAGATGTGGCTCAACCTCACATAATCCTCGAGCGTCAGCTGCGTGCCGGCGGGCAGGGGATGGGACGCACAGACGAGGCAGGCGAGTTCCGAGTTCGCCAGCGGCATATGTTTCAGATGCGGCGGCGGCACCGGCCAGTTACCGACGATGGCATCGAGACCACCCGTCTCGCGCTCTGTTTCCACGCCGCTTTGCATCGTCGGCACGAACAGTTCCAACCGGCAGCGCGGCGCAACCTTGTGCAACTCGGCGATGAGGTGGGGCACGAGAAAGAACTCGAAGGATGTGGCGGCCGCAATTCGAATGGTCCGCTCGGACGTGGCCGGATCGAATGTCTCGTCGGATTCGAGCAACTCGACGAAGCCGTTCATGAGCTCCTCGACCTGGGCCGAGACCAGCATGCCCTTGTCGGTGAGCAGCATCTTCTGCCCCGAGCGCACCAGCAGCGGGTCGCCGAAAATGTCGCGCAGGCGGCGGAGGATCGCGCTGACTGACGGCTGGCTCTGGCCAAGCTGCGCGGCCACGCCCGAAACACTACGCTCCGCGAGCAGGCGACGCAGAATGTCCAGCTCGCGCAGGCTCAGGCCAAAGAAATTGGAGCGGCTATTCATCGTCACTGCAGACTACCGCCACCTCGGCGTAGTCGGCGTTGGCGCTTTCCAGCCCGACCGGCGACGAAGCGCCTAACGGACGGGGGCTGACTGAAACTTCCCTGCATAGCCGCATGATGGCGGCAAAGTGCGAGATGGTACAGGCCGACCTTCGTGGCCCCCGGATCGCGCCGCGGCTTGCATCTCGGCAATAGTTGCCGCCCGGCCCGGACTCTTTTGCCCCTTTGTCGCCACATCCCTTACCAGCGCAGCGAAAAAGCCAACAATTTCAACGCTCAGCCGATCTGGCATCGCCCTTGCATTGCCTTACCCGAACCCGCGTGTCCGCACGCCAAATGGGGGTATGGAGCAAACTATGGGCATCTACGGCGCTCTTTCGACCGCAGTCACCGGGCTACGCGCCCAATCCTTCGCGCTCGAGAACATCTCGGGCAACATCGCCAACAGCCAGACCACCGGCTTCAAGCGCATCGACACCGATTTCGTCGACCTGATCCCCGATGCCTCGCAGAAGCGGCAGACCGCCGGCTCGGTGCTGGCGCAGTCGCGCTCGACGAACAACCTGCAGGGCGACGTCAAGGGGACCTCGACCGGCACCAACATGGCGATCAACGGCAACGGCTTCTTCATCGTCGAGCCGCCGATCGGGCAGTCGGATGGCTCCGCGCTGTTCTCGGGCGCCAGCTACTACACCCGCCGCGGCGACTTCGAGCTCGACAAGAACGGCTACCTGGTCAACGGCTCGGGCTATTACCTCAAGGGCCTGCCGATCGACCCGACCACCCAGAATATCTCGGGCTCGGTGCCGCAGGTGCTGCAGGTCTCCAACTCGTTCCTGCCGGCGCAGCAGACGACGCGCGTCAACTACGAGCTGAACCTGCCGCAACTGCCCAAGACCGCGGCGTACCAGGCGTCGAAAGCGCCGGGCAGCGAGCTGCTAAAGGCGCAGGACTTCCTGTCGCTGACGCCGGATACGCCGGCGACCATTGCGGGCGCCACCACGACCGGCACAGCGCTGCCGTCGAGCATTGCCGCGGCCGGCGACACGCTGAGCGTTGCGGTCAATGGCGGCCCGGCGACCACCATCAACTTCATCAGCGGTGGCGGCAGCTCGGGCAACGATATCGACATCACCGCCTACGCCGACGTCGATGCGATGCTGACGGCCATCCAGGGCCTGCTGCCCGGCGGCGTGACGATTGCCCGCAACCCGGCAGGCGCGATCACCGTAACGGCGGCCAATGCCAGCGACACCGTCACGCTCACCGACAACACCACCGGCACCTCGACCACCGGCTTCAACCTGGCCGATGGCACGATCAACCCGACCGTCTCGGCCTCGACGGCGCTGGCGGCACGCGTCAATACCGTGAGCGCGGCCGATGCCGACAAGTTCGTGGCCCAGTCGATCTCGGGCGGCGCCATCACCGTCTATGCCGGCAATGGCGCACCGGCCAACGTGCAGGTCCGCTGGGCCAAGGTGAACTCGACAGCCAATGGCGGCGCCGAGCGCTGGAACATGTTCATCCTCACCAACTCGGAAGCCACCGGCACCGGTACGGCGTGGACCCGCGTCGGCGGCGACTACACTTTCGGCGCCGACGGCTCGCCGAACCCCGCGGTCGAATACACCGATCTGCCGGGGCTCACCGTCAATGGCGTCACCGTGGGTAATGTGCGTCTGCAGCATGGCGCCAACGGGCTGACCCAGTTCTCCGATCCGAACGGCACGGCTGAGGTCACGACGCTGAACCAGAACGGCTATGCCGCCGGCGAGTACGTCTCGGTCGCGGTGAACGATAATGGCCGGGTGGTGGTGTCGTACAATAACGGCCAGCAGCTCGAAGTGGCGCAGGTGGTGACGGCGAACTTCAACGCCGCCAACGCGCTCAAGCGCATGGATGGCGGGGTGTTTGCGGCGACCTCGGAATCGGGCGAACCGCTGCTCGACAATGGCGGTGTCATCGGCTCCTCGCTGGAGGCGTCGAACACCGACATCTCCGAGGAATTCACCAAGCTGATCATCACCCAGCAGGCCTATGCGGCGGGCACCCGGATTGTCTCGACGGCCGACCAGATGCTGCAGGAAGCGCTGAACATGGTCCGCTAGCGGACCATGGCGGGCCCGCGGCAGGACCACCGTCGCCGCGGGCTGAGCAGACGGAGCAGGGGCGTCGCGGGTGAACCGCGGCGATCCGGGATGAGGCTGGAGTAAGACGGAATGGGGCTTTCGGTTACCCTGAGCAATGCGCTGAGCGGCATGCGGGTCGGGCAGAATGCGCTCGATACGCTGTCCAACAACGTCGCCAATGCCGGCACGCCCGGCTATCACCGGCGCTCGGTCAGCGTCATCGACTCGGTGGGGGTCAACTCCACCTATGCCCGCGAGGGCCAGCTTACCCGAACCTTCAACCAGAGCCTGCAGCAGCACTATACGCGGGCGACGGCGGAGTCGGGGTTCTCCAGCGTCAAGGCAAGCTTTCTCGATCGGGTGCAGACGCTGTTCGGCAAGCCCGGCACGACCGGCTCGATCGACAGCGCCTATAATGGTTTCGAGAGCGCGCTGGCGGCGGCCGCGACCAGCCCGGACAGCTACGCCAACCGCGCCGACCTGGTGCAGAAGGCGCAGGCGCTGGCCGGCACGCTCAACCGGATGAGCTCCGATATCCAGTCGCTGCGCCAGGAAACCGAGGCCCGGCTTTCCAACAGCGTCGACACCATCAACAACCAGCTGCAATCGCTGGAGAAGGTGAACCTGCGGCTGGCCGACCAGGGGATCGATCCGGGTTCGCGCGCCACGCTGATGGACCAGCGCGATCGACTGGTCGAAAGCCTGTCGCAGCAGATGGATCTGCGCGTCAGCTATCGCAATGACGGCACGGTGTCGCTGATGACCCGTTCGGGCGTCGGCATTCTCGACGTCAAGGCCTCGGTGTTCCAGTACGAGAGTGCCGGCGCGCTGTCGGCCAGCTCTCGCTTCAGCCCTGACGACGCGGTCAGCGGTGTCGGCAAGCTCACCATCATGACGCCGGCCGGGCTCGAGATCGACCTGGTGAAACAGAACGTCTTGTCGTCGGGCGAACTGGCGGGGCTGATCCAGCTGCGCGACCAGTCGCTGGTGCAGGCGCAGGACCAACTCGACGAAATCGCCTCATCGTTGGCCAAGGCGATGTCGACCAATGTCACGGCGGGCACACAGGTCACCTCGGGTGCCTCCAATGGCTACGAGGTCGACCTGGCGGACGTCCGCAACGGCAACGAGTTCACCTTCAAATACCTGCAGGGCGGTGCCGAAAAGACCGTGCGGGTGATGCGCGTCGACGATACCTCGAAGCTGCCGCTCGACTATGTCGATGCCAATGGCGCGCGGGTGATCGGGCTCGATTTTTCCGGCGGCACCGCCTCGGTCGCGGCGCAACTGCAGAGCAAGCTCGGCACCAGCTTCTCGGTCAGCAACCCATCCGGCACGACCTTGCGGGTGATGGATGACGGCGTCGCCGGCACGACGGACATGCTGTCGCTGTCGACCCGCACGACGGCGTCCGGGGTGCAGAACGGCACGCTCGGCTTCTCGCTGTTCGTCGATACCAACAACGCGGATTTCACCGACAGCCTCGATGGCGTCGGGCAGAAGCTGGGCTTTGCCGGACGCATCAGCGTCAACCAGGCGGTGGTCAACGACAACAAGCTGCTGGTGCAGTATACCGGCACCACGCCGCTGGGCGATCAGGACCGGCTGAACCAGATCGTCAGCAACCTCGATGGCATGCGCTTTGCCGGGGCACAGGGGGCGAGCGGCACCACGGCGAGCTTTCGGCTGGGCGGCACGGTGGCCGACATCATCTCGCAGACGATCAACTTCCAGGGCAACGCCGCAGCGGCGGCGATCTCGGATCGCGACACCCAGGAAATGACGCTCGACGCCCTGACGCAACGGCTCGACAGCGAGTACGGCGTCGACGTCGATGAAGAAATGGCACGCCTGATGGAACTGCAGAACGCTTTCGCCGCCAATGCGCGGGTGATGAGTGTGGTGCAGGAACTGATGGATGCCCTGATGCAGCTGTAAGGAGCGAACAGCATGACCTCAGTGGGCAAGACGATGTTCCCGCTCGCCAACGGCATCAAGAACATCACCGCCATGAAGGCCCGCTACGACCAGCTGCAGACGCAGCTGGCGACCGGCGATAAGGCTTCCACCCTCGCCGAGATGGGGTCGGATCGCTATTTCGACCTGGCGCTGCGCCAGCGCATGGCGCGGATGGACGGTTACCAGCAGTCGATCTCGACGGTGAACCTCAGGCTCGAAGTGCTGGATACGGTGATGAGCCGGCTCGACAAGATCGAGTCCGACGCGCGCGCCGGGGCGGTCTCGGGCGGCGGGACGACCGGCATCAACTTCCAGACCACGCCGACGCTGGCGGCGTCGCGCTTCGATGAAGTGATGACCCTGCTCAATACCGATATTGCCGGCCGCTACATGTTCGGCGGTAACCGTACCGACAGCAAGCCGGTATCGACGCCATCGGACCTGATGAACGGCGTCGGCGCGCGGGCCGGGTTCAAGCAGGTGGTGGGCGAGCGCAAGCTTGCCGACCTCGGCGCCGATCACCTGGGCCGGTTGAGCGTCAGCACGGCCACCGACACCGTGACGCTGGGCGAGCAGAGCACCGTGTTCGGCATGAAGCTCTCGGGCGTCAACACGACATCGGCGAACATTGCGGTGACGGCCCCAGGCGGCGGCCCGCCGCCGGCGCTTACGGTGCAGTTCGGCACCCCGCTGCCGGCTGCCGGCGACAAGGTGCAGGTGAGCTTCACCCTGCCGGATGGCACCGAGGAGCAGATCGTGCTGACCGCGACGACCGGCACGCCCGGCGTCGGCGAGTTCCAGATCGGCGCGGACGCCGATACCACGGCCGCCAGCTTCGGCACGGCGCTCACCAGTTCGGTGAAGCACCTGGCGGAGACCAAGATGGTCTCGGCCTCGGCCTATGCCGCCGCCGGCAACTTTTTCAACGGGCAGGGCCAGCAGGTGATGCGGGTCGACGGCCCGCCCTTCGACAGCGCCACCGGGCTGATCGCCGGCACTACCGCCAACACCATGCTCTGGTACAATGGCGAGGACAGCGCCGATCCGCGCAACACGGTGACGGCGCGGGTGGGTGAGGGGACCACTGTCGGCTATGGCGTACAGGCCAATGAAAGCGGCTTCCTCAATCTCATCCAGACGCTGGCGGCGGTCGCGGTTCAGGATTTTCCGGACAGTGACCCGACTTCCGAGGAGCGCTACACCTCGATGATGTCGCGCAATGCGGCGCGGCTGGCCGACACCAAGGACAACCAGCCCGGTTCGCTCGCCGCCATCACCGTCGAACTGGGGCTGGCGCAGAGCACCACCGGTGCCGTGGCGGAGCGACACACGGCGCACTCGGCACAGCTGGGCAACATGCTGGAGCAGATCGAGGCGGCGCCGACCGAAACCATCGCCATGGAGATCCTGGCGCTGAAGACCCGGCTCGAGGCCAGCTACCAGACGACCGCACTGCTGAGCCAGCTGTCGCTCGTCAACTACATGAGGTAGCGGCGCCAGAGGGCGGCAGATCCTTCAAGTTCCGTCCGCGCCGGCTGTCGCTTCCACGATACGCCGCTACGTCACCCCGGAAATGCAAAAGCCCGCAACTTGCGGGCTTTTCGTTCTGCGGTGGCGAGTGAGCTCAGCCCTGGTCGGCGCGCAGGCCGGTGGCGATCTCGCGGTTGATGTTGATCAGCACCGTGAGCTTGTTGGCGGAGGGCTCCGCCTGGATGGTCATGGTCTGCTTCATCACGAACAGTCCGAGATTGGCGATGTTTTCGCGCAGCCCCTTGGGCAGGGTGCTCGCCTCGCCGGTCACCGAGCCGAGAAACACCGTCCACAGCTTGCGGTTGAACATCAGAGCTTCATGCAAGCCATGACTCTCGTTGTCCCAATCGTCCCTGATGCGTTGGAGCTGCCCGGCGGCCCGCGAGAGGAGATTCGCTTCAAGAAGGCGAGGAGTGATCGTCTGCCTGCCTACCTGCTGGTAGGCGAGCGCCGCATTATTCTGCATTGCCGAGGAGTTCCTGTTCGTACTGGATCAGCTTTTTCGCAGCCTTGAGAGCTTTGTACAGAGAGCCGGTTAATATCTCGTTATTGATTTCGTCAACAATGCGGATGGTTGATGGCGCTGCCGTGATGATGTCATTGACCAGTTGAAAGTAGTCCTGAGTCAGTCTTTCGACGTCTTCATGAATGTACATGAGCTGTACAGCCAAGTAGATGCGCTTGGCGGGACTGTCGGCGGTTTCGAAAGTCAGGATGTCCTTCTCGCGCAGGATTGGGGCCTTGCCGTCGATGAACAGCCGGGTCCGCTGATCCGAATTGGTGATGACGCAGTTGCCGACGATCAGGCGTTCGCCCGGCTTCAACTCGACCTTTAGCGACATGCGATGGCTCGATTCCGTGATTCCGTGGAGCAGCATACTGCATGCGCCGCGTCACCAAAACGCTACCGGGCGAGGGCGAATGCGAGGGCTCCGAGGCCGAGCAGGATGATCAGTCCGCCGCCGACGATGAACGGCGCCGGGACGCCGAAGCCGGTGACGATCAGGCTGCCGAGCAGCGGCGCGCTCATCATCGCGGTGGTCATGGCGGCCTCGCCGGCCGAGGTGACGCGGGCGATGCGGTCGGGCGGGGTCTCGGACTGGATCACCGAGCGGTAGGGCACCAGCATGAATACCGTGGTGCCGCCCATCACTGCCATCACCGAGCAGAACAGCGGGAAGGGGATGGCGACGCCCCAGGCCGCCGCCAGCGCCGTGGCGACGGTGACCGGGCCGGAGACCAGCGCCGACAGCGCCATCAGCAGCAGTGGCCGGTTCGGTTTCATCAAGCCGGCGAGCGAGGCGCCGATGATGCCGCCGATGCCGGAGGCGGTGATGGTGAGGCCGAAGGCGGTTGCGTCGTAGCCGAGCTGGCTGGTGAGCAGGGCGATCTGGGTATCGTAGAGAAAGAAGGTGAAGTTCGCCGCCGAGGCGAAGATCAGTACGGCAAGCAGCAGCCGGTTGCGCCCGAACTCGGCGATACCGCCGGCGACACGGACAAGGAAGGGCTCCTCGGCGTCGTGTTCGACATGCGCCCGTGGCGGCAGCCGCAGCCGCAGCAGGATCAGGAATGCCGCCACCGACAGCACGCCGTTGATGGCGAACACCCCCTGCGCCGGGACCAGCGCCAGCAGCAGCCCGCCACAGGCCGGCGCAACGATCTTGCTGGCCTGATTGATGCCCTGGTGCAGGCCGTTGGCGGCCATCAGCAGCGCTTCGGGCGTGGTCAGCTGGATCGCCGATTGCCGGGCCGGGGTGAAGGCGGAGTCGACGACGCCGCGGACGAGGACGATCAGCAGCAGGATCTCGACATTGGGGGCGATCACCAGGGCGAAGGTGAGCACGCCGCGGCCGAGGTTGGAGAAGAGCAGCACCAGCTTGAGGTCGGCGCGATCGACCCAGGCGGCTAGCAGCGGCCCGGCAACGACGTAGGGCAGGGCGAAGGCCAGCGCGAGCAGAGCCAGCGCCACCGGCCCCTCGCCCCAGACATAGGCAATGAGCGCGACGACCGCGACATAGTCGAACCAGTCGGCAAAATCGGCGGGGATGGCTGCAAGCAGCAGCCGGCGCTGCGCCGGGATGTTCAGGATGTCTCGGTACGGCGTCATGGCCGCGACGATGACCCTGGCTTCGGGCGGCTGGCAACAGGAAAGGCGGACCGGAGCCCGCTTGTCGTGAGGGTCGGGTGCTTGCCGATCAGAACAGACGCAGCACGGCCTGATCGGCCTGCGAGGCCATCGACAGGGCCGTCGAGGACAGCTGCTGGCGGGTCTGCAGCGCGAGGAGGTTGGCGGCTTCCTGGTTGGTATCGGCGAGCGTCAGGTTGGCGGCGCCGGTTTCCAGGGTGTTGATCATCGACTTGGTGAAGTCGTTGCGGTTCTCGACGATCGCCAGGTTGGAGCCGAAAGCCGAGGCCTGCGAGCGGAGCTTGCCCAGCGCATCGCCGAGCTTGCCCAGACGGGCGTCGAGCGAGGCATCGCTGTCGAAGTCGGTATCGAGCGCCGAGGTAATCCCGAGCGTCGTGTTGCTCACCGAGCTCGGATTGCCGTCGGCATCCTTGGCCTGGATATCGATGGTCGAGCTGCCGGTCTCGTTGAAGGTGAGCTTCAGCTTGTCGCCGCGGAGCAGGTTGATGCCGTTGAACGAAGCGTCGTCGGCGAGCTTGTCGAGCTGGTCACGCAGCTCGTTGAATTGCTTCACCAGATTCTTTCGCACCTCGTTGCCGCCGATATCGGCGGTGCCCGAGGTGCCGTCGATTTCGCCGTCGCTGCCGACGCCCGCGATCGTCAGCTCTTCGGTCGAGAGGTTCTCGATCCTGAGCTTGCCGTTGTCGTTGGAGGCGCGGACCTTGTCCTTGAGCGAGGCGTTGCTGTTGATCGACTGCGCCAACTGGTCGACCGAATAGGGACCACCCGCGGACGGGGTGCCTGGGGTGGCCGCAGGAGACGCACCGAACACCGCGGTTGCCCCGGCGCCGCCTACGGTCACGGTGTTCGAGCCATTGGCCGCGCCGGTAAGGTCGATGCGGTTGCCCGAGCCCCCCACGGTGATGCCGGTCACGCCCTGCGAGGTCAGCTGCGACTGGATGTAGGAGCGGGCCGTCGCAGCGTCGGGCGCGTTGGCGCCGGTGAGGTTGATCGAAGCAGTGCTGGTGCCGTTGCTGATGGTGATCGGCGCCGAAGGGGTACCGACGGTCGGTGCAAGTCCGAATGTGGCATTGACGGAGCCGCCACCATCGACGTCGCCGTTGACTGCTCCGATGGTCAGGTTGCTTCCCGGGCCATCGGTAGACGCGATGTTAATATTGGTGCCGTCATTTGTCACGGATGCCGCGAACCCGTAGGCCGCCAGCGTTCCGTCCAGCAGCTGGGTGAACTCGTCGATGTCGTCCACGACGGCATCGTGGTCGCCGAAGCCCGGAACGTTGAACCAGTTGAGGTTTACATCCCAGGTGACGGAGCCGAAGCTGCCGGTCTGCGTCAGCTCAAACGAGACCTCGTCGGTCATGCTGAACGCGGTGGTATCGGCGCTGAACGCGAAGGATACCGAGCCATCGCCCGGAGGGGTGAAATCGGCACTGGCGGCGACTGTCGACTGCACAGCGCCGGGCGGGGCGAGCGGCACGCCGACGGCGGTGCCGCCAACGGCGCCGCCGGTGAACTGGAGCTGGCCGGTGGCCGCAGCATCTACGGCGAAGGACTGCGTCTTGAACGATTTGTCCTGCCGCGCCTGGCGCAGCGTGGACTGCATCGATTCCACCGTCTTGGTGATCGAGCTCAGGCCATTGTCGGCTGCCTCGATGGTCTTGATGCCGTTCGACATCGAGTCGAGCAGGTTCGACATGTCGGAGGCGCGGCTGTTCAGCGACGATGCGGTGAAGAAATTGGTGGGGTTGTCGAGGGCCGAGTTGACCTTGAGGCCAGTGGCGAGACGTTCCTGGGTCCTGGCCATCGAGGCGGCGGTCGACTGGAGCGAAAGCAGGTTCGAACGAACCGCCTTGGAGAGGTTGACTTCGGCCACGACACAAACCTTCTGGTCTGTCTAACGCCCGCGTCCTGGGGCCCGGCTCTTCACGTTACTGTATCTATCGCGCCTCAGGTGGAAATGGCGGGTTAATCCACCCCGCGAAAACTGCTGCCGGCAAAGAAAAAGGCGGGCCGAAGCCCGCCTTTCCCTATCGTCTTGCGACCGAGGTCTTAGAACAGGCGCAGCACGGCCTGGTCGGCCTGCGAGGCCATCGACAGGGCCGTCGAGGACAACTGCTGGCGGGTCTGCAGGGCAAGAAGGTTCGCCGCTTCCTCGTTGGTGTCGGCAAGCGTGAGGTTCGCCGCACCGGTCTCGAGGGTGTTGATCATCTTCTTGGTGAAGTCGGTACGGTTCTGCACGATCGACAGGTTCGAGCCGAAGCCCGACGACTGCGAACGCAGGGTGCCCAGGGCGTCGCCGAGCTTTGCCAGCTTGGCGTCGATCTTGGAGTCGCTGTCGAAATCGGAGTCGACGGCGGTCGAGATACCCAGCGAGGTGTTGTTCACCGAAGTGGCAGCACCGTTGGCGTCCTTGGCCTGGATGTCGATGGTCGACGTCCCGGTCTCGTTGAAGGTCAGCTTCAGCTTGTCGCCGCGGAGCAGGTTGATGCCGTTGAAGGACGCGTCATCAGCCAGCTTGTCGAGCTGGTCGCGCAGTTCGTTGAACTGCTTGGCCAGGTTCTTGCGGACGTCATTGCCACCGACATTGACAGTGTTCACTGCGCCGGAAGCTTCACCAGTGGTGCTGATGCCGGCAATGTTGAGCTCGCTGGTCGACTGGTTTTCGATGCGGAGCTTACCATTGTCGTTCGAGGCACGAATGGCGCCGTTGAGGCTGGTATTGGCATTGATTTCGGTGACGAGAGCGTCAACCGTCTTGGCAGTAATCGTCCCGGCGCCGGCAGCGGAGCCGGAGTCGGTGACCGAGGCGGAAGCCCCGAGGCCGAGCTGGCTGGCATTGCCGGACGAGAAGTTGTTGACAGTCACGGTGTCCGAAGCGCCCGCGGTGCCGGTCGAAGTGATGACCAGGTTGCCGCTGGTGTCGAGCGAGGCTGCAACGCCGGCAGAGGTGCCGACCTGCGTGTTGATGGCGTCGCGGATCTGGGCGGCGGAATAGGTGCCGCCAGTGCCGCCGGCGCTGTTCAGGGTAACGGTGTCGCCGTTGATGTCGAAGCTCAGCGAGGTTGCCGCAGCACCCGTGGTGCCCGAAGCGCTGACCGTGGCCGCGGCAAAGCCGAGGTCGGTTGCGTCGGTACCAGCCGAGAAGTTGTCGATATCGACAGCGTCGGAAGCACCGGCAGTGCCGGTCGAGGTGACAACCAGGTTGCCCGAGCCGTCGATGGTCGCCGCCACGCCGGCGGAGCTGCCGACCTGGGTGTTGATGGCGTCGCGCAGCTGGGTGGCATCGTAGACACCGCCGGTGCCGCCGGCAGCGTTGAGGGTAACGGTCTGGCCGTTGACGTCGAAGGTGATGTCAGCGGCGCTGGCATCGAGCGACGACGGAGCCGAAGTACCGGTAGCGACGGCGTTGGTGTTCGGGCCGGCCGCGGTGAAGCTCAGCGAGCCCAGGGCAGACGTACCGGTGACAACGGCGTTGGTCGGCAGAGTGGTGCTCGGAGTGGTAGTGGTGAGCGAGACGCTGACCGGAGTGGTGCCGATGGCACCGCCCGAGAGCGACAGCGCTTCCGTGCCAGTCGGAGCGTTACCAACGTTGACGGCGTAGGAACCGGTCTTGAACGACTTGTCCTGGCGCGCCTGGCGCAGCGTCGACTGCATGGACTCGACCGTCTTGGTGATCGAGGTCAGGCCGTTGTTCGCGGCTTCGATCGTCTTGATGCCGTTTGACATGGAATCCAGCAGGCTGGCCATGTCGGAGGCGCGGCTGTTCAGCGACGACGCAGTGAAGAAGTTGGTCGGATTGTCGAGTGCAGAGTTCACCTTGAGACCAGTGGCGAGACGCTCCTGCGTCTTGGCCATCGAGGCTGCGGTGGACTGAAGGCTCAGCAGGTTCGAACGAACCGCCTTCGAAAGATTGACGTCGGACATTGTAGATCCCCTTTCTGGGTCGAACGCGTAACAACCGCCTCGTCCTGAGGCGTGCGGAGATAATTGGCCGCAGTCCGTAAAAAAGACTTAAGTCGCGCCGCAGAATTAAACATTGTCCTGCGGCTCGGCGCTGAACGTTAACGAGCAGTTTAGGCGCCGCATCGCCACGGTACAGTTCAGCATCGGCGAACGAAAAAAGGCGGGCCGAAGCCCGCCTTTCCTGTTGTCGTGCGACTGTAGCTTAGAACAGGCGCAGCACGGCCTGGTCGGCCTGCGAGGCCATCGACAGGGCCGTCGAGGACAACTGCTGGCGGGTCTGCAGGGCAAGAAGGTTCGCCGCTTCCTCGTTGGTGTCGGCAAGCGTGAGGTTCGCCGCACCGGTCTCGAGGGTGTTGATCATCTTCTTGGTGAAGTCGGTACGGTTCTGCACGATCGACAGGTTCGAGCCGAAGCCCGACGACTGCGAACGCAGGGTGCCCAGGGCGTCGCCGAGCTTTGCCAGCTTGGCGTCGATCTTGGAGTCGCTGTCGAAATCGGAGTCGACGGCGGTCGAGATACCCAGCGAGGTGTTGTTCACCGAAGTGGCAGCACCGTTGGCGTCCTTGGCCTGGATGTCGATGGTCGACGTCCCGGTCTCGTTGAAGGTCAGCTTCAGCTTGTCGCCGCGGAGCAGGTTGATGCCGTTGAAGGACGCATCATCGGCAAACTTATCAAGCTGATCGCGCAGTTCGTTGAACTGCTTGACGAGGTTCTTGCGAACATCGTTGCCGTTCACCGAGACGGTGTTCGCCGCGCCGGTGGCTTCGCCGGTGGTGCTGATACCGCCAATGTTGAGCTCGCTGGTCGAGAGGTTCTCGATGCGGAGCTTGCCGTTGTCGTTGGACGCGCGGATGGCGCTCTTCAGGGCCGGGTTGGCGTTGATCTCGGTAACCAGCGCGTCGACCGACTTGGCGACGTTGACGGCACCCGTCGTCGTCGCGTCGGTGCCGGCATCGGTGACCGAGGTGACAGTCGCGAAACCGAGCTGGCTGGCATTGCCGGACGAGAAGTTGTTGAGCGTGACGGTGTCGGCGAGGCCAGCGGTGCCGGTCGAAGTGATGACCAGGTTGCCGCTGGTGTCGAGCGAGGCTGCAACGCCGGCAGAGGTGCCGACCTGCGTGTTGATGGCGTCGCGGATCTGGGCGGCGGAATAGGTGCCGCCAGTGCCGCCGGCGCTGTTCAGGGTAACGGTGTCGCCGTTGATGTCGAAGCTCAGCGAGGTTGCCGCAGCACCCGTGGTGCCCGAAGCGCTGACCGTGGCCGCGGCAAAGCCGAGGTCGGTTGCGTCGGTACCAGCCGAGAAGTTGTCGATATCGACAGCGTCGGAAGCACCGGCAGTGCCGGTCGAGGTGACAACCAGGTTGCCCGAGCCGTCGATGGTCGCCGCCACGCCGGCGGAGCTGCCGACCTGGGTGTTGATGGCGTCGCGCAGCTGGGTGGCATCGTAGACACCGCCGGTGCCGCCGGCAGCGTTGAGGGTAACGGTCTGGCCGTTGACGTCGAAGGTGATGTCAGCGGCGCTGGCATCGAGCGACGACGGAGCCGAAGTACCGGTAGCGACGGCGTTGGTGTTCGGGCCGGCCGCGGTGAAGCTCAGCGAGCCCAGGGCAGACGTACCGGTGACAACGGCGTTGGTCGGCAGAGTGGTGCTCGGAGTGGTAGTGGTGAGCGAGACGCTGACCGGAGTGGTGCCGATGGCACCGCCCGAGAGCGACAGGGCTTCCGTGCCGGCCGGGGTGGCGCCGAGATTGAGGGCGTAAGAACCGGTCTTGAACGACTTGTCCTGACGCGCCTGCCGCAGGGCAGACTGCATCGACTCGACGGTCTTGGTGATCGAGCTCAGGCCGTTATCTGCGGCTTCGATCGTCTTGATGCCGTTCGACATCGAGTCGAGGAGATTGGCCATGTCGGACGCGCGACTATTCAGCGACGAGGCAGTGAAGAAATTCGTGGGATTGTCGAGCGCAGAGTTCACCTTGAGGCCAGTGGCGAGACGCTCCTGCGTCTTGGCCATCGAGGCTGCGGTGGACTGAAGGCTCAGCAGGTTCGAGCGAACCGCCTTTGACAGGTTAACTTCTGGCATGGGTGAATCCCTTCTGGCTAAATCGATAATCTCGTCCTGAGATTGACGTTGATCGTAGCCTCGGCCGGCTTAGGAATGGTTAACGAAACGCTTCCAAGCGCAGTTAATTTTGTGTTTCGCGATGCCCGAACGCGCCCATCAAAGCATTGTTATTGCTGATTAAAATGCCAATTCGGCAGTTCTTGCCGGGTGCCGGTCGGATGCTGCGGGATTAGGGAATTGGCGGTGCCGCCGCGCAGAATCGACGGCGCTCAGACGAGGCGGTCGTGCAAGGCGAGGGAGCCCTGGGCGGGCAGGTCTGCACTGCCCAGCCGCAGCATGATCTCGCGATCGCTGGTCGGCTTGGGCGGCAACTGGCCGGAGAGGAGCGCCGCGGCGAAGGCCGAGCCCGGCGGAGCCGGTGGCGTCGGCAGGGGCGGCAGCAACTGTTGCGACGGTTGCGGGAGAGGGGGTGGCGGTACGTCGGCCTGGTCCGACCCGCCACGGGAATCGCCCAGCAGCGTGCGCGAGCGGTAGTCCGCGACGGCTCCCAATCCCGTGTTGATCGGCTCGGGCGCTATTCTGGCGCTCATGACCGGCATTCCCAATTGTCAATCAATCGGGACAGTGCCGGCCCAGGCTTTCAGGCGGCTTTCGTCGATCGCCGCAATTTGCCGAAAACTGTAACGGTCAGGGCGGTCATCGTCTCGACCGCTGAGACCACCCGAGGGCCTGCCGGCCCGCAGCCGTTCCTCGAGCGTTCAGAGTGCGCGGTTGATCGACACGCCGCTGGCGATCTGCGGCGGCTGCCCGGCGAGTTCGCCGGTGGCGCCGTAGGTCTTGGGGCGGGCCTTGGCGCTCATGGCCTTGGCGACGTCGGTCAGCAGGTCTTCGGTGACGGAACGGGCAGTGGCGATGACGCGCAGGTTCTCGGCCATCTGCGTCGCGAGGCGATCGTGACCGTTGAGCAGCGCGTCGACCAGTTCGGGAGCTTCGGCACGGAGCCGCGCCGACTGGCGCTGCACCGAGCGGGCGAACCCCATATAGTCCTGCGCCAGCCGGGTCTTGTCGGCGGTGAGCTCGCCGGCATCCCTGGCGCGGCCGGCACGCAGCAGGGTGGTTTCCTGGTTCAGCACCACGACCAGGTGCTCGAGCGTTTCCATGGCGAGGCCGCAGAGTTCGGCGGCGGGAAGGGAATCGAGGGCCGCGAGGCGTTCGGCAGCAGCATTCATTTCAGCGCTCCGCTGTTTCTTGTTGTTGGGATGGAGTTCTGGGCGGCTTCCTGCGCCGCAATGAGGTCGGGCAGCAGCGCATCGGCGAGGCCGACGCCGCCGGAGCGGGCCAACACGTCCGCCATCTGCTCGGCCTGCATGCCGCGCCAGGTCTCTTCGGCGAAACCGCCGCCCATGGCGCTCTCGTCGGTCTTCAACGAGGCGAACATTTCCTTCATCAAGGTGTTGAGGAAAACGCCCTCAAGATCCTTTGCCTGCTCGCGAAGATGCCCAACCTGGGCGGGCGAGAGCGTGGTCGACCTGTTCTGGCCGGCATAGCCGAGGCCGGACGGAGAGCTCAGCATCACAGCACCTCGATCTCGGCTTGCAGCGCGCCGGAGGCCTTCACTGCCTGGAGGATGGAGATGAGGTCGCGCGGGCTGATGCCGAGGGCGTTGAGGCCATCGACCAGCTGTTGGAGGCTGACCGATTCCGGCACGACGGCGAGCTTGGTGTCGGTGGTGTTCACCGAAAGGTCGGTGCGCGGCTCGACCGCCGTCTGGCCGAGGCTCAGCGGGTTCGGCTGCACCACGGTGGGGCTCTCGGCGATGGTCACCGTGAGGTTCGACTGGGCCACCGCTACGGTCGAGACCCGCACATCCTTGCCCATGACGATGATGCCGGAATTCTCGTCGATGACGATCTTGGCAGGCAGGTCGGTCTCGATCACCAGTTGCTCGATATCGGTCAGGAGGTCGACGATGTTGCCGTTGAAGTTGCGCGGCAGGTTGAGCCGGATGGTCGCCGGATCCTCCGGCGTGGCGCAGGGCACGCCGATGAAATCGTTGATCGCCAGCGCGATGCGGCGCGAGGTGGTGAGGTCGGGGTTGCGCAGCGCCAGGCGGAGCGTGCGCTGGGCGCCGAGCACGAAGCCGATTTCGCGCTCGATCAGGCCGCCCGAGGAAATGCGCCCGGTGGTGGGTACGCCGGAGACCACCGAGGCAGCGTCGCCCTCGGCGGAAAAGCCGTTGATGGTCACCGAACCCTGGGCGATGGCGTAGACCTCGCCATCGGCGCCGAGCAGCGGGGTGACCAGCAGGGTGCCGCCCTGCAGGCTCTTGGCGTCGCCGAGCGAGGCGACGTTGACGTCGAGGCGCGAGCCCTGCGTGGCGAAGGCCGGCAGGTTTGCCGTCACCATCACGGCGGCGACGTTGCCGGTCTTCATGTTCTCGCCGCGGGTGTTGACCCCCAGCCGTTCCAGCATCGCCTGCAGGCTCTGCTTGGTGAAGGGCGAGTTGTTGAGGCTGT
>ERZ778022.2088-NODE-2088-length-22403-cov-4.259039_pt1 | contig 22403 bp, 20 predicted proteins | sample MGYA00375752_ERZ778022 | MGnify/ENA primary metagenome ERZ778022 (study PRJEB29350, sample SAMN05389826) | bioreactor metagenome | isolation source: Thiocyanate bioreactor | place: South Africa: University of Cape Town | collected 2014-04-04 ...
GGGCACCTAGTGTCCCGATTCCGAAGTTCGCCACACCTTGGTGCTGGCGTCCCGAGCGAACTTCGGAACACTAGAATCATAATCTTGCTCGTGTGATTCAGATCGAGAAATTCGCTCCATGCCGTGCCGCGAGATCCGGTGAATTTCTCGATCATCACACTAGGGCAACGCTTGGGGCAGCAGCCGTTTCGAGGCGTTCGCCGAGATCCGTAATCTAGTATGTGCGGCATCAACGGCATTCTTGCCTTCCACTACGCGGCCAATCCGGTCGATCGGTCGGAGCTGATCCGCACGCGCGACCACATGGCGCCGCGCGGGCCCGATGGCGCAGAGGCTTGGTTCTCCGAAGACGGCCGCGTGGCGCTCGGACATCGGCGCCTGTCGATCATCGACTTGTCGGATACTGGCACGCAGCCGATGGCGAGCTCCGACGGGCGCCTTGTCGTGACCTTCAACGGTGAAATCTACAATTTTCGTGCCCTGCGCGCGGATCTCGAAGCCAAGGGCCACGTCTTCGTGAGCCAGTCGGACACCGAGGTCCTGCTCCATCTCTATGCGAGCAGGGGCGAAGCCATGGTGCACGACCTCAGGGGCATGTTCGCCTTCGCCATCTGGGACAGCGTGCGACAGGTGCTTTTCCTGGCGCGCGATCCCTACGGCATCAAGCCGCTCTACTATGCCGATGACGGCTGGACATTTCGGTTTGCCTCCCAAGTGAAGGCTCTGCTTGCCGGTGGCGCCATCTCCCGCGATCCCGATCCGGCCGGTCAGGTCGGCTTCTATCTATGGGGCAGTGTCCCCGAGCCCTTCACCACATGCGAGGCCGTCCGCACGCTGCCGGCCGGCTGCACCCTCACCGTCGACCGCATCGGCGCACGCGAGCCGCGTCGCTATCATTCCATCGCCGCGGTCTATCGCGAGACCGACGCGCTGAGGCTGCCCCGACATGACGCCAGCGATGTCCGTGCAGAGTTGCGCAATGCACTTGCGGACAGCGTGCGCCATCATCTGGTCGCCGATGTGCCGGTCGGCGCATTCCTTTCAGCCGGTATCGATTCCGGTGCGCTCGTCGGCCTCATGCGCAGTGTCGGCCAGCAGAGCATCCAGACGGTCACACTGGCGTTCGAGGAGTTTCGAGGGCGCCCCGAGGATGAGTCGCTGCTCGCCGCAGGTGTCGCGCGGGCCTTTGAGACACAACATACGACGCGCGTGGTGACGCAAGCGGAATTCGAGGCCGACCTGCCGCGGATTCTGGACGCGATGGACCAGCCGACAATCGATGGGATCAATACCTGGTTCGTGGCCAAGGCGGCACGCGAGCTCGGCCTAAAGGTTGCCATTTCAGGATTGGGCGGTGACGAGCTTTTCGGCGGCTATCCGTCGTTCCGCGACATTCCACGATGGGTGAATCTGCTGGCGGTGCCGTCGCGCGTGCCGGGCTTTGGTCGCGTTGCCCGTCGGCTCGCTCAGCCTCTGGTGTCAGCCGTCGGCTTCAGCCCGAAGGTTCCAGGGCTCCTGGAATACGGCGGCACGTACGCCGGAGCCTATCTCGTGCGCCGCGGGCTCTTCATGCCGTGGGAGCTGAGACAACTACTCGATCCGGATGTTGTCCATAGAGGCCTTCGTCGTCTCGCGCCGCTCGCCCGTGTCGAGGCCGAATTGCCGCCGGCATCGGCAAGTGCGCATGCCAAGGTCGCTTCGCTCGAATCGTCGCTCTACATGCGCAATCAGCTCTTGCGCGACACGGACTGGGCAAGCATGGCGCATTCGCTCGAGGTGCGTGTGCCGCTCGTCGACAACGCGCTCCTGCAGACAGTTGCCACCGCACGAGCGGCGGCGCCGGCGCTTGTGAGCAAAGAACTGCTCGCCGAGAGCCCGAACGTACCTCTGCCGGCTGCTATCCGCGAGCGCGCCAAAACGGGCTTCACGACGCCGATTGGTCGCTGGATACGCGATGCCCGATTGGGCGCAGCGGCGAGGCGCGAACGTGGCTTGCTTGAAAATGCGCACTGGTCTCGGCAGTGGGCCGAGCGTCTCGCGGCGATCTGAGTGATGGAAGTCCTCGCTCTTCTCTCTGACGGTTTCGGGGCTGTTGGCGGCATTGCGCGCTACAATCAGGCTTTGATGACGGCGCTCGGCGCGTGCCCGCATATTTCGGGCGTCACGATCCTGCCGCGCTTCGGCACGCCGACGTCTCCCTTGCCGGACGGCGTAGTCCAGCAGCCAGCCGCCGGGAAGTTCGCCTGGGCCGCTCGCGCACTGGCCTCGGCCGCGCGACAGAAGTTCGATCTCGTGTTTTGTGGGCACCTGAATACAGTCGTTCTTGCCGCAGCTATCGCCAAGGCCCGGCACATTCCGCTCTGGGTACAAGTGCACGGCATCGAGGCTTGGGAGCCGCGCGGACGCGCGGTGCGCGCCGGGCTCGAAGCTGCGACGATAGTGACTTCTGTGAGCCGATACACGCGCCGCCGCCTTCTCTCCTGGAGCGACATTTCGCCGGATCGCGTCCGCGTCCTGCCGAATACGTTCACGGTGAGTTTCGTGCCGCGCAGCCGCAACACGGCGCTTGCCGAGCATTTGGGGCTAGCCGGCAAACGCATCGTCCTTACTGTCGGGCGGCTTTCGGCTACTGAACGCTACAAGGGGCACGACCGCATTATTAGAGCCATTCCCGAAGTTCTCCGGCAGGTGCCCGACGCCGCGTACCTGATTGTAGGAACCGGGGACGATCGCTCCCGCCTCGAGAAGCTCGCTATCGACGAAGGCGTTGCGCATGTCGTCAAATTTGCCGGGGAAGTTCCCGAGGCCGATCTGCCTGATCACTTCGCGGTCGCCGATCTCTTTGCCATGCCGAGCACTGGCGAGGGCTTTGGCATTGTCTTTCTCGAAGCTGCCGCCTCGGGCCTGCCGGTGATCGGCGGCAATAGCGATGGCAGTTGCGACGCGCTCGCTGACGGCGCTATCGGTTGCGCTGTCGATCCAGATGATCGCGCTCAGCTCGTCGAGGCGATCAGCGCGGCATTGCAGGGGCGCCAGGTCTCGCAGCCAGATGCGGTCTCGCGTTTCGCGATCGAAAATTTCACAAGTCACGTCGATGAACTCGTTCGATCGCTTGCCCACTGACGGCGCGCACGCAGTGCCCATCGCGGAAGATGCGCGATCCACTGCCTCCGCGGGCGCCCAGCCCGAGCGGCTTCTCATTCTCGAGGCCGGGCGCACGGAGCGCAACTATTGGCGGGACCTCTGGTACTACCGCGAGCTGTTCGCGATGCTCGCCTGGCGCGACGTCTCCGTCCGCTACAAGCAGACCGTGATCGGCATTGTCTGGGCCATCGTTCGCCCGCTGCTGACCATGGTCGTGTTCACGATCGTCTTCGGCAATCTCGCCAAATTGCCGAGCGATGGCGCGGTGCCGTACCCCGTTCTCGTCTTCGCCGGAATGCTGCCGTGGTTCCTGTTCTCCAGCATTCTCTCCGATGCCTCCAACAGCATCGTCTCGAACGCGAACCTGATCTCGAAAGTCTACTTCCCGCGCCTCATCGTGCCGTCGGCTGCGGGCGTCGTCGCATTGGTGGACTTCGCGATCAACATCGTGATCCTGTTCGCGATCATGGCCTGGTACGGCTTCATGCCGAACTGGCAGATCGTGTTCCTGCCGCTCTTCGTCGTGCTTGCCGTGCTGGCAAGTCTCGGCCCCGCGCTCTTCATCACGGCCCTCAATGTCAAATACCGTGACTTCCGCTTCATCATCCCGTTCATCGTCCAGTTCGGGCTCTACGTCTCGCCGGTCGGCTTCTCGAGCGCCGTCGTCCCCGACGCCTGGCGCTTCTGGTACAGCCTCAATCCGGTCGTCGGCGTCATCGACGGCTTCCGCTGGTGCCTTCTCGGCGGCGAGAGCCAGCTCTATATGCCTGGGTTCCTCGCGAGCCTCGCCGTCGTCGCGGTGATGCTGTGGCTCGGCATCCGCCATTTCCGCAAGACCGAGAAGACGTTCGCGGACCTGATCTGATGTCCGATGTCGTCATCCGCGCCGATAGTCTCGGCAAGCGCTACCTGATCGGCCACGAGAGCGAGCGCGAGCGCTACATCGCGCTGCGCGACGTGATCGCGCGCGGGGCGCGGAACCTCATGCGCTCGGCCGGCGACATGATGCGCGGCCGCCAGCTCATCGTGGGCGACGAGGTCGAGGAGTTCTGGGCGCTCAAGGATATCGACTTCGAGATCAAGCGTGGCGAGGTGGTCGGCATCATCGGGCGCAATGGCGCCGGCAAGTCGACGCTGCTGAAGATCCTCTCGCGGATTACCGAGCCGAGCACCGGGCGCGTCGAGATCCGCGGCCGCGTGGCGAGCCTGCTCGAGGTGGGCACGGGCTTTCACCCGGAGCTGACGGGCCGCGAGAACATCTTCCTCAATGGTGCGATCCTCGGCATGACGCGGGCGGAGATCCGGCGGAAGTTCGACGAGATCGTCGCTTTCGCGGAGATCGAGAAGTTCCTCGATACGCCGGTCAAGCGCTACTCCTCGGGCATGTACGTGCGGCTCGCCTTTGCGGTGGCTGCGCATCTCGAGCCGGAGATCCTCATTGTGGATGAGGTGCTCGCGGTCGGCGATGCGGAGTTCCAGAAGAAGTGCCTTGGGAAGATGGGTGAGATGGCCCACCACGGCAGAACCGTGCTGCTCGTGAGCCACAATATGATGGCGGTCAGGCAAATGTGTCGGCGCGCAATTGTGCTGCGGGCCGGCAGCATAGTGTTTGATGGCGCGGCCGACAGTGCCGTCGACAGCTACGCCGTGAGCCAAATCGATCGCTCCCCGCGTGAGACGTGGCTGCGTCCCGCCTCACGGCCGATTGAAGCACTGGGATTCTCCAAGATCGATGCAACGATATCCGGTCGACAACCAGATCATGTGCTCGAATGCAAAATCGATCTTGAAAGCGTCGCGGAATTTGCATCGGCCTTCGTCGCGATTGATATCCTGGATGAGGTAGGTGTTGCTCTGATGCAGGCCTTGCCGACGGTGCAGCCCTTCATTCTGGGTAAGCCGGGAAGGCATCAGATAGCCCTCGACGTACAGTTGCCGCCATTGGTTCCAGGCACCTACACAACCGAGTTTTGGGTCGGTTCACACAACACGCAAACCTTGGACGTCGTGAGAGATGAAATAGCGTTCGAGGTTCTAGAGACGCCCACGCCCGGTCGTACCTTTCCTCACACGAGGGATCACGGAGCTATCGTGCCGAAATCAGTTCAGCAGTACAGTTTTCTTGGTAGTTCCGAAAGGCTTACTGAAGCTCACGTATCCGAGGGGCGACGGCCGGAATGACGTTCGAGCTCCAGAATCTGGTCGATGAGCTTAAAATTTATCGGCATGGCATTCAGCGCCATATGTCGGTCTTCTCTCACACGTCCCGGGGCGAAAGATTAGCGCTCTATCAACTGGCGAGTATCCTCCCGCCCAATGCACGCGCGTTGGAAATAGGATCTCACATCGGGTCGTCGGCGCTCTTCATCTGCGCGGGACTGGCGCGGGTCCATGGGCATCTTATCTGCGTGGATACGTGGATGAATGAGACCATGCCTGATGGCGCAAAGGACACCTTTGCCGAGTTCCAGGCAAACACCGCTCCATACCGTTCTATGATTACTCAGATCCGCAAGATGAGTGGTGAAATTGCGGATGCCGATATCGGCGGACCGCTTGATTTTGCCTTTATCGATGGAGATCACGGGGAGGTTGCGGTTCGAGAGGATTTTCGGCGCGTCGCTCCCTGGGTGAAGGTAGGCGGCTACATCGCTTTCCACGATTTGGATCCGTTGTTCCCCGGGGTCTCGATCGTTTTTGGTGAAGCCCTTGCCAGCGGCAGTTGGCAGATTGTGCGCATCGTACGCAGTCTCGCAGTGCTCCGTAGGGTAAGTTAGCCCGGAATGGTCAGCATCAGCGTCGTCATCTGCACGCACAACTCGCGGGCGCATTATCTCGAGCGCGTTCTCGCTGCTCTCAGGTCGCAGACGCTGCCGTTTGAGGCGTGGGAGCTCCTGGTCATCGACAATGCATCAGCGGAGCCGGTGGCAAAGCGCTTCGATCTCTCGTGGCATTCGGCCGCGCGGCATGTGCGCGAGGACGAATTGGGACTGACGCCCGCCCGGCTCCGCGGCATCGCCGAGACGAATGGCGATGTGATTGTCTTCGTGGACGACGACAACGTTCTGGATGCGAACTACCTCGCAGGGGTGCGCGACATCGCCGCGCAATATTCCCATCTCGGGGTGTGGGGTGGTTCCGTCCGACCAGAATTCGAAAGTCCGCCCGAGCCGTGGACGCAAGCCTTCTTCGGGTTGCTGGCGATCAGGGACGCCGACCAGGTGCGCTGGTCCAACACGCTTGATGATTGGCGTGCCCAACCTGTTGGCGCCGGTCTATGCGTTCGCAGGCCTGTGGCAACGTACTATGCCCAACGCGTGCGCACCGATCCTTTGCGCCAGTTGCTGGGCAGGCGCGGCGGCTCGATGACGAGTGGCGAGGACGTAGACCTCATCTATGGCGCTCGCGACATAGGACTGGGATTCGGCACGTTTCCTCAACTGTCGCTGATCCATTTGATGCCGGAGGATCGCCTGTCAAAGGAGAAGCTGCTGAAGTTGGTGGAGGGAATTTCGACATCCAACGTGCTTCTCAGCAACAGATACGGCCGCAGCATCGAGGAAACGGTGTTGTGGAAGACAGTGCTGCGCTCGATCGTATTGCTGGTGACGAAGGGCTTGAGGGAGACGCAGTTCTATCTCGCCCGCAAGCGCGGGACCAAGCGGGGCAAGGAGTTGATTGCCTCATTGCAGAGGTCGTCCACTGCGCCGGTTTCGAGTGATCGCCGCACGTCGAGCGTTGAGATTTGAGAAAGCGCGCGATGCGCATAGCGCTCGTCTCCTACGAGTACGCCGGCGGTATCAATAGTGGCGGCATCGGCACATATGTACGCACGGCGGCGGCAATGCTCGCCGCACGAGGTCACGATGTCGAGGTTTTCACGTCAGGTGACGCATTCGGCAGCCACGAGGCATCGCAGGGGCATATGGTCCACACGGTGCCCGGATCGCGCGTGAGCTTCGCCGAGGCCATCTGCCCAGTGTTCTCACGTCGTCATGAAAGCCGCCCGTTCGACGTGGTCGAGGGGCCGGAGTACGGCGCCGACGCATCAGCAGTGGCGCGGGCATTTGCGGATCTGCCACTGGTCGTCAAACTGCATGCCCCGTCCTTCACCATTCAGGCGAGCAACGACAGCTACGTCGGCCTGAGGGTTCGTAGTCGATACTATCTGGGCGCGCTTCGTCGCGGGCGCTGGCCGGACAATCCATGGCAGTATGATCCAGCGCAGGATGGTGAGCGCGAGCACACGCTCGCGGCAGACGAGATTGCGGCAAACTCTCGCGCAACAGCAGAGCGCGTCGTGAAGACGTGGGGCTTGCCCGGAGACAGGACGTCGGTTGTGCCGCTCGTTTTTGAACCACCTCGCGCGCTGCTCGAGATAGATGCCGCCAATGAGACGAAGTGCGTGCTCTTTGTGGGCAGGCTTGAAGTCCGAAAGGGCGTGATCGAGCTCGCGAAGGCCATACCACTAGTCCACCAGGCTATGCCGAGCGTCCGATTTCGCTTTGTCGGGCGGGACCTGCCGCACCCTGCCGATCGCGTTCCCGTTTCACAGCACATTCTGAAGGCCGCCGGCACGAGCGCGACCGTGGTTCAAATCGCTGGCGGCTTACCTCACGATCGCATCCCACCCGAGCTACAGAGCTGCGATGTCTGCGTCTTTCCGAGCGACTGGGAAGCCTCGGGCTATGTCTGCCTCGAGGCTATGGCGGCGGCGCGCGGCGTGATCGGTTCGAGCGCGGGCGGCATGGCGGAGATCATCGAGCATGGACGCACAGGCCTCCTCGTGCCGCCGCGCAAGCCCAAGGCTATTGCCGAGGCGATCATCGCCCTGCTTCGCGATCCTGAGCGGCGTATTGCCATGGGGCGCGCCGCACGAGAGCATGTGAGCACGGCTTACGCTCCTGAAGTGATCGGGCCGCTCCAGGAGGCCTCCTATAGGCGCGCGATCGAGCGCGCCAGAGCTCGTTGTGCAGCCTGAACTCATGGCCGTCCCCGCGCTCACTGCCATCATCTGCACGCACAATCCGCGGATGGACTACCTCGAAGCGACGCTGGCGTCTCTTCGAAGCCAAGAGCCGCTCTCGAACGCGCGCTCATGGGAGCTCATTCTCATAGACAACGCGAGCGATCTGCCACTCTCGAAACGCGTGGATCTAAGTTGGCATCAGAATGCGCGCGTCGTTCAGGAGGAGCAGCTCGGGCTCAGCCACGCGCGTCTCAGAGGTTTCCGAGAGTCCCAGGCGGAGGTCCTCGTCTACATCGATGACGATAACCTGCTCGAGCCCAGCTACCTGCGCGAGACGCTCGGTGCGTTCGATGGCGACGAGAGCCTCGGCGCGGTGGGCGGAAAATCCATCCCCCGATACGAGATCACGCCGCCTGCTTGGTTTTCCAGTTTGGGCATATCGCTCGCTTGCCGCGATCTCGGCGACAAACCCATGATCGCCGACTGGTCCGACAAGAAGCAAGAGAGCCGGGGCTATCCCGAGTGTGCGCCAATTGGCGCCGGCATGGGCCTCCGTCGACGCGCATATGCCGCCTATATCGATGCCGCGCACAGCGACCCGGCGAGAATGGCGCTCGGCCGGCGGGGCGGAGATCTGGCATCGGCCGAGGACAACGACATCGTGCTCACTTTGCTCGCATCTGGTTGGAAAGTTGCCTACCTCCCTCAGCTCTACCTCGAGCACTTGATCCCGGCGGGCCGCCTCTCCACGGCGTATCTCGAGAGGTACGCGTACAGTTCCAGCAAGACGTGGGTGCAGGTTCTGAATGTGCATGGCATCGCGCCGTGGCCGGCCATATCATCCTGGACGGTCATATTGCGCAAAGTGCGGGCCTACGTGCGCTTCAGGGCGTGGGCGTCGATCGAAAACCGGATCGGTTGGCGCGGCGCCTGCGGCTTGATCGAAGGAAGAGCTGCAATAGGCGCTCGCCGTCAATGAAGGCGGCGCCTGCGCTGCGGGATCTGGCGCGCCGGCTGAGCCTTGGGCGTGCCGCGCTCACTCTTTATCACCGCCCCGTCGGCCTCGTTCGCCAGTCGATTGCCGAGGGTGGGCCTTGGGAGCAGCGGCGCACAGAGATGGGCCGCCGCGAAATGATGGAGGCAGCACGAGCGCTGCAGCCTTTCGATCCGCCCGCCGTAGATCTGGGCGCGCGCGTGGTCTTCCTGAGCGGTGCGCAGTATTGGTATCAGACCTTGTTCTGCTTTGCTTCCCTGCAGCGGCAGATGCCCGAGCGTGTCACGCCGGTCATCCACGACGACGGTACGCTGGCGGAGGAGACGCGTGCGTTGCTTCGTCGCGTCGTGCCGTGGGTCGAGTTCATCGACTGCGCTCTCGTCAATGAACGGCTGGATCGCTTGCTGCCGGCAGCATCCTATCCGTCGCTGCGCGATCGCCGTCTCAAATATTTCCATCTCCGCAAGCTGACGGACATTCATGTCTGCGCGTCAGGTTGGACGCTGGTCATGGACTCCGACATGCTGTGCTTCCGGCGGCCGGATGCGCTGCTTGCGTGGTTCAGACGTCCGCATGCCACGTTCATGCAGGATGTCCACAAGAGCTATGGCTACTCGGATGAGCTCATGTCAGCGTTGGCCACTGGCCCGGTTCCTGAGCGCGTCAACGTAGGGCTCTATGCAGTTCACAGCCCGAGCATCGATTGGGCCCGTGTCGAGTACAACTGCAGCCGCCAGATCGAGCAGGAAGGTCCGCACTATCTTCAGGAGCAGGCGCTCACGGCGCTTGTTCTCTCAGGCTTCGACGCCAAGCCTCTTCCGGAAGCGGACTATGTCGTCATGCCGCCGCTGGCCGAAGGCCGGACTCCAAGAGCCGTGTTCCATCACTATGTCGCGCAGTCGAAAAGATCGTATTTCCAGCACGGCTGGCGCCACGTCGTGAAACTCCTCGAGAGCCGGGCTGGGCTTGTCCGCGCGCATCAGAGCATCGGCGCATGACCTGGGCTTCTGTGCCGAAAGTCTCGATCCTCATGCCCTGTTACAATGCGGAGCTATACATTGCGGAAGCGCTGGAGAGCGTGCTCGCGCAAACCTGGCCGAACCTGGAGATCATCGTCGTCGATGACGGTTCGACGGACCGATCCGTTGCAGTCGCGCAGCGGTACGCTCCGCGCGGCGTCGGTATACTTGAGCAGAGGAACGCAGGCGCGGCCGCCGCGCGCAATCGGGCACTGGCTGCCAGCACTGGGGACTTCGTGCTGTTCCTTGATGCCGACGATCTTGTTGGCCGAGAGCACATCGCAAGTCTCTACGCGGCGATTGTCGGAGCGCCGCGTTGCATTGCCATGAGCCAGTGGGATCGCTTCTACACCTCGCCGTCCGAGGCCGCGTTTCCGAGCAGGCGCAGCTACCGTGACGGATCCGGCGTTGATTGGCTCGTGCAGGAATGGGCCGATGCGCGACCGATGATGCAGCCAGGCATGTTTCTCATGCCTCGCGGATTGCCCTCGCAACTTGGTGGGTGGGATGAGCGGCTGACATTGATAGATGATTTCGAATTTTTCGCCCGCATGATCGCCGGATGCGATGGCGTGCGCTTTGCCTCGCCGGCGCGCCTGTATTACCGATCGGATCTGCAAGGGAGCTTGTCCGGCCGCAAAAGCCGAAAGGCCGTCGAATCCGCTTTTCTTTCGATCATGCTCGGCACGCAGCATTTGCTTGCGGCTGAGGACAGCCCGCGTACGCGCCGTGCGTGCGCCAATGTCCTGCAGAACTTCGAGTACACCTACTATCCGGGCCACGACGACCTGCAGGTTAGGATTCGTGCGCGCATTGCCGAGCTAGGCGGCGCCGATCTCGCGCCGGACGGCCCGCCGGGTTTTCATCGGCTTAAGCGCATCATAGGCTGGCGCGCCGCGCGCCAGGCTCAGCATTTTGCCGAGCGCCTCGGACTGAATGGAGCTTCCCGCAAGCGCTTCGCGCGCGGGCTCGGCCCACTAATTTCTCGCGAATGATGCGCATCGCACTCACAGCGGATCCGGAGATCCCCGGCCCGCCGCGGCATCGAGCGCATCGTCGATATGCTGGCGAGGGCGCTCGTGGAGCGCGGACATGAGGTTACGCTGTTTTCGCATCCAGCGTCCGAGTGTCCCGTCTCGCGCGCGGCATGGCCGGGCGCAGACAGCCTCAGCACGAGCGACACCGTTCGCAACGCGGTGACACTGGCGCGGCATGTGATGGCGGGGCGCTTCGATATCGTGCACAGCTTTTCGCGCATTGCCTACATGATGCCGATCCTGCCGTTTCCGGTGCCGAAGATCATGACCTATCAGCGTGCGATCACGCCGCGCTCGGTGAAGCTGGGACATACGCTCTCGCGCGGCACGCTCGCCTTCACCGCCATAAGTGACTGGATGATGCGCGATGTTGCAGGCATCGGGCGTTGGTACGTGGTCCCCAACGGCGTGCCGCTCGATACATACACCTTCGTTCCGCATGTCTCGGAGCGCGCCCCGCTCGTGTTCCTTGGACGTGTCGAGGAGATCAAAGGGCCGCATCTGGCGATCGAGATCGCGCGCCGTGCCGGGTGCCCGCTTGTCATTGCTGGCAATATTCCAGACGAGCATCGAGCGTGGGCCGAGGCGCACGTGCTTGCTCATGTCGATGGCGAGGCGGTCCGCTACATCGGCTCAGCAGATGACGCGCAGAAGAACGCCCTGCTTGGTGCAGCCGCGGCGATGCTCATGCCGATCGTTTGGGACGAGCCATTCGGTATCGTCATGGCTGAAGCCATGGCTTGCGGTACGCCGGTGCTGGGTCTTCGACGCGGTGCTGTGCCCGAGGTGGTGGAGGACCGTATCACAGGCTTTGTGCGTGATGACGTGGACGGGCTTGTCGCGGCGGTCCATCAGCTTTCGGACATCGATCGCGCGGCCTGCCGCGCACGCGTGGCGCAACTCTATAGTGCGGAGGCGGTCGTCGAAGGCTATCTCGGCGTCTATCGATCCGTCATCGGCGTCGGCAAGAAGGCAGTAGGAGAGCAATGCGCGTCTGCCTGATTTCGCCCGGGCATCTCTCGACGAATCCCCGTCTCGTCAAGGAAGCGCAGGCTCTCGCCGCCTCCGGTTACAATGTCAGCGTCATCTGCGGCCGATACCTCCCTTGGGGGTGGGAGCAGGATCAGGCGCTGATCGATCCGCGCTGGAATGTCTCACATGTCCCCTTCGGTCCTGCTGAAGCACCGAGACTTGCGTATCTGGCGCAGACGATTAAGCGTCGTGTCGCGACATCGCTCGTCCGCGCCGGCATTGGTGCAGGCTCAATTGTCGATACTGCGCACGGATCGGTCGTTCCGGCGCTGCAGCGGGCGGCGAGCGCCGTGCCAGCCGATCTCTACATCGCCCATTACGTCGCGGCGTTGCCGGCTGCTGCACATGCCGCGAAGAAACACGGCGCGGACTACGCTTTCGACGCCGAGGACTTTCATCTGGGAGATGCGGCGGAGACGCCTGACAACGCGCTCGAAAGGCGCCTCATCCGCGATATCGAGCAGCGCTATCTTCCAGGTGCGGCGTACCTTACGGCCGCCTCGCCCATGATTGCCGATGCCTACGTCGAGGCCTATGCCGTCAGCCGGCCAGAGGTCGTGCTGAACGTGTTCCCGCGGCGCAATGCGCCTCCCGCACCAACCGTGCGCGGGACCGCGCAGCCGGGCCCCAGCCTCTACTGGTTTTCTCAGACCATTGGGTTGGGCCGCGGGCTGGAGACTGCCATCGAGGCCATCGCCCGTGCCACCACCGTGCCACACCTCTACCTGCGTGGCACGCCGACCGAGGGATATGTTGGCGCGTTGCGCGCGCTGGCTGGCCGGCATGGCGTCAACGATCGCCTCCACATCCTGGCGCCAGAGGTGCCGGGCGAGATGGAGCGCATCGGCGCACAGTATGATCTCGGTTATTCGGGCGAGACTGGTTTCTCGCGGAACAACTCCCTCGCTCTCGGAAACAAGCTCTTCAGCTACCTGCTCGGCGGCGTACCCATCCTGGGTTCGGACATACCCGCCCATCGGGCCCTTGCGCCGGAGTTGGGGGACGCCATGACGTTGTTCCCCATCGGCAACGCGGTGGCGCTCGCAGCGGCACTCGATCGGTATCTGCTCGATCCGGGCCGCTTGGCCGCCGCGCGCGCTCATGCATGGCGCCTCGGACAGGAGAGATTCTGCTGGGATGTCGAGCAGCAACGCCTCCTCGAGGCCGTCGAGGGCGCGCACTCGGGAGCAAGCCCGAAGGCAGCATGATGTCTGCAGGCACAGCAGCGCTCGAGATGGTGCCTGCCCGGGCAACTGCTCACGCGGCGCCAGAGCGGACAGTGCTGATCGTCTCGCCGCATTTTCCGCCGTCCACCCTTGCCGGAGTGCATCGCGCGCGGCACCTGGCCAAGCATCTGCCGGCTCATGGCTGGCGACCGATCGTTATTCGCGTCGATGATACGTACTACACAGAGCGCGCCGATGCCGCTCTCGCGGCGCTTGTGCCTGCGAGTGTGCAGCAGATCCGGTGTGGCGCCATCCCCGCCTCGCTCGCGCGACTGGCGGGCATCGGCGACATCAGTCTGCGCGGATACTTTCCCCTTCGCCGAGCTATAGCGGAAACGGTGGTGGCGTATCGCCCCCATGCGATCCTCATCACCGGCTCGCCCTACTACCCGATGCTCTTGTCCCCGTGGATCAGACAGCACATGAAGATGCCCGTGGTGCTGGATTTTCAGGACCCATGGGTTTCAGCGGAGGGTGCGATGCACCGGACGTGGACGAAAGCCGGCCTCGTACACAGGCTCGCGGTTGCGCTGGAGCCGCGAGCGGTCCGGCAGGCGGATTTCGTCACTTCGGTGTCGGCGCGCCAGAATGCGGAAATGGCTCTTCGCTATGCTTGGCTCGATCCTCGCCGCATGGCTGCAATACCGATCGGCGGTGATCCCGACGACTTCGATGCCCTGCGCAGTGGACCGCCTTCCGAGCTGCAGGTGCAGTTTGATCCCGAGCGCATCAATCTCAGTTATGTCGGCACGTTCCTGCCGCGCGCCGAGCATCTGGTGCGCACGATATTCCGCGCAGCAAGGGCTCTGAAGCAGACGCAGCCCGAACTCGCGTCGCGCATTCGTCTCAATTTCATCGGGACCAGCAATCAGCCGGATGGCACCGAGGCTTATCGCGTCCGTCCGATCGCCGAAGAAGAGGGCGTGGGGGATCTCGTCTCGGAGACGCCGCAGCGTGTGCCGTACCTGGAGGCGTTGTACCTGCTGGCCATGTCTCATGGATTGCTGCTGATCGGCTCCGATGAACCGCACTATACGGCTTCGAAAATATACCCGGCTCTCATGTCGGGCCGGCCCTATGTCTCACTCTTTCATCGCCAATCCAGCGCGCACGACATCCTTGTCGGAGCCGGCGGCGGACGGACATTCTGCTTCGACACACCGGATCACCTTGCGACTCTGGTCGGCCCGCTCGCAGCGGCGCTTGCAGATCTGGCGGCGTCGCCTGGTCAGTTCGGTCGCGCGGATCCAGCCGCTTATGACGCCTACACCGCCCATAGTGTGGCCGGCGATTTCGCGCGCGTGCTCGATCAAGTCGCGAGCTCTCAGCCTCGATAAGCCGGATTTCCGCAGTACATGCGTCTCGCAGTCCTGACGTCGCACCCGATCCAGTATCAAGCGCCGATATTTCGCGCGCTGGCTCAGCGCTGTGACCTCACGGTGTTCTTTGCGCATTCCGCGACATCCGCGGATCAGGCTGCGGCCGGCTTCGGTGTGACCTTCAACTGGGATGTCGACCTTCTTGCCGGCTACAAGCACGTATTTCTTCGCAACGTTGCGACGCCGCCGGGCCTCGATCGGTTTTCCGGCTGTGATACGCCCGAGATCAGCAGCCGTCTGCGCGAAGGAAATTTCGACGCTCTGCTCGTGGCTGGGTGGCACTTGAAAACATTCATCCAGGCTCTTGCTGCCGCCAAACGCATTGGCCTTCCGGCGTTGGTTCGTGGCGATAGCCAACTCGAGACGCCGCGCTCGTTCTGGAAGAGGGGTGTCAAAACGGTCGCGTATCCGGTCTTCCTTCGTTTGTTCGACGCCGCGCTCTATGTGGGCGAGCGATCGCGCGCGTACTGGGAGCACTACGGATATCCGCGCCGGCGCATGTTCTTCTCGCCGCATTGCGTGGACAATGACTGGTTTGCGGCCCGCGCAACGAAGGAAGCGCGCGCTGCCTTGCGCGACCGGCTTGGCGTCGGCGAGGAGGCCAAGGTCATTCTCTTTGCCGGCAAGCTCGTGCCCTTCAAGCGGCCTCTCGATGTCATTGCCGCCGCGGGCCTGATGCGACGCGACGGTATGAATGTCGAAGTGATGGTGGCGGGAAGTGGTGCACTGGCTGACGAGATGACGAACGCCGCGGCGGCGGCTGGCGTACCTCTGCATCATCTCGGGTTCTGCAACCAGACGGAGATGCCCGCGGCTTATGCAGCCTCCGACGTTCTGGCTCTGCCCTCTGACGGTCGCGAGACATGGGGGCTCGTCGCTAACGAGGCACTCGCAGCCGGTCGACCGATCGTCCTTTCGGACGCGGTCGGCTCTGCGCCGGATCTAGCCAGCGATGGTCGTGCAGGACGCGTGTTTCCTGTCGGAAATGTCGAGGCCCTCGCGGAAGCACTTGCCGATGTCATAGGCAGTCCGCCGTCGGCAGCGACTATCGCGGCCAAATCGGCGCGCTATTCCATTGGCGCTGCTGTCGACGGGATCATGGATGCTGCTGCGAGTGTCCGCAGCCGGGGCCGGATGGTTGCGCTGTGAGCACACAATTCGAAGTTCGCAGCTCATGCGATCGTCGGCGGCCGGCAGAGCTGCGACGAGAAAAGACTTAGCCACCCCGTGCAAAGCGTGAGCTCCGATCTGGCTGGCCGGCATGGATTTCGCATCCATCGCACGCTGCTGCCTCCCGGCGCGATCGTGGCAGCATTCGCGTTGCTCATTATCGGCGGCATGGGGCCGAACATTGAGCTTGCACTTCTTTCGATCGTCGTTCTGATCGCGGGCTGCTTGCTTCTATGGCGACCGGGCGAGTCGCCGATCCTTCTTTTCATATTCGTGCTTCCGTGGCTGCAGGGATCGATTGCGATCTTTCAAGCCAATTGGCTTGGCATGGGCGTGGAGATGCTCGCGCAGGTCCCCTCCGACATGCGCACGGCCATTCTGCTCACCCAGGCGGGCCTTCTCGTGCACGCATTGGGTCTGCGTATCGGAGCAGGCCGATGGCGCCGACAGGACGCGCATTTGATGCACGAACAGGCGCTGTGGCTCCCCACGAGACGTTGGGCGCAGGCCTATGCAGGAGCGTGGCTGGTGAGTTTCGCGGCGCTCACCTTTGCCTGGCTTGTTCCTGGGCTCGCTCAGATCCTGCTCGCCTTTGTGACGCTCAAGTGGGCATTCTATTTCATGCTCGCATACGTGGCATTCGCGGGCGCGCCCGGAGGCCGGCATATTCTCGCCGTCGCCTTTCTCGTGGAGCTCGCGCTCGGGATCGGAGGGTTCTTCTCGGATTTCAAGACGGTCATCTTCGTGACGGCGTTCGCGGCTGTCGCTTCGGGTGTTCGAATGACCGCGAAGAGGCTCATTGGCATCGGCGCGCTCGCGATGCTCGTCGTGGCCCTGGCCATCGTGTGGACCGCAGTCAAGAGCGACTACCGCCGTTTCGTATCCGGAGGGGAGGTCGCCCAGATCGTCTCCGTCGACTACGGAGCGAGGATCAGCCATCTGGCAGGCTTGGTTGGCCAATTGGAGGGGCCGAGCCTGTCGAAGGCTTTCGACGAAATGCTGGGGCGGCTGACGTACGTCGAGTTTTTTGGCGCAACGATCAACTATGTTCCTACCTATGTGCCGCACCAGCATGGTGACATCCTCTGGGATGCGATCTCCCGTCCGTTCATGCCGCGCCTCTTCTTCCCCGACAAGGCGCCTATCGACGACAGCGTTCGCACCAACGAGTTCACGGGATTGGGCGTCGCCGGCGTGGCGGAGGGGACGTCGATCAGCCTGGGCTGGATTGCAGAGGCGTATATCGACTTCGGTCGCTATGGGATGTTTCTCTCGATCCTGGCCATCAGCGTGTTCTACGGTTCGATCTACCGTCGGCTCATAAGATGGGATCCGACCCGCGGCCTCTTCGGCGCTGCTCTTGCGACAGCGGTCCTCCAGGGGGCGGGATTTCTCGAATCCAGCATAACCAAGGTCTTCGGTGGCGTGATCGTGTCGCTCCTTATGGCCTGGATGCTGGTGAAGTTCGTCTTGCCGCGCATCGCGCCGTGGCTTTTGGCAAGATCTCCACGCCGCGCACGTCTTTGATGCTGCATCGTCCGGAACCTTATAGCGACGCCGGCACTTCACCGCGGGTGCTCGACGTTACGCATGTGGTCGCCAGTCTGTCCAGGGACGCGGGTGGTCCGTCCTACAGCGTGCCTGCGCTGGCAGCAGCGCTTGCGCAGCGTGGAGCCACTGTGCGCGTCCGCACTGTTGAGACGGATGATGCGCCCCCGGATGCCGGCGATGACGTTGCGCGTTGCGCGCACCCCACTGCAGGCGGTCCTCTGGGGAGACTCCTGCGGGCGTCGCCAAGCCTGAAGGCGGCTCTCGCCGCCGACGCACGTGACAATTCAATCCTGCACACGCATGGCCTTTGGCTCATGCCGAATATCTATCCAGCTCGACTGAAGCGGCGCTCGGATCGCCCCCTCAAGGTGGTCCATTCCCCGCGAGGTATGCTTGCGCCTGCGGCTCTCGGCATCTCTGCGTGGAAGAAGCGTCCATTCTGGTGGCTGCTCCAGAAATCCGCACTGGAGGTCGCCGACTGCATTCATGCCACTGCGGCCTCCGAGTACGAGGAGATCCGTGCCGCTGGCCTCGGCAATCCGGTCGCGATCATCCCGAACTGTATCGATCTGCCGCTTCTCGCCGAGACCTCGCGAGGGCAAAGCGACGGCAATGTCGTTCTGTCGTTCGGGCGCATACATCCCAAGAAGGGCCTGGATCGCCTGCTGCGCGCATGGGCCCGTATCGAGCACGAGTTCCCAACCTGGAAGCTCCGCATTGTCGGGCCTGCGGAGGTGCGCCATGACGAGGAGCTTCGCGTTCTCGCGCAAGCACTCGGAGTAAAGAAGGTCTCGATCGAAGGGCCGATTTACGACGCCGACGAGAAGCTCGCGATGTACCGCGATGCTGGCGTCTTCGTTCTTCCGACCCTCAATGAGAATTTCGCGCTGACGGTCGCGGAGGCACTGGGAGCAGAAGTGCCGGTGATTTCCACCAAGGGTGCCCCATGGTCAGGCCTCGAGAAGGAGCGTTGCGGCTGGTGGATCGATCATGGTGAGGAGCCGCTCGCCGCAGCTCTCAGGAATGCCATGACGATAGGGCAGGCCGAGCGTCGCGCCATGGGGAAGCGCGGACGCGCGTGGATGGCGCGCGACTTTGGCTGGGGCCGGATTGCCAGCGACATGCTCGAAGTTTACCGCTGGCTCAAAGACGGCGGTTCGCCGCCGCCGACCGTGCGATTGGGCTGACGAGATTGGATCGAGAGGTGCAGCCCGTCACCGAGCTGACCGCTCGAGATATCAGCGCCAATCGCCAGGCGTCCAAGTGGACGCGGCAGGAGCTTGTGGGGCGTGTTCTATGGCGCCTCGCCCATCCGCTGTTTGCGTGGAGCCCGAGACCGTTCTGGGGATGGCGGCGCCTTCTGCTGCGGTTGTTCGGAGCCCGCATCGGACGGGAAGTTCATGTCCATCCGAGTGTGCGGATTACCATCCCTTGGAATATCAGCATCGGTGATCAGACTGCGGTCGGTGACCGCGCAATTCTCTATGCACTCGGCTCCATCACACTGGGCGAGCGGGTGACCATCTCGCAGGGCGCGCATTTGTGCGCCGGCACGCACGACCATCGCGATCCTGCGATGCCGCTGCTCAAGCCACCGATTTCCATCGAGCGCGACGCCTGGATCTGCGCTGAGGCCTTCGTCGGGCCTGGTGTTCGCATCGGAGCTCACGCCATCATTGGCGCCCGATGTGTCGTGATGAAGGATGTTGCTCCAGGCATGACTATGGTGGGCAATCCGGCGCGCGCTATCGGCCATCGTTCGGAGCGGAAGAATAGTGCCAAGTCTGCAGATGCCTGAGGACCGGGCGTAGAGCGTGCAAACCGTACTCGTCACGGGTGGGGCAGGGTACATCGGCAGTCACGCGTGCAAGGCGCTCGGGGCTGCAGGCTATCGGCCCGTGACGTTCGATTCGCTCGTGACCGGCAATCGTTGGGCAGTTCGATGGGGCCCCTTCGAGCACGGGGACATCAGGGATGTCGGACATCTTGCAGGCGTGCTTCAGGCCTATAAGCCTGTCGCTATCATGCATTTTGCAGCCTCTGCGTACGTTGGAGAGTCTGCTGTCGATCCGGAAAAGTACTACTCGAACAACGTGGCTGGAACGCTTTCGTTGCTGCGCGCGGCAAGACAGTGCGGGGTAGGAAGGATCGTGTTCTCGAGCACCTGCGCAACCTATGGCGAGCCGCAGCAGGTGCCTATTCCGGAGACAGCAGCGCAGGTCCCCATAAACCCGTATGGCCGCTCCAAGCTGATGATCGAGCAGATGCTGCAGGACTACGTCTGGGCCTACGGCATGGGGACGACCGCGCTGCGCTACTTCAATGCTGCCGGTGCGGACCCTGAGTGTGAGATTGGCGAAGAGCACGCTCCCGAAACCCATCTCATTCCGCTCGTATTGCAGTCCATCCTGCAGCCCGAAAAGCCCGTCACCATCTTCGGCATTGACTATCCCACGCCGGACGGGACTTGTGTGCGCGACTACACGCACGTAACCGACATTGCGGCTGCGCATGTCCTCGCCCTGCAGACGTGCAATGGCGGGCCCGGCTTTCGCGCCTTCAATCTCGGCACGGGGGCCGGCCATTCGGTCCACCAGATCATCGAGACGGCAGAGCGCGTAGCCGGCAAAAAAGTGCACGCGAGTTTTGGACCCCGCCGCGCCGGAGATCCAGCCGCGCTCGTGGCGGACCCTGCGATGGCGCGCCGGGAACTCGGATGGCAGACTCGCCGCTCCGAGCTCCACGAAATCATTGGCACGGCATGGGCATGGATCACGAGACCATGAACGTCTCCGTCCTGATCCTGACATTCAACGAAGCCAAAGCATTGCCGCGGTGTCTGGCGGCGCTCGAATGGTGTGACGACATTCTCGTCGTCGACTCGGGCAGCACCGACGGAACGGTCGCGATCGCCGAAAGTGCGGGCGCGCGGGTGGTGTACCGACGCTTCGACGATTTTGCGAGCCAGCGCAACTTCGGCCTCACGTCTGGTGGCCTCCGTCACGAATGGGTTCTGCATCTCGACGCCGATGAGGTCGTGACGCCGGAGTTTCAGCAGAGCCTGCGTGATCTCTCACCGGCGTCGGGCACCGATGCCTATCGGGTGCCGTCAAAGCTCATGTTGAATGAGACCTGGATTCGGTACGCCGGGATGTATCCGACCTATCAAGTGCGGCTAGGCCACCGCGAGCGTCTGCGCTTCAAGCAGGTCGGGCACGGGCAACGTGAAGATCTGCCGCCGGAGCGGGTCGGTACGTTCGAGGTGCCGTACCTCCACTACAACTTCTCGCATGGCTTGGCGAACTGGCTTCGCAAGCACGTCAAGTATGCCGAGGACGAGGCTGATTTGCTGGTGCGAATGCGCAAGGGCGAGCATCAGGCGGCAGATCCCGTCATGCGTGGCGACGCTACATCCCGGCGTCGGGCGCTCAAGCGGCTGGCCAATCGCATGCCCTTGCTGCTCCGCCCTGTGGCGCGCTTCTTCTACATCCTCATCTGGCGGCGCGGCTTTCTGGACGGTCGTTACGGTGTTCTTTACGCACTCATGCTGTCTGTCTACGAAGCGATGATCGCTGTTCTTGCAGCTGAGAGGCTGATGCAGCATTCGCAGCGGAGAGCGGTCTCTTCGGCCGGAATCCGCCTTCGAAGCAATGCCGGCGACGACCTCGGCGGCCGATCATAGGTAGAGTAGGCTCAAAGCCGGTCTCTGAGAGGCGCCCAGACCCATTTCATGATAACAGTGTAAGATGAAGGTTCTCGTAACAGGTGCTGCAGGATTTATCGGCTTCCACGTCGCAAAGCGCTTGCTCGAGCGTGGCGATACGGTCGTCGGCATCGACGTGGTCAATGACTACTACGATCCGGCGCTCAAGGAGGCCCGGCTCTCGCTTCTCAATCAGGCAGCGGGCGGCGCGAACAGCGCGTGGACGTTCATCCGCGCGGATCTTGCCGATGCGGACGCCGTCAGTGGTTGCTTTGTCGCGCACGAATTCGATCGCGTCATTCATCTCGCGGCGCAAGCCGGTGTCCGGCACAGCCTGACGCATCCGCACGAGTATGTGCAGTCCAATATCGTGGCGTTCGTCAACATCCTCGAAGCATGCCGCCATGCGGGGACGCCGCATCTCACGTATGCGTCGACATCGAGCGTCTATGGCGCCAGCACGCGGATGCCGTTCTCCGAGCACGACGATGCCGATCATCCGCTCCAGCTCTATGCCGCGACCAAGCGGGCGAACGAGCTCATGGCGCATTCCTACAGCCACCTCTTCGCGCTGCCGACGACGGGGCTTCGCTTCTTCACCGTGTATGGCCCTTGGGGGCGCCCCGATATGGCGCCGATCCTGTTCACGCGCGCCATCGATGAGGGGCGGCCGATCCAGGTATTCAATCACGGCAATCACAGCCGCGACTTCACCTACGTCGACGACGTCGTCGAAGGCGTCGTGCGGATCTCCGACCGGCCGGCCGAGCCCGCACGGGACTGGGACAGCAGCAGGCCAGATCCAGCCATCTCGAATGCGCCGTTCCGCATCTACAATATCGGCAACAGCGCGCCGGTCCGGCTTGCCGATTTCATTTCGGCCATCGAAGCCGAACTCGGCAAGAGGGCCGTGAAGGAGCTGTTGCCACTGCAGCCCGGCGATGTCCCGGATACATTCGCTGATGTATCCGAGTTGGCGGGCGCTGTCGGCTACGCGCCGACGACTTCGGTTGCCGATGGTGTTGCCAAGCTGGTCGCGTGGTATCGCACGTACTATGGGCGCTGAGTGGTCGCGATTGGGTTCACTGATACGGTGCGCATCCTGATCGTCGGCACCGTCGCGTCTTGTCTATCGAGACATGAGCACTGAGCTGACGCGTCAGCGCGAGCGCCTGCTCT
>ERZ778022.2089-NODE-2089-length-22402-cov-4.386092_pt1 | contig 22402 bp, 18 predicted proteins | sample MGYA00375752_ERZ778022 | MGnify/ENA primary metagenome ERZ778022 (study PRJEB29350, sample SAMN05389826) | bioreactor metagenome | isolation source: Thiocyanate bioreactor | place: South Africa: University of Cape Town | collected 2014-04-04 ...
CGCTGCTGGGGACGGGGCAGCTGGAGTGCGCTAGGCGACGGGACGGGCGCAAACAAACCAACGCCGACCGAGGTCGTCCCCAGTCTCTCCGGCGCGGTCGAGGTTGTCGTGGGAGGCGACAGCACCCTGAGTGCTCACAGCTGCGCGCGCCTCGGCGACGGATCCGTCCGCTGCTGGGGAGATAGTCGCCGTGGTCAGCTCGGCGACGGTACGACGGACACCAAGAGCTCGCCCACCGCTGTCCTCCAGCTCTCCAACGTCACCGAGCTCGTCGCGGGGGCGTACCGCGTGTGCGCGAGAAGCGGTAACGCCTCCCTTTCTTGCTGGGGCGGCAACAGCAGCGGCCAGCTCGGTGACGGTACGACGACCGACCGGTCCTCTCCTGTTCTCGTTGCGTGGTAGACCAACCAACACGCGTCCGCGAACGTCGCGTGGGACGAGCCGGGCGAGAGGCTGTTGGGTGCCGAAGCGCTCGGCATCCATGTCATCACTCCGCGGCTCGATCCCGCGGTCGAGCCGGTGCAGCTGGACCGGCTCGACCCGTGGTGGCGCGAGGTCGCCCCCGGCGACCCTCGAAGAGCGCCCCGTCGCTCCCGCGCGCTCGGCCTGATCGCGCTCGCGCTCGGTCTACGTGAGGTGGCCAAGACTCTCGACGAGGGAGCACCGACGCGAGCTGCCGGATACATGCTGTCGACGCGACGAGAGGCGGTCGACGGCCGGCGTGCATACGGTTGCCGGGCGTGTCCGGCGACTGCTATCGTCTCCGCGCAATGCGTGCGCGGCAGCTCCGTGCTTGCGCGGCGCTTTCAGTACTGACACTCGCGACCACGGCGAGCGGCGAGGAGCCTCGGAGAGCCCTCGTCTTCCTCGAATGGACGCGCGCTCCCGGAGCGGAGACGTGCCTGTCCGAGGAAGAGCTCGTCGAAGACGTCGAGGTGACGCTCCGAAGGCGCCCGTTCGCACCGCGGGCCGCCGCCGATCGATTCTTGCGCGCCGCGATCGCGAGGAGCGAGAGCGGGATCGGATGGACGGCACGCATTGCGCTGTCGACACGAGATGGCGAGTCGCTCGGTGCGCGTGACATCACGATCGAGAACGAGAGCTGCGCCGAGGCGTCCGAGGCGATCGTCCTCGCCTTGTCTCTCATGGTCGAGCTGCCTCTCACGGCGGCAGAGATCGAAGCACGCCGCCATGCGGAGGAGGCCTCGCGGTGGCACCTCGAAGGCCGCCTCGGCCCGGCGATCGCGGTCGACGAGACGCTGACGCCCGCCCCCGCGGCCAACCTCGGGCTGGTGTTGAGACCGGGCCAATTCTGGCCGATCGCTCTCGACGCCGTCGCGTCACTCCGTTCCGAGATGAGCTCGCAGCAGAGCCGATACTGGTTGGCGAGCACGATGCTCGGGCTTTCGGTGTGCCCGCTCTCCACGAGCTGGTCGAAGCTGCGCGTCTCGGGCTGCGCCGGCCCCGAGATCACGATGTTCACCGGCTGGGGTGGCGGCTTCGCGAAGAATCGGCTGGGCTTATCTTCGACCGTCGGGGCCTGGGTACACTCGGACGTGACCTACGAGCTCTCACGCCGGCTTCACGCGTTCGTCTCGCTGGGTGTCGTCGCCACACCTCAGCAGCTCGAGTTGACGTTCGCCGATCCCGAGGGGGTCGAGCAGCGCCTGTACCGGACGTCGTTCGTGACCGCCCTCGGCGCCGCCGGGCTCGCCGTTCATTTTTTTTAGGAATCGTCCCGAGAAGGCCGCACTGCAGAGACGTGAGGACCACGCGGCGCTCCGCAGCCCCTACGCAGGCGTGCGCGCGACGAGCCACTGGAGTGGAGTCATGCGAGTTCGGAATCGAGACATGATGGCCAACCCCCGACGATTCGCCGCCGGCGCGGTCTCCTTGGTGGCGCTCATCCTGCTGGCTGCCTGCAGCGACGATCCCTCGACCGCGTCTGCCCCGGACAACGGCGACGCTGGCGCGTGCGCAGACGGGATCTGGAACAACGACGAATGCGGCGCGTGGTCTACGTGCGCGGCGGGCACCTACGTGGCCAGTGCGCCTTCGGCCAAGGCCGACCGGACGTGCGCGTCCTGCACGAGCGGGACCTTCAGCGCGACGGCCAACGCGGAGAGCTGCACGACCTGGACCACGTGCAAGCCCGGCAGCTACGTGGCGACGCCGGGCAGCACCACCACCGATCAGGTGTGCGCGCCCTGCGCCGAGGGCACCTACTCGTCGTCGAACAACCAGGCCAAGTGCGTACCGCTTGGCGAGTGCCCCGCCGGCTCGGTGCAGAAGACGACCGGAGGGTCGACATCGCCGCCCGTGTGCGCCGCCTGCGATGCCGGGAACCACTGCGCTGGAGGCAAGGCGACGGCGCAGGTGTGCGCGAGCGGCACATGGGACCACGACATGAACCCGGCGACTGCGTGCGTCGCATGGACGGACTGCCTCGCGGGCCAGGCCCACTCCGAAGAGGGGAGCGCGACCACCAATCGGACGTGCACCGCGTGCGCGGTCGGCAGCTTCAGCACGACGACGAATGCGGCGAGCTGCACGCCGATGACCAACTGCGCGCCCGGCAGCTTCGTGAGCACGGCAGGGACGCCCGTTGCGGATCGCCAGTGCTCGAGCTGTCCCGCGGGTCAGGCGAGCACGACAACGAACGCGACGACGTGCATTCCCGGTAACCTCAAGGTCTCCATCAGCAGGATGCACGCATGCGCGCGCCTCACCGACGGCTCCGTCCGCTGCTGGGGATCCAATGGCAGTGGAGCGATCGGTGACGGCACCACGGACATCAGGTTGACGCCGGTCGCCGTCTCCAACCTCTCGGATGCGAGCGACGTCGCCGTGGGCGTGGGCTTCAGCTGCGCGGTCGTCACCGGTGGTGCGGTCCGGTGCTGGGGAATGAACTTCTGGGGGTCGGTCGGTGACGGCACCACCACCGACCGACTCACCCCCACCGCTGTTCCCGGAATCGAAGGGGTCAAGAAGCTCGCGCTCGGTGGAGGCACGAGCTGTGTGATCGTCGGTGACGACAACACCCTCCGCTGCTGGGGCCGACTCGCCAAAGGCATTCCGCTCGGCGACGGAACGACGGCAGACGGGCTCACTCCAGTCGCCATCCCGGGTCTCTCCGACGTTACGGCCGTCGCGGTCGCGGACACCCACGCCTGCGCGCTCCTCGGCAATCGAACCGTCCGCTGCTGGGGAGACAACAGCTCCGGCCAGCTCGGCGATGGAACGACCACGCAGCCCGCGACGCTCACCACGGCCGTCAGCGGCCTCTCCACAGCCGTTGGCATCTCGGCGGGCGACAGGCGCACCTGCGCGCTGCTCGACGACGGCACCGTCCGCTGCTGGGGAAACAACAGCTTCTACTCGCTCGGCGACGGAACGACCAACAACACGCGGTCGTCGCCCGTCGAGGTCCTTGGTCTCTCCGGTGTTGCGGAGATCGTCGCGACTGGTAGTTTCCACTCGTGTGCGCGCCTCACCAACGGCGGCGTCCGTTGCTGGGGCTACAACGAGTACGGGCAGGTCGGCGACGGAACGGAAGAGTTCGTCCGGCCGTCGCCCACCCCTGTCGTCGGCATCTCGACGGCGATCGGGCTCGCGGTCGGCGGTGAAATGGCCTGCGTCGTCCTCGCCAACGGCACCGTCCAATGCTGGGGCGCCTCGGAGTACGCTAGCATCGGCAACGGCACGGAGCAGAGCCTCGTGCCGGTCCCCATCCCGCTCTAGCGAGCTCGAGCGCTGCTCGCCCGAAATGACCTCGCATCGCGCTCGCCCGATTGGGCGATCGAGCGCGATGCGAGGTCATTTCGGCGTGTTCTGAGCACGCTTGCTTGTCTCTCTCGATTGGCGCAACAGGGTTGCACCTTGGCGAGCGGTAGCGTGAGAGCGTGCTCTTGGCAGCTCGAAACGCGGTCTACCGTCCGCCCCCGCGCTCCGTTTCGGGGCGTGTCGCGCGACTGCTATCGTCTCCGCCCGATGCTTGCGCGGCAGTTCCGTGCCTGCGCGACACTCTCATCGTCGGCCATCGATACCCGGCGAGCACCTCGTGGCGGATCTCTCGACGCGCGTAGGGCCAGGAGCGAGAGCGCAGGCGGCGTCGATTTTTTTTGCGAATCGTCGAGAGCAACCCGCACTGCTGATACGTGAGGGCCGCGGAGCTTCCTTCGAGCGACTTCGGAACCCAGCCGCTCGCGGCATTCGACGAGCAGCCCATGGATCCGCGGCAGCTCTTCCGTGACAACGTAGCGTTCGTCTGGCGAGCGCTCCGATACCAAGGTGTCGCCGAGCGCGACCTCGAGGACGTGAGCCAGGAGGTCTTCGTCGTCCTCTTTCGAAAGCTGCCCGAGCTCGAGCGATCGACCTCGTTCCGGGCCTGGCTCTATGGAATCTGCCTCCGCGTGGCGACGGCCTACCGAAGGCGCGCGAGCGTCCGCCACGAGGTGCTCGTGGGCGAGCTCGCGGAAGAAGCGGGCGGAGTGATGAACAGCCGCGAACCGGAGCGCCTACACGCCCGGACGCAGCTGCTCAAGCTGCTCGCCCGGCTCGATGACGACAAGCGAGACGTCTTCGTCCTCTACGAGCTCGAGCAGCTCCCGATGGCGGAGGTGGCCGACATCGTCGGCTGTCAACGGGCGACGGCGTACTCGCGCCTCGCCGCGGCGAGGCAGCAGCTCATGGGAATGATCTCGAAATTGCCGAAGACGTAGGAAACGAGCGGGCTCATGTTGGACGACGAGAAATTCCTCGAGACCTTGATTCACGCGGGCCGAACCGGGCCGGATGCGTCGCAGGTCGACCGGCTGGAGCAGCGCCTCGAGCCGACCTTCCTTTCGGCGCAGCCGACCAGTTCGAGCGCGCCCCGAGTCCACGGCGTGAAGTGGATGTTGGCGGTCCTCGGGATCGGCCTTTTGAGCTCGGTCACCGACACGCGTGGGCCGGCGACGGGGGACGAGCCGCAGTCCGTCGCGGTGAAGGCGGAGGCGGAGCCGGGGCCCGTCGCGATGACGGTCACCGTGTCCGAGGAGCCACCCGCGAGCATCGCGGAGCTCGAGACCGTGCCGGCCGCGGCCCCGACGACGGAACCAGTGCGCGCGGCGGTGAGCTCGCACGTCGTAGCGGCCCCGTCGATCCCGGCGCGGACGCCGACGAAGGCTCCTGTCCCGACGACGCCGCCAGCGGCTCCTTCGGAGGGCACGTCAGAAGCGCCGTCGGAGGCCGTCGCCGCCGCGGAATCGAGCACGCCGTCGAACGTCGATGACGCGATCGCGTCACCGTCGCCTGAGGAGCTCCCGAGCGCGCGTGCGCCGTCCGGTGAGTCCGAGGTGGCGTACCTTCGTCGCGCGCAGGCTGCGTTGAGCGCGAATCCGACGCGAGCGCTCGCACTCGCGGACGACCACCCGTCGCGCTTCCCCGATGGGGTGCTCGCTCAGGAACGTGAGGTCATCGCGATCGATGCCCTCGTCAAGCTGCGACGGACGACCGAGGCGCGCGCGCGCGTGGCTGCCTTTCGCGTTCGCTATCCGAGCTCGGCGCACCTCGCTCGCGTCCTCTCGGCTGTTGGAGATGTGCCGTGAATAAGATCCGTCGATCGAGCACCGTAACGTTCGGGCTCGCCGCCATGACCGTCATCGGTCTCCTCGCCGCGACCCCGACCGGGTGCGCGACGAACATCCGCGTCGGGGACGACGCGCTCGACGCAGGGGGCGCGCCGGGGAGCTTTACGTCTCCGGACGCCGACGGAGCAGAGGCCTCGATCCCTCCGACGCTCGAGCTCTGCATCGCGACCGACTGTCCCGCACCGTACGCGACCTGCGCGGACGGCTTGCGGTGCGCCACGAACCTCTCGAACGATCCGAAGAACTGTGGCTCGTGCGGGGAGGAGTGCCCGAGCGACTTCAAATACCTGAACATGACCTCCGACTGCGTGAACGGCGCGTGCGAGCCCGCGTGCGCCAGCAAGTTCATCTCCGGCGTCTTCGTCCACTTCGCCGACTGCAACACGTCGCTCGAGGACGGCTGTGAGGTCGCGCTCACGACCGACCCGAACAACTGCGGAGCATGTGGCAACCAGTGCGCCCCCGGCGTCCGCTGCATCGACGGCAAGTGCGGATGCCCTTCGGGCATGGTGGATTGCGGGGGCAGGTGCGTCGACGTCCGAGACGACGACTACAACTGCGGAGCATGCGGCAACATCTGTCCCGACGCGCCCGCCGATGCCGGCCCCCCGCCGTCCAACATGTATTACGGCTGCGTCGACAACAAGTGCGGCCAGCCCAAGTGCATCAACGGCCAGATCGACCGCTGGGCCGATTGCGATGGCAACCCGACGAACGGCTGCGAAGTCTACGTTGGTAGGGATTCCAAGAAGATCGATCCAAACCATTGCGGCCTCTGCGGGAACAAGTGCGCGGCCGGGCAGCAGTGCTGGGATCAGCGCGGCGGCATCGCGGAGTGCGGCTGCACCAACCCGAACGACACGCTCTGCGGGAATCTCGAGAGCTACAACTTCAGCTGTCGCGACCTCCTGAACGCCCCCACGAGCTGCGGGGGCTGTTTCAAGCAGTGTCCTGTCCCGATGGCCAACCAGGACTCGGTGTGCAGCAAGGGCGTCTGCGAGGTCGCGTGCAAGCCGGGATGGGGCGACTGCGATGGGGATCCGGTGAACGGTTGCGAGACCAACCTCCTCATCAGCGATGCCCATTGCGGAGCGTGCAATAGCCGCTGCGATACGCAGGCCGGGCAGCCCTGCATCGAGGGTCGATGCGCGATGACGGAGTGTGAAGTCGAGGTGCCGCAATGAGGTCCGCATTCCGAAGCCTGGAGACGACGCGCGCACGGGTTGCCTCGTCGGTCGTCGTCGGTCTCGCGATGCTCGCTTGCGCGGTCGCGAGCTGCGCCGAGTCGGACGGGGCGACCGTCACGCCCGAGGGGGTCGAGAGCACCGTGCCGGAGCTCGATCCAGGAGGTGATGCCGCAGCACCGGATGCCGACTGCGTCGACGCGGACGACGGTGGCTGCGCGACGCGCCAGCGGTCGTGCGCCGAGGCCGACTTCTGCGAGGTCCCCACCGGAGTCGATCGCCGGTTCACGCTCCTCGACGTGTGGGGCTCGTCCGAAAGAGACGTGTGGGCTGTAGGCTCCGGCGGCACGATCATCCACTGGGACGGCGCCTCCTGGACGCGCGTGCCGATCGCCTATGGCGAGACACTGCGAAGCGTGGGCGGGAGCGGCATCAGCGACGTGTGGATCGTCTCGTCGACGAGGGTGGTCCTCCACAGCACCGGGTTCGGGACGACCGCGGGCTTCGTGCCCGTGCCTCCCGTCTATGCGGCCGACGAGAAGAGCGGTTCGGACGCGTGGTCGCTCTCGAAGGTGTGGTCCCCCGGCCCGGGCACCGTCTTCGTCGGAGGGCCCGCGAGGACCGTTGCCTTGGACGTGCAGGACAGCCTCTGGCGCTTCCGCTTCGGCGTTGCCGCCGATCGCGCATGGGAGCCCGTCTCGACGTTCTGCCGGGTTTGGCCCTGCGGGAATGTGACGGCGGTGTGGGGAACGAGCGCGAGCGACATCTGGGTCATCGGCCCGAAGGGCACGGCCCGACGCTCGACGGGACCGATCGGTAGCGGTGGCGCCGAGCAGTGGACCACCATGGAGACGACGCTGACGACCGCCGACCTCCACGGCATCTGGGGAAGCAGCGCCTCCGACGTGTGGATCGTCGGCGACCGCGGGACGATCCGGCACTGGTCCGGCGACGGCTCGGGGCGCTGGGAGATCGTCCACGCGCCCACGACGGAGAACCTGCGAGCGGTGTGGGGGACCGGTCCAAACGACGCATGGGCGGTCGGCGACGCCGGGACGATCTTGCACTGGGATGGCACGAGCTGGCGCGCGGCCACGACCACGCTCCCGGAAGGGTCGAAGCCGCGCCTGAGCGGTGTCTGGGGGAGCGGTCCCGATGACGTCTGGGTCGTGGGCGAAGCCTTCGCGCTGCACTTCGGCGCGAAGACGGCGACGGATCCGGTGACCAATGGTGGTGTGCAATGAGCTCGGTTCTTTCCAAACACGTCGTCGGGTCGATGCTGCTCGCGTCGTCGATCGCACTCGTCGGGATCGCGTGTTCGAACGGCGATAGCGGCGATAGCGAAGAGCACGTGACGCCGGACGGAGGTCACCCCGACGCGTCTCTCGACGCGGACGGACGTGACGCATCGGCCCTTGTCCCCGACGCGAGCGACGACGCTCCCGACGCTGGCCCGCGCACCTGCTCCGACGACGACGTCTGCCATACGGCGCTGCCGCCCGACTCCTACCTTCGAGACGTCTGGAGCGCAGGCAACGGCGTGGTCTGGGCGGTCGGCTGGACGGAGGTCAAAAACCGCGTCCCGACCGGCACCGTCTTTCGGTGGGACGGCTCGGCCTGGACGGTCCACTTCGAGATGAAGGACCGACTCCATACCGTCTGGGGCAGCGGCTCGACGGACATCTGGATCGGCGGCGAAGGCGGGCTGTTCCACGGTACCGGCGCGTCCTCCGAGGCCATCACCTGGACGAAGGTACGCAGCGAATCCATCTCCTCGATCTGGGGCTCGAGCGCCACCGACATCTGGGCGGTCGGCTCGCTCTGGCAGTACACGAACCCGTATCGAGGCACGGTCCTGCACTTCAAGGGACCGAGCGCGAACGGCGGCGACGGATGGGAGGTCGACCCCCTCACGTCACGCCCGGCCGCGTATCAGAAGGTCTGGGGCACGAGCGGCTCCGACGTGTGGCTCGCCGCGGTCGAGGACAACCAGTGCACGGACCGCTACTTGTGTCGGGGGTCGCGCGGCTTCGTCCTGCGCAGTCGACCCGATGGTGCGGGCGGCTTCACGTGGAGCGAGGACGCGATGCCCGACTTCGGCCGCGTGGCCCTCGACTCCTTCGGCAGCGTGGTCACGGGCGGCGCGTCGATCGGCGGAGGGGACACCTGGCTCTTCGGCAACAAGGCGAACCAATACGACGCGTTCTTCCGGGGGGCCCTGAAGACGGGCGGGTCCGGCGACTACGGGTGGTCCGAGGGGACGTTCGGGACGTGTCGCGACCTCGTGTCGCTCAGGGGTTGCCAGGGGCTCTGGCTCACCCGCGCGGTCTGGGGAAGAACCCCGAACGACGTCTACATCGCCGGCGACTACGGGCAGCTCCGGCACTGGAACGGGACGAGCTTCTCGCTCGTCAAGACGACGATCAAGAAGATCCCCTTGCAAGCGTCCCTCTTCGCCATGTGGGGAACATCGAGCACCGATCTCTGGATCGTCGGCGATCGGGTCGCTCTTCACAAGGTCGCTCCCGGCCAGCGCTGAATCGATGCATCTCATGAAGCACAGAGCACGAGTCTTCGTCATCGGAGCGGCGCCGATCGCCGCTGCCGTGAGCCTCTTCGCATGCAGCGAGGATCCGATACCGAGCTTCGCCGAGACTCCGGACGGAGGGAGTGACACGCCCGCCCCTTCCGTTGAAGCCGGCGCGGAGGCCGGGGATGCAGGCATCGACGCGCGCATTCCGTTCGACGGATCGGACGAGCCGGTCTCGTGCACCTCGAAGCCTTGCGTCGTCCAGCTCGTCGCGGGCCTGGACCACTTCTGCGCGCTGCTCGAGGACAAGACGGTTCGCTGCTGGGGCAACAAGCAATCCGATGCGTTCGGCCCCCTCGAAGGAGACGACGCGTCGAGCGTGCCCCGTCCGACCTCGATGGGGCTCTCGAATGTCGAGCAGATCAGCGCAGGCGGCCACATCACATGCGCGCGCCTGTCCGACGGTACCGTGAACTGCTGGGGCGGAAACTGGGGGAACGAGCTCGGGCTCGAGCCGCCGGGCGCCGATTACGGCCCTCACGCCCCTGCGCCCGTCGTCCTCGACGGAGGCGCCCTCGACGGCTTCGCGCGTGTCGACGTGGGCACGTTCGGGACGGTCTTCGCCGTGAGAGCGTCCGGCGAGCTCTGGTCGTGGGGCGACAACAGCAAGCACGTGCTCGGCCGCCCGAGGGTGTTCGACAGCTACATGGATGCGTGGCTCGGCCCCGGACCAGTCACGTACCTCGCGCCCGGCGTGTCGGTCGTGCGCGCAGGGGGCACCTCGTTCAGGGGGCCGGACGGCAGCGCCGCGTTCGCGATCACGAGCGACGGACGGCTCCTCACGTGGGGAACCTCGAATCATATGGTCGCCTATCCGGGCCCGGTGCCGGTCGTCGTCGACGGGCTCGAGAACGTCGGCAGCGCGGCGGTGACACAGGCCAACATCTGCGCCGTCGCGGACGGACAGCTCTACTGCTGGGGAAAGCACGGGCGCCTCGCCTGCACGAACAGCCCTTACGCGACCACGATCCCCGTCGCGATCCGAACGCACGGAACGGCGGCCGCTCAGCAGGTCAGCCTCGGCATTTCGAATACCTGCGTGAGGCTGACCGACGGTACGGTCGAGTGCTGCGGCGACGACACGCGAGGGCAGCTTGGCAGGGTCGACGGAGACGGTGGAGCTCCGCTGGAACGTTCAGCGCCGCTCCTCACGCCGGCCAACGCCTTCACGGGACACGCCGTTCAGATCGCCGTCGCCTCCAGAACGATCTGCGCGCTCGTGCAGGGGGGAACGGTGCAGTGCTGGGGGAACAACGAAAACGGCCAGCTCGGTCAGGGAACGATCGATATCGCTCGCCATCCGACGCCCGTCACTGTCCGCTTCGAGTGAGCGCAGAGGACCCAATGATTCGCTCGACCTCGCTCATCGCCTTCGTCTCGATCGGATTCGTCTTCGTCGTCTCCGCACTGGCTTCGTGTGGCGGAAGGGACCGAGCGTTCGTTGCCGACCCGCTCAACGAGCTCGTTCCGACCGAAGCAGGTCCGCCCGAGGCGCCGCCGTCGTGCGAAGGACTCCGCTGCTCGCGCGACCTGAAGAAGGTCGTCGACGGGTGCACCGAGGAGGTCGTCACCGAGTGCGGTCCCGACCAGGGCTGCGCGAACGGCACGTGCGTCGACGCCTGCGCTGCCGCCGCGGTCGCGAAGGGCTCGGTGGGATGCTCGTTCTCGACGTTGCCACCGGACCAGCCCATGCCCTACGCCGGCTCCTGCTTCGCGGCGATGATCGCGAACACGTGGGATCTACCGGTGACGATCACGGCCGACTACGGATCGACACCGCTCGACCTCGGACAGTCGGTCTTCACCGCGGAGGCGGTCGGGCAGGATACGAAGTACACGAAGCTCGAAGGGCCGCTTCCCCCAGGGCAAGTCGCCCTCGTCTTCCTCTCGGAGATCCGCCCGCAGCTTCCGCCCGTCGGCTTCGTGCAGATGCACACGATCTGTCCGCCGGGCACCCTCGGCGCGCATCTGGGTGATCCAATCACCCACGGTACGAGCGTCACCAAGGCGTTCTCGATCAAGACCGATGCGCCCGTCAGCGCGTACTCGATCTACCCCTACGGAGGAGCGAAGACGCACTTCCCGACGGCGACGCTGCTCTTGCCGACGTCGGCGTGGACGACGAACTACCTCGCAGTCAACGCATGGCCGACCGTGCTCAATACCCAGGGCGAGGTGATCGGGGACCCGATGCTCCAGATCGTCGCGTCCGAAGACGAGACGGAGGTGCGCATCCGACCGAACGTGAACGTCGCCGGCGGTGCCGGGGTCAAAGGCGGCGCGGCCGGAGAGACCATGTCGGTGAAGCTCGCGCGGGGCGAAGTCCTCCAGATCACCCAGCGCGAGGAGCTCACGGGGAGCCCCATCGAGTCGAGCAAGCCGGTCGGAGTCTTCGGGGGCTCGAGGTGCACCTACGTCCCGCACGATGGCATCCAGGCGTGCGACATCCTCCATCAGCAGATCCCGCCGCTCTCGCAGTGGGGAGCCGAATACGCGTTCGTCCCGTACCGTGGGCGGTCGAGAGGCGGGGTCACTCGAACGGAGGTCGTCCCGTACCGGCTCGTCGGCGCCGTCGACGGCACCGTGCTCACCTACGATCCCGCGCCGCCACGCGGCGCCCCGACGACGCTTGGCGCGGGTGAGGTCGTCACGCTCTTGACCGACGAGCTCTTCGTCGTGAAGAGCCAGGACGCCGATCACCCGTTCTACGCGGCCGTCCTGATGACGGGGGCTCTCTACAACGCCAGCACGAATTCGATCAACGACGGCGATCCGGACTTCGTGAACCTCGTGCCGTCCGAGCAGTTCCTCGACCGCTACGTCTTCTTCACCGACCACTCGTTCCCGGAGACGAGGCTCACGATCGTGCGCCGCAAGTCGCCGCGAGGTTTCATGCCGGTGGAGATCGACTGCCTCGGCGAGGTGGGCGGCTTCCGGCCGCTCGGCAGCACCGGCGAATACGAATACGCGTGGGTGGACCTCACGACGAGCTTCGCCCCAGCGAGCGGCACGTGCCGCGCCGGTCGTCGTGAAGCGAAGAGCGACGGACCATTCGCGCTCACCGTCTGGGGCCTGGCCTACTGCGCGAGCTACGGCTACGCGGGCGGCATGGGAAGCCGACCGCTCACGAAGGTCGAGGTACCGGTGCGCTGAGCGTCGGCATTCGGCGGACGTCGAACATCTCGACGCCGCCGATGCAAGCGAGCATCGGCGGCGATCGATCGTCGAGGCATCGGTGGGCGGCCGAAGGTGTCGAACGCCTGTCACGTTCGAGCTTCACGCGAGCGGTTGCAAAGGCCCTCCCGCCCCTCGTTCGCCTTCGGCCGCCTGGTCTCCGGCTGACGCACGCCCCGGTACCTCGTCCTATTCGCTGAGCCGGAAGCGGAGTGTCACCGACTAGGGCGCGCCAGCGTCGGCACCAGCAACGCTCGGTAGCGTCGGTGTCGTCGGCAGCGTCGGTGTCGTGATGGTCGGCGGCGCCGGCATGGTCGGCATCGTGATCGTCGACGACGTCGTCGGCGGCGGGATCGTCGGCGGCGTCGAAGGCGCCGGGATCGCCGGCAGCGTCGTCGAGGGCGCCGGGATCGCCGGCAGCGTCGTCGAAGGCGCCGGGATCGCAGGCAGCGTCGTCGAAGGCGCCGGGAGTGCCGGCAGCGTGGTCGAGGGCGCCGGGAGCGCCGGCAGCATGATCGTGGGCGCCGCGAGCGGCGGCATCGCCGGCATCGCCGGCATCGCCGGCATCGTCAACGGCGGCATCGCCGGCATCGCAGGCATCGGGGGCAGCGAAAGCGGCTGCAGCGCCGGGAGCGCCGGCATCGCGGGCAACCCCGGCTGCGCCGACTTCGAGCCGGGCGCCGAGTCGTCTTCCTCCGGAGTCACGGCCGCTGAGGTCTCTCCGAGCGGAGCGGTCGAGGTCTCGTCGCTCGAACTGGAGCAGCCGCCAAGCATGAGTCCGATCACGACTCCGACCATCTTCAATGAAACTCGAGTTACGGAAAGCATGTCGAGTTACCTCCTGTTCGGCTCCGCTCTGCATGCTCAAGGCCGCCACCGGAGCTAGAGGAGAGAATGGTCGTGGGCTGGGCTCGCTCCAGGACACCCTCGAGAAGAAGAGATCGATCTCACGCGTGACCGTCGGCCCACGACCGCCCTCGCCCGCGTCGGCCTGGATTGTTCCCGCGCCGCGTCGACGACAGGAGCCTGCCCCGGACGGAATTGGCGCGGCCGTCGAGCGGCTGATCGCATCGACACGGCTGCGCTGCGATCAGGCTCCGGTGCAGATCTCTCCGCCATCGCCAACACGCTGCGCGCAAACACCGCCGAGCGCGGTTCACGACACGGCCGTGTGCCGCAAACTTTGCCTGACCTCATACTGCGAACGAGCTCGAGCGCCTTCGGAGGAGCTTCGCCCTCGGACGCGCTCACCCGTCGCTCGCGAAAAGCGAGCCGTAGCCTCGCCCCGTGGCGACAGGACTCACGCGGCAGTCATTAATGCAAGTGGCCCGAACGGGCCGCACCCTCCGCAGACGCGGGCCGTCGGCGCTCGAACGAGAAAGGGCGCGACTGGTGAAGTCGCGCCCTTCCTTCAGCTCACGAACGGATGGGGACCGATCGTCGCCCTCAGCTGCGGTTCCACCCCTGTCCGGGCGCGGGCGGCATTCCGTAGTTCTGCGGCGCCCCTTGTTGCGGCGGCCCACCTTGCGGAGCTCCGTGGCCTTGCGGGGCGCCGTAGCCCGCCGGCGCTTGCGGGGCGCCGTAGCCCGCCGGCACTTGCGGGGCGCCGTAGCCCGCCGGCACTTGCGGGGCGCCGTAGCCTGCCGGTGCTTGCGGGGCGCCGTAGCCTGCCGGTGCTTGCGGGGCACCGTAGCCTGCCGGTGCTTGCGGGGCACCGTAGCCTGCCGGCGCTTGCGGCGGTCCAAAGCCGGGAGGCGCTTGCGGCGGACCAAAGCCGGGAGGCGCTTGCGGGGCGCCATGGCCTTGCGGGGCACCATACCCTTGCGACGCTCCGTATTGCGCGGCGCCATACGATGGCGCCTGAGGGTACGGGGCCGGCTGACCGAATCCTCCAGCGGGCGGCGGGGGCCCCGCAGGCTGCGGCGCGTACGGCGTCGGGCCGAAAGCGTGCGGGGGCGGTGCGTGCTGCCCCTCATCGAGCGAGCCTGGTTCCATGCCGAGCGCGGCCATGAGCTCGGCGCGCCGCGCCTCCGAGCACTTTCCGAAGAGCCATCCGACGAGGAAGAACCCTAGGAATGCGAGGATGGCGAAGCCGATGAGAACGGCGCCGTACAGGATATTCCCCTCGACGATTCCGATGACTCCTCCGATGAGAGAGCCGATTCCCGACAAGAGCGCGCCGCCACGGAGCCATCCGCACGCGGCCGCCTTGAAGCTGAACGGGAGCTTCACGGCCCTTTCCTCATCGAGCACGAATACCGTCTCGATCGGGATGAGCGGCACGAACATGATGTGCACGAAGCGACAGGCCACGTGCCCCATGCCCTCGACCGCATCGGTGTGACCGTAGAAACGCGTTCCGTAGACGATGATCATGCCAGTGACTCCCTCGGTGAGATCACGCAGTCATGCTTGGCGAGTGACCATGATCTCGAACCATCCGGCCCCATCCTGGCACGGTTGCTCGAGCGAGCCAACGGAGGACCGCGGTGACGCGAATGCCTCACATCGGATGTGATGTGGCCCCGAACAAGACACATGGACGGAGCACGCCGCGCCGCTGAAGCGCGATGGACATGACTTCGACTCACAGTAATGACCAATGACGTCTGTTTTGATCTCGAAAACGGATCCTTAGAGCAACGCGACGCCTTCGACGCACTCCGAGTCATGTCTATTCACCCGTACGAGGAGGAACTCGATGCGTGAAGCCGCGCAGGCCGACCACGCAATGGTCCAAAGCCGACCGGGGGCCCTCACCATGACGAGGGCGCGAGCGTGCTCGCGGCGAAGGCCCAGGGGCGCGCAGCGACGTCCGAGGCCCCCCTCTCTACTGAGCGGGCGACGAGGCTGACGCTCGGCTACCACGCCCCCACGACCAAGCCGGCAGCGCTCGTCCGCCCTGACCGAAACGCCGGCGCCGTACCGAGCACAGGACCGACCCCTCACTCGTCGGACGGACAACGGTAGAGTTAGATAGCGACCCCGAAGGCGTCGTTCGCCGGGTTCGTGTGGCTTCGTCCCCCTCCCGCCGTCGCTTGCCCGAATTGCGCAGTCCCTGGGGGACGTCCGCCCCTCGCGCGAAGCCGCGATCCATCGCGGCGCGCTCGCGCGACCTCGCGACCAAAAATTCGCCGACCAGCATCTTTCTACTGCCAGCGCAGTGCGGGGCGCGAAGAGCGCGGATTTCGAGGGTGGTAATTCGCGGCACATCGATTGCTGGATGCATCGCCATGCTCTCGAAGAGCCGCTCCTTCTCGCGCAAGACTCTGCGCATCTCCCTCGTCGCCCTGCTCGCTCCGGTGCTCGCCGGCGGCGTCGCGCTCGTCACCAAGAGAAGCGCCCACGCCGAAGGCGCCGAGGCCGACAAGGCCGAGGTCAACGAGCGCTGCGCGGTCCGGATCTCGATCGCGCTCGCCGGCAAGAGCCCGGACCCGGCGCTGCTCTCGGCGCCGGACCCGCGGGCGGGTGTCGACGCCCTCCTGGCGACCCCCGAGTTCGCCGATCGCTACGCACGCTTCATCAACTCCGAGTTCAGCGGTGGGCCGATCTCGAACGCGAACGACGATCCGGTCTACTACCTCGCGAAGCACGTCATCACGCAGAAGAAGCCGTGGACCGAGCTGTTCCAGGGACAGTACGACGTCACTCCGCTCGCGACGGCCGGCGCCGGGATGGCGGTCGAGAACGACCCGGATGGCGTCGGCTTCTTCCGCACGCAGTCGTGGATGAAGCGGTACGCCGGCAACGAGGACAAGGGGTTGATGCTCGTCGCTGCGTTCCGGATCGTGCAGAACACGACCGGCCTCGAGCTCGTCCCGTCGGTCGGCGCGCCCGGCGACGACCGCTCCGCCTTGGGGCGGAAGGCGAACGCCTGCAAGGGCTGCCACTTCGACAGCTGGTACGCGATCGACACCGTCGCGAACCTGCTTCCCGTCCGCCAGGGCCAGGGCGACACGATGACCTTCAACCCCACGAAGGCAGGGCCGCAGCAGCTCCTGGGAAAGACGATCCAGAACGACAAGCAGCTGGTCCAGGCGCTCGTCGCCTCCGACGGGTGGCGCTTCAACCAGTGCCGTCAGGTGTTCAAGTTCCTCTACGGCCGGCCGGAGAACCAGTGCGAGTCGAAGGTGTTCGACGCGTGCGTCGCCGCGCTCGACACCCAAAAGACGATCCAGGCCGCCGTCGCCGCCGTGGCGAAGGACGCGTCGTTCTGCACCAACTGATGGAGCCCAGCGTGAACTTCCCTCACATGAAGCTCGGACTCTTCTCCGCCGCCGCCCTCGTGCTCCTCACTGCGGCCTGTGAAGACCCCAACTCACTCACCGGGAACCGTCATCGGGGTGGGCCCGGCGAAGAAGGCGTCGATGGCGAGACCGGCGGCGCGGAAGCAGGGGAGCTCCCGGAGGAGCTCCAGTGCACCGTCAAGCCGCAGGGCAATTCGTACGTCCTCTTCGACGGGACCCGCCTCGAAGCGAGCCGCGTCAGCGAGAACGTCGGCGTGAACCGCGCTCGCATCAAGCCGTATGCCGTGATGGCGACCGAGTACCAGCGGGTGCTCGGCGTGGTTCCCGAGGCGATCAAGACGGCCGGCGCGTCGTTCGACGATCCGCCGGCGCGCTGGTTCGCCGAGTCGGTCTACTCGGGCGTCGCCATGAACGCGATCTTCGAAATCTCGTACGAAGGCTGTCTCGGCTATGTCAGGGCCGCCTCCGATCTCAAGTCCGCGCCGACGCCCGTCAGCGCGAATGCCGAGTGCACGAAGATGATGCGCAAGGCCTGGAGCCGCACGCCATCTCCCGAGGAGATCGCGGGCTGCAGCAATCTCGCCGTCACCAAGCTCGCCGCGGAGACCAACGTGACGCGTCGCTGGGCCTATGTCTGCGCGTCGATCCTGTCGTCGAGCCAGTTCCTCACGTTCTGAGCCCTGGATATCGCCACATGAAGAATCTCTCCCGTCGTGGTCTGCTCAAGGGTGCTCTCGCCGCCGCCGGCGCTGCCGCCGGATCGCGCATCGTCGGTCCGTGGGTCGGTGAGGCTCACGCTGCGACCGAGCCGGCGCACTTCGTTCACATCTTCTTCAACGGCGGCTTGAACGCGCTCTTCGCGGGCTGCGCCGACAAGTTCGTCAGCGGCAACGTGTTCGGCGTCACGAGCACGAACATCAAGAACGTCGGAAACGGCGTCTTCACCGACGCCGCCACCTTCGGAACGCTCCCGCAGTTCGCGCTCGATCATTGGGCCGCGATCGGGATGAGGCACAACAACGCCCTCCACACGACGCCGCAGAACCTTCGCTCCGGCGGAGAGCGCGCGATCCTGACGAACAACGGCACCACCTGCTACCTGAACGAGCTCGCCTATCACATGGGCGGCAACTCGGCATTCAAGGCCGTCTACTTCGGCGATCGCGCCCCGGCCTACCAGAACCAGCCCGCATTCAAGGGCGTGCCGCTCCAGCGCGTCTCCGATCTCAAGAACGCACGCCGGTGCCGAAGCGCCGAATCCGGACGCGCCCGATCGCGCGGCTGCGGCCATGGCCCTCGAGACCTCGGACGAGATCTCGGAGCGCCAGATCACGACGAACCCCGGACGACTCACGACCCTGACCGATTCGTACGCGTCGGCCGTCGCGTCGCTGAAGAAGCCGCTCCCGCCGCCGGTCACGTTCGCCGAGATCAACACGGCTTACGGGCTCGGCGGGACGAGCGCCGTCAACTCGTGGGCGTCGATGCTCGCGGGCGCCGAGATCATGATCCGCGCCGCCGGCACGAACGTAATCAACATCTGCGACTTCGGGCTCGCGTCCTGGGACTTCCACCAGACGAACGGAGCCGGGTCGCTCAACGGGACGTTCTCGCGCAACAAGCTGACCGGGACGGGTGGGTTCGGCGCCAACCGCATCAACCCGATCAAGACGTTCATCTCGCGGATGCTCAACGCGCCCGACCGCAACGTCGTCGTCTGCGTCTCCGGCGAGCTCGTTCGTCTTCCCAACGGCGACCATGGCGACGGCACGGTGGCCATGCTCTTCGGCAAGCACCTGAAGCGCGGGCTCAGCTTCCCGGTCAACGCGCAGGCGCGTTTCGCCGCGAACACTCCCGGACCGCGCGCCTTCTGGGCGGCAGTCGCTGCCGCGCTGAAGGTCCCCGGCGAGCCGTTCGGAGCGAACCCGCACCCGCTGATCGCGTGAGGATGGCGCGAGCATCGTCGAGGTTACCCGACGGGGGAATGAGGCGTTCGTTCATGGCATCGTCTTCGTTCACGTCCGCAGTCGCGTCCGCGCTGGTGCTCGGAGCGCTCGCGTTCTCGTCGGTCGATGCGCACGCGTCCCCCGGCATCACGGGGTACTCCGGCAAGCCTTACAACGGCATGGCGGACACCTGCGAATCGATCTGCCACAAGAACAACTCCGCGCCGCCGACGCTCACGATCACGGTGCCTTCGTCGGTCACCGCGAACAGCAAGGTCGACGTCACGGTCGTCGTTGCCGGGAGCAAGCAGCGCACCTCGATGAACGCAGCGCTGAGCGACGGCGTCGTCGCGACCAAGGGAACGAACACCGACATCCCCTTCCCGGTGGAGACGCCCGGGGAAGTGGGTGCGGTCGTCCCGCCGCCGAACGGCGCGACGGGGACGTACAGGTTCTCGTTCGTCGCGCCGAAGACGAACGGTCCGGTCTCGCTCTGGGTCGCGGGCATGTCGGCGAGCGGCTCGGGCACCGGCGGTGACGGCGTCGCGAAGGACAAGCGCACCATCATGGTCACCAGCGGAACGGCACCGGATCCCGACGCGGGCGCCGAGGAGCCGCAAGGCCCGTCGACCAACGATGCGGGCGGCAACGACGACGACGGCGGCAGCAGCAGCGGCACGAGCAACGACGACGTCGACCGCGACGAGTCGGAGGAGAGCGAATCGTCCTCCGGCTCGTCGAAGCGCGCGCGGCTCTCGGACTCGGGCGACGGCGGCGGATGCAGCCTGACCGCGGCGAGCGTTTCGCCGGGGAGCTTCGTCCCGGTCGCCGCCGCCGTCGTGGGGATCGCGCGCGCGTTGCGCCGTCGGCGTGATCGCTCGAGCCGCATCGTGCGCTGACGACCTCGCGCCGCCGGCAGCCTCTCAGCAGGGACGCGAGGCTTCGCGAGCGAAGGACTCACCGGCATCTCGACCTTCCTGGTCGGACGAATGCCCGTGCCGCCGGCGTAGCTCCTCGCCAACGCGTAAGGCTCACGGAACCACGGCGAACGGCCCACCGCTCTCGATCGCGTGGCGGACCGCACCGCAGCTCGCGATGCGAGGCGGCATTCCCATGAGATCGACCCACGCGGGCCGCTCGCGGTGCGCTGAAACGACGGGGGCGCTCGCGAGCGCGCCGCTCGCACGTCGAGCGATGAGGGGGCTCGCGCTCGGTCGTGCGTCGCCCGACGCGTGAGCGAGTGACCGACGACCGAGGACGACGGCAGCCCTCGGCCCGGCCGACAGAGAGGCGTCGATACGTTCATGATCATGAACTCCACCTCCTGCTCGCCCGTCGAACGGCTGAGTCCAACGTGCTCGCACCGCATGTCGAATAACGCATCGCCGCACGCACACTACGCCCTGAATTCCCGCCGAATTTGCGCCGTTGTCACCCACGACCGCCCGCGGAACCGCCGTGCGCCGTGGCCCCGCCCCCACATTTTCGCCGGCGAGGCTCCGCCCGAACGGAACTACGTCCAATATGATAGACATCGCGTCACCATGCTGTAGTGTTCGTCACGACCACGTGCCCGCCCTGTCGGAGGAGACGAGACCATGACGCAGCCCCAGCCCCAGCACTTCGAGACCCTCGCCCTGCACGCGGGCTACGAGCCGGATCCGACCACCGGCTCCCGCGCAGTGCCGATCTACCAGACGACGAGCTTCCGCTTCCGCGACGCGGACCACGCGGCGTCGCTCTTCGCGCTGAAGGAGTTCGGCAACATCTACACGCGGATCATGAACCCCACGACGGACGTCTTCGAGAAGCGCATCGCCGCGCTCGAAGGCGGGGTCGGGGCGCTCGGCGTCGCGTCCGGTCAGGCCGCCGAGACGCTGGCGCTTCTCACCATCCTCCGCGAAGGCGAGGAGATCGTCTCCGGCTCGAGCCTCTACGGCGGAACCTACAACCTCTTCAAGGTCACGCTCCCGCGTTTCGGGATCCGCACGCGCTTCGTCGATATCGCCGACCACGATGCGGTGCGCCGGGCCATCGGTCCGAAGACGCGCGCCCTGTTCGTCGAGGCACTCGGCAACCCGCGCCTCGACGTCCCCGACTTCGAAGCGCTCGCCGCGATCGCGAAGGAGGCGGGCATCCCCCTCATCGTCGACAACACGGCACTGACGCCGGCCCTCTTCAACCCCCTGAAGCACGGCGCGAACATCGTCATCCACAGCGCCACCAAGTACATCGGCGGACACGGGACCTCGATCGGCGGCGTCATCGTCGACGGCGGGACGTTCGACTGGGCGAACGGCAAGTTCCCCGAGTTCACGCAGCCGAACCCCGGCTATCACGGGCTCGTCTTCCACGAGGCGTTCGGCAACCTCGCCTTCATCCTCAAGGCCCGCGTCGAGCTGCTCCGCGACCTCGGACCGGCGCTGAGCCCGTTCAACTCGCACGCGTTCATCCTCGGGCTCGAGACGCTCAAGCTGCGCGTCGAGCGCCACGCGGCGAACGCGCTCGCCGTCGCCCGCTTCCTGAAGTCGCACCCCAACGTCGCGTGGGTCCGCTACCCGGGCCTGGAGGAAGACCCCTCGTTCGCCCTGGCGAAGAAGTACTTCCACGGCGGCAACGGCGGCCTCGTCACCTTCGGTGTGAAGGGCGGCCGCGATGCCGGCAAGAAGCTCATCAACTCGGTGAAGCTCTGGTCGTTGCTCGCGAACCTGGGCGACACGCGCTCGCTCATCATTCATCCGGCGAGCACCACGCATCAACAGCTCACCCCCGAAGAGCAGGCGACGACCGGTGTGACGGACGATCTGGTGCGTCTGTCGGTCGGCATCGAGCACATCGACGACATCGTCGCCGATCTGGACAGCGCTCTCCGCGCGACGTGAGGTGCGGCGTGGCCACGAGTCTACCGATTCACTTCGAGCTCTCGCTGCCCCCGTTACGCCTCGAGGCAGGCGGCGAGGTGGCGCGACACGTCGTGCGCGGCTTCGCGTGGGGGCCTACCGGGGATGCCGAGCGCATCGCGCGCATCGCAACGCCGATCGACCCGCAGCCGTGGCGGGTCGTCCGTCGCACGGCGGCGGAGCTCGATCGCGCACCGTCCCAGCGAGCGAGCGGGGACCTTCGTGATGACGTCCCGACCGTCCTGCTCGTTCACGCGCTCACGGGCGATGCTCGTCCCGGCGGCCCCGGAGGCTGGTGGGAGCCCCTCGTGGGCCCCGGTGCGCCGCTCGATCCTGCGAAGGTCAGGCTCGTCTGCTTCAACCTCCTCGGCTCTTGCTACGGAACCTCCGGTCCGTGCGACGAGGGCTTCCCCGTTCGAGACGACGACCCGCGGCTGCCCGCCACCGTCACGACGTGGGATCAGGCGGCGAGCATCCTCCTCGCGCTCGACGCTCTCGGGATCGAGAACGTCGAGCTCGTCATCGGCGGATCGCTCGGCGGGATGGTGGCGCTCTGCCTCGCCGCCCTCGCGCCCGACCGCTTCGCGCGTGTCGCCCCGCTCTGCGCGACCGACGCTGCGAGCCCGTGGATCATCGCCTTCAACCACGTTGCGCGGCAGACCGTGCTCGCCGACCCGAGCTGGCCGGAAGACGCGTCGCGCGGGCTCGAGCTCGCGCGGCAGCTCGCGATG
>ERZ778022.2091-NODE-2091-length-22371-cov-4.794049_pt1 | contig 22371 bp, 17 predicted proteins | sample MGYA00375752_ERZ778022 | MGnify/ENA primary metagenome ERZ778022 (study PRJEB29350, sample SAMN05389826) | bioreactor metagenome | isolation source: Thiocyanate bioreactor | place: South Africa: University of Cape Town | collected 2014-04-04 ...
CCGTCTCGCCCGACCGATGACGGCCGGGACTACGGGACCAAGAGCGGCCAGTCTAATCGATCCCGAGGAGGCGCTCAGACGGGTCTGTAGGCTTCGACGCCGAAATTCCCGAACGCAAAGAGGCAACCGCGCGCGCCGTCCCATCGGAGGAACGTCACCGTGCAGGCCTCACCGTCGTCCTCGGCCTTCGTCCCGCGCGGATCGATCTCCGCGATGATGCGCGCCTCGCCGTCCGGCTGGATCCGGACGATGAAAGCCCGCGCGCGGTCGGGCGTCGCCAGCGCGACGACCACGCTGCCGCCGGGGACGAACGTGGCGGCCATCGCCCGCCCGCTCGCTTCGAGCCGCTTCCACGCAGCGTCACGGACGTTCGCCTCGGCGTCCTCCCCCGGAAGCGCGGGCACGCCGCTGTCATCGGCCTCGTCGACCGGAGGAACGTCCGCGGTCGCGCGCGCCCAGGCGCGATCGTCCCAGCGGAGGTCCTCGTCGGTGGCGATGGCGATGGCTCCGCGGTCGAAGAGGTCCTCGTCCGGGACGTCGCCGTCCTCGTCTGCATCGAGGGCCGGGAGGTCCTCCTCACGGAGCTCCTCGTCCGCGGCGAGCGGACCTTCCTCGCCGCCGTCGGCGACGAAGGCCTCGTCGGTGGAGATGAGATCCTCGAGGCCGGCCCGGGTGTCCGCCTCGACATCGTCGAGCACGCTGCCCTCAGGCGCGATCGCCACGTCGAACGCCCCGACGTCGAGCGTCCCGTCCAGCTCGGCGTCGAGGAGCCAGCCTCCCTCCGCCCCCTCCACCGCGAGCTCGTCGATCGGCGCGTCCTCCCCCGTCGCGTCGTCGAACGCGTCGGTCCCATCCTGCTCCTCGCCCAAGTCGAGGGCGTCGTGTCCGAGCTCCTCGAGCGTGCCTTCGTCCTCTCCGTCGAGGGCGGGCAAGTCGAGGTCGAAGTCGTCGGCGTTTTCGGGAGACTGGCGCATGGGGGTCCGGTCGCAAGAGGCGCGAAGGTGCCAAGAGGACACCTCGGCGGAGTCCCCCATTCGTACCAGGCGAGCTCGCCCTGTCCTAGAGACCTGGGTGCTCGCGCTCGGCGATCGCGCGGCGCGGCGAGGCCTGCCGGGTACGACGGGAGCTCTCCGGTGGAGCTCGATACGGCTGACCTCTCGTCGTACGTCCCAGAGCCTCGAGCAGCGGCGGCCGACGTGGGCTGAGCCGCAGGGATGCGTGCGTGCGTGCTGCGGGACCTCACGCGTGGCCGCCGTGAGACAGGGTCGATGCCGTCGCGCTCCACGGAAGGCCGTCTTTCACGTCCGGAGGCCGCCGGATCCGTCCCCGGCGCGCGAGGCACGCACGCTGCATCCCTCGGATGCGATGTCCGCGCGTGCGCATCTCGGCTTGCGGCTATCCGGCTTGCTCCTGCTGCTCGCGGTGACAGTCTGGCCGCGCTCGCGAGGCGAGCACCATGATCGCGCGGTCGCTGGCGTGGCAACGCCGGCACACCTCGCCGCCTCGAGGTCGACGAAGCCCCACGCCCGCGCGCGGCACGAGCCGCCGACGACTCGGATGACGGCGACCTCGATGCACCGGTCGTCGAGCCAGACATCCTTCATTGAAATCCATCACTTAGCCAACCATGACGCCCGGCGCTCATGCTCGAGCTCGAGGGGAGGTCTCGGATGCACCGCATTCGTCGGCCGACGCATCCCCTGAGAGAAGACGGTGGACGCCCTCGCCGGAGTGTACCTACGCTCCGTCTGCCCGGCGATGCGCCTCCTCGTACTCTCTCGAAACGCGAGTCTCTATTCGACGAGCCGTCTCGTGCTCGCTGCCCGGTCGCGCGGTCACGAAGTGACCGTTGCGGATCCGCTCCACTTCCAGGTGGTGATCTCACGCGGTCGTCCGGCGATGTTCCTCGGCGACCGGCTGCTCCCGGCGGTCGACATGGTGCTGCCTCGAATCGGCGCGTCGATCACGAACTACGGGCTCGCGGTCGTCCGCCAGTTCGACCTGATGGGGATCCCGGTCCTCAACAACGCGATCGCAATCGCCCGCTCACGCGACAAGCTCCGCGCGATGCAGCTGCTCACGAAGAAGGACATCGACGTCCCGAAGACCGTGTGCGCCCGCACGCCGGACTCGGTCGACGCCGCCCTCGACTTCATCGGCGGCACGCCTGCGATCGTGAAGCTCCATCAGGGCACGCAGGGGATCGGGACGATGATCGCCGATACCCCGCAGGCGGTGACCTCGCTCCTCGAGACGCTCTGGGCGATGGGCCAGGACATCATCCTCCAGGAGTACATCGCCGAGTCGAAGGGGCGCGACTACCGCGCGATCGTCGTCGGCGGCAGGGTCATCGCCGCGATGCGACGACAGGCGAAGAAGGGCGAGTTCCGCTCGAACCTCCACCGCGGTGGCCTCGGCGTGCGCGTGGATCTCCCGAAGGAGTACCGCCAGGCGGCGATCGCCGCGGCCAAGGTGATGGGCCTCGAGGTCGCGGGCGTCGACATGCTCCAGGGCCGAGACGGTCCGAAGATCCTCGAGATCAACAGCTCGCCCGGGCTCGAGGGGATCGAGCGTACGAGCGGCATCGACGTCGCCGGAGCGATCATCGGCCACGCAGAGAAGTTCCTCGCGCGCCGGAAGAAGCGGCGCCCGAGCCGCGATCCCGTCGTCGAGGCCGAGCAGCGCAACACGCGCGTGCGCCCGACGGAGCTCGCGCGCGCGGGCTCGACCGGACGACGCGCCCGAAGCGGCGGCTGACGTCGTGCTGCGCACCGAGCGGCACGCCGACATCGCCGTCTGGACGGTCGATCGCCCCGAGGCGAAGAACGCGCTCGACCACGCCACGCTCGCCGCGTTCGTTGCCACGGTGCGCGACGCGGCGAAGGACCGAACGCTCCGCGCCGCCGTGATCGCGGGCGCCGGTGACGTCTTCGTCTCCGGCGGCGATCTGCGGGAGCTCCGGTATCGCAGCTCGGCCGAGGACGCCGAACACCTGAGCGACGCCGGCTTCGCGCTCACCTCGGCGATCGGCGAGCTTCCCTTCCCCGTCATCGCCGCAATCGAAGGTCCGGCGATCGGCGGCGGAGCCGAGCTTGCGGTCGCTTGCGACCTGCGCATCGCCGACGTTGCCGCGCGCATCTCCTTCAAGCAGGTGCGAATGGGCGTGACGACGGCGTGGGGCACCGTCCCGCGCTTGACCGCGCTCGTCGGCGCAGGGGCCGCGGCGCGCCTCCTCTACACCGGACAGGACATCTCCGCGACCGAGTGCAGGCGACTCGGCCTGGTCGACGAGGTCACCGACGAGGGCCAGGCCCATGCGACGGCCCTCGCCTGGGCCGCCGACATCGCGCGGGGCTCCCCGAAGGCGGTCGCCGAGACGAAGCGCCTCCTCCGCGAGGCGACGACCACCGCTCGCAACGTGCGCGCGCTCGAACGACAGGCGTTCATCGACACCTGGAGCGGCCCGGACCACAGCGACGCGATCGAAGCGTACTTCGAGCGCCGGCCTCCGCGCTGGCAGGCTCGCTGAGCCCCTCTTCCTGTCGTCGAGAAGAGCCGCGCACTCGATTGGAATAGAGCGGTGACGGCGCTTCCCGAGCACCGTCGACCGCCGCCACGGTCACCTTTCCTCGCGCCCGCGGCTCAGGCAGAGTGCGGCCGTGAACCGCTTGTTCGGAACGTCTGCTTGGACAGCGTCGGCTCGTCGTCTCCCGGTCGTCATCGCCCTGCTCGCGGCGCTCGGCATGGCGTGCCGCCGTCCGGCCCCGAGCGAGACGGAGACGCAGAAGCCGGATACGCCGGAGGCGAGCGCGGCGAGCGCGGCGGTCGCGACGGACGCGGCGGTCGCGACAGGTACGTCCGACCCTCGCGACGGAGGAATCGCGACGACGGCCTCCAGCCCGACGCCCGAGCCCCCCGAGCCCGCGCTCGAGGGAGCACTGTTCACGAAGCAGGTCCAGGCGGCCTTTCGCGTCGCGGGTTGCGGCGGCGACGATTCGTTCATCCCGGCGCACATCGACAAGGAGCTGGTCGATGCGCACTGCGCGACGCTGACGAGCAGCTACGACGAGTACAGGCGTGAGTGGCTCGACGTCGCCGTGCCCTTCATCGCGAAGCTGCGACCGGCGGAGCTCCCGACCACGGTCGTCTACCCGTTCGGCGGTGGCGATCTCGTGAGCGCACTCGCGACGTTCCCCGACGCGACGGAGATCACCACCATCTCGCTCGAGATCGCCGGCGACGTCCGTGCGATCGACAAGGCCGACAAGAAGCGCCTCGGCTCCGAGCTCACGCAGCTCCGCGATCACCTCGGGAAGCTCTTTCTCAAGGCGCATAGCCGCACCGTCAACCTCGACATCGAGACGCACGGCGCCATCCCGGGCGAGGTCGCGTACACCATGGCGGCGCTCGTCATCCACGGGTACGAGCCGATCACGCTTCGCTACTTCGCGTTTGCGCCCGACGGCTCCGTCGAGTGGCTGACCGAAGAGGCCATCGCGAAGGACCATCGCCGGGGACGCCAGGGCCCGTTCGCGAATGCCGAGATCCGCTTCCGCAAGCGCGGCGAGTCGAAGGTGAGGGCCCTTCGTCACGTCGCCTTCGATCTCTCCGACGGAAGCCTGAGGAGCGCTCCGTTCCTCCTGAAGCACCTCAAGGCGAAGGGGAAGGTCGCCGCAATGACGAAGGCGGCGAGCTACCTGCTCTGGGACGACGCGCACTTCTCGGTCATCCGCGACTACCTGATGAAGAACACGGACTGGATGATCTCGGACACGACCGGTGTCCCCCCGCGGATCGCGAAGAAGCACGGCTTCGTCCAGGACGTCTACGGCGCCTTCGAGCGGCCCGAGCCGTTCGGCCCGGTGAACAACGCCGACGCGAAGGCCTACAGCGACCTGTTCAAGACGGCGACTCCGATCTCGTTTCGCTACGGCTACCCGGACGACAAGAGCCGCGGCCACATCGTCGTGACCCGCAAGCCCGAGGTCGTCGCGAAGCACTGATCGCGCCCCGATCGCACGTCACGAGTTACGTCCGTTCGAGATCCGTCGGCGCGGGTGGCGGCTCACGAGGGCGCCCGAGCCCGTGATCGCGCCTCACTCGGAACGACGCGATGGGGCTGCAGGCGCGCGTCGGGAACGAGCGCGCAGCCGCGCGCGCGCTGTGGCGGTTCTGCCCATGCGTGAATCACCGGCTCGAACGCGCTCGTCCGAGGAGTCATGCACTTTCCTCCGACGGTGCAGATGGATCGACATTCGCATCGAACGACACCGAAACGATGCGGTCGATGGCAGCACAGAGCGAGAGGACGCCCGCGACACCGATCGTGCACCGCGGTGATGCTCGCGCGCAGCTCGAGGAACGCGGATGAAGCGCGGTACGGCTCTCGCCGCAGCTACGCTCTACCTCGCGTACGGAGCGATCGCTCACGCCGAGCCAAAGGCCGCGAATGACGCCCCGTCGGTCGCGCGGGCGCTCTTCTACGAGGCTCGCGCCCTCATGAAGGACGGCAAGTACCAGCTCGCCTGCCCGAAGCTCGAGGAGAGCCTGCGCCTCGATCACGGCATCGGCACCGAGTTCAACCTTGCAGATTGCAACGAAAAGATCGGGAAGCTGGCAACGGCCTGGTCGGGCTTCCTCAGCGTCGCCGCGACCGCGAAGACGCAGAACCAGACGGAGCGAGAGAAGGTCGCCCGGGACCGAGCGGACCACCTCGAGCCGCGTCTGCCGACGCTCGTCATCGATGTCCCCTCCACAGCCCCGCCCGGGCTCGAGGCGAAGCGCGATGGGGCCGTCGTAGCCGCGACGGACTTCGGACGCGCCGCGCCGGTCGACCCCGGGCCTCACCGGATCGTGGTCTCGGCGCCTGGAAAGAAGCCATGGCTGGGCACGGTCAACGCGAGCGCGGGGACGCTCGTTCGGATCGCCGTCCCGAGCGCGCTGCTGGACGCTGCGCCAGTGGCCGACGAGCTGCCCGGGATCGTCACGCCGACGCCGGCCGGCGAGCCCGGCCTGCCACGACAGGCCGTCCTGCCCTTCCCCGCCCCCATCGTCGAAGAGCCGGGATCGCGGCAGCGAACGATCGCGTGGATCGTCGGTGGCCTCGGGGTGGTGGGCGTCGGCGTCGGCGCGGGCTTCGGCCTCGACTCGCTTCGGAAGCGCGAACGTTCGAAGGAGCACTGCGTCGCCGATCTGTGTGACGTGGAGGGCGTATCGCTGCGGGACAAGGCGATCCGGAGCGGCAATGTCGCGACGGTCGCGACCAGCATCGGAGCCGCGGCGGTCCTCGGCGGCGTCGTCCTCCTGCTCACCGCGCCTCGCGGTTCGGGTCGCAAGGAGGGATCACCGACCACGTCGATCCGAGCCGTGCCTCACGTCGCCACCACGGGAGGCGGTATCTCGGTCCAGGGGGTCTTGCCGTGATCCGCGCGCTGCTCGTTCGCTGCCTCGTCGTCGCCGCCGTCGTCGCCGGCTGCAACACGATCCTCGACAACCGGCCTGGAACGCTCGACCCGAAGAAGACGACCGGCGGGGCGACGGCGCAGCCGTCGGACGACGACCGACGCGACGGTGCCGCGGGCGCACTGACGTGTGCGCCGAGCGAGCACGAGTGCCATGGCCGCTGCGTGGCGGTGAGCGATCCGACCTACGGATGCGGCGCTCCCTCGTGCGAGCCCTGTACGGTTCGCCACGGAACGGCCACGTGCGAGGCGAGCCGGTGCGCGGTGCAAGCCTGCGACCAGGGCTACGCCGACTGCAACCAAGACCCGACGGATGGCTGCGAGGTCGATCTCTCGAAGGCGACGAGCTGCGGCTCGTGCAACATGACCTGCCCCGCCGCAACGCCCGTCTGCGCGCCGGCGGACACCTCGTTCCAGTGCGCCACGGGCTGCCCCGCGGACGCGCCCCTCCGCTGCGGGAACGACTGCGTGTCGCCGGTCACCAGCACGAGCCACTGCGGGGACTGCAACGCGAAGTGCGCCGATGTCGAGCACGCGGACGTCGCGTGCGCGGCCAGCAAGTGCACGTTCACCTGCAAGGCGAGCTATCACGCCTGTGGCGGCAAGTGCGTGGTCGACACCGATCCGACAGCGTGCGGTCCCAGCTGCACCGAGTGCCCGATACCGACGAACGCCGTCGCGCTCTGCAAGGGGAACGCGTGCGCCTTCGAGTGCAAGGCCGGGTTCGGCAACTGCAACGACAAGGTCTCGGACGGCTGCGAGGCTAGCTTCGCGACCGATCCATCGAACTGCGGCGCGTGCGGGAAGGCGTGCGACAGCGGCACCTGCAAGGCCGGCGAGTGCCTGCAGGCCGCCGACGCGGAGCCCTGAGCCGGAAGCGTGCTGGGCGCGGCAGGCGGCGAGTGCGTGCAAGCCGCCGACGCGGAGCCCTCAGCCGGCAGCGCGCTGGGCGCTCAGCGACGGCGCTCGAGCGGCCGCGCGCCCTGCTTCGCGTCGAACCACGACGTGCGCAGCCGGCGGCGAAGCGCGGAGGCGTAGAGGCAATCGCGCAGGCTGTTCAGCTCGCGCGTCACGGTGCCGTGCGTGAGCTGCGTTCGAATGCTCACCGCCTCGGCGTTCGTGAGCTCCTCGCGCGAGAGCGTGCCCTCCACCGTCTCGCGCGCGACCGTCACTCCAGCCTGCTCGAGCTCTGCGAAGAGGCGGCGTGTGTTCGTCTCCGTCGTCCCCGCGGTGAAGTAGGAGACGAGCTTGTGCCGCGACGACATCGGCTTGCCGCGTCCGGCGACCACCCAGTCGCGAAAGACCTCGGTGTCGGCGTAGAGGGCGTCGAAGAGATAGACCTCGTGGACCTTCACGCCACCGACGCGGACCGCGCAAGCCGCGGCGTGGTAGCCGCCAGAGTGGGCCGAAACGCAGAGCCGACCAGGCGTCGACCCCGGCTTCGGCGCCGACGCGCCGAGCGCGGCGCGGGCCTCACGGGTGGAGAGCGTGGCGAGGACGTCGTCGAGCATTCGCGCGAAGGCGCCCTGCGTCTCGAGCTTCCCTGCGGAGGAGTCCGCCGCGAGCGCGGCGAGCTCGGGCACGACGAGGATCGCGTTCTGCTTGCTGTCGAAGAGCTGCTCGCGGAGCTGGTGCGCCACCGTCGCGCGCTCGACGGTGGAGTTGTGTCCGTGGAAGTGCACGACGAGCTGAATCGCTCCGCCCGGCGCAGGTCGATGATGCTGGGGCACGAAGACGAGCACGGTCGAGTCGCGATGCCACGAGCCCGGCGCCGGAAATGGTGCGTGCTCGAGCTCCATCATCAACGTCACGCCACGTTCGTCGCTCGTGACACGAGTGATCCGTGAGGCGCCCTTCGATCCCGCCGTCGGCGGCGTGGGCTTCGCCGGCGTCACATCCGCGCGGGCGGCGGGCGCGACCGCCATGAGTCCGAGCGAAGCGGCGACCGAGAGGAGGGCTCGTCGAGACAGCTGGTGGGACGACATGATGAAACCTCCCACCGACCCTCAGGGAAACGCGGTCGATCGGCCAACTTTTCTCCGAACGCCCCCGCGCTTCAGGAAGGACCTATCGAAGCGCGCAACCGTCCGGTACCGGCGAGACCCGACACTCGCCCGCTCCACGTCCTCTACGGCGCGTCCCACTCGACGCGCGCCGGCTCGCCGGCGTCGACCGAAGCGACGAGCTGGCCGACGTAGAGCACGACGCGTCCCTTCGGCAGGCGCGGAGGCTGACAGGCCGGCTCGGGCCCGCCACCACGCCCGCCGTCGTGCACACCGGGGCCCGACGCAGCGCGCGCCGCCGAGGAAGCGCCGGAGCTCGCCGCGCCGGAGCTCGCCGCACCGCAGCTCCGATCGAGCCGCTTCGCGATCCGCGGATCGACCGCGAGGCGGGCTCGAGCCGCGCCGCCCGGCGCGAGGCGAATGCGTGCACTATGCACGCGCGAGAGCGAGGAGCCAGCGTCGAGACCGAGGTCGAAGTCGCCGAGCCCGAGGGAGCGGAGCACCGACGCAGCGCCAGCATCGATCGGTGGGGCTTCGCCCGGTGAATCGTTCGACGGCGGCTCGAGCACGTAGACGGCCTTCTGCTCCGACTCGGCAAGGACGGTGAACGCGAGCTCGGGTCGGCCTGGGTGAAAGCGAAGCGGCACCACGACCGGCACGGTTCCGGCGTTCACGAGCGACAGGACGACGTGATCGCCATCGCGCCGCGCTTCCTGGCGAAGCGTTCCGCGACCGCTCGTTTTGGCTGATCCGCCGGTGCGAGCGCCGCCGTCACGCACCTGGACCGATGCGTCCTCTTGCATCGCGCGCCACTCGCGCTCGGAGACGGCGCAGCGCGGGTCGACGGCTGCAGCGAGGAGCGAGAGCTCACCGCCTTCGCATGGCGTGTCGTGGCCGCCCGCGTCGCGTCGCGCTTCGCCCGCGCGAGCCGCGACGCCCCCGGCATCGCGGTCGGCAGCATCCTCGCCGACCGCGACCGAGTCTCCGGACGGCGACGGCGACGGCGCAGGCGCGGACGCGGTCGCGGTCGCAGGAGCGCCCCCGGTGCCGTCACCGGCCGAGCCGGCGAACAATGTCCCGCTCGAGCCGAGCGCCACGAGTCCGAGCGTGAGCAGTGCGCGAAGCTTCGACGACGCGGTCACGCGCTGCTTCTAGCACGACCGCGAGCGGCGCTCGGGCACCGCGCTTCCAGCGACCTCCAGCCTATGCCGGGGTGCCGTGCTCCGAGCCGGTCCGCGGCGTGGCCAATCGCGGCGGCGGAGGCACCGGGGCTGCGCACTCGGAGCACGTCCACGAGGTCGCCCGCTGGACGAGCATGCCGGTGATCGTCGCGAGCAAGAGCCAAGCGACGAGGAGCATGAACCCCCACCCGGGTCCGATCGCTGCGCCGATACCGAAGAGCAGACTGAAGACCCAGAAGGTCACGATGAGCACCCAGTAGCCGTGGTTGGGCGGCTTCGGTTCGACGTCCTTGTTGCAAGCCGAACACGGGACGAGCGTCATCACTCTGCTCCTTTCGCCAGTGAAGAGACCGATGCATGCGGCGCGCCGACGCTCGTGTGGAGACACGGACGAGCACGAGCACGAGCACGGGCATGCGCTCTGCCGTGAGGGGACACGTGACGAAGTGCTCGCAGCCGAACCCGACCTATGAGCACGGTCCTCGGCTGGACGGACGAGATGCCCGCCCACCGAAGGCCGCTCGCGCTGCGCGATCATCGCGTGACCTGGAACGGAATGCGGAGGCGCGTCGTGACGCCCGGGCGCGTCCGATCCTGGCGCTGCCGGCGTACGGCTGGGTCGGGGCTCGCCGCATCCGCGACCTCGACACGCGGCGATGCCGAGAGATCGGCGATGTGGTCGCCGAGATCCAACTTGGGAAGACCGAGCTGGGCGAGCCGACCGAGCGGGACCTCGTGCTCCGCCGTGAGGACACGGAACCGCGCGCCGCCACGCGCCGTGTCGACGACGGTCAGCGTGTAGAGGGCGCCGACGTCCATCGCCGACCACTCGAAGCCGAGCCCGCGCTGGGAGAAGCTTCCGCCTGTCTCGGGCCGCACCATCTCTGGCCCCGCCGCCAGCTCGAGCGCGATCGGATGCACCGAGAGAGGCCGCGCGCCCGACCAGACCTCGGTCGAGCGATGAAAAGCTCCGCGCGCGTCGCTCTGCGGGTGGCGAGCCGAGACCGTGGCGCGCACCTCCACTCGCGGGATGAGCGGCAGGCGAATCGTCATGGATGCGGCGGGCGCCGCCGCGAAGACGAAGCCCGGAGCCTGGCTGGCGCGAGCTCCCGACACGTCGAGAGCCACCGACGTCGTCCAGCTCCAGTCGACGAGCGCTTCACCACCGCCCTTCGCCCCGATGTCGACCGCGTCCGTCGCGGGCACCGGCTCTGGAGCGACGACGCCCACGTCCAGCGTGTCGCCGGGAGCAGAGGCCACACCGTCGATGCGCGCGTAGGCGAACGACGCGTTCGAAGCATCGTCCACGAGGACGTGCACGTCGATGAGCTCGTCGGGCTGGAGCGCGAGGCCTCGCCACCCGTGCGCGACGTCGACCACGAGCACGCCGTCGCCCTTCCCGCACGGGACCGTCGTGGTCCCCGCCCCCGACGGCGAGGTCGTCACGACGGTGACACGACACGATGCTCCACACCCCGGCGCGCGGACGCCGACACGGATCGTCTGGCGCGCGGGAGAAGGCGTCGGGCCGTCACGCTCGAAGATCTCGATGTACGGATCCGGACGCAGGAGCCCGAGATGGACCGTCGCCGGACTGGACGCGCCCGGCGCGACGACGAGGTCGTACGGCACGGCGACTTCGCCGGTCGCAAAGCGACCACGACCGTCCGTCACGACGTCGTATCGAGCGCCTCGCGCATCGACGATCCTGACCGTCCGACCGCCGATCGGCTCGTCGAGATCGGTCGCGACCCAGCCGGAGACGTCGACCCGCTCGACGACGGCCTCTCGCTCAGCAGGTGTCTCTTCCGGGACGGCAACACGTGGCGGCGTCTCCGTCGGAGCGGCCCTCGGCACCTGCCCTCCTTCGCTCCCGCACGCAGCAGAGAGTCCGACGGAGAGAACGACGAACAGAGCCTGACAGCCGGCGGCAACGAGTCTTCGCATGCGCGGCCCTCGAACAAGCTCCGTGCCGCCGGCTCGATCGCGCGATGTCGGCGAGTTGCGATGTTTCCCCCCCTGGCCCGCGCCAGATCGGGCCTGGCCCGGGCCACCCCGGAGCAGGACCAGGACCATCGGAGCCGAGTGGGGGCGGAACGTTCTATCCGCCGCGCGACAGCGTCTCTCCGCGAGCAGCGACGGGCCATGACCTACGCCAGCGCTCATGAGCACGCACCGACGCGATCGTGCGCGGTCTCGAGCGAATCGTTGCATCCACGGCCTCGGACGCTGTATTCGGGGCCGATGACCGAACTCTCTCGGGCCGTGAACGATCTCGTAGCCGCTGCCACGCACGGGGTCGAGCCGCGCGCGTTGAAGAGCACCGTCGAGAAGATGCTCGACGCGTTCGACGCATCCGCCGCTCCCGGGCGCGACGCTGCCATCCGCTCGATCGGACGTGCCCTCGGCAAGGTCGACGGCCGCGGAGCGCAGATCCTCGCGCTCGCGCTCGGCGCGCTCGTCGAGAGCGGCGCCTCGCCCGAGGTCGCATGGCCGGCCGTCGGCAAGGGCCTCTCCGACCTCCTCGATCAGGCGACGGCCTTCGCCAGTGCCGCCGTGAAGCACGCACGAGACGAGCACGTCGACACCGCGATCGAGTCGTCCGGCGCCGCCGTGGCGAAGAAGATGCCGCGTGAAGGAGAGGCCTGGAAGGCGCTGCCCTCGCGATGCCTCGCTGCCGTCGCGTGCCTCACCCGCTCGAAGCAGATCCGGAAGCGCGCCGGCAAGGACGAGACACTCGTGGAAGCGGCATGGCCGCTCTCGGATGTCGTGTCCGAGGTCGGCTATCTGTTGCAGGCGCTCCGCATCGTCGACGACGAGACCTTCGTCGTCCTCGCGCCGGGCGCGCACCGTGGATGGCGCGTCACCGTCGACGCGATGGCCTCGAATGCCGAGCTCTATGTCCTGCTCGCCGACGCCCTCGTGGGCGAGGGCAAGCCAGGCCCCAAGACGAAAGCCCCCGCGCGGCTCCCGGGCAAGCGGCCAGATCCAAGGGCGGTCGCCGCGATTCGCGAAGGCGCACACCCACCGAAGGGTGCGTCTTCGGTGAAGGTTCCGTTCCACCTCGTCGCGTGGACCGCGGTCGAGGAAGGTGGCCTCCCGCCGACCACGCCACACGAGACCGATCACTGGATCCGGATGGAGGGCATCCCCGCGGACATCCCGCTTGGGGCCGGCAAGGAGCGCGTCGTCCTTCTGCAGGACGCCCCGTATCCGGAGCCCATCCCCGTCGCGCCGTCGTTCGAATCGCTCCGGCCCGAGGTGCGGATCGAACGGGAGCTCTCGGCCTCCGAGGTCGACCGCGCGATGCTCACGCTTGGAAAGGCGGCGGCGAAGGCGCGTCCGACGACGGCGGAAGCCCCGACGAACGCGAAGACGAAAGCTCCGACGAAGGCGAAGACGAAAGCCCCGACGAAGGCGAAGACGAAAGCCCCGCCGAAGGCGAAGACGAAAGCCCCGACGAAGGCGAAGACGAAAGCCCCGACGAAGGCGAAGGCGAAAGCTCCGACGAAGGCGAAGACGAAAGCTCCGACGAAGGCGAAGACGAAAGCCCCGACGAAGGCGAAGGCGAAGGCCTGAGGCCGCCCGAGGCCGCCCGAAGCGCCGCGGCATACAGACTGAACGCGTCGATCGCGCCACGGTAGGGCACCACCGCGGGCGACTCGACGGAGATGAAACGCGCGTCGACACATACGAGCATCGGGACACCGAGCGCAGCGGCCGCCGCGAGCTTGCACTCCAGATACTCCGGCGTCGCGAACGGCACGACGTCGACCAGGACCCTCTGCGCCGACCACTCCAAGGCGAAGTCGGGGAGGACGAGCGTCGATCCCGCACGCACCGGCTCGGGGTGCAGGTCGACGCGGACGCCGGCGGAGCGAAGGGCGCGGGCGACTCGGCGCGCGAGCCTTCCGTCCGGCGCCGCCGGCACCGTCGACGCGAACGCGATCGCGCCGTCGCGTTCGAGAGCGAGCACCGCGCTCCGATCGCCGAGCGTGACCCGCGCGCGAAGCGACCACGACGGCGCCGCCATGAGCGCGGGTACGAAGCGCGCGATCATGCGCCCATACTTCGCGGTGTCGTGGAAGATCGCGAGCGGCCCGGTGAGCGTCAGGCGCATCGTCTCGCCCTCCGCGTCGAAGCGCACGAGGAGACCGTCACGCTTCGCGGCGCGCGCAACGGTCGAGGCGTCGCCTGCGATCGTCGCCTCTACCTCCATCGAGCGAGCGACGAGCGCCTGTGCGAGCGCGAGGTTGTACCGGGCGACGAGGTCCCGCGGGTGCGGGGGTCGGTCCGGCGCCACGAGCACTCGGCGGACCTTCCGATCGGCGAAGAGGCTCCCCACGACGAGGTCGCCAGCGATACCGAACCGCCGGGCCGCCTCGGAGATCGCCGCTTCGCGCGGGTGGCGAGCAGCGAGCTCGAAGACCACCTCGCGCAGCGCCTCGGGGTCGACCGCCGCGTCGATCCGCGCCTCCCACCGCCTGCGCTCGATCGCCCACAGCGCTTCCGCGACACGCACCGGCATCTTCGCCTCACGCGCTACCCGCGCGAGCGCGCCTGGCGCCACGAGCTCCGCTTCTCCGACCGAGAGGCCGGCGAGCGCGGCCACGGAATCGAGCACCGCGGCCACGAACGGCTCGTCGGCCTCGCCGAGCCAAGTCGGGAGGAGCCGGCCGTCGACGATCGTGTACGCGAGGCACTCAAACGGCAGCAACATCGGCTCCTCCGTCGTCCCCTGCACGCTCGAGCGGCGATGGCCGCGCGTCCAAGCTACGCGACCGCGCCAGGCGCTCGTCGAGCGTTCCGCGCGTCACCAGCTCGTAGACGAGCGCGCGCTTGCCCGGAGCCGGCCGGAGGACGCGGCCAATCCGCTGCACGTGCTCCCGAGCGCCGAGCGAGCCGCTCACGACGATCGCGATCCGCGCGTCGGGCACGTCGATCCCTTCGTTCAGCACCCGCGCCGAGGCGATCGCGCGCACGCGTCCATCCCTGAACTTGGCGAGGATGCGGTCGCGCTCCTGGGCACCGACCTCCCCGGTGATCACCGGGACGAGGTCCCTCTCCGAGACGCGGTACGCATCCTCGACCCGGGCCGTGAACACGATCGTGCGATCCGCGCGATGCCGCGCGAGGAGCGTCGATACGAGCGCCTGCTTCGCGCGTGGAAAGCACGCCACCTGAACGGCGGCCGCATGATCGCGCAGCGCCGCGCGCCCCTCCGCCGTACTGCCCACGACGCGCACCATCTCCTCGTAACCGGCGCCCCGGTGCTGCCGAAAGAAGAGGCGCCGCAAGCTGGCGAACGGCGCGACGAGTCGCTCGTAGCGCTCGCGCTCGTCGGCTGCGAGCTCGACGGGAAGCTGGACGATCGACAGCTCCGCGAGGTGCGTGCCTGCGAGCTCGGCCACCTTGATCTCCGTCACGACGGGTCCGACGAGCTCGGCGAGCCGCAACGCGCCCTCCGTCCCGGCGGGTGGCGCCGTCGCCGAGAGGCCGAGCCGCGCCGGTGCGGCACATGCCTCGAGCGCCTCCGCACGTGCGCCGCTCGCGAAGTGATGGACCTCGTCGACGACGAGCAGGCCGAAGCGATCCCCCACACCGTCGAGGCGACGGTACGCGCTCTCGAACGTCATCACGGTCACGCGCTCGATCGTTCGCTCACCGTCGCCGACGATGCCGATGCGCTCGCCGAGCGTCGCGCCTAGCTGCGACGCCCACGCCCCCATCAGCGCCCGGGTCGGGCACAGCACGACCGCGGGGACGCCGCACGCGAGGATTGCCGCGAGCGCGACCCGCGTCTTCCCGGCTCCCGTCGGCAGCGCCAGGATCCCTCGCCGACCGGCGACCATCCACGCCGAGAGGGCAGCCTCCTGGTAGGAGCGGAGCGCGAGGCGGTCCCAGGAGCGCGGGGCCGGCGGCCACAACTCGCGAAGATCACCGGTGAGCCTCTCTCCCGCGGCGTCCGCACGCGCCGCGATCTCGCCGAAGAGGTACGCGGGAGCGCGTTGCTTCCCGGCGCGGTCGTCCCAGACGACACCGGCTCGCCGAAGGCTGCTCCCCGCACTGCCCCCTACGAGCAACGTGCCACCGGTGAAGACGACGCTGCTCCCCTCGCCCGTTCCCGCCGCCGCTTGCGCGTCCGCCATGCGCCGGCCCATGAACGAAGCGTGCCGGCGCCGCCCCCTCGCGATCCTCGCGCTTTGCCCCCGCTCCCCCTGGCCCGGGCCAGATCGGGCCGGCCCCCGGCCGCGCTCGACCGAGGTGGAGAAGCACCGAACCTGAGCTACGATCACCGTCGATGAAGTGCGCCCTCTTCGCCGCCGCGGTGCTCGGCGCGGTCTCGTTCTCCGCGCTCCCTGCCCATGCCGACGGGGCGTGTCCGCCCGCGTCCGGTGCTCCGGCGACCTGGGGAGCACCGGCGACTCCGGCCTCGACGGCCGACGAACCGCCGGTCGCGCGAGCGCGAGACCTCCTCGCGCGGGCGCGCCTCCTCGACGAGGCCGCGACCTCGGACGAGCGGGCGGCGGTCGAGATCGCAGCGCGCCTTCCAGCGCTCCGAGCGAGCGCCAAGGCTGCGCGCGATCGCGCCGATCGAGCAGCGGGAGACGATCGCGAGGCGCTCGTCTCGCGCGCCGAGGATCTCGAGGCCGACCTCGCCGTCAGCGAGGCGGAGACGACGGCGAAGCGACGCAGCGCCGTCGACAATCGGCGCGTCGCGCGCGAGCTCCGCGCACGTGCAGTGCGCATCGTGCGCGAAGCACCGGCCGATCCGGCGCCGGCGGGCGCGCCGTGCGATCCGCCGTACCGCTTCAGCGCCGACGGGCGGAAGATCTACCGCGTCGAGTGCCTGAAATAGGGCGCCGTCAATAGCGCCACGGCTCGCACCGGTGCGGATCGATGCGGGGTAGCCGCCGGCCTCGTTGCATCGCCGTATGTCGCTCGACGAGCAGCGCGACCCTCGCTCGGTGGGGTCGAAACGGCTCGAGCATCTCCAGCATCGCCGCGTCTGCGGCCTTCGGATCGTCGCGTGTGAGGTCGTCCGGGCCGCCGAGCGCCGCCGTGATCGTGTAGGGTGCATGGAAGTCGCCCACCGGCACCGCGTCCCCCCAGCCAAGGCCGCTTCTCGCGACGGCATTCGCGGTCCACGGGCCGACGCCGCGGAGGCTCTGCAGCTTCTCGATCGCGACCTCGGGCGAATGCGCGCGGAGGCGCTCGAGAGCCTCCGCGCGCCCTGCACCCTCGTGCAACGTCACGGCTCGCCGCGAGCCGACTCCGATCGCGTGCATCTTCCACATCGGCACGCGCTTGACCGCGGCTCCGGTCGGCGCGGCGCGGAGCTCCGTGTTCGGGACGGGCTCTCCCGCGATCCTCCAGAGCCGCCGGATCGATGCCCTCGCCTCGAACGTGGTGACGAGCTGCTCGATGACCGCGACCGCGAAGCTCTCGAACACGGTGGGCGTGGAAGCGATCCGCGGGTCGACGGCGCGCGCGAGCGGACCGAGCAACGCGTGCCGGCGGACCATCGCGAAGAATTCCGTCGGATCGTCGTCGACCGCAGCGACGGCGCGGGCTGTCGCGATCGCGCGCTCGACGTCCTCACTCGAGCACGCCCCCACGGCCGCGACCTGCACGCGTACGGCGCGGTCGGCCCAGCCGAACGCCAGTACGATCGCGTCGGGCCCGCCGCGCACGGCCACCAGCCGGCGCGCGAGGCGGACGCGCGGGTCATAACCTGGTCCGCGCGGGGCGAAGGACGCCATCGCCACCGGCCGAAGGCGGGATACGCCGCCGAGCTCGGAGGGCGAGTGATGCGGCTCGTCGGGAGGTCGCACGTCGACCTCGAACGTTAGCTCAGAAGCGCCCCGCGCACGCGATGGCCATCCCGGCCGGGGCCGTCGTCGGCGAGCACGCGAGCGACGGCCTCGATGCGGCTGTGCTCTTCGAGGGCGCCTCCGCGGACGGCGCCGTGGCCACGAGCACGAGCCCGCCCACGGCGAAGGCGCCGCCTCCGACGAGGGTGAGGAGCGACACGGTGAGCCAGGTGCGGGACGCGCTGACCTGATCGTCGCAGCTCTTCGGTTGTTCGGCGCCGAGCCCCGGACAGGTTGTGGCGTTGTACTCGTCGATGATGCCCTTGCGAACGAACATCCCGACGCCGCCCGTCGCGACGAGCGCGGCGCCCGTACCGACGAACGCCCAGCCGAGGAGCCGTTGCCCGGATCCGGGGTCCTCCTGAGCGGGACGCGATCGCTCCTCCGGCGGTACGCCACCGGCAGGCGGAGGCGGAGCGCTACCGGCCGCCGCGGGCGAAGGCACCAGCGTCACGGTCTCACGCGCAACACCGCCGGGCGGCAGCTCGACGGTGCGCGTGGTCGAGTGGAAGCCCGCCCCACGAACCTCGAGTGTGCGTTTGCCCGCCTCGACGCGGAACGGTCCGCTCCCAGCCCCGATCCGGACGCCGTCGACGTAGACGTCGGCCTGCTCGGCGCCGCGGACCTCGAGCGTCGCGATGCGCTTCTGGATGACGGCGAGCGCCCCCTCGAGCGCGCCCCGGTTCTTCGTGATCCACGGGTCGCCCGTGCTCGCGAGCGCAGCGGACAGGTCCGTCTCCGCGAGCACCCACATCCCGAGCGCCTGCTCGGCGAGCGCGACCTGCGCCCGGGCCCGAGCGCTCGGAGACTTCGCGAGCGCCTGGCGAAAGACCTCGAGGGCCTCCTCGTCTCGCCCCTTCTCACGGAGCTCTACGCCCTTCGTGAGGAGCGCATCGGCGTCCGATGACGCATCGGCATGCGCAACGGGGGCAGCGAATGCCAAGGCCGCACAGACGGCAACAGCGATGCGCTTGGGGCGCGCGCCCCAACCACCCGCACCAGTGGGCTTTCGGCCCGCGTTGAATGCTTTCTTAGCTCGCACGCGTGGTCGCAGATGCTAGCGCAGGATCGGCGCGCCGTTTGGTGCTTGCGTATCGGCCGGCACCGGCGGCGCCACGGGCGCGGCCGTGCTGCCATTCGTCGTCGCCGGGGTCGTCGCTCGCCCGCGGCCCGGCGGGCGGGCCCGGACGGTCGGAGCCACGGTCGCCGCTGGGAGGCTGGACGGCGAAACGACGGTCTCGGCGACCACCACGGAGAGAGCCGGCGGCGGGTCCGACGGCGCAGGCGCAGACGAAGGCGCTGGAGCCGCCGACGGTGCCGGAGTCGCCTCCGCGACCGACGGAGGCGGCGGCGATGACGCGGATGCCTTCACCACCGACGACGAGCGAAGCCCGATGATGACCACCGCGGCCACGGCGATCGACACCATCGCGCCGACGGCGATGCCCAGCCTGAACGGAGACCGGCGCGGCTCGGGCTCGGCGCCCCGCCCCCACGTGACATCGGTGGAGACGAGCGGCCGGACGATGTCTCCGGACGGCGGCGCCGAACGGGCTTGCGCCGGAGTGACCGCCCCGAACGGCGCCGGTCCTGACACGCCCCGGAGCGCCCGCGCGATGTCCTCGCCGGTCGGCATCGTCACCGCGGTCGACGGCCCGGTGTCATCGGCACCTCTCGGCGGTGGCCGGGAGTCCATCGTGTCCTCGAACGAGCGCCACGGTCGAAGCACGACTCCCTGCTGCGCGCTGCGTGCGTACGGCTCGAGCGCCGTCGCCAGCTGGGCGACGTTCTGCCAGCGACGGGCAGGATCCTTCTCGAGGGCTCGCATCACCACCGCCACGAGTTTCTCGTCGAGACCGGGGCGAAGCGCGAGCAGCGACTCGGGCGGCTCGTTGACGACGCGAATGCACACCTCGGTGACGGTCTCGCCGTCGAACGGCGGCTGTCCGCCGAGCAGCTCGTAGAGGATCACACCGAGCGACCAGATATCGCTCCGGATGTCCGCGGCGCGAGCGGAGCGCATGTGCTCGGGTGCCATGTAGAGCGGCGACCCCATCACCGCTTGCGAGTCCGTCAACGCCAGCTGGCCCACGGCCGCTGCGCCGAAAGCCTTCGCGATACCGAAGTCGAGGACCTTCACGAGCGGCGTCCCGTTGAGGCGACGGCTGACGAAGATGTTCTGAGGCTTGAGATCGCGATGGACGATCCCCGCGGAGTGCGCCTCGACGAGGGCCTCGCACGCTTGGAGGACGTACTCCACCGTGTCGGCGACCGGGAATGGCCCCTTCTGCTTGTTCAGTTTGGCGAGGTCGAGCCCCTCGAGGAGCTCGAGGACCATGTACGGGCTCCCGGTCTCGTCACGCCCGACATCGAACACCCGCGCCACGTGCTCGCTCTTCAAGCGGGCGACCGAGCGCGCCTCGCGCATGAAGCGCTCGATGGCGTCCTTCCCCGAGACCGCCTCGGGGAGGATGAACTTCAACGCGACCGGCTGATCGAGCTCGGTGTGCTTCGCGGCGACGACGACCCCCATGCCGCCGGCTCCGAGGACGCGCTCGACACGATACCTCCCGCCGACGATGTCGCCGGGATTCACGGGAGAGCAGACGCGGACGTGATCGGACGACATGCAGCCGCGGCCAAGATTAGCACGTTGGCCCCCAGAGGCACCCATCGCCACCCCGCACCGTTGGCCCCGGCGGAACCAATGAGCGACCGCGCTGTCTATCGGCGGGTGAAACGAGCACGCCCTGCGATCCTCATCGCCGCCCTCGGGCCCCTCTCCCTCCTTGCGCTCCGGGCGCCCGACGTCCGGGCGGCCGACTCCGCCAACGACTGCGTCCACATGCGCGAAGGTCAGAGCGGCGACGGCCTGACCCTCTCGATCGACAACAACTGCGATCGGGGCTTGAGCTGCTCCCTCTCCTGGACCGTGCAGTGCGAGACCGCGACCGGCAAGGTCACTCGCCGCTCGAAGGATGGCGCCCGGTTCATCATTGGCCCGTCCGCCTCGCAGTCCGCGACCGCGTCCGCCCGGAGCTGCGGCGACAGCTGGCGCATCGACGACGTGAGCTGGGCCTGCAACCCGACCAAGTGACCCCGCTACCGCCCCTGGGCGTGGTCAAGGGGGCGACCACGGACGCCCACCCGGACCAAGCCCTACCTTCGTGCCGACGGCGGGCGTCCTGGACAACCTCGACGTTACGAAGTCACGAGAGGCCCCCATCGCTTCGCCAATGTGGATATGCTCGGCACGAATGCCGAGCACGACCGTCGTCGTAGCCTGTGTCGTCGGACTCTCGCTCCTGATCGTGCTGATCCTCGTCGCCCGTGGGCGGCGCAAGGCAGCCGAGCCGGAGACGCCTCCTTTCGAACCGCCTCGCGAGCTGGCCCCCCCGCCCGCGAAGACGGAGACGAAAGCGGCCGCGAGCGAGCCGGCGACGCAAGGAGCGCCCCCTCCCGCCAGCGTCCCGATGCCCGTTGCCAAGGCGACGGACGCGCACGCCGCGCCTCCAGCGCCTGCAGCCGAGCAGGCTGTGAGGGTCGAGGAGCCGACGCCGCCGTCGACCGAGGTGATCCCTCCGTCCATCGAGGAGATCGTCACCGATCAGGTCATCGAGACCGCAACCGAGGCGCCGGCGCCTGCGGCTGCGCCGCCCGTGCCGCGAGCAGGCTCGACGCCCGACGCGCCCCGCCGTGCGATGCCCTCGTACTCGGACATCAGCGACGAGTCGGTGGCCGAAGCGATCCGGCGCGAGTCCCTCATGCCGCCGGCACCGCCCGCGGCGCTCGCCGTGGAGATGCCCACGCCCGAGGTCCCGGCCGCCAGGCCCGAGCCCGCGGTCCCGATCGCGGAGCCCGAGGTTGCAGCCGCCAGGCCCTCTCTCTCGGAGCCGAAGGCGCCCGTCGCCCCGAAGGCCCCGACCTCCGCTGCGCGAGTCCCCACCGCGAAGCCCGCGCTCTCCGAGCCCAGGGTGCCCGTCGCCGCGAAGCCCGCGCTCTCCGAGCCCAGGGTGCCCGTCGCCACGAAGCCCGTGGTCTCCGAGCCCAGGGTGCCCGCCGCCGCGAAGCCCGTGGTCTCCGAGCCCAAGGTGCCCGTCGCTCCGAAGTCTGCGCCGGACGAGCACGATTTCTCCGCGCTCAACGACGCGCCCGCAGCGAAGCCCGCGGCAGCAGCGGCAGCAGCAGCGGCGGCGGCCACCGTCGCGAAGTTCGCCCCTCCACCGAACCCGGCGACCGCCGACCTCGAGAAGAACGATCCCCGTCACGCAGCCGCGCGCCGCTTCGCGCGCGTCTCCGTCAGCGAGATCAAGCTCTATCACGAGGACGAAGTGAAGGCCGGTCGCGAGGCCAAGGACCTCTGGAAGCGCCTCCAGCAGGACATCGCGCTGGCGCGTCAGACGTTCGATGCGCGCGTCGTCCCCGAGGTGCGCCAGCGCTTCGACTACCTCCTCGACGAGATCATCCGGCAGCTCGCCGAAGGTGACGCTTCGAAGCTCGGTCCCGAGGCCCCCGCGCTCGCGACCGCCGCGACGACCACCGACAGCGCGACCAGCTCGCCCACGGCGGCCCCGCCTCCGATGAACGCCGCGGCGTCCGGCAACATCCTCGATCCCGAGGCGCCGACCCGCACGGTTCGCCGGACACTCGAGCCCGTCGAGCCGACACCGACGAAGGCCGAGGTCGTCGAGACGCCGAAGCCCAAACCGATCGAGCCTCCTCCTCCCGCTGGGGCTGCCGCTCCCGCGAAGCCCGCCGAAGCCGGCAAGCCGACGGGGCTCGCCGCACGCGCCCTCCCGTCGAATCCAGAGACCGCCGAGCTCGAGAAGAACGATCCGAGGCACGCCGCGGC
>ERZ778022.2094-NODE-2094-length-22307-cov-4.844239_pt1 | contig 22307 bp, 19 predicted proteins | sample MGYA00375752_ERZ778022 | MGnify/ENA primary metagenome ERZ778022 (study PRJEB29350, sample SAMN05389826) | bioreactor metagenome | isolation source: Thiocyanate bioreactor | place: South Africa: University of Cape Town | collected 2014-04-04 ...
ACGGGTGGACATGGTACTGGGATAGGCGAGCCTGCATTAAGTGGTTTGATTGAAGAGGTAACAATCTGTGATATGAATGGTGAAATGCGGACCTTGACGCGGGAGCATAAGGATTTTGAAACGTTGATGGGCGCTAATTTGGGGATGATGGGGATCATTACGCGCATGGTATTTCGTGGCGTGGATGCATTTAATCTCAAAGAAGAAGTGGAGCTCTTTACCGACACTGAACACATGACCGCTGATATGTTGCAAACTTTATTGCAAAATAATCAATACTTTAGTGGTTTAGGTATTCCAACAACCTTAAAATCAGAGCAGGCTAAAAAAACACCGAAATGGCAAATCCGTTTATGGAATAAAACGAACGAGCTTCCTACGATCTCAAATAAGCCCTTGTATCATGCCGACTCACGTTCATTTTTACAACAATTTAACGTGAATGTGGGGGATTGGGCCATGAATTTAATTGCAGGCTCGGAATTAAAAGACTTATTTCCTCATCTCATGCTTTTCGCAGCACAACAGGAGTTTAATCAACGGGGAACAAAAACTATCGTAGGACATGAGAATTGTATCACTCATCACCAAGTTGGCTTTCCAGAAAAGATGCGTGACGTCGATGTTTTCATTACCGTCAAACATTCTAGAGTAGGTGAGGTACTGTGGGGTATACTTCATCAAATTGAGTCGATGAAGTTGGGTCAAACATATGCAATATATATTCGGTGTCTGCACGGAACTTCAGGCGGTTTGTCTACGACTCGAACAACGAACGAGTTCGAGTGTGTCATTGCACTAGATATCGTAGGTTTGATTAATGATCCAGATAGACCTGCCTTAGAGCAAGAGTTGATGGAGTATTTTAAAAAGCGAAAACTCGATGTGCGTATGCATTTAGGGAAAGAATTTACTCCCGGAATTAATTGCTATAGTCAGTTTTTACGTCAAGAAGATATTGATGAGTTTCAAGCTGCCTTAACGCGATGGTATAATGCCGATCCTCAACAAACAGAGCAATTTGATTTTCATCAATCGCCTTTTGTTACCCCCTTTCTCAATAAAATGCTTGCGCCTGCACCGGTGATGGAGCAAAAGAAAGTGCGCACTGTCAAAGAAGGACGCGAATTACTGGCGGTAGAACCCGAAGTGGGTGTTTCAACCTCTTCAACGCAGCCAGAACAAGCTCCTATTCATTATGATGATGCGACAAAACAAGATGTCCTGCAAAATCTAAAAGATTTGGTTAAACGTTATAATTCTGATGATGCAAATGCAAAAGTTTTATTAGCAAAAATACAAGAGCATCAACAAAGGCTGGAAATACCCTCTCCGGCATTCACGCAGTAATTTCTGCTGGACTATAAGTCCAGCATTTATTAATCGAAATCCAGACTTTGAATCCGTACTCTTTGCACTTTTTATGTTAAAATCGAACAATTTACTGCGATAATTACAAACGAATGACATATAGAATAGAGGATATTCGCACGGGTGTTTTTTCCCACAGTTCTGGGCATGAAACCGACAGGAATGCTCGTGATAAAGAAAACAAACGAATTATTTATAAAAAGAACAAATACGGTAACCCCTTATTCTCCAGATTAGAAGTAGCGTTTAGTCAATTAGCGCAGTTATTTCTCTCTCCGCTATTAACACCAGAACAGTATTTAGTGGTAGCGACAGATGATGGACAAGAGAAAATTACGGGTTTAGCAGTACAGCATTTATGCTATGTTATTCGTGCCCGTGAAAAAATTCGCGATCCACAAGGTCCGCTAACCTTTTTTCAAATTGTTGACCCAAATTCAAAGTCGCCTTGTGAATACCAAGCAGTTGCGATTGATGATGAAAATGAGGAAGACATCCCGATTTATTTTTTTGATCAATTACCGCAGGGATTTTTTACAAAATTACTTCGAGCGTCGAGTAGAAAAGAAGTGACCCTTGAAAGCAATTCGCTAGCTAGCGTCCTGGCTACCTCCTATACCACAGAGGAGGATGATTTACATAAGGGTAATTTTGGCTTTTATTTGGCTGAGGTTGGAGGAAAACCTCAGGTGGTTTTTTTCAAAATCGATCACGATTTGATGTTTGTTGACAACATTATGGGATTTGTCACCCGCCGCCCCTTTCATTTATTCCACGGGCCAAGTGCATTTGATATTAATGTTGAAGATATTTTACACTTTCCCGACTTAAAATATTCTGCGAATTCGTATTGGCCCACCAAATTTGGTTTTATTGCTAATCCTTGGGACAACAAGGAATATCATAATTTCACCGAAACAATGGCCTACAAACAGCTCAGTAAGAATAATGAGTTTCTTCATGCCTCATGGCGTGCCTTTTACAAGCACATGCTTATTTCTACAGCGTTAATAGAAGAGGCATTAGGAAAATCTTTGGACCGGAATAATGAGATTGATTCTGCCTACCTGAGTTTGGTTACCCATGCTGTTACCACCAGACTTGCGCAAATGCGCGCCGCTTTTTTTTCTATTCCGGCATTCCGTAATTTTGTCACGAATATGGATGAGGCGGATAACTTAAGTTTATTGGCAGAGATTGATGCAAATAATATGCAGGAGGTGCAGCTACGGCAGACGCGGTATCGCGAATTTTTTGCCTCAGTTCAGGAGGATGATACGCCTCTACATGTTGCGATTCGCTTAAACGAATATCGTGATGATGAAACTTTGCGTATGTATGCTCGTTATGTGAATTACAAAAATTTTGAGGGTAAAACCCCCTTAGATATTGCGCTTGAAACAAATAACCTGGACTGTGTCGTGCATTTATTGAAGCACGGTGCACAGATTACACCTAATGCTGCCGCACGCAACATACAGCAGTTATGTCAAGGCTATACTCTGCATAATCCTTTTAAACAGGAAATCAGGGCTTCACAAAATTACGATACCTTTAAAAAAATGTTACAGGGAATCGGTCATGCACATCAATTCTCCTTAAAAAGAAAAAAAATGTTGGCAGCAGACTGTATTCGTCATTGGTTCGAACTCCGCTATGCACAAGCGGAGTCCGAACAGGAGCTGACGCAACTTTCTGAAGATTTATACCGCCTGAAAAGAGAAATCGCGGGCAATATGCAGGAATGTACTGAAGAGGCGCATGCACCTCTAAAATATCTGCGCCAACTTCGCTCACGCTTGTGGATTGTACGTCAAATTCGGGGTCTTTATGGCACCAGTAGCACTCAACGCGAAATCGAACAGTTTATCGATCGCATGAGTCGTGACTTGCAGGAAAAACGTGCTTTTGCAGGGGATGCAGAATTTATAAACCCATGTTGCTGTTAGATTTTTATCCCTAATGTGTTTGCATTTCACCGAGCCTAAAGGGGTAGTCGTGACGGCATCGTGCGTAAGCTGGGCCAATTTTTGTAGGATTGTTATAAAAAGCATAGTGGGTCGCATTGTAATTACAGCAAGGTATGGAACTGAGGAAGCATCCCCGCTTACCATTCCAAACATAACCTCTTGGAGTTATTTCCAGGGTGCGGCCATCGTAACAGATGTATCGGGGTTGTGAGGCAGTATTTCCCACAATACACCCTTGAGCATAGACCCAATTACAGACAAAAAGCAGACTGCACCAAAATAGTTTCATGTTTCCCAACTTAATCTTGCTATACTCAGTATTAATATAATTAGCACGAACATTGCTTAATGCAAACAGTTAATTAAGGTTTTGTTAATATTTTAAGAGTAAAATAGAAAAATGATTTTTCCGGGAGCATGTGCATGGCCAAGAACCAAGAATTTCTAGAGTTAATTGAAGAACTTCAGTCGCTGAAGTTGGATACAAATCGTTGCGCTGAAGCCCTAGACGCACTGATCATAATTGAAGATAACAAACATGAAAAGCTTGTGGAAGCGGTCAATAAGCACCGTGCTTTCTGGAATCAAGCGTATCGTGTGAAGCACCCTGAGCAGGATCTTTTTCCTCAAGAGCTTGATGCGGCAAATAATGACTTTTTGGCTCCCGATCCAGCCCAGCCGGATTATCATGCCATCCAACAAGCCGCAATAACCCAGCGTGCGAAATTTGCTATTGCAACTAAGCGTGACGAGGTAGTGCTTCTCAAAATACTGAATAATAATAAAGATGAATGTCGTGATTATTTAGGGCGAGTAGTTGTTGGTATTTTAGAAGATCACCCTAAGTGGCAAGATTCTGAAATTCCTGATAGAGAACAACCTATACAAGCGGAAGATGATGAACCTATTATAGTTAATGAATCAGAGGATACACTTCCGGATGCCACAATTGAAATTTTACAAAAGTATGCTGCGGCACGATTTGCTATTTCTTATCTTGAGCGCCTTAATCGATTACCCAATGCGGGGATTGAATTTGCTAGCAATCAGGATTTCAAAGAATTCCTACAACCCGCGGATTTACCTCAGGACCAGAGAATACCTGAAGAAAAATTAAATTTTTTGGATAAAAATCTTTTTTTAAATGAATTAAAATTTTATCGCGAAAAAAGCGCTGCTCTTTTAGAAACACTTTACCACGAGTTAGAGCAATTAGATTTTGCTCAAGTAGATCAAACTACACTCGCGAATAAAAAGACATTGATAACAACAGCTCCTCATGATGTTTATGAACTGATTGAAGATAATCAGTATAAATATGCAGAGCTATCGCTTGAAGATGTAAAAAAATTACAATTGGCTGTGGGCAAGAAGTATTTGATGCACACGTTAAACGCTTTAGAGGCTAATGCCGCGCTGGGATATCTAAATCAAACAGCAGCACAATTACAAGGGAGCCTTAAAAGTCTCCCCCAACTTCAGGGCCATAATTACATCGATACCTTGGTTGCAAACCAGGAAGACCTTAAGGCAATAAAAAAATCATTGGCTCATGTTTGCAAGGATAAGCTCAAGGCAGATTTTAAAACAGGGATTCAAGCTAAGGACTTGAATAAATTAGATGCTGCAGCAACTCCTGAGAATTTTTATACTCTGCTTTTTCAAAAACTTCCGCATCTGGAGGCGATGAAACCCTACATTATCGATGATTTAGACCTCTTTAACGCTTTAAAAAATGACATTACCGCGCTCCAAATTCCTGATCTTTTAAAGAAAGTTGGTATCAAGGCGAACGGGGCCCCTGCTTTTACTGAACTGCTTCTTGGTCTATCCCAAGCAGATCGTCAAGCGCTGGTGAATCGATTAAATACGTCTGCCATAGTGCGTTTTTCATTAACTACCAATACTAATGAGGATGCTTTAAAGCATTTCTTGGGTGATGCGGTAGTTTCCGAAAACGCAGTAAAGAAATTGGTTGCAGAAAATCAACAGCGCGCACGAATTAATAGTATTACAAATGCAGAAATTGCGCAGATTCTTTTGAATATGTCCTTATGGAGCTTTGGAAATCCTGCCCGTGAAATTACCCAAGATCAGATTGATGGTATTAATCAGGCAATCAAAGCACGTCAAGCGAATGATGACGATTCCTATCGGGCATTGATTACCAAAATTGAAGAGATATTGGTATTACCCCCTGATTTAGCCGAGCAATTAGGCAAAAATTTTGGTATTACGCCCAATCAACCGATAACTGATGACATTAAACGTAAAATTGATGCAGAGCAGCAGAGGAATAGTGTACTCAATAGCTATGTGATTCGGCAGCATGAGCCTATAAGCCAAAATTTAGTTAATTTTATGCTATCCGTAAGAAAAATGGATAATGGCCTGGTCCATGCTATTAACACAATGCCTCAACTTGAGCAGTCTCTTAAAAGTATTGCTCATTTACTCTTAACATCAGAAGATGTTCATACCTTTTCTCAGCGTATGACCCCATCCCAAACCGAAGGTGCTTTTTTCAATTTTTTAAAAAAATTAACTCCCGAGCGTTTTCATCAGCTACAACAAGAACTACAAAAACTTAGGCTGGATCCAAACAGCGCGGATCAAAGCGCCCTGAAAGGGGAGTTGGCACGTATTAATCGCCAGATACAAAATGTTAAAAAGCAAGAGCAGAATCTATATCGGCAATTAACAAAGCTTGAACCCCTAAACCAGGTGATGCGAATCGATGTATACAATCCTGGATTTCAGCTTAGATTAAATAAGCACCAAGCTGAAAATCGTGAGATGGCTCAAGCGTGTCGGGTAGCGGTAGAGCAATTAAGCCACTATCATAAGGTATTAACGCAATATCAAGAAAATCTTGTTGGCAATTGGGCGAACACTGAACATGAAGACGACATTGAACAATTAAACAGTGAACTAACTACGGAGCTTGAGAATATCACGCAAGCTTTGAAGAAGTATCAAATCATTGAACAGAAAATAGCTCAAATTTCAACCTGGATGACAGAAAGCAGTACTTCAACTAAAGTTTATGGTTATGATGGCGAACACGTGAACTCCTACCTTGCGACTCGCGAGGAGTTAGTGGAGAAAGCGGTTGCGCCGAAAGCGGCCCAAGGTTTACAGGTACAAGTGGATGAAAACGAACAAGTTGCTGAGGATGCGGCATTGTTTAAACCACTACCGCTACCTGATGCAAATAAAGTGCGGGTCTTTGATGTAGTCCACACATACACTCAAAATAATAATCAGGTGCAAGTTGAGGGGCGATTTATTTACGAATTGAAATCTGAAGATAATCGACGGGTCGAAGCGGCAAAGCATAATACGCAAAAAACTTTTGATAATGGTTATTATGAAGTGTTGAAATTTCCTGAAGCAGCAGCAAAAGACGCGAGTGAGCTAGAAAAAGCAGAAAAAGAAACAGCACGGATGAAGTTTGGGTTAACATTGGCAATTCAAGCCTTAGCTGGAAAAAGCGTCTTACCCAGCAGAGATTATCCCATCAGGATACATCATGGTAAACGTGAGGAGCTCGTATACGTATTGGCGGCCTTTAAAGCATTAGGTAAAAGTTTACCTAAAAATCTGCGTTTTGGTAATGAGTCCATTCAGGTTTCATCCAAAGACGCACTGAGCGAACAGTTTAAGGAAGCCACAGCAGCAGCACAGAAGAAGTTTCTCAAAGATCCCTTTAAAGCCATGATCCAGTCTTGCACCGAGCAGATGCAAGCTCGCCATGCTCCGGAGCAACATAAAAAAGTTAGTCAGGCATCCAGTGAAGGTGTAAAATTCTATAAAAGCCATATGAAGAAATATAAAGAGGAAGCAGAGAAAAGACAAAGTATTGAAGGACCTACTGAGATCCCAATTCAAGCTAAGCGATAATAATAAGGGGAAGCTAATTGCGCATAAATGATTTGGCTATTGGTGTATTTGATTCAGGGATGGGTGGACTCACAGTCTTACGTCAATTACGTGATTGTTTACCCCAAGAATCATTTATTTATTTGGGGGATACCGCACGTCTTCCTTACGGAACCAAAAGTCCCGACACCGTAAAGCAATATGCTTTGCAAATGGCAAAAATTTTGGTTGAGCGCCGCATTAAGGCATTAGTTATTGCGTGCAATACGGCGACCACTGCGGCTCTACCTTTTTTACAAAGTATGTTGCCTGATTTACCGGTCTTAGGTGTGGTTGTTCCTGGGGCTCAAGCCGCTGTTGCGGCTACGCGTAATCAGCGTGTATTGGTATTAGCAACGGAGACCACCATTGCTGCGGGTGCTTATCAAAACTTGATTAAGGCACAATGCCCAAAGGCAGTAGTGAATACGCAAGCGTGTAGCGTACTCGTTGCTTTAGCAGAGGAAGGGATGACTGATAATCCTGTAGCACTAGAAGCTTTAAAGCATTATCTTGGCAATTTTACTACGGAAGATACCATTCTTTTGGGATGTACTCACTTTCCAGTGTTTAAGAAGGCATTGGAGCATTTAGTCCCAGAGGGCGTTCAGGTGGTTGATTCGGCCCAAGCGACTGCTCAGGCTTTGAAAGAGCTACTGCGGCAAAACGAGCTAATAACGATGTCGGAAGGGGTAGGAACAATTCATTATTTAGTCACCGATTCCATTAATCGTTTTCAGCGAGTAGGCGCCATATTTCTTGGGACTTCGTTAAACGCAGAAGCGATTGAACTGGTTGATGCGTGCTGATGACTCCCAATCGGTTAGGCATCTAAATTAATTGAGTCTATTCTCCTCGCGGGGGGCGGCTCATTAATTTTTGTACCGCATCATGTGCGGTAATTTCCTGGCTAAGCAGCGCATAAATTTGTTCGCATATGGGTATTTCTACAGCAAATTTTTTTGCGAGCTGCGTTACTTGTGCTGCATTATATTTTCCCTCAACGACTTGTCCTATTTGCTTTTCAGCTGCAACCAGGTCAATACCTTGTCCGAGTAATAAGCCAAACCGACGATTTCGGGATTGGTCATCCGTACAGGTTAGTACTAAATCACCAACTCCTGCTAATCCCGTAAACGTCTCAGCTTGCGCACCCATGCATAATCCCAAACGCGTCATTTCCGCCAATCCGCGGGTAATGATTGCTGCTTTGGCATTAGCACCAAAGCCTAAGCCATCGCTGACACCACATCCGATAGCCAGCACATTTTTAACTGCCCCACATACTTGCACTCCCAATAAATCCTCACTTATATAAACGCGGATGTTACTGTGGTGAAGAATAGATTGGATCTGCTTTTGGTAGTTTATATTATTACTGGCTAATGTTAATGCTGTAGGTAAAAAGCGTGCAACTTCACGTGCAAAAGATGGGCCAGTGATCATTGCTACGGGAAAGTCGTTGCCAAAGCGAGCAGCGACAATATTGCTTAATAACTGATTTGTATGGGGATCAATTCCTTTAGTGAGCCAGGCAAGTCCCGCAGGCTTGATTTCAATTTTTTCGAGTAGTTCTGAAAAAGCGTGCGAGGGCACGGCGATAATGACAAGATGGGCTTCTTGTAAACAAACATCCAAGTTCGCTTCAGGCAGCAAGGTTTCGGGGAAAATAACATCGGGTAAATATCGGGAGTTCATCCGAGAGCTTGCCATATGCGCTACATGGTGCGGATGGTGTCCCCAAAGTAGAACCCGATGACCACTTTGCGCGATATGCACTGCAACTGCGGTGCCCCAGGAGCCGGCACCGAGAATAGCGATCGTCTTACGTTCCATATTAGTGAGCAGTAGTTTCAGCAGTGTTGGTGTTTTTCTGCTTCTCAGCCATCTGTTGCATATATAAGGCATCAAAGTTAATCGGTGCTAACACTAATTGAGGGAAGCTACCATGTATTACCTGAGTAGTAATTGCTTCACGCGCATAAGGGAATAGAATGTTCGGGCAGAAGCTATTTAAGAGATGATCAAGCTGATCTTTAGGAGCTCCCTGGATTGTAAAAATTCCCGCTTGTTTTACTTCTACTAAAAACGCCACACTTTGCTGATTGCTTACGGTCGCCGTAACTGCAAGCACAACTTCATAAACACCAGTTTCAAGTTCAGTGGTGGTTGTATTTAAATCTAAATTAAGCTCTGGCTCCCATTTTTGTTGAAACACTGCAGGTGTATTTGGGGCTTCGTAGGAAAGATCTTTTACGTAGATACGTTGAATCATAAATTGAGTTTCATTATTTAGTGCAGGATTTGCTTGTTCTGTCATTTTTCTATCCTATTTTAACAGTTCATCTAATTTACCCTGAGCCTCCAGGGCATACAAGTCATCACAACCGCCGACATGATGGTTGTTAATGAATATCTGTGGTACGGTGTTACGTCCACTTTTACTGATCATTTCTGCTTTCAGTTCCGGTTGGAGGTCAATTCTTATTTCGGTGAAAGCTACTTGTTTATTTTGCAAAAGTTGCTTTGCGCGGACACAGTAGGGACAATAGCCGGTACTATACATAATTACTTCAGGTACCATATTATTTTCCTTTTACCAGAGGCAAATCTGCGCTTACCCAAGCATTAAGACCACCACTTAATACGACTGGATCAAATCCTTGCTCGCGTATTTTATTCGCTAACGTGGATGCTTGTAACCCACGATCACAAACAAGCACTAGAGGTTTATCTTTATATTTGTCCATTTTCTGTTGTGCAAAATCATCGGCTTTTGCATTAATGGAGTTGAGTATGTGACTCTTTTTGTAGAGTTCTTTGTCGCGTAAATCAATAATAATTACTTCATTATTATTCATTAAATCGACCACAGCCTGGGGCGAGAGCTCCTTAGCTTTCTTTTTCTTCATGAGTAATTCATTAATAAAAACCAAGGTGAGAATGACGATAAACAGCAGCCACAGCTGCCAATGATTGATTATAAACTGGCTTAGGTGTTCCATTTTGAACTCAAAATAACAAATAATAAGAGCGAATTATCCTTATAAAGACCAGTTAACGCAAGTCACTCTAAGGATTATCCGATAAATTTTATAATCAATATTCTCGAGTTCTTTGTAATAAGACATAGACGGCCCCCTTGCCACCATCCTTTGGTTGAGCGCTATGAAACGCTAATACTTCGCCAAATTGTGGAAGCCAACGATTAACTAAATTTTTAATTACCGGGGGTGTACCTTCGCGTCCCCCTATACCATGTATAACCAGGATGTAGCGATGCTGCTGCTTAACTTGTTGTTCGATGAAATTACACAACCGCTCTCGGGCTTCATCGCTGTTACAGCCATGCAAATCCAATTTTGCCTCCCAAGGTTGTAGACCGCGTATTAACCTTTTAAATTGTTTATCAAGAACTTGCGGGCGCTTGAAAGAAAGTATGGCTTCTGATGGTACAGGATCATAGACTGTGTCAGAAAGAAAGTAAGTTTTAGAGGAGGGGATGAGTACCTGTTTTCTTCTCGGAGGCAGAGGTTTAGATGGCGAGGTCGATTGATATTTCTCTCCTTGGGGCAGGGGTGTAACTCCTCTCATATGTTCGTTAAATGCGGCTTTATCCTCATCGGATAGAAAATCGTCAGACATGGCGTATCAATCACTCGGTTTATTACAAGTATAACGTACCCATAGCCAAGGTTAAACATAGATTTTCTTCACCCTAAAGTATACATGAGGTACAATCAATGTCATTGAACGATGCCTTGCATCTTGCCAACATGGAGTCCACATGATTAACCACATACTGAAAGAAACCGAGGAATTAGGTACGACTCTGGATTTCTTGCGTTTCAGTCTTTCTGCGGCGATAGAAGCGAATTTATATTACGGACATGGAACAGATAATGCCTGGGATGACATGCGTTCATTGATTCTTCGAAGTCTATCCTTACCTTATGATATCGATGAGCAGTTATTGCATGGACGGTTAACGACGACAGAAAAAAAATATTTATGCCAACAATTAGAAAAAAGAATTAATCAACGAGTTCCTGTCCCGTATCTAATCAAAGAAGCCTACTTTTGTGATTTACCTTTTTATGTTGATGAACGAGTGCTTATCCCGCGCTCACCCATCGCTGAATTAATTAAAAATCACTTTTCTCCCTGGGTTGAAGAGAATGGGGTCAATCATATACTTGATTTATGTACCGGTAGTGGTTGTATTGCCATCGCATGCTGTTATGCTTTCCCTGATGCCTTGGTAGATGCAGTAGACATTTCGAGTGAGGCGTTGGCAGTAGCTGAAATTAATCGCGAAAAACTGGGGGTGGAAGATCAATTACACCTCATTGAATCGGACTGTTTTACTCAAGTTCCGGAAAAACAGTATGACATTATCGTCAGTAATCCACCGTATGTAAGTAAAGAAGAAATGCAAAGTCTGCCCGATGAGTTTCGCCATGAGCCGGTCCTAGCATTAGAAACTGCTCAAAACGGGTTGGCTATAGTAGAAGTGATTTTACCTCAGGCGCATCGTTACCTAAGCGAACAAGGAATTCTCGTTATTGAGGTGGGTAACAGTGAAGAGGCACTCTGTGCTGCTTATCCAAACGTGCCTTTTATGTGGCTGGAGTTTGGTGACGGAGGACAAGGGGTGTTTGTGTTAACGCGTCAGCAACTGGATGAATATTTTAATGTCGGGTAACACTTTCGGGACACTATTTCGTTTGACTAGCTTTGGAGAAAGCCACGGTCCAGCCTTAGGATGCATCGTTGATGGTTGTCCTCCGGGTTTTATGTTGAGTGCAGAAGATATACAACCTTTTTTAAATAAGCGCAAACCCGGTCAGTCACGATATACTACGCAAAGAAGGGAATTAGATGAGGTTCAGATTTTATCGGGTGTCTTTGAGGGGAGAACTACGGGTACCCCAATTGCATTGCTCATAGAAAATACGGATCAGCGTTCTCGAGATTATGCGGAAATAAAGGATTTATTTCGCCCAGGTCATGCAGATTTTACTTACCATCACAAATATGGCCATCGCGATTATCGCGGAGGTGGGCGTTCTTCGGCCCGTGAAACCGCAGCGCGCGTAGCTGCGGGGGCAATTGCGCAATTGTACTTGCAGCGAAATTTAGGTATCGTAAGCGAACAAGAAATTTCTAAAAATGACTTTTTTTGTCCTAACAGCACGCAAATAAGCGAACTTGCCGCGCTTATTGAAGCATTAAGACGACAAGGGGATTCTGTCGGTGCGCGCGTAAAAATTATTGCGCGAAATGTACCTATAGGCCTGGGTGAGCCGGTTTATGAGAAATTAGATGCAGTTTTAGCCGCAGCCATGATGTCTATCAATGCGGTTAAAGGCGTAGAAATTGGTGCAGGTTTTTCTGCAGTTTCTCAGCTTGGTTCTGAACATCGCGATCAGATGAGTAAACAAGGATTTCTAAGTAATCATGCCGGAGGAATTTTGGGCGGTATTTCCACCGGTCAAGATATTGAAGTCAGTATTGCTTTGAAACCGACCTCCAGCATTACGACTCCAGCTCAAACACTAAATACCTCAGGTGAGGAAGTTACGGTGGTGACGAAAGGACGACATGATCCATGTGTGGGGATTCGCGCGGTACCCATAGCAGAGGCGATGATGGCTTTGGTGCTCATGGACTTTTACTTACGACAAAAAGCGATCAAATAAAACGAATTTAAGAGGAAATTATGGGAATTGAACTAAATGTAGCAATCGTGGGTGTGACGGGTGCTGTAGGTGAAACGTTCCTGCACGTATTAGCAGAAAGGAACTTTCCGGTCAAAGCGCTTTATCCTTTAGCCAGTGCTCGTTCGGTAGGTAAAACCATTACATTCAACGGACAGGAACATGATGTGCTGGATTTGGCTGAATTTGATTTTAGCCAAGTCGATATTGCGTTCTTTTCAGCAGGAGCCGCAGTGTCGCGTGAGTATGTACCTTTAGCTGCAGCTGCCGGGTGTATTGTTATTGATAACAGTTCAGCTTTTCGTTACGAAGAAGATGTTCCGCTGATTGTTCCTGAAGTTAATGCACATCGTATTGGGGATTTTTCGCGACGAAATATTATTGCCAACCCTAATTGTTCTACCATTCAAATGGTCGTGGCCATAAAACCAATTTATGATGCAGTTGGAATTACCCGTATCAATGTTGCTACCTATCAATCGGTATCGGGAACGGGTAAAAAAGCAATAAGTGAATTAATCGCGCAAATGGGGGATTTATTAAATGGTAGGCCCGCCAAAGTTGATATTTATCCGCAACAAATAGCTTTTAATGCGATTCCACACATCGATCAGTTTGAGGAAAATGGCTATACCCGTGAAGAGATGAAGATGGTTTTGGAAACACGCAAAATTATGGAAGATGAACAGCTTATGGTCAATCCTACAGCGGTGCGCGTACCTGTCATCTATGGCCATTCTGAAGCGATCCATCTTGAGTTAAAACACCCATTGAGTGCTGTGGATGCCAAAAAGATTCTAAAACAGGCCCCGGGTGTACAAGTTATTGATAATCCGAACAAATTACAATACCCAACTGCAATTGGCAATGCGGTAGGGCAGGATGATGTAATGGTTGGACGCATTCGTCAGGATATTTCTCACCCCACAGGTCTAAATATGTGGGTCGTTGCGGATAATATTCGCAAAGGAGCTGCTTCAAATGCCATACAAATTGCCGAAATCTTACAAAGAGATTATCTCTAGTTGGCCTATACAGGCTCTTATCTCGTGAGATTGAAACCAAAGCTTTAGCTGACATTTTTTCCTGATAGTTAAGGATTGAGCTGGGCTTGGCAGGTGTTTTTGTTTTTATCAAAGAGTAGGGGCTTGAAGTTTTTGTCAACTACCCCATATTCACATTATGTATTATAATTAAACATTAATTTCGGGTAAACTGGTTCAATATGAGTAGAGAAAAATTTCCAAGCAGAGGTGGTGGTATCCAGGGCCGGGATCCTGCTCGAACTGGACATACCACTTTTTTGATCGAGGAAACAAAACAAATGGAGCGTAATCGCCGGATGATGGAGCAAGATGGAGAACGTCGTCTTGCACGAGTTCATGCGCGTGAGCATGCCGTGGCCGAAACCCAAGCCGGTGATGTGCTTGAAAGCACCGTTGATAATGGTCTTTTGCAACATCCTGAAATAAACAATCAACATTTTGATGGTATGGATCCTACAGTGAATCCTGCACCAAATTATGGTGGTGAGAAAAAAACTAAGTATGAAAATGAGCGCCGAACTCAGGAACAGGAAAAACAGCTTCGCTTAGGGAACATGCCTCGCTTTAATAATAGCCCAAGACCTAAAGGACCTTAGGGATGACGATTGCCCAGGATATAATTCAACGAATCATGCCTGATTTTGATGCTTATCTGCGCGCCGGAGATTCCTTGGATGATATTGATGAGTATGGATTTACGCCGCTAATCGAAGCAGTAATTACGCAACAGATCCATATCGCCGAGCAACTACTGGCGCGTAAAGTTGCAATTAATAAAACCGATATTTCGGGGCGTACCGCTTTGCACTGGGCAGTTCATTACAATGATGTGGAGATGTCGCGATTGCTGCTCAAGCACGGTGCTGATGCAAATGCCTATGAGCCCTCAGGTTTATCAGTATTAGTGTATCCGGTTTTACGTGGTCATAATGCACTCAAGCAATTACTTTATCAAAATGGGGCGAAACTTGATTTTGCTGTGGATTTTATTAATGGAAAACTTATAGGCCATCGTTTTGAACTTCAGGGAGATGTTGATATTGTAAACGCGGCGGGAGAATACGTAGAGCTCGATTATGAAGGCTTTATGTTGGAATTTACCGTTAATATTTTACGAGATTCGTTGCGACGATTCATTAGTAGTTATTCAACACGTCACCTGCGCGAACATTTTCCATATTTACACCCTATTATGGATAGTTTGCGAGATGCTGCACAGTTGTTGCAACTTCAGTATCAACCACAACTGACACAAGAACATCATCTGCAAATTCAGAAAATTATGAATTCTCCTCTGCTCATACTACCTGCGGCAAGTCGTGGCCATGCTTTAGGCTTCGTTAAGTGGGGAAATGTATGGGCTAAAATAGATCGTGGAGAAAATAGTTTAAAAGAAGGCACAGTTAATATCTATCAAATTACCCAACCTGAAGCATTTAACTTGCAATTTATATTACAGTTTCTATTTAAAAAACAACCACGAAATTTCTTTCATGAGCGTATCAATGCAATTTTAGGTTTGAAATTAGTAACCCGTATGGCAATTAGTTCACAAATAAGTGGCAATTGCTCTTGGGCGAATATTCAAGCAATAATTCCGGTGGCTTATGCCTTACAAAACATGGATAAAATAGGTTCATTCACCGATGAGCCTGCTTTATCGGTTTACCACCAATGGGTGGAGTGGGATAAAGATAGGGCCCTGGATGAGAGTATTCAACGTTTTTATCTAGCTGATTACAAACGTAAAGCATCAATTGCTGCGATATTGGGTGGAATATTGTTTCAAACCTGTGATAATCGCAATTTAAAACATCTCGAGCGCGCAGAAAAGATTCTTCATATTTTAACTTTAAATGATTATGAATATATTTTGCATAGTTATTTGGAAGAATATTGCGTCAAAAGACTTACTCGTAAAGGGAATAACCTGCTTAAGATCCTCGATGACTGTGGTATTAATCCCGGAATTGGGGTAAATCCGGTAGCGACCGATTAAATCTTACCCTCACGACATAGAGTAAATCATTAAGAAAATTACTTGAGTCCTATTCCCCAACTCATCTATACTAACGATGGGCAGTACGTGGATTATAAAAGGAGAAATCTATGTTACAGTGGGCGGTCATATTCTTGGTTATTGCAATCGTTGCGGGCTTGTTTGGGTTTCGTGGGGTAGCTTCAACTGCTACCAGCATAGCCAAAGTGTTATTCTTTTTGTTTATTGTTATTTTCTTGGTGTTTCTCATTATGAGTCTTTTGGGGCAACCCACACCAGTAGTACCAACATAGATATAATCAATTCGAGCCAGGAGCATAGCTCCTGGCTATCAGAGTAAGTCTACAACGTAGCCAAATCAATCACGAAACGATATTTAACATCACTTTTCAGTACACGCTCATATGCTTTATTGACCTGATCTACCGAAATTAATTCAATATCAGATACCAGATTATGTTCGCCGCAAAAATCAAGCATTTCTTGAGTTTCTTTGATACCCCCAATTAATGACCCGGCGAGGCTGCGTCGTCCAAAAATAAGTGATGAAGCATGTAAAGGAACTTCTTCTGCGGGGACGCCAACGACGACCATCGCCCCATCTCTTTTTAAGAGATTTATATATTGATTCCAATCTATTTTGGCAGACACAGTACAAATAATTAAATCAAAATGATTTGCGAGTTGAGAAAAAATTTTCTCATCAGCTGTTGCATAGAAGTGGTCAGCTCCTAAACGTTTTGCATCCGCTTCTTTATGGATAGAATGACTTAACACACTGACGTCAGCACCCATAGCATGAGCGAGTTTTACGCCCATATGACCCAAGCCACCTAAACCCAGAATAGCCACACGTGTTCCAGGTTTCACATTCCAGTGTCGTAAAGGGGAGTAGAGCGTAATACCTGCACAAAGCAAAGGCGCTGCGGCATCCAGAGGCAAATTATCGGGGATACGGAGCACGTAATGCTCATCAACAACGATTTTGTCGGAATAACCGCCTTGAGTTAACTCTTTACCATCCCGAGTGCGACCATTGTAGGTCATTGTCGCCCCTTCTTCACAAAATTGTTCTAAATGCTCGGCACAACTTGAACATTTTCGGCATGAATCCACCATACACCCCACGCCTACTTTATCGCCCTTTTTGAAATGAGAAACTTGGGCACCGACATCGGTTATAACACCAACAATTTCATGACCAGGAACCATGGGAAATAACGAACCGCCCCACTCGTCCTGAACTTGGTGTATATCCGAATGACATATTCCGCAGTATTTGATATCGATAAGAACATCGTGAGGTTCTAAATCACGACGATGAAACGAAAATGGTTCTAACGGGCTTTTAGCATGATTAGCTGCATATCCTTTGACCGGGATCATTATTCTCTCCATAGATTTGGTTAGTAATAAAATAGGTGTAATGAACGTATAAATCAAGTTAAAGAATTCATGTATAAAAAAGGGCTCATCAGAGCCCTTTGGAGGAGAGGTTATTTATTCTTTAGCAGCCGATTCTTTTCTTCTCGTCTGATCCACTCGATTGCCCGCATTGCGTGAGTTTTGTGAATTAGAATTTTGCGGTTTACGTCGATTTTGTTGGTTTTGATTCGTTGCTGCAGCGTTTGGATTGTTGCGCGGATTACCGCCACTGCGTCGACGTCGATTGTTGGGTTTTCTCTCCGCATTCCCTGTATTACGCACCGTCTTAGGCATTTGCTCCACATTTGCTGGATTTTTTGTAACACGCTCAGGAGCTGGTGTGGTGTGTAGATGCCCTCCACCAAAAATACTTGACCATAAACGCTTGATAAAACTTGGCTGAATATTTTTTACCGGGTTTGATCCAGAGAATAATTTAACAGCAGGCTCATCATGCGCGGCTGCATCGAGGTCTTTACCAGTTACTTGCACTTCAGGCTGCTGAATTAAATTGTAACTGGGCTTTTTGGTTTTACCCACATTATCTTCTTTCAAGCGCGTGATGGTGTACTGTGGTAAGTGCATGTAAGGATTAGCTATGATCACCACCGCAACACTATGTCTTTTTTCGATATCCCGAATAAACGGTCTTTTCTCATTCATGATGAAGGTGGCCATCTCGGGTGGAAGCTGCACCTGTATTTCAGCGGTTTTTTCCTTTAACGCTTCTTCTTCGATAAGGCGGGTTATCGAGAGACCATGGGATTGAATATTGCGCACAGTACCCCGTCCTTCACAACGAGGACAAACTTCCTGTGCTGACTCACCCAGGGATAAGCGTAAACGTTGACGAGACATCTCAAGTAGGCCAAAGCGGGATATGCGTCCTACCTGAATTCTTGCGCGGTCAGCCTGTAACGCCTCTTTCAGTCTATTTTCCACTTCACGCTGATTTTTACTCGAACCCATATCAATGAAATCAATGACAACTAATCCCCCCAAATCACGGAGTCTCAATTGACGAGCAATTTCATCTGCTGCTTCTAAATTGGTATTAAAAGCAGTTGCTTCGATATCTGCACCACTGGTTGCCTTAGCTGAGTTTACATCTATGGATACTAGGGCTTCGGTGCGATCAATAACCAGTGCACCACCAGAGGGGAGCATAACCTGACGTTGATAAGCGGTTTCAATTTGACTTTCAATTTGATAAAAATTAAAGAGGGGAACACTGCTGTTATACAACATTAAGTTAGGTAAAAATTCAGGTTTTACACGCTCGATGTATTGTTTCGCTTTGATATAAGAAACATGATCATCGATAATTATTTCACTGATGGATTTACGTAAATTATCCCGAATAGAGCGAATAATGACGTCGCCTTCTTGATGAATAAGGCATGGAGCGAGCTCGTTATGATAAGCTTGTTTAATGGATTGCCATTGATTACAAAGCATATCCAAATCGTCTTGTAGCTCCTCCTGGCTTTTACCTACCCCAGCTGTACGAATAATCAATCCCATATCTTCAGGTAAGGTTAGCGCATTTAGAGTTTCTCTTAATTCATCACGCTCGTCACCCTCAATGCGACGAGAAATTCCCCCCGAGCGGGGGTTATTAGGCATAAGAACCAAATAGCATCCAGCAAGGGTAATGAACGTGGTCAAAGCTGCGCCTTTATTTCCACGTTCTTCTTTATCCACCTGGACTAATAATTCTTGGCCTTCACGAATCAAAGCAGTAATTGGCGGCTTCTCATCGCCAAAGTCTTCTAGGGATTTGTTGAGATATTCGGGAGCAATTTCTTTAAGTGGTAAAAAACCTTGGCGTTTCGAGCCATATTCAACAAAAACTGCGTCCAAACTTGGTTCGCGCCGGGTTACCGTCGCTTTATAAATATTCCCTTTCTTTTTGACTTCTCCGGGACATTCGATATCAAGATCGAATAAATAATTATTTTTGATGAGTGCGACACGAACTTCTTCAGTCTGTGTGGCATTAATTAACATTTTTTCCATTCATTACCCCATACTAGGGCGCTTCACCAAGCAGTGATAGTGTAAGGCTCATAATCTTAGAGGTTCAGAATTGAACAGTAAGTTCTTTGATCTTTAAGCGAAACCATAGCCTTGTGGACAGACCTTACGCATGTTCCCTGAACAATGAGCGGTGCATACTGGAAAATATACTTGATACGAATTAGGCAGGTTGAAAGGATTCGTGCGCAAATCCTGAGTTCATTCGTAGTGGATATAGAGCATGTCTGGCATGCGTAGGTATCTGTCGAGTACGTGATCAATTTTTCTCTGGCATTTGGTTCGCTTCCTTATATCATGTCTGGGGAAGCGCAATTTTTTAATAACTAATCAAACTCTGTAACCAATCTTGTTCATTCTACACGGTGATGGCAGATTCAAGGGCCCAGTCTTCAAAAAGTTACACTTTTCTAATCATTATGCGTCATAATTCTTTGCATGATACATATTCTCATGCTGTTGGCGATCATATCAAAAAAATCCCGCCCAGAAAACAGGTTTGGTAATAATGAGTGAAGTAAGTTACAAAGAAATAAACCACGATGAAGAAGGGCAGCGTCTTGATAACTATCTATTGCGTATTCTCAAAGGTGTTCCTAAAAGCCATATATACCGGATAATCCGTGGTGGTGAGGTCCGTGTTAACAAGAAACGTGCGGCTGTGGGGCAGAAACTCAATGCAGGCGATATTATTCGTATTCCTCCTGTGCGTGTAGCTGAAACTCGCTCTGTTTTTGTCGGTGATGAATTAAACGCCCGCCTACAAGCCAGTGTGCTCTATGAAGACGAGCGTTTTTTGGTAATTAATAAACCTGCGGGAATAGCGGTGCATGGTGGTAGTGGCTTGAGTCTGGGTGTAATCGAGGCACTACGTAAAATACGACAAGATTTAAGCGACCTGGAGCTTGGCCATCGCCTAGATCGCGATACCTCGGGCTGCCTACTTTTAGCTAAAAAAAGAAGTGCTTTGAGGGCGATACATGCTTTATTCGAAGAACGAGCCGTACAAAAAGTTTATTGGACAATAGCCTCTGGGCATTGGGAACATGCCAAAAAATTGACGGTTCGAGCTGCCTTGGAAAAAAATATCTTAAAGTCTGGTGAACGAATAGTCTCTGTACATGAGCAGGGTAAGGCTTCGGAAACCTCGTTTAAACTTTTAGAGAATTATCAAGAAGCTTGCTGGCTTGAAGCATCACCCAAAACCGGTCGCACGCATCAAATCCGAGTTCATTGTGCACATTTGGGACACCCGATTATTGGTGATGAAAAATACGGAGCACTTGCAGGAGTCGACATAGGAGTAGATAATCAATATTATCGTCTTTTTTTACATGCTCGAGCCCTTATGTTTGAGTTAAACGGAGAAAAGTTTAATTTTCAGGCGAATCCTGATGAAAAATTCTCTAATACACTAAAGCAATTGCGTGCAAGGAGCAAAGATATCGATGAGCAAACATTATGATCTAATCGTATTTGATTGGGAAGGTACAATTGTTGATACTTTGGGTGCTTTGTTCAACAGCGTAGCCCAAGAGAGTGTCGTAATGGGATTGAATCTTGACCCAGATAAACTTCGTAATTTTGTGGAGCTCGGCCTTGTTAATGCAGTCAAAAAGGCATATCCACAGTTAACTGAAGCGGAAAAGACTCAGTTAGTTCATGCGGTGCAAATGGCCATGTATACCCGCTCATCAGAGATTTGGCTTATCCCTGGGGTGAGAGAGTGTATCGACAAGATTCATAGTGCGGGGGTGCAGATTGCAATCGCTACCAACAAGAGCCAATCGTCCCTATCACGTGCCCTGCAACATACTGGACTGGATAAATTGTTCAAGATTACCCGCTCTGCGGGTCAAGTTCCGCCCAAACCCTGCCCACAAATGCTTGAAGAAATTATGGATGTGTTTAACGTCAAGGCACAAAAGACTTTGATGGTGGGTGATTCCCCAATCGACATGGAGATGGCGCACAGTATCAAAGTCGATGCTGTAGGTATGGATTTTTATCATCAAGAAGAGCATGCTTTAAAATTATCAGGCGCTCTTGAAGTCTTTGCTGATTATACGGCATTACAAAAGTATCTTAAATTGTAATTCTGCGACAGTGTTGATGAATGGTCGTAATAGCACGTAAAGGAGTAGGGGTTGAGTACAATTACTGGATTACCAAATTTATTAACTTTATTACGTATCCTATTGATTCCAATACTGATCATTGTTTTTTATTTACCATTTAAATGGAGCTATGCCGCAAGTGCCTGTATTTTTGCAGCCGCTAGCATAACGGATTTACTGGATGGCTACTTGGCCAGAAAATGGAAAATGATGTCACCTTTCGGTGCCTTTTTGGACCCAGTAGCGGATAAACTTTTGGTTTCTACCAGTCTGTTGCTGTTGGTTGCCGCCAAAGAAATAGAATACATTACTATCCCTGCTATTGTTATCGTCGGCCGAGAGATAGTAATTTCGGCTTTGAGAGAATGGATGGCCGAGCTAGGCAAACGTACAAGTGTTGCTGTAGGTTATATCGGAAAAATTAAGACATTGTTACAAATGTCTGCTTTGGTTTTGCTATTAGCGTTTAATCCCACGTCTTCCTGGTGGGGTGCTTTTGGTTTTGTTTTACTATATGTGTCGGCTATTTTAACTATTTGGTCTATGGTTGTTTATCTCGTTGTCGCCTGGCCGGAGCTTAGTAAAAAAAATTAAATTTTTTTATTGACAGTGATACAAAAATCAGTAGAATGCTCCCCTGTAGCGACGCGGGAATAGCTCAGTTGGTAGAGCACAACCTTGCCAAGGTTGGGGTCGCGAGT
>ERZ778022.2098-NODE-2098-length-22295-cov-5.562815_pt1 | contig 22295 bp, 19 predicted proteins | sample MGYA00375752_ERZ778022 | MGnify/ENA primary metagenome ERZ778022 (study PRJEB29350, sample SAMN05389826) | bioreactor metagenome | isolation source: Thiocyanate bioreactor | place: South Africa: University of Cape Town | collected 2014-04-04 ...
GCTCGTCACCCCGCCGACGACGGTCGCCGTGCTGCGCGCCGGCTATCGGCCCGTCTGGCACGACAGTGCCCCGTCAGTCGGATAGCATCGCGATCCTGCGCTTGAAATCGGCATAAAGGGCCGCAAGATCCGGATAATCGTAGATTTCAAGGCGTTCGTCGCGCCCCCGCCCCTGAATCTCCGCCCCGTCGCAATAGAGCCACAGCTCGTAGCCGCGGAACGAAATCCGGACCATCGTCTCCGACGCATCGCGGCTGGGGATATCAGCGACCTCGCTCGGCAGAAGAGGCCTCTCCAGCAGCATCTCGACGTGCCGGATCGCGTCGAACTGTTCGGCCGTGCGGTGCATGCTTCCCCTCCGCCACTTGACGATACGACCGCAGGCGATACCAAGTCGCGCCATGCGCGCCAACTATCGTATGCAACGCCTGTTCGTGGATGACGACCTCTCGGCCGGCGGCACGGTCGAGGCCGGCCGCGAGCAGAGCCACTATCTCGCCCATGTGCTGCGCATGCGCGAAGACGCGGAGCTGCTGGTCTTCAACGGCCGCGACGGCGAGTGGCTGGCGCGCCTCGCCTCGGTGGGCAAGAAGGCGGTCCGGCTCTCGATCGCCGAACGGACCCGGCCGCAGCCGCCCGCGTCCGACCTCGTCTACGCCTTCGCGCCGATCAAGGCCGGCCGGCTCGACTATCTCGTCCAGAAGGCCGTCGAGATGGGCGCCGGCGTCATCGCGCCGGTCATCACCCAGCACACGCAGATGGCCAAGATCGGCGCCGAGCGGCTGCGGGCCAACGCGGTCGAGGCGGCCGAGCAGTGCGGCATCCTGGCGATCCCGCATGTCGTGGAGCCGGTGCGCTTCGAGGCCTTCCTCGCCGGCTGGGACCCGGAACGCCGGCTGATCTTCTGCGACGAGGGCGCCGAGACCGACAATCCCGTGCCGGCGCTGCAGGCGATCCGCGAGCGCAGGCTAGGGCTGCTGGTCGGCCCGGAAGGCGGTTTTTCCGAGGAAGAGCGGCGGCAGTTGCGCGCCCTGCCCTTCGTCACCGCGATCCCGCTCGGGCCGCGCATCCTGCGCGCCGACACGGCGGCCGTGGCCGCGCTCGCGGTCATCCAGGCGACCATCGGCGACTGGCGCTGACGCCTCTCGCGAGGGTTGCCACGGCCGGCCCGGCGTGCCAGAAGCGCGCCCTCGCCCGGGCGGGCCGGACGCGCCGCCCGCCGCCCCGCACCCATCCGTTCCGAAGGACGCTCGCCATGTCTCGCGCGCTCGGGCTCGATTTCGGCACGACCAACACCGTGCTCGCGACCGCCGACGGCGACGGCTCGACGCGCTCGCTCGCGTTCACCTCCGGCGCCGGCACGACCGACACGATGCGCACGGCGCTCGGCTTCACCAAGGAGCTCGGCGGCGACGGCCTCGCCCGGCTGCGGGTCGAGGCCGGGCAGGCGGCGATCCGCCTGTTCATCGACAATCCGGGCGGCTGCCGCTTCCTCCAGTCGATCAAGACCTTCGCGGCGAGCGCGGCCTTCCAGGCGACGACCGTGCATGCCCGCCGCCACAGCTTCGAGGACCTGATGGAGGCCTTCCTGCGGCGGCTGGTCGACTATGCCGGCGAGGGCTGGCCGGCCGATGTCGAGCGCCTCGTGGTCGGCCGCCCGGTGCGCTTCGCCGGCGCCAATGCCGACGACGCGCTCGCCGTCGAGCGCTACAGCGCGGCCCTCGCCCGCTTCGGCTTCCCCGAGATCGCCTACGTCTACGAGCCGGTCGCTGCCGCCTACTGGTTCGCGCGGGGCCTGGCCGGCGACGCCACCATCCTGGTCGCCGATTTCGGCGGCGGCACGACCGACTATTCGCTCATCCGCTTCGAGCGGCAGGCGGGGCGGCTTTCCGCCACGCCGATCGGCCATGGCGGCGTCGGCATCGCCGGCGACCAGTTCGACTACCGCATGATCGACAATCTGGTGGCGCCGGAGATCGGCAAGGGCAGCCGCATCCGCTCCTTCGGCAAGCTGCTCGACCTGCCGGCCAGCTATTTCGCCAATTTCGGCCGCTGGAACCAGCTCTCCATCTTCAAGACGACGCGCGAGTTCGAGGAGCTGAAGTCGCTGGTGCGGGTGTCGACCGAGCCGGACCGGCTGCAGCTTTTCGTCGACCTCGTCGACTACGACGAGGGCTACCCGCTCTATCAGGCGATCTCGGCCACCAAGATGGCGCTGTCGGGGGCCGACGAGGCCGAGTTCGTGTTCCCGCCGCTCGGCCGCGCGGGACGCAAGTCCGTGCGGCGGGCCGATTTCGAGCGCTGGATCGCCGACGACCTCGCCCGCATGGAGCAGGCGCTCGACGAGGTGCTGGCGCGGACACATACCCCGGCGCAGGCGATCGACAAGGTGTTCCTCACCGGCGGCACCTCCTTCGTGCCGGCCGTGCGCGGCCTGTTCGAGCGCCGCTTCGGCGGCGAACGCATCGAGGGCGGCGGCGAGCTGCTGTCGATCGCGCACGGGCTGGCGCTGATCGGCGAGAGCGGCGAGGCCGGCCGCTGGGCGGTCTAGCCGCCCCATCGCGTCCCGTGCGACCCATTCGCCCGGGCGAAGATCCTGTCAGCATTTTTGACTTGAACGGCGTTTGCGAAATCGTACATCTGGCGCGCACCGCTCCGGCCGGAAGGATTTTCCACATATGGCGCGCGACACAACCGACTCCCGTCCGATCGAGACGCGCGACCAGCTCGTCGAATACCTCGCCGAGGGCTGCAAGCCGCGCGACAAGTGGCGCATCGGCACCGAGCACGAGAAATTCCCCTTCTACGAGGCCGACAACAGCCCCGTGCCCTATGGCGGCAAACGCGGCATCCGCGCCCTTCTCGAAGGCATGCAGGGCATGCTCGGCTGGGACCCGATCATGGATGCCGGCAACATCATCGGGCTGGTCGAGCCGACCGGCCAGGGGGCCATCAGCCTGGAGCCCGGCGGCCAGTTCGAGCTCAGCGGCGCGCCGCTGGAGACGATCCACCAGACCTGCCGCGAGGGCAACGCGCATCTGGCGCAGCTTCGCGAGATCGCCGGGCCGCTCGGCATCCGCTTCCTCGGCATGGGCGGCAGCCCGAAATGGCGGCTTTCCGAGACGCCGCGCATGCCCAAGTCGCGCTACGAGATCATGACGGCCTACATGCCGAAGGTCGGCCGCCACGGGCTCGATATGATGTACCGGACCTGCACGATCCAGGTGAACCTCGACTTCGAGAGCGAAGCCGACATGCGCCGCAAGATGCAGGTCTCGCTCAAGCTGCAGCCGCTGTCGACCGCGCTGTTCGCCAGCTCGCCCTTCACCGAGGGGCGGCCGAACGGCCTGCAGAGCTGGCGCGGCGAGATCTGGCGCGACACCGACAACCAGCGCGCCGGGCTGCTGCCCTTCTGCTTTTCGCCCGATTTCGGCTTCGCCGACTATGTCGACTGGGCGCTCGACGTGCCGATGTACTTCCTCATCCGCGACGGGCGCTACCACGACGTCACCCACGTCACCTTCCGCCAGTTCATGGACGGCGCGCTGCGCAACTCGGTGCCTGACGGCCTGCCGACGCTGGGCGACTGGACCAACCACCTGTCGACGCTGTTCCCCGACGTGCGGCTGAAGCGCTTCCTGGAGATGCGCGGCGCCGATGGCGGGCCGTGGCGGCGCATCTGCGCGCTGCCGGCCTTCTGGGTGGGACTGCTCTACGATGCCGCCGCGCTCGACGCGGCCGAGGCGCTGACGCGCGACTGGACCTACGAGGACGTGCGTGCCATGCGCGACGCCGTGCCGGTCAAGGGCCTCGCCGCCGAGGTCGCCGGGCAGGACCTGCGCGAGGTCGCGCGCGACGTGCTCGCCATCTCCCGGCTCGGACTCGCCAACCGCAAGCGGCTCAACCGCGACGGCTACGACGAGACCGACTATCTCGCCCCGCTGGAGGAGATCGTCGCCCGCGGCACCACCACCGCGCAGGAAATGGTCAAGGCCTACCACACCCGCTGGGGCGGCTCGATCGACCCGGTATTTCTGGAGTACGCTTACTAGGCGGCGAGGCTCGGGGGAGGGAACGATCGCACCGGAGCAATTGCGCCGGTTCCCCCTGCTCCGCTACTCTGCCTGCGCAATTTGCGAGGAGACGCCCCGATGATTCCGCTCTACGACATGCTCGCCAAGGCCGACGACGGCCGCGCAATGGACCTGCTGGCCAGGCAGTTCGACATCTCGCGCAAGCAGGCCGAGCTCGCTGTCGAGGCGCTGACGCCGGCCTTCAGCCAGGGCCTGAAGCAGAATGCTGCCGATCCCTACGGCGTCGGCTCGTTCCTGCAGGCGCTGGCGAGCGGCGACCATGCCAAATATTTCGAGGATGCGAGCAAGGCCTTCCAGCCGGCCGGCGTCGCCGAGGGCAACGGCATCCTCGGCCATCTGTTCGGCTCCAAGGAGGTGTCGCGCGCCGTCGCCGCCCAGGCCGCGCAGGCGACCGGGCTCGGGCAGGATCTTCTGAAGCAGATGCTGCCGGTGCTCGCCTCGATGATCATGGGCGGCCTGTTCAAGCAGTCGACCGGGCAGATGAAGGGCGCCGCCGGAGACAACCCGCTGGCGGAGATCCTCAAACAGATGATGGGCCAGGCCGCCGGCAGCCGCCCGCGCGCGCCGCATCCGGAAGCGCCGCAGCCGGGCATGAACCCCTTCGACAACCCGTTCGGCAAGATCCTGGAGGGCATGTTCGGCGGCGCGGCCGGCGGCGGTGCCTCCCCGTCGGCTGGGGACAATCCGTTCGGCCGCATCTTCGAGGAGATGATGGGCGGCGGCGGCGCGGCCAAGCCCGCAGCGAAGCCTCAGGCCAGGCCGGCGGCGAAGAAGCCGCAGGCGAACCCATCGGGGCGCGCGAAAACCCCCTATGACGACCTGTTCGGCAACATGTTCGATGCAGGCGCCAAGTCCCGCGACGACTACCAGAAGGGCGTCGAGCAGATCTTCGACCAGTTCCGCAAGGGCCTCGACAAGCACCGCTGACGCGCGGCGGGCCAACCGGCAGCCAATAAAAAAGCCCGGCCTGGAAGGCCGGGCAGGACATGCAGGCTGCCGGGGGGAAACCGGCCACTAGAGGGGGAATGCCTGCATAGGGCAGGCCCGCGGGCAGAGCCCGCAGGCGCGATTCAGGATACGCGCCGCGCGGCGTCTTCGAGCGCGCCGCGCGCACGCGCGGTCATGCCGAGATAATGCGTCGGGTCGACCTCGGCGCGGCGCGCCCAGGCGGTCCTCAGGTCGTCGCGGTCGAGGCCGATGTCGGCCAGCTCCCAGTCGGACATGTCGCGGAGGCGGCCGAAGTCGCCGCGGTTGCGCCAAAACTGGAGCAGCATGCCGGCCGCGCGCACGAGGCGCGCCAGCGGCGCTACGCCTGCACCCCGGGCTGCGCTGTGATCGAGAACGGCCATGATGTCTCTCCTTCGGAATCGGTCGCGCGCATGCCGCCGCCCGGACGGTGCTGGGAGGATGCACCCTGTCCGGTTCGCGTCTCGCGCTGTGCTGAACGGTTGCACATATCGGCCGATGCTATTGATTAGTCCAACGAATGTTTTTAATCTTGAGCATCAACACCATTGATGGAAAGCGCTTCCCCATGGCCGCGCCGCTCGACCTCGACCAGCTCCAGACCTTCGTGGCGATCGCCGACACAGGCTCGTTCACCCGCGCCGCCGAGGAGGTGCACCGCACCCAGTCGGCCGTGTCGATGCAGATGCGGCGGCTGGAGGAGCGGATCGGCAAGCCGCTGTTCGAGAAGGACGGGCGCACCAACAGGCTCTCCGAGGAAGGCGAGCGGCTTTTGTCCTTCGCGCGCCGGATGATGCGGCTCAACCGCGAGACGCTTGCCGCCTTTGACGACACCAGCCTGGAGGGCCAGGTCCGCATCGGCACGCCGGACGACTATGCCGACCGCTTTCTGCCCGAGATCATGGGCCGCTTCGCGCGCTCCAACCCGCGCGTCGAGCTGTCGGTGATGTGCGAGCCGACGGCCAATCTCGCCGAGCTGATCCGCCGCGGCCAGCTCGACATCGCGCTGGTGACGCAGTGCGAGGGCGTGCGGCCCGACGAGATCGTGCGGCGCGAACCGCTGCTTTGGGTGACGTCGGCCAGCCACGCCGTGCACGAGGAGGCGGTGCTGCCGCTCGCGGTCGGGCGGCCCAACTGCGCCTGGCGGCGCGCCGCCACCGAACAGCTCACCGCGCACAACCGCGAATACCGCATCCTGTTCACGAGCTGGTCGGCGCAGGTGGTGATCGCCGCCGTGCTCGGCGGGCTGGCGGTCTCGATCCTGCCGGAATGCGCGCTGCGCCCCGGCATGCGGGTGCTCGGCGAGGCGGAGGGCTTTTCTCCCCTTCCCGACGTGCAGATCGGCATCCTGCGCGGCCACACCAGCCGCCCCGAGATCGTCGACGCGCTCGCCCGCCACATCGCCGAGAGCCTCGACAACATCTCCGTCCCGCCGCTCGAAAGCGCCCCCGGCTTCGACTTCGAGGCGCTGGCCTTCGCCCGGCTGAAGAAACAGAAGCAGGGCAAGGCGCTGGCGGGGTGGTAACTGTATCCTGCAGTTGACATTCCTGACCTGAGGTGTCAGCTTTGACACTGGAACTTCGCCAGACGGGGAAGTTCGCCGAATGGTTCCGGAATCTGCGTGACCGTCGGGCCGTCGAGCGTATCGCTCAGCGATTGGCGCGGGTGCAATCCGGCCTGTTCGGTGACGTGAAGCCGGTCGGCGGAGGTGTCGGCGAACTGCGTATCGACTACGGACCTGGCTACCGGGTTTATTTCACGAGACGGGGGGCGACGGTGATCCTTCTTCTCTGCGGAGGAGACAAGAGCAGTCAGGCGAGGGACATCGAGGCCGCCAGGGCGATGGCAAAGGAAATTGCCGAATGAAGATCGAGACGACACCCTTCGATCCTGCCGACTACCTGAAAAGCGACGAGAGCCAGGTGGAACTGATCGCCGACGCGCTTGAGAGCGGCGATGCGGACTACATCACCAATGCCATCGGAATCGTCGCGCGGGCGCGCGGAATGACGGGCGTGGCACGGGGTAGCGGCGTCACGCGCGCGGCATTGTACAAAGCACTTGCGCCGGGTGGCGACCCGAAACTGACGACGCTGATCGGTGTGCTCAAGTCGCTCGGGCTGAAGCTTTCGGCGAAGGCCGAGCATGCATGAGACAAAGCGTCGCCCGACTCGCTTGACGCGGTCCCGCCGGCAGGCGTCAGTTCTCCCATGAGCGACCTTCTCGTCACCGATTCCCCGACCAACGCGGCCGAGTTCACGGTCAGCGAGATCTCGGCCGCGCTCAAGCGCACGGTCGAGGACGCGTTCGGCAACGTTCGGGTGCGCGGCGAGGTGTCGGGCTATCGCGGCCCGCATTCTTCCGGCCACGCCTATTTCTCGCTCAAGGACGACCGCTCGCGCATCGAGGCGGTGATCTGGAAGGGCACGTTCTCCCGGCTGAAGTTCAAGCCCGAGGAAGGCATGGAGGTGATCGCCTCGGGGCGGCTCACCACCTATCCGGGCTCGTCCAAGTATCAGATCGTCATCGACAATCTGGAGCCGGCCGGCGCCGGAGCGCTGATGGCGCTGCTGGAGGAGCGCCGCCGCCGGCTCGCGGCGGAAGGCCTGTTCGACGAGGCGCGCAAGCAGCTCCTGCCCTACATGCCCTGCGTCATCGGCGTCGTCACCTCGCCCACCGGCGCGGTGATCCGCGACATCATCCACCGCATCTCCGACCGCTTCCCGCTGCACGTGCTGGTCTGGCCGGTGCGGGTGCAGGGCGAGACGACCGGCACGGAGGTGTCGAACGCGGTCGCCGGCTTCAACGCGCTCGACCCGCTAGGCCCGATCCCGCGCCCCGACATCATCATCGTGGCGCGCGGCGGCGGCAGCCTCGAAGACCTCTGGGGCTTCAACGACGAGGCGGTGGTGCGCGCCGTCGCGGCCTCGGCCATCCCCGTGATCTCGGCGGTCGGCCACGAGACCGACTGGACGCTTGTCGACCACGCGGCCGACGTGCGCGCGCCGACGCCGACGGGTGCTGCCGAGCTCGCCGTCCCGGTCAAGGCGGAGCTGGAGGCCACCGTCGCCAGCCTCGCGGCGCGGCTCAAGGGCTGCATGAGCCGCAACGGCGAGCGCAAGCGGCAGGCGCTCAGGGCCGCCGCGCGCGCGCTCCCTTCGGCCGACCAGCTCCTCGCCCTGCCGCGGCGGCGCTTCGACGAGGCGGCGGCGCGGCTCGGGCGCGGGCTGGAGGTGGCGGTGGAGCGCAAGGCCGCCCGGCTGGCGCAGGCGCGGCTGTCGCCGGCGACGCTGTCGCGTAAGATCAGCCAGGCGCGCACGCTGCTCGGGCGCGACGCGGCGCGGGCGCAGGTCGCGCTCTCGTCGACGGTGCAGGCGAAGCGCGCGGCGTTGCGCAAGGAGGGCGACCAGCTTCCGAAATGCGCCAGGGCCTATCTGCGCGGGCAGCGCGGCGAGCTGCGGCAGGCCGCGGCGCGGCTGCGGGTCGAGCCGATCGCCCTGCAGGCGCGAACCGAATCGCGGCGCGTCGACGCGCTCGCCCGCCGCATCGAGACGGCCTTCGCCAACCGGACGCAACGCACGGCCGCGCGCCTGTCGCAGGCGGGCCGGCTGGTCGCCAGCCTGTCCTATCATTCGGTGCTGGAGCGCGGCTATGCGGTGGTGCGCGGCGCGGACGGCCGGCTTGTCGGCCGCGCGGCGATGATCGCCTCGGGCGACCGTCTGTCGATCGAGTTCGCCGACGGCCCGGCCGAGGCCATTGCAACCGGCGAGGCTGCCCGGCCGAGGGCGCGTTCCGCGCCCAAGCCGGCCGATCCGGGCAAGCAGGGCAGCCTGTTCTAGCCGCCCTGCTGCCCCTCAGATCGGCTGCGGCGGGATCGGATGCGGCAGCGGGCCGGGCTTCGGTCCCGGCATCGGCTCGGGCGACGGCGTCGGACCGGGGAACGGGTCCGGCAGCGGACCGGGCCGCGGCGGGTTGGCCGTCTCAGATCTCATCGAACCGGCCTCCCTCGCGGTCGGGATCGCGGGTGATGGCGCGTTCTTCCGCGTCGTCGGGCAGCGCCTCGTCGCTGTTCTGGTAGGCGTTGTCGTCGTCCTCCTCCGGCAGGTCGCCGGAGGGCTCGTCCTGCGGCAGCGGCGCGTCGCCGGCCGGGACGCCGGCGACGCCGCGGGCGCCGATGTCGTCCCAGTCGGGCTTGGCCCGGGCCGGCACGTCCGTCTCGCCGACGGGGTCGTCCAGCCGGCCCGGCTTCCTGTCGGGATCGGCCATGCTACTTCTCCTTCCGCGTCTTGAAGGCGTCCGAAAGGTCGCTCTTTTCGGGGTCGCGCAAATTCTCGCCGACCGCATCGCGGTCGCGCGACGGGTCGTCCTTCGCGGGCAGATAGCCGGGCGGGCGGTTTTCGGGCGGGCCTTCCCAGCGCGGCCACTGGTCGGTGGTGCCGGGCGCGCCGCCTTCGCGGGGTTTCTCGTGTGCCATGTCCGTCTCCATCGCTGCCTCCCCCGTCGATAGACGAACAGCGGGCAGGCGCGATGGTTCCGGCGGCGGAAGCCGCGGGCGATCACATCGCAGGACGATCACGTCTGAGGAGGAAAAGGAAATGGTACGGTTGCTCGGGATCGAACCGAGGACCTCCGGATCCACAATCCGGCGCTCTAACCAGCTGAGCTACAACCGCACAGGTCGCGCGCACGCACCACGTGGCGGCGCAGCGTCCCAATAAGGACAATCCGGGAAAGTTTCAAGGCCGCGCATGAGGCGCAGGACGCTTTGCAGGCAGCCAAAAAAAGAAAAAGACCGGGGGGAGGAGGATCCCGGTCTTTTCCTTATGTCCGGCCGGCGGGAGGAGGTGCCGGCCTTCAGCCCGCGTTCTGGTGGGAGGAGGATACCGTCCCGCGGGTGTTCGCTATGATAACGCCTCAGGCGACCTTCAGTTCCTTCAGCGACTTCTCGAAGGCGGTCTTGGCCGGCTTGACGACCTCTTCGGCGGCCTTGGAGGAGGCGGCCTGGAAGTCCTTGGCCTGCTCGACCATGGTCTCGAAGCGCTGGCGCAGGAAGGCGCCCTGGAGCTCGAAGAACTCGGCGACCGACTTCACGCCGAGGAGCGCCTCGACATGGGCGAAGCCGGCTTCGGTGTTGGCGCGCAGCGCGGCGAGCGACTTCAGCGACAGCTCGTTGCCGGCGCTCTTGGCCTGCTCGAAGGTCGCCTCGAGGACCTTCTGGGCCTCCTCGGCGCCGGTCTTGATGCGCGCATAGGCTTCCTTGGACTGCTCGACGCCCTTCTCGGCGAAGGCACGGAACTGATCGGTGGCCTGGCTCGCGTCGAACGCCGGAAACTCGGCGATCTCGGCCGTCTTGGTTGCGGTCTTGCTCATGGTTCGGTCCTTTCGGTCGCCCACATGCGGCGATGTCTCGTTCTTGACCTCCATATAGGCCCGTCTTTTGTGCATTGCAACAATAAATTTTGCAGCGCGTCATAAAAGCCTGTGGAAGTTAACCAATGGCGCAGTTCGCCCGGCGCCGCGATGGGCAAATCTGGACGCAGGCGGGCCTTGCATTTATTACCAATCCGTTAACCGACAACGATAACGCCTTCCGACGGAGTCCATGGGTTCGCGGTCCTATTCCTTCCTCGATGTCGCCGTTCTGGAAGCGGTGCGCGGGCGGCTGTCCGCCGGCGACGCGCTGCTCGTGCTGTCGGTGCCGCTCGACGAGGTGCTGTGGGCCAACGGGCCGGGCGCGGCGCTGCTGGGCCACGACGACATCTTCTCGCTGATCGGGACGGACCCCGAACTGCCGGTCGCCGCGCGCCGCCAGATCGAGGCGACGCCGGGCTTCCCCGCCGTGGCCGAAGGCCGCTCGCTGGCGCTGCGGCTCGGTGGGCGGATGCTCTCCTTCGCCGCCGTCGGCGTGACCATGCCCGACGGCGAGGCCGCGATCCTGCTCGCTGCCTCCGACCCGGTCGCCGCGAGCCGGCCGCGCGAGGACGTCGCCCGCCGGGCGATCGCCGGGCTTTCCGGCGAAGGCCAGTTCGTCGCGCTGGTCGACCGCGCCGGCGCGCTGGTCGCCGCCTCCCCCGGCTTCGGCGAGCTCGGCCTCGCGGCGGAGACGCTGCGGCGGCTCGCCCTCGAAGTGGCCGGCGAGACCGACAGGCTGGTCAAGCGGCTGGTGCCGGCCGCGCGCGCCTCGCTGCCCGCCGGCATGGCCCGTCTCACCGACGCGCTCAACCTGCTGATGGTGGTCGACGAGCAGGTTCTCGAAGCGGCCGAGGAGACAGTCGCCGACCCGGCCGCGCCGGCGGAGGCCGAAGCGAGCGCGCCCGCAAGCCCTGCGGAGCAGCCCGAGCCGGCCGAGGTCACAGCGACCGAACCGGCACAGCCCGAGCCGCAAGTCACCAAGCCCGCCGAGCCGGAAGCCGCGCCCACCGCAACCCGCCCCGCCGCGCCCGGCAGGTCCGACGAGGACGGCTGGTATTTCAACGGCGCCGGCCGCGAGCCGCATCCGGCTCCGAAGGCCGGGCATCCGGGCGGCGAGGCGCCGCACCCGGCCCCCGCCGCCGAGCTGTCGTCGATGCCGCTGCGCTTCGTCTGGCGCACCGACGCCGAGGGCCGCTTCAGCGCCATCTCGGACGAGTTCCGCACCGCCTTCGGCGAGGCTGCGTCCGACATCGTCGGCCGGCCCTTCGGCGAGGTCGCGCGCGCCTTCGGCCTCGACCCCGACGGCGAGATCGCCGGCCTTCTGGCGCGGCGCGACACATGGTCGGGCCGCTCGGTGCTGTGGCCCGTCGCCGGCACCGACCTCAAGGTGCCGGTCGACCTCGCCGCGCTGCCCGTCTACGGGCGCGACCGCGGCTTCGAGGGTTTTCGCGGCTTCGGCGTCGCGCGCATGGGCGACGCGATGGTCGACCCCGAGGCGATCGGCCTGGCGCTCGCCGGCATCCAGGAGCCGGCGGCCGACGAGGCGCCCGAGGCGGGGACCGAGGAAGCACCCGCCGCCGAAGCGCCTGCCGCGACCTTGGGCGAGCAGCCCGCGCCGCCCGCCGAGGACCCTTTCCGCGGCGAGCCGCCGGCACTGAAGTCCGACACCGCCCGCCCCGCCGGGTCCGACAAGATCATCCGGCTGGAGGAGCGCCGCCCCGGCAACGCCGCGCGCGGCCTGTCGGCAGCCGAACGGCTGAATTTCCGCGAGATCGGCGAGAAGCTGCGCAATGCCGGCCTCGTCTCGGCCGGTGAGCCGCAGGCCCCCGCCGACACGGCGCCCGAGGCCGAAGCCGCGCCCGCCGAAGCCACGCCGCCCATGGCCGAGCAACCCGCCGCCGCGCGGCCGCACGACGAGCCGCAGGCCGGCGAGGTCGCCCCGGACGTCGAGGCGACCGAAGCGCGGGCCGAGCCTGAGTCCGTCGAAACTGCCGCCGAGCCGGAAGCATCCGAAACCGACGCGCCCAATGCTGCCGCGTTCGAGGCCGAAGCCGCCGAACCGAGCGAGGACGCTACCGGCGAAGCCGTCGTGGAGACCCCGGTCGAAGCCGAGGGCGAACCGGATCGCGAGGACACCAGCGCCCCCGCTCCGGAAGCGGCCGAAGCCCAGCCCGCCGCCGACACGGTCACCCCCGAAGCTCCACGCCCCGCCGAGGCCCCTGCCCCGCATGTCGCCGCGGCCTTCCTGCCGTCGGCCTTCGCCGGGCTCGCCGCCCAGGCGCCCGCGGGCGGGGTCGACACGGCGCTGCTGTCGCGGCTGCCGCTGCCGCTGCTGGTGCATGCCGGCGACAGGCTGTTCTACGCCAACCGCGAGTTCCTCCAGATCACCGGCTACAATTCGCTCGCCGCGCTCGACGAGGCCGGCGGCCTCGGCGCGATCTTCGGCGAGCCCTACGCCTCCGACGATGCCGCGCAGCGCAAGCTCAGGCTGCGCAGGCGCGACGGCGCCGAGTTCCCGGTCGACGCCTTCCTGCAGTCGGTCGGCTGGGACGGCGGCAAGGCGCTGCTGCTCGCCCTGCGCCGCGCCGAGGAGCCGGCCGCGGTCGCACCGGCCGCAGCACCTCTCCCCGAAGCCGGCGACGTCGACGCGCGGCTGGAGGAGCTGCGCACCATCATCGACACCGCCACGGACGGCGTCGTCATCATCGGCAACGACGGCAAGATCCGCTCGATCAGCCGGCCGGCCGAGGCGCTGTTCGGCGTCGACGGCTTCAACCTCGTCGGCCAGCCCTTCACGTCGCTGTTCGCGATGGAGAGCCAGAAGGCGGCCGGCGACTATCTCGCGGGGCTCGCCGAGAACGGCGTCGCCAGCGTGCTCAACGACGGCCGCGAGGTGATCGGCCGCGAGGCGCAGGGCCGCTTCATCCCGCTGTTCATGACGATCGGCCGGCTGCCGCAGGCGAGCGGCTTCTGCGCGGTGCTGCGCGACATCACCAACTGGAAGCGCGCCGAGGAGAACCTGACCGAGGCGCGCGCCCAGGCCGAGCGCGCCTCCAGCCACAAGACCGAGTTCCTCGCCCGCGTCAGCCACGAGATCCGCACGCCGCTCAACGCCATCATCGGCTTCTCCGAGCTGATGCTGGACGAGAAGTTCGGGCCGATCGGCAACGACCGCTACAAGGACTACCTGCGCGACATCAACAAGTCGGGTAACCACGTGCTCGACCTCGTCAACGACCTGCTCGACATCTCCAAGATCGAGGCCGGCCAGCAGGAGATGAGCTACGAGGCGGTGTCGCTGGCCGAGGTGCTGGGCGAGGCGGTGGCGATGATGCAGCCGCAGGCCAACCGCGAGCGTGTCATCATCCGTTCCTCCTTCGCCTCGCGCCTGCCGGAGGTGGTGGCCGACCTGCGCAGCGTGCGCCAGATCGCGCTCAACCTTCTGTCCAACGCCATCCGCTACACCCCGGCCGGCGGCCAGGTGATCGTGTCGACGGCCTACGAGGCGTCGGGCGACATCGTCATGCGGGTGCGCGACACCGGCATCGGCATGGCGGCGGCCGAGATCGAGCAGGCGATGAAGCCGTTCAAGCAGATCAACGCGCTGAAGCGGCCGCGCGGCGACGGCACCGGGCTCGGCCTGCCGCTCACCAAGGCGATGGTGGAGGCCAACCGCGCCCGCTTCGCCATCAGCTCCGCGCCCGGCGAGGGCACTCTCGTCGAGATCACTTTTCCGTCAACTCGCGTCCTGGCCCACTGATTCCGGCCGTTTTGGCCTCGTTGCGCGCTCGCGCCGCATCTTCCCGCGAAAACCTGCCATTGACCCTCAAGTTTTTGTCGGGAACAAGGGAGGCGCCCCTGAGCGAAATGCATCGAGGAGATACCCCATGCAATCCACTACCTTTCGTTCCCGGACATTGCTTGCTGCGGCAGCCTTCCTGGCCACCGGCATCGGGCTCGCCCCGGCAACCGCCCTCGCCGAGGGCGTCGTCAACATCTACTCCTACCGCCAGCCCGAGTTGATCAAGCCGGCGCTGGACGCCTTCACCGCAGAGACCGGCATCAAGACCGAGCTCCTGTTCCTGGACAAGGGGCTGGAGGACCGCATCCTGGCCGAAGGCGCCAACTCGCCGGCCGACGTCATCTTCACCGTCGACATCGCCCGTCTGGCCAACGCCAAGGCCAAGGGCGTCACCCAGGCGCTCGACGACGCCACGATCAACGCCAACCTGCCGGCCGAGTACCGCGATCCGGAAGGCCACTGGTTCGGCGTCACCAAGCGCGCCCGCGTCGTCTACGCCTCGAAGGAGCGCGTCGGCGACGAGCCGATCACCTATGCCGAGCTCGCCGATCCCAAGTGGAAGGGCAAGATCTGCATGCGCTCGGGCCAGCACGACTACAACCTCGCGCTGATCTCGGCCGCGATCGCCCATTGGGGCGAGGCCAAGACCGAAGAGTGGGTGAAGGGCCTCAGGGCCAACCTCGCCATGAAGCCCTCCGGCGGCGACCGTCCGCAGGCCGGCGCGATCCTGGCCGGGGAGTGCGACATCGCGCTCGGCAACACCTACTATATCGGCGTCATGCTGAACGGCAGCGACGAGAAGGAGAAGTCCTGGGCGCAGGCCGTCAAGGTCAAGTTCCCGACCTTCGAGAACGGCGGCACGCATGTGAACATCTCCGGCGCCGCGCTGGCCAAGCACGCGCCGAACCGCGACAATGCGGTCAAGCTCATCCAGTTCCTGTCGAGCCCGAAGGCCCAGCAGATTCAGGCCGAGCAGTCCTTCGAGTATCCGGCCACGCCGGGCATCGAGCCGTCGGAGACGGTCAGGAACTTCGGCACGCTGAATGCCGACACGCTCGCGCTCGCCGAGATCGCCGCGCACCGCAAGGCCGCGTCCGAGATGGTCGACCGCGTCGGCGTCGATGAAGGCCCGACGAACTGATCCGTCGCGCATGAGACCGGAGGCCGGGGCGTGAAGGCGCCCCGGCCTTTCGGCCGTCCGGGGGCGGCGCGCCCAGCTTCCGTCCGGGCCGCATCGTGAACGCCGACGCCCTGCCCCGGCCGCTGCGACGCATCGCCGGCCGGCGCACGCGCCATCCGGGCGTGCTGCTCGCCGCCGCCGCGATCTGCGCGGTGGTGTTCCTGCCGGTCGTGACCCTGTTCCTCATCGCCCTGTCCGGCAGCGGCGAGGACTGGCCGCATCTGGCCCGCAACGTGCTGCCGGGGGCGGCACGCAACACGGCGACGGTGATCCTGCTCGTCTCGGCCGGCACCGCTTTGCTCGGCGTCGCCACGGCCTGGGCGACGGTGGCTTACGAGTTCCCGCTGCGGCGGGTCCTTTCGTGGGCGCTGGCGCTGCCGCTCGCCGTGCCGCCCTATCTGGCGGCCTATGCCTTCGCCGAGTTCTTCCTGTTCAGCGGGCCGCCGCAGACGCTGCTGCGCGCCCTGTTCGGCTTCGCCAGCGCGCGCGACTACTGGTTCCCCGACATCCGCACCACCGGCGGCGTCGCGCTCGTGATGATCCTGGTGCTCTACCCCTACGTCTACCTCACCAGCCGCATCGCCTTCCTGATGCAGGGCCGCGACATCGCCGACGTCGCGCGCACGCTGGGCGCGCGGCCGGCGCGGGTCTTCTTCGGCGTCCTTCTCCCGGTGTCGCGCCCGGCGATCGTGGCGGGCGTGTCGCTGGTGCTGATGGAGACGGTCAACGACATCGGCGCCTCGGAATATCTCGGCGTGCCGACCATCACCACGGCCGTCTTCACCACCTGGATCAACCGCTCCAGCCTGGAGGGCGCGGCCCAGCTCGCGATGGTGATGTTCGTGCTCGTCTTCGCGCTGCTGATGGCGGAACAGTGGGCGCGGCGCCGGCTGCGCTTCCACGACCGGCGCTCGACGCGCATGCGGGCCCGCGCGGCACGCGTGCAGCTCACCGGCCCCGCCGCGATCGCCGTGCCGGCCGGCCTGCTGCTGCCGGTCCTGCTCGGCTTCGGCGTGCCGCTCTACGTCTTCGCCGACTACGCCTCGGGCCGGCTCGACCACCTGCTCAACGCCGCGCTCGCCTCCGCGCTGTTCAACACGGTGCTGACATCGGGCCTTGCTGCCCTGCTCACGGTGGCGCTCGCGCTGGTGCTCATCCATGCGACGCGGCTGTCCCGCTCCGGCGCGACGGCCGCGCTGACGCGGCTCGCCATGCTCGGCTACGCGCTGCCCGGCACAATCGTCGGGCTCGGCCTGCTGTTCGCGCTCGCGCGCATCGACAACACGGTCGATGCGGCGGCCCGCGCGTGGCTCGACGTCTCCACCGGCCTGCTGCTGACGGGCTCGGCGGCGGCCGTCGTGATCGCCTGCACGATCCGCTTCCTCGCGCTCGCCGAAAGCGGCATCCGCTCGGGGCTGGAGAAGCTGCCGCCGAGTCTCGACGAGGTCGCGCGCAGCCTCGGGCGCTCACCCGCCGCCAGCGCCGCCACGGTGCTGCTGCCGCTGCTCAGGCCGGCGATCCTCACCGCCGCGGTGCTTGTCTTCGTCGACACCGCGAAGGAGCTGTCGGCCACCATCCTGCTCAGGCCGTTCGGCTTCAACACGCTCGCCACGCTGGTCTACGAGAACGCCTCGCGCGCCGTGGTGCAGGAAGGATCGCTCGCCGCCATCTTCATCATCCTGACGGCGATGGTGCCCGTCATCCTGCTCTCGCAGGCGCTGTCGCGCGACGGTTCGGCCCCGCCACAGGACCGCGCATAAAAAAAGCGCCCCGGAAGGGGCGCTGCCAAAGGTCAGATTCGCTGTCACACGTGGGGCTTGAGAAAACGCGTCAATCGCATTCGCAACCAGTTGCCGGGCTGTCCCAAACTCACGCACGACCTTCCAGCCCGGCGCTTAACAAAACCTTACCGGGCGCACGCAATCTTTAAGATTCGCCAGCACCTGTGAAACTTAGGTAAATTTCGCGGGAACCTTCCGTTAACCCTGTCGGGCGCGGAGCTGCGGCAGGTCGCGGAAGAGGTCGAGCGCTTCCGGATTGGCCAGCGCCTCCTTGTTCTTCACGCTCCGCCCGTGCACCACGTCGCGCACCGCGAGCTCGGTGATCTTGCCCGACTTGGTGCGCGGGATGTCGGCGACCGCCACGATGCGGGCCGGAACGTGGCGCGGCGAGGCGCCGGTGCGCACCCTGTCGCGGATCTTCTTCTCCAGCGCCGCGTCCAGCGTCACGCCCTGCGCCAGCCGCACGAACAGCACGACGCGCACGTCGCCCTCGAAGTCCTGGCCGATGCAGATCGCCTCGAGGATCTCCGGCATCTTCTCGACCTGGTTGTAGATCTCGGCCGTGCCGATGCGCACGCCGCCGGGGTTGAGCGTGGCGTCGGAGCGGCCGTGGATGACCATGCCGCCATGCGCGGTCCACTCGGCGAAGTCGCCGTGACACCAGACATTGTCGAAGCGCTCGAAATAGGCCGAGCGGTATTTCGCGCCGTCGGGATCGTTCCAGAACATGATCGGCATCGACGGGAACGCCTTCGTGCAGACCAGCTCGCCCTTCTCGCCGCGGATGGGCTTGACGTCGTCGTCCCAGACGTCGACCGCCATGCCCAGCCCCGCCCCCTGGATCTCGCCGATCCACACCGGCTTCGTCGGCACGCCGAGCACGAAGCAGGAGACGATGTCGGTGCCGCCCGAGATCGAGGCGAGGTGCACGTCGGCCTTGATGCCGTCGTAGACGAAGGCGAAGCACTCCGGCGACAGCGGCGAGCCGGTCGACGAGAGCACCCGCACGGCCGACAGATCGTGCGTGTCGATCGGCCTCAGCCCGGCCTTGCGCACGCTGTCGATGAACTTCGCCGAGGTGCCGAAATAGGTCATCCTCTCGGCCTGCGCATAGTCGAAGATGGCGTTGCCGTCCGGGTGGAAGGGCGAGCCGTCGTAGAGCAGCAAAGTGGCGCCGCAGGCGAGCCCCGAGACCAGCCAGTTCCACATCATCCAGCCGCAGGTGGTGAAGTAGAAGAAGCGGTCGCCCGGCAGGATGCCGGCATGCAGCTTCTGCTCCTTCAGGTGCTGCAGCAGCGTGCCGCCGGCCGAGTGCACGATGCATTTCGGGATGCCGGTCGTGCCCGACGAGAACAGGATGTAGAGCGGGTGGCCGAAGGGCAGCCGCTCGAAGGCCGGCTCGGACGGCGCGAAGCCGGCCATTGCCGCGGCCAGCGTCTCGGCGCGGTCGATGCGGGCGGCGAGCGCGTCGGCGCGGCCGAGATAGTCGACGATGAGCGCCTTGCGCACCGTCGGCAGGCCCGGCAGCACGGCCGCCACCTTGTCGCCGGTGTCGATCTCCTTGCCGTTGTACCAGTAGCCGTCGACGGCGACGAAGATCGCCGGCTCGATCTGGCCGAAGCGGTCGAGCACGCCCTGTTCGCCGAAATCGGGCGAGCAGGACGACCACACCGCGCCGAGCGAGGTCGCCGCCAGCATGGCGGCGATCGTCTCGGGCATGTTGGGCATCATCGCGGCGATGCGGTCGCCCGGCTTGATCCCCTGCGCGCGGAAATATTGCTGGAGCTGCGAGACCCTGTCGCTCAGCTCGGCCCAGGACCAGCGGTACTCGACCTTGTCCTCGCCGCGGAACACCAGCGCGTCGCCCTTGCCCGGCTTGCCGAGCAGGTTCTCGGCGAAGTTCAGCTTCGCGTCGGGGAAGAACCGCGCGCCCGGCATCCTGTCGCCGTCGACCAGCACGCGCGCGCCCTTGTCGCCGATCACGCCGGCCTCGTCCCATAGCAGCGACCAGAACGCCTCTCGCTCCTCGATCGACCAGCGGTGGAGGTCGTCGAAGTCGCCGATCCTGCGGCCCGAAACCGCGGCCGCGCGCTTCATGAAGGCGGTGATCGGCGCGGCGGCGATGGCCTGCGCGGAAGGGGTCCACAGGGGCTGGTCGTGGGTCATGCTCGGTTCCTCCAGGGCTGCCACGCTTTTGCATATCGGCCCGCTGCAGGGCAAGCGGCTGGCCGTGCGGCGCAACTGTGCGTGGGAAAACGCCATCGCGACGCCACAAATGCTTGAAATGCCTCATATGATGGCTAAACCCGAAAGGGGTTGGTGCGGCCGGCGTTCGCGCGGGGCCGTCCGGGGCAGCGAGGCAGGATGCCGTCACCGACGATCAGAAGGGTGGTTCTGGCGGGAATCGTCCTCGCCTTCGCCGTCATCGCGGTCGTCGCGATCATCCCCTACATCGCCGCCACCCAGCTCGTGCGCGACCGCATCGCCTTCGAGCTCAGCATGTGGAGCGGCTACAAGGTCACGCTCGGCTCCGCCCCGCAGATCGACATCTGGCCCGTGTTCCGGGCCGAGCTCGCCGACGTCACCTTCTCCGAATGGGAGGGCAGCCCGCAGCCGGTGGTGCATGCCGACGAGATCGAGACCGGCCTGTCGGCCTTCGCGGCGCTGCGCGGCGACGTGGTGTTCACCTCTGTCAAGCTGACGCGGCCCACCCTCAACATCTGGCGCGAGGCGCTGCGCACGCGCCCGTCCGCCGACTGGAGCGGCGGCCGCTTCCGCCAGGCCGTCGCCAGGGCGCGGACGCTGGTCGAGGCCGACCCCGCCAATCCCGACGCCTCGAAGCTTCCTTCCGACGCCGTCGGCACGATCGAGTTCGTCGACGGGCGCGTCGCGCTGCACGGCAACGGCCAGGAGACCGAGATCCTGTCCAGCGTCAGCGGCACGGTCGACTGGCCGGCGCTCAACCGGGCGGCGAACGTGCGGGCGACCGGCATCTGGCGCGGCGAGATGGTGTCGCTCGAGGTGACCGGCAACCAGCCGCTGTTCCTCGCCGCCGGCGGCAGCTCGCAGGTCACGGGCACGATGCAGTCGGCGCCCGTCTCCGGCTCCTTCCAGGGCACGGCCAACATGTCGGGCGACGCCTATCTGCGCGGCAGCCTGAAGATCAACTCGCCGTCGATGCGGCGCATGCTCGAATGGTCGCACACCGACATCGCGGCCGGCGCGGCGGTCGGCGCCTTCTCGCTCCAGGGCGAGCTCAGCGGCGCCGTCAGCCGCCTGAAGCTCGCCAACGCCACGCTCGGGCTCGACAACAACCAGGCGACCGGCACGATCGAGATGGCGCTGTGGGCGCCGGTGCCGTCGATCGCCGGCACGCTCGCCTTCGACACGATCGACCTGCGCTCCTTCCTCGGCGCGTTCTCGGCGCTGACGCCCGACAGCGGCGGCCGCTACCGCACCGTCGACAGGAATGCCGGCGACCAGCTCGCGCTCGACCTCAGGCTGTCGGCGGCGCGCGCCGCGGCCGGCCCGGTGACCTTCACCAACCTCGCCGCGACGGCGCAGGTGAAGTCCGGCCTCGCCGCCTTCGACATCTCCGACGCCACCGCCTTCGACGGCAGCGTGCAGGCCGCCATGCGCGTCGACCGCCACAGCGAGCGCACCATGGTCGAGATGCGGCTGCGCGGCAGCCACATCGACATGGGCGCGCTGGCAAGGACCATGCAGGTCCACCAGCTCGTGCCGATCACGCGCGCCGACTTCGCCGTCAGCCTCAAGGGCAGCGGCGAGGAGATGGCCGACGTGCTGCGAACCGCCGGCGGCACCTTCAGCGCCTCGTTCGGGCAGGGCGCGATGGCCGGCGTCGACCTTTCGCGCTTCACCGAGCGCGCGCGCTCGGGCGAGTTCTTTTCGCTCTCGGAGGTCGGCACCGGCTCGCTGGCCTTCGACGGGATCGACGTGAAGGCCAGCATCATGGACGGCATCGCGCGCGTCGACGACGCCACCGTCCGGCTCGGCTCCGGCCAGATCAGGCTGCGCGGCATCGTGCCGCTGCCCGGCCGGGGGCTGGCGCTCGCCGGCACGCTCGCCGGCAAGGGCGGCGACAAGGCCGTGCCGATCTCGTTCTTCGTCGGCGGCTCGTGGGACGCGCCCTACATCTCGCCGGTCATGCCCGGCACCGACCAGCCCTGAAGCATTTCCAGCAAAAGTGCGAAGCGGTTTTGCGTCCGGAAATGCGGCTAAGGAGATAGAGCGGTTCTGCCGATTCCGATAAAACCAGAACCGCTCTGAAGGTTGCCGCTCATCCGTCCGCCCGCATCGCCGCGTGCTCGTCGCGCTGGCGCTGCAGTTCGCGGCGGCGGTTGATGAGCGCGGCGGCGAAGACGCCCGTCGCGACGATGCCGATCAGGATGGTGCAGACCGCGTTGATCTCCGGCGTCACGCCGAGCCGCACCTGGCTGTAGATCTTCATCGGCAGCGTGGTGGCGCCGGGGCCGGCGGCGAAGCTGGCGATCACCAGGTCGTCGAGCGACAGCGTGAAGGCGAGCATCCAGCCCGACACGATCGCCGGCGCGATCACCGGCAGCGTCACCTGGAAGAAGGTGCGCACCGGCGTGGCGCCGAGGTCCATCGCGGCCTCCTCCAGCGAGCGGTCGAAGGTGAGCAGCCGCGACTGCACGACCACGGCCACGAAGCACATGGTGAAGGTGACGTGGGCGAGCGTGATCGTCAGGAAGCCGCGGTCGAAGCCGAGCGCCACGAACAGCAGCAGCAGCGACAGGCCGATGATGACGTCGGGCATCACCAGCGGCGCGAACACCATGCCGGAGAACAGCACGCGGCCGCGGAAGCGCGTGTAGCGGGTCAGCGCCAGCGCCGCCAGCGTGCCGAGCACGGTCGCCACCGTGGCCGACAGCAGGCCCACCCGCAGCGTCACCCAGGCGGCGTTGAGGATGCCCTCGTTGTGGATCAGCGAGACGTACCACCTCGTCGAGAAGCCGGCCCACACGGTCACCAGCTTCGAGGCGTTGAACGAATAGACGACCAGCAGCACGATCGGC
>ERZ778022.2101-NODE-2101-length-22277-cov-4.766043_pt1 | contig 22277 bp, 19 predicted proteins | sample MGYA00375752_ERZ778022 | MGnify/ENA primary metagenome ERZ778022 (study PRJEB29350, sample SAMN05389826) | bioreactor metagenome | isolation source: Thiocyanate bioreactor | place: South Africa: University of Cape Town | collected 2014-04-04 ...
ATCGCCGTGGTCGCGGCTGTCGCCGGAGGCGTGCTCCTCGCGTTCGCCTTCGCTTGGTCGCGGAGTGCGCGGCGCCTTGCCATGCTCGAGGAGCGCGCCGCGCGCGAGCAGCGTCTCGTTGCCCTCGGCAGCATGTCGTCCGTCATGGCCCACGAGCTCCGCAATCCGCTCGCCTCCCTCAAGGGGCACGCGCAGCTCCTCGTCGAGGATCTCGAGGATGCCGCCGAGAAGAAGAAGCGCGCCAAGGCCGAGCGTGTCGTCGCGGAGGCCGAGCGCCTCGAGTTACTCACGACGACGCTGCTCGACTTCGTGCGTGACGGTCCGATCGAGCGCGCTCGAGTGACGCTGCGCGAGCTCCTGGATCGATCGCTCGACGACGTGGCCAAGGAGCGCGTGAAGCTCGACCTCGACGCTTCGCCGCGCACGGTCGAGGTCGATGCCGGACGCCTCGCCCGCGCGATCCACAACCTCGTCGACAACGCGCTGCAAGCGTCGCCCGACGAATCGGTCGAGGTCAAGGTCGCGACCGAGGGCGCCGACGTCGTCCTCACGGTGCGCGACCGAGGACCCGGGCTTCCGGCCGGCTCCGAGGCGGAGATCTTCGAGCCGTTCGTCACGACCCGTGTGCGCGGTACGGGGCTCGGCCTCGCCGTCGCGCGCCGGATCGCCGAGCAACACGATGGTACCCTGACGGGCGAGACGCACCCCGAAGGTGGCGCGCTCTTCACGCTGAGGCTCCGCGGACAGGCATCATGAAAGAGAAGCGCTCGGGAAGGATCCTCGTCGCGGATGATGAAGAAGGCGTGCGCTCGTTCCTGGCGGAGTCGCTCGAGCGCGACGGCCACGAAGTCGTCGAGGTCGCCGACGGCGCCGCTGCGCTCGCTGCAGCGCGCGAGGAGCCGTTCGACGTCGTGATCACGGACCTCAAGATGCCGAAGCTCGACGGCATGAGCGTCGTCCGCACACTCCGCACGGAGCAGCCGAACGTCGAGCTCATCGTGCTCACCGCCTTCGGTGACGTCTCGACCGCGGTCGAGGCGATGAAGCTCGGTGTGTTCGACTACCTCCAGAAGCCGGTCCAGAGCCCCGCCGCCGTGCGCGAGCTCGTGAAGGGCGCGCTCGGACGCCGCGTGGAGCTGGCCGTCCCTGCCGATGCCCCGCCGTCGCGCTCGACGCTCACGTTCGGCGCGCCCAGCATGGTCCCCGTCGTCGCGGCGCTCGCGACGGTCGCGAAGAGCGGGGCGACGGTCCTCTTGCAGGGCGAGAGCGGGACAGGCAAGGAGGTCGCGGCGCGCGTGCTCCACGAGACGAGCCCGCGAGCGGACAAGCCGTTCGTCGCGATCAACTGCGCCGTCCTGACGGAGCACCTGCTCGAGAGCGAGCTGTTCGGCCACGAGAAGGGGGCGTTCACCGGCGCGCACGCGCAGCGCCGCGGTCGGATCGAGCTCGCCGACGGAGGGACGTTCTTCCTCGACGAGGTCGGCGAGCTCAAGGCCTCGCTCCAGGCGAAGCTCCTTCGCGTGCTCGAGGAGCGCAGCTTCGAGCGCCTCGGCGGCTCGCAGCTCGTCGAGGTCGACGTACGCTGGGTCGCCGCCACGCATCGCGACCTGCGCGCAATGGTGCGCGAGGGGACGTTTCGCGAGGACCTCTACCACCGGCTCGCGGTGTTCCCGATTCGCCTGCCGCCTCTCCGCGAGCGACGCGAGGACATCGTCCCGCTCGCGAGGGCGCTCGTCGCGGAGCTCTCCACCGCTGCGGGACGCTCGCCGCCCCGGCTCGACGAGGCGCTCGAGCATCAGCTCCGCGAGGAGAGCTGGCCGGGCAACGTCCGCGAGCTTCGCAACGCGCTCGAGCGCGCGATGATCCTGGCGGACGGCGACGTGCTCGGGAGAGCACACCTCTGGCTCGAGTCGACGATGACGGAGGCATCATCGAGTGCGGAGACGAAGCCCGTCGCGGCCGAGCCTGAACGATCCGGCGTGAAGGGCGGCTCGCTTGCCGATCTCGAGCGGCAGACGATCGAGAGCACGCTTCGAGAGGTCGACGGCAACCGCCGCGCCGCCGCCGCGAAGCTCGGCATCGGCCTCCGCACGCTCTACGACAAGCTGAAGAAGTACGGCATCCGTTGACCGAGCGGCGGCGCTCCGGTCAACGGCGCGCTCAGAAGCCGCCGCCCAAGGGGCAGCAAACCGTCATGGGTGCGGTGACGATCTGATTGCCCAGGACCGCGGGCGCGTCCTTCACCTTGCAGCCCTTGCTCCGGGTGTAGCGGTAGCTGGCGGCGTTCGAGAGCGAAGCGCCGTTCGTCGTGCACGAGCCGTCGACGTCCAACGAGCGAATGCTGGTGCTGCAGGTGGCGTCGCTGTACGCGCGGAGCGTTCCGTCGTTGCACGGGCTCGGCTCGCAGGTGCACGTCGCTCCGCACGAGCGCTGGTCGTCGACCGCGGAACCGAGGACGGTGCGCACCGGGAGCTGCGACGGGCACGCGACCTCGCCCTCGTGCATCACGCAGACGGGCTGGCCGAACTGCTTGGCGACGCAGACCTCGTCGTCCTTGCATGCGTCGCTCTGCGTGGTCGTAGGGTTGCCGCAGACGCTCGTGTTGCGAGGGCGCGAGAGGTTGTTCATAGGCGTTCCGGCGCAGGCCGTCGGAGGGCTGGCCGGCTGCGAGCCGAAGGCGATGGGCAGCGCGAACGCGGGGAGGGCAGTCGAGCAGCTCCCGTCACCCGGGATGTCGTGGAGCGTCGGGAGGCCACCGCACGTTGCGCCGTCCTTGCTGGTGATCGTGTCTCCGCACGAGCCGGACGTCGGCGCGCAGTTGCAGCCGCATCCGCCGCCCCCGGTGCCCTTGAATTCGCGTCGCGTCGACCATTCCCCCCCGCAGTTTCCGAACCCGCCGCTGAGCACGGGGACCCACGCGTTCGTGCTCGTGATGCAGAGCCTGTTGATGCCGCACGAGGCGAGCGACGGGGAGATCGGGTCCACGACCAGGAGGCCACCGTCACCACCGTCACCGAGGCCGCCGTCGTCGTCGGCGCCGTTGCCGCCGCCGCCGTCGCCGTCACCGTTTCCGCCGTTGTCTGCCGCGTCCCCGGTGAGCCCACCGTCCGCCGGCGGGTCGGAGGGCGAGCCGGATGCTTCGAGATCCGACGCCCCGGTGATCGCGTTGCACGCCGCGACGGCGAAGATGCCACCGAGCAAGAGGCAGGAAGGGGCCAGCCGGAACGCCATGCCCCGATCCTAGCTGCTGAGCTTCGAGGATTGAAGATCACCGACGAACGGTGCCCTCCGAATCGTTTCTGCTCCGGACTGCAGCGTCGCCCCCCCGGTGCGCCGCGCTCGCGAGTGTGCCTCTCGTATCCGTGTCAGCGGCGGCGACGTCGGTGCGCCGCGATGTGCGAACGATCTGGCAGGGAGACACGGTCACGAAGCGCGCGTGCGGCCCTGGTTCTGCGACGAGTCGGCATCGCGCGCGTAGTCGTCATCCTCGAGGTGCATGGCGCTGGAGAAGGCTTACTGATCTGCCTTGCGCCACACGACGACGGTCGTCGGGAGCTCTTACGAGAAAGGTGATGCCATGGGAGACAAATCTCCGAAGGCGAAGGCCCGCGTGAAGAAGCAGCAGGATCGGTCGAAGAACGAGAGGAAGGCCGCGGCGATCGCGAAGTCGCAGCGGCCGACCGAACCAGAGACGGGGCAGAAAGCGCCCTGAGCCATCGACCTCGAGGCACGTCGACGTACGCGGCGCGTCCTGGCGACGCGCCAAATATCCTCGGCGCTCTGACCTCACCGCCCATGACGGTCGCGACCGTGACTCGGCGTGATCGTCAGCCGTCGGTCGATCGAGCGACTCGGCGCGGAGCGCCCGGCTTCCGCCTCCGTCGTATCGAGGTCGAACGACGGGCAGACCCTCGTTCATGATCGCGCACTCGTGTTCCCGCGCGCGTCGAGCGTGCGCGGGAGCGCGAGAAAGCAAACGGGCCGCCCGGCATTGCCGAGCGGCCCATTCGTTCGACTCGTCGGGCGAGTCGGCGCTATTCCTCTCGCGTCACGCCTCGCGGCGGCGCGACGTGGCAAGGACAGATCGGGCGATCACTCCTTGGCGTCGCCGCGCGCGAAGATCGAGGCGACGTAGTTGAGGACGTCGGTGGCGCTGACCTCGTTGTAACCGAAGTTCTTGATGAGGCGCGCCTTGATGATGTCGATCTTCTCCTGCGTGTCCTTGTCGACGACGGCGGACACGAGCGTCTTCAGCTTGATCGAGTCCTTCTGATCCTCGAACAGCTTCAGCTCGAGGGCGCGGCGGAGGCGATCGTTCGTGCTCCACACGAACTTCTTTCCTTCGACGGCGAGCGCTCCGATGAAGTTCATGATCTCGCGCCGGAAGTCGTCCTTGCGATTCTCGGCGATGTCGATCTTCTCCTCGATCGACCGCATGAGGCGCTCGTCCGGATCCTCGTCCTGGCCGGTGTACCGGTTCTTGACGCGCTCCTTCAGCGTGTACGCCTTGATGTTGTCGATGTAGTTGGCGGCGAGCTTCATGATCGCGTCCTCGTCGGCGCTGATCGCTCGCTGCACCTCGTTCTTCACGATCTCTTCGTACTCGCGTTTGACGAGGCCGATGATCTCCTGGAAGCGCTTGCGCTGCTCGTCGTTGGTGATGAGCGAGTGGTGGCGGAGGCCCTTGTCGAGCTCGTTCATGCCCATGAACGGGTTGATGGTGCCTTCGCCCGCCTCGTTGACGAGCGCGTTCGAGATCTTGTCCTGCACGTAGCGCGGAGAGATGCCCTCCATGCCTTCGCGCTTCGCCTCTTTGCGCAGCTCTTTGACGGTGTCCTGCGTGTAGCCGGGCAGGACCTTGCCGTCATAGAGCTTCAGCTTCTGGATCAGCGAGAGATTGTGCTTCTTCGGATCCTCGAGGCGGGTCATGACGGCCCACATCGCGGCGACCTCGAGGGTGTGCGGGGCGATGTGCTTGCCCTTCACCTTCGTCTGCGAGAAGTCCTTCTCGTAGATCTTGATCTCCTCGTGCAGCTTCGTGATGTACGGGATGTCGATCTTGATCGTGCGGTCGCGGAGAGGCTCCATGAACTCGTTGTTCAGGGCTTCTTGTACTCGGCCTCGTTGGTGTGGCCGATGATGACCTCGTCGATGTCCGTCTGCGCGAACTTCTTCGGCTTGATCTTCTTCTCCTGCGACGCGCCGAGCAGGTCGTAGAGGAAGGCGACATCGAGCTTCAGCATCTCGACGAACTCGACGATGCCGCGGTTCGCGATGTTGAACTCGCCGTCGAAGTTGAAGGCGCGCGGATCGGAGTCGGAGCCGTACTCGGCGATCTTCCGGTAGTTGATGTCGCCGGTGAGCTCGGTCGAGTCCTGGTTCTTCTCGTCCTTCGGCTGGAAGGTGCCGATGCCGACGCGGTCCTTCTCGGAGAGCACGAGGCGGCGGCAGCGGATGTGGTTCCGCATCACCTTGCCCCAGTCGCCCTCGTACTTGGTCATCAGGTTCTTGAAGATGAACCGGCTCGCGGGATCGAGGTCGCCGTCGACGCGGACCTTGTACTGGTCGTTGGAGAGACCGAGCTCCTCGATCGCCTTCGCGCGCCACTCGATCGGGATCAGACGAAGCGGCTCGTCGTTCATCGGGCTGGCGAAGCGCTCGGTCGACGTCCCGGCGAGATCGGTCCCACCGAGGTTGATCCAGTCGAACGAGTAGAGCGCGCCGTCCGGCGTGCGCGAGTAGTGCTCGATGCCCTGCTTCAGGAGACGCGCGATGGTGCTCTTCGACGAGCCGACCGGACCGTGGAGGAGGATGACGCGCTTCTCGGGCCCATATCCCTCGGACGCCGCCTTGAGGACGTGGACGAGGCGCATCAGCGGGATGTCGAGGCCGTAGATGGCATTCGCCCCGCCGTTCAGCTCGTCTTTGAAGAAGTTGTACCGAGTCAGCTTCTTCTTGTTGTCGATGTACTCCTCGGTCCCGAAGCTGATGATCATGTCATAGAGGCGCTGGTACGCATTGCGCGTCACCTGCGGCCTCTCGCGTACGAGCGCGAGGTACTCCTCGAACGAGCCCTCCCAGTGAAGCTCTCGATAGAGCTTGAAATCCTGCATCGCCCCGATGCGATCGATCATCATGCCCGACTTCTCCACCATCTGCGGTCCGCGCCTCCGAGTCATCGAGCCTATCACCGCAACATATGGAGACGAGCGTCGCTTTTTTCTCCGGGGGATCGCGGGTGGGCTAGCGAGATTCTTGCCTTCGCCCATTGCTCGAGGTGAGGCCGATGCTTAGTGACTGGGGGTGCCGATGAGCTCGCCGACGCGCACGCGTGCTCTCGCCGTCCTTGTCGTGCTCGGGGCGCTCGCGATCGGCTGCGGCCGTTCTCCCGCGATGCCTCGCTCATCCGCGACGATGGTCCGCGTCGAGAACGGTCGAGCCGTGACGTGCGACTGCGGAGGTGACGACGACGACGACGACGACGAACTGACGTCGAGGCATCGCAAGCCTGCGGTCGAGTACGTCCACATCTCGGAGTGGCAGGCCCCCGAGTCCGCCCAGCGCGCGGCGTCCGAGGTCGTGCCGCGCGGTGCTGGTACGCCGAGGTACGTCGAGTTCCCGAAGCTCACGCTCCACAAGCCCATCCCCGAGACGACCTTCAGCAGCAGCCGTCGTCGGTCGGCGACGTTTCGGTAGCCGTCGCGCGCGTTCGAGCAGCTCCTCGCCCGCGCCTACGAAAGACGGGCCCGTCGCAAGCTCGGCCGCAGGGCCGCAGCGAGGTGATCACGTGCCGATCGTGACCACGCCTTCACACTCGTGTCGTGGCCTCCGAGCTACTCCGGGCGAGGCCCTTGACGGGTTGTCATCCCAAAGGCGTGAAATTGCCAGAACGTCGGGTGAAACGGAGCCCTTGGGGGCGAAAACGCGCCGAGATTTGCGACGCTCCAGGGGCAGTCGAACGGCTCACCAGTTGCTATGACTGAAGAAGCCATGGGAGAGCGGCTCACGGGGTGGATCTCGTCGTTTGGTGCCGTAGCGGTCGTCGCCGCCGGTCTCCTCTCGGCCGGGTGTGGTGCGTACGAGCCCGAGCCGGAGTACCCGCAGTACCAGTACGTCGCGCCGGCTCCTCCTACGGCCGCGGAGCTCGCCGCTCAGCAGCAGGCGCGCGAGCAGGCGGTTGCCGAGTCTCGCGAGATCCTCATCGGCGCCGACGGCGACGAGTACTCCGATACGGATCCGAGCGCGCTCACCGAGTTCAAGCCTGTGCTCGAGAACCACGGCACGTGGATCGACGACGCGACGTACGGCACCGTCTGGGTCCCGTCGCGCGGGGAAGTGGGTGACGACTTCCAGCCGTACGTGACGGCGGGGCATTGGACGTACAGCGAATCGACCGACTACGTCTGGGTGTCCGACTACTCGTGGGGCTGGGCACCGTTCCACTACGGCCGCTGGGTCCACTTGCCGGGGCATGGCTGGGCGTGGATTCCCGGCCGTCGTTACGCCGGCGCGTGGGTCACCTGGCGCGTCGGCCCTGCCGGTTATGGGTACGTCGGCTGGGCGCCGGCGCCGCCGTCTTGGTACTGGTACCAGGGGGTCGCGTATGGCTGGTCCTACGGCTGGTACGACCACCATCACCATTACGTGTATTGTTCACGCACGTACGTCTACGACCGCTCGGTCTCGACGCACGTCGTCCGCGGTGCAGGTGCTAGCGAGCATCATGGCCGGACGCAGGACTACATCCCTGCGCGGCCCGCTCCCGGCGGTGGCGATCGCGTCGTGGCGAGCCCGAGCGTGAGCGGCGCGGGCGATCGCGTCGTGGCGAGCCCGAGCGTGAACGGCGGGGCGAACCGCATCCCTGCGAGCCCCGGCGTCGGCGCAAAGGGACCGCGGCCGGCCGATCTCGGACTGTCGAGCGATGCGGTCCTCGCGCCGCCCGCGTCGAATCAGGGGCTGAACCGCGCCCAGGCGTTCGCGACGCCTTCGACCGCGATCGCTGCGGGCGCGGCGCCGCCGGCTCACATGCGCTTGGCGCCGACGGTGGAGAACGCGCCGAGCTTCTCGGGCCCGAGCACCCGAGGTCCAGCGTCCCCCGCGTTCGTCGCGGTCGTTCCTGGAGGCTCGCGTGGCATCGCGTCCACGAGCCCGTCGCCGAACCTCGCGGGGAGGGTATCCCCGTCGTTCCAGCCGCCGCCCGTCGCGCAGGGCCCGCAGTCGGTGGCCCGTCCGCCGAGCTTCGGCGCGCCGCCGCCGTCGTTCCACTCGTCGGCGCCCACGGTTCGGTCGACGCCGAGCTTCAGCACGCCGCCGCCGCCGTCGTTCCGTTCGTCGGCGCCTACGGTTCGGTCGACGCCGAGCTTCCGGTCGCCGTCGCCGCCATCGTTCCGTTCGTCGGCGCCCGCGGTTCGGTCGACGCCGAGCTTCCGGTCGCCGTCGCCGCCGTCGTTCCGCTCGTCGGCGCCCGCGGTTCGGTCGACGCCGAGCTTTGGCTCGTCTCGCTCTTTCTCGCCGTCGCGGTCGGCCGCACCATCGGTTCGCAGCAGCGGTGGGCTTCGGAAAAAGTAACCTCAGGTGAACGTCATGAAGTCTTCCGCTTCGCTCCTCGTCATCGGACTGGCACTCTCTGGCCTCGGCGGCTGTGTCTACGACAACGAGCCTCCGCGGCGTCTCGCGCCGGAGCGGCAGCCGTACTCGCCTGAGCCCGGCTCGGGGGCGGGAAGCGACGGCAATGCGCCGCCGACCAAGCCGGGCAGCCCCGCGCCGATGCTCGTCGAGGTCGACACCGATCAGACGATGGAAGCCGTCGGCGGCGAGGGCGTCGGCGTCTTCATCGAGTACGCCAAGGGCGGTCACTGGCACCTCTGGTGGACGTGCGACACGGCGCAAACGCGTCAGAGCTGCGACTTCTCCGTGAGCGCTACGGCTGCGTCGGGCAACATCGAGAACCTCGATGCCTCCGAGCTCACCGGCGGGGTCGAGGCGAGCTCCAGCACGACGACCGAGGTGCACGGCATCCGCTTCGACACGAATCCGGGCGCGGTGATCACGGTCGATGCCGCGATCGGTGGCTTCAAGGACGGCGCGTTCTTGTTCTTCGTGCAAGACGGTAAGGTCAACGGCGGCTTCACCGGAAAGCTGACGAACCCGTTGCAGCTCCAGGGCAATTCGCCCTGAGCCCGTCGGCTTCGTGATGCGCGTCGCGATCGGGCTCGGCGCCAACCTCGGCGATCGACTCGCCACGCTGCGTGAGGCAGCGTCGCGGATCGGCCGCCTTGCGTCGATCGTGAGGAGGTCGCACGTCTGGGAGACCGCTCCGGTCGGAGGACCCGAGCAGCCCGACTTCTTCAATGCTGCCCTCCTCGTGGAGTGGCGCGAGACACCCATCGCGCTGCTCGATGCGCTGATGCACATCGAGGCCGATCTCGGTCGTGTGCGCGACATACGGAACGGACCACGAACGATCGATCTCGACGTGCTGTGGATCGAGGGCCTCGTCATCGACGAGCCGCGCCTCGTCGTCCCGCATCCACGCCTTCACCTGCGCGCGTTCGCGCTCGCCCCGATGCTCGAGGTCGCTCCCGATGCCGTCGATCCGCGAAGCGGCGAGCGCTTCGTCGTACCCACCGATCCCGGAGTGCGCCTGCTGACCGACGAGCTGTGACGTCGCCCCCGGCGTTCGGTCGTGCCGATCGACCCGGGCGCGCGCACCGACGCCCGTACTGGGATCTCGTCTGTCGGTCCTCTCGGGCGCCTGTGAGCCCGCGCACGGACGCACGAGCTGTGACGTGACTCTTTTATGGTCGTCGCGCTCCTCCCGCCGTTCGTCGTGGCTTTCGCAGCGCTGCCGACGGATGTGCCACGGCGTGGCGCAGTGGACCTCGTTTGCGCGACGCTGTCGGAGTGCCTTCGCGGTGGTGCCGATCCCGCGCTGCCGGCGAATCGCTCGTGCGGATCGACGCATGCTTCGCTGATGCACGCACGAGGAGGCCGCGATGTTCGAGCTCAACGCTCATGATCCTGGCTCGAGCGGGAAAGCGCGTCGGACCACGAGCGCGCGGCTCCTCACGCTGGCTGGCGGTACGCTCGCGATCTTCGCCTGCACGCGCTCACCGGGCGCGTCGGTGACGTCGGTGACGTCCGGGACGTACGACGTCGAGACGGGCGCGTGCATGTGCCGCCTTCCGCAGGACGAGTTCCTCACGTGCTGCCGGAGCCGAATGGAGCTCACGTGTCGATGCAACCCGAACGGTGCGTGCTTCATGGCCCCGACGGGTCGAACCTGCGGAACGACCCCTCCGACGAAGCTGCCGTGAGCCCTCGCCGGATGAACCCGGCGTGAGATGACACCGAGCGAAGCTGCTGCGGCCCGCGCTGACCGGCGTGACCGTGCCGGACGAAGCGGGCGTGGGGCCGTGCCCGGACAGAGCGCTCACGAGAGGGGGGCGAACGAAGCTGTCACGAGCGCGTGCCGAACGAAGCTGTCACGAGCCCGTGCCGGACGAAGCTGTCGCGAGAGCGGTGGGCGAGGCCGGCGTGAGGCCGTGATGGGCGAAGCTGTCGGGTGACGAGGTCGATTCGAACCGGCGTCGGATGCCCCGCACGCTGTCTCAGTAGAGGCTCATCGAGGGACGCGCCCTCGCGAGGGCAACGGACTGTGATGGACTTGGTGATCCGGTCGGAGTCGATCCATCCCGTCTCCGCTGGAAGCGCCAAGTATCGGATCTCTCGTGAAGAGAGTGCCGTGCGAGTGAAATCCTTCGATGGCACGGGGCATGTACCTACATGTCGCCGGGAGAGAGAAATGTTCCGTAGAGCGTTCCTGCCAGCGTTGTTCGCCACCGTGGTCTCGATGGGTGTTGGTTGCGCGGCGACCGAGGAAGAGGGGGAGGACGTCGACGGCGAGCTCGAAGCGTCGCCTGACGAGATCCGTGAGGTCCTCACCGGGCCGGTCAAGAAGAACACGGACGCCGAGGTGTGGAGCGTCGAGAACGCGTGGGCGGACTCGACGACGCCGGCGGCGCGCAAGGCGGGCATCGCGTGGGGCGAGAACAGCGGCCTCACCTGGGAGCAGAAGTACCAGCAGTGGGCCGCGACCTTCGAGAAGGTCGACGCCATCCGCTGGGGCAAGACGATCCGCATCACGACCCCGTACGGCCGGACGATGGATGGTCCCGTACTCGAGTGCGCGGACGTCGCGACCTGGCTGCGTATGACGTTCGCTGCCTGGTACCACCTGCCGTTCTACATGACCGGCTACCGCAACGGTCAGCCGATCTATTACGGTCACTTCGGCGTCGTGAACCAGAACGGCGATCCGGTCTCGGGCTTCCCGCGCTTCAAGTCGCTCTATCGCGACTACGAGAAGACGTGGAACGCGGGCGCGGCATGGCCGAGCGACGCGAACCTGCGGAAGCGTCACGTCGGAACGGACGACGGCGCCGAGGGCGTGCGCATCGGCGACGACAAGACGCTCAAGGCCGGCGATGGCGCGGGCGCGTACTTCGACGAGCTGTTCCTCAACAAGCGTGCGGGCTACCTCATGATCCTGCTCGACAGCAGCTTCGGTAGCGCGAACCTCGCGGACGGCGCGAACCTCTTCCACATCAAGCCGGAGGCGACGTCGCCCGGCGACGTGCTCGTGGAGCGCTGGCAGAAGAACGGCATCGGTCACGTCCTTCCGGTCATGACGTCGGTGAAGACGCCGGGCGACAAGCTGCGCCTCACCACGGCGAGCGGATCGATGCCTCGTCGCCAGCCGTCTTGGGAGTCCGAGTCGCAGAGCGCGAACTACTTCAAGCTGCAGTACACCGGCGGCCGCGGTACCACCGCGGACGGAACCCCGTACGCGAAGCTCGGCGGCGGCATCCGTCGATGGCGTACCCCGGCGCTGCAGAACGGTCGCTGGAACAACATCGTGCCCCCGCGCGATCAGAGCATCTACATCGAGGATCGCGACCTCGAGGGGATCGCGTCGCGACCGGAGCGCTTCGAGCAGCTCCTCGCCGAGGACACCCCGGAGGCGGAGCGCGATGCCGCCCTCGCCACGATCGAAAGCGCGCGGCAGGCACTCCTCGAGCGCCCCGCGAGCTGCTCCTCGCGCACGAAGCGCGAGGGCGGGTTCGACTCGCTCTACGACGTGATGTCCCGCGCGTTCGGCAAGTCGCGCGCACAGGTCGATGCGGAGTACCGCAAGCACGAAGACTACGTGTTCGCGGAGCTCGAGTACAACCAGTCGAAGACGTGCTGCTGGAACTCGACGACGCCGCAGATGGCGCAGATCGTCCTCGACTACGCCGCGAAGGAGAAGCAGCAGAACGACGCGAATGGCGTCTGCAAGCAGCCGACCCCGTTCAAGTCGTCCGGCGGCGGCAAGTACGACACCTGGAAGAACCACGCGTCGACGATCGGCCGCGCGAGCGACTGGCGCGCCTGGAGCGAAGACGAGCCCTGCACGCAGCGTGACGTCGCCGAAGACACGGTCGGCGCACGCGGTAAGGTCGAGATGTGCAGGTGAAACACGAGGCGACGGCGCTCCTTCAGGAGTAGCCGTCGCCCTCGAGACCGCGTGAGGTCACGACGATCGCGCGCACGAGCAATCGTGCGCGCGATTGTTCATTTCAACGCGGCCAAGTGCCAGAGACACCGCCCGATCAAGCGCCGCGCCGTCGCTGGCGCATGCCGTCGAGCGCGGCGAGGCCGGACCCGCGGGCGGCAATGAGGAGGAAGACGAAGCAATAGAGCGCCGAGAGCTCGCCCTCGTTCACGGTGGGGACCCAGTGCGAATTCGCGAACTGGAACTTGAAGTGGAACTGGAAGTACGCGACCGCCATGGTCCCTGCGGCGAGGAACGCGAGCGGGCGCGTGAAGAGGCCGAGCGCGATGAGGACGCCGCCGACGAGCTCGATCGCACCTCCGATCCAGAGCTGTGAGCCGAACGGCGGCCGGAATTCCGCTGCGAACAGGCCAAGGAGCTTCTGCGCGCCGTGAGTCGCGAACATGAGGCCCGCGATGATCCGCAGCGAAGCAAACGCCAGGTTTTCGAGCTTGTCGAATCGCACCAGGCGACAATAGTTCGAACATGCTCGCCCGAGGAAGCTGCGCGAGCTCGCTCGAACGGCTCACTGCGGACCAGCTAGAATGATGGCAGGGCAAGCTCTGCCATCTCGTCTCCGTTGCAGCATGCGTGGGGACGATCCCGTCGCCGCAGGCATCAACGTCCCGGGCGGCTCGGACGGGCACCGAGAGCTCGAGCGCGACCGCTAGCGCTGCGCTTGCGTCGCGCCGACATCGCTCTCGATCCCCGTCACGGCCGCGGATCAGCCGGCCACGGCGAGGCGCTGCGTGAAGAACGAGAGGATCTCGTCGCGCGCCATGATCGTGGGCTGGCCTTCTTCGTCGACGAGGTGGGCGGTGACGACGCTGTGCGGACAGCCCACCACGTGCTCGAAGAAGGGCGCGGTCTTCGGGTTTGCTGCGCTGTCGGGGAGCACGCGTGCGACGAAGCGGTCGCCGAGAGCCTCCGCATACGCGGCGAATCGCTGTGCGGTGCAGAAGCGATCGCCTTGGAAGCGATAGCCCATGACGGTGAGGTCCTCCCGCTCGAGGCGCTCGCGGACGGTCGCCAGGTCGTCGGGCGCGATCCCCATGCCCGCGGGGGCATCGAACGGGATCGACGGCTGGCACATCACCGGGGCGAGCATCGCCGGCTCGAGCATCATCGTGAGCGCGAAGTTGCCGGTGAAGCACATGCCGATCGCGCCCACGCCCGGGCCACCGCACTCTCCGTGCGCCAGCGTCGCGAGCGCGCGTAGCCAGCGCGTCACCGGGCTCGACTCGTTCGCGCCGAACGCGCGGAACTCGGCGCTGACGCATGCGCGCTGGAGGACGGCCTTGCCTTCCTCGGCTTGCGAGACGGCGCCGTCGCGGCCGAACAGCGACGGCATGAACACCGTGAAGCCTGCATCCTGCACCCAGCGGGCGAAGCGCGCGACCTGCGGGCTGATGCCGGGCATTTCGGTCATGACGATCACCGCAGGCCCGGTGCCGGCGACGTAGACCACCTTCGTGACGTCGTGGAGCGTGATCGAGCGGCGTTCGAAGTCGTCGAGCGGATCGTCCACGTTCAGGTCGCGTTTCACTGTCGTCAGCGCTCGTCTCATGTGCCCGATCATCGGGTCGATCGGACGGCGGCCGCTAGTGGCAGGAACGACGATCGTCGGTCTATTCTTGCCATGTGCCGAGGTACATCACCCAGCTCGTGTTCGACGGGGTCGCCGACGGTCCCGTCGCCGTCGCGCTCGACATCGCGGGCGCGGCGGAGCGCGTCGTCCGGGCGGGGATCATCGCGCTGCCCGGGAGCAAGCTTCCGGCTCGCATGCGCATCGTGTCGATCGATGGCGCGCCGGTTCGAACCGCGGCGAAGCGCACGCTCCCCGTCGATGGATCGTTCGGGCTGCGCGGGCTCGGGCCGGGTGACGTGCTCGTCCTGCCGGGGCTCGGGATGCCGACGCCACCGGAGATCGCCTCCACGCTCGAGCGTCCCGACGTCGTGCGCGCCACCGAGCTGGTCGCACGCGCGGCCGAGCGAGGCGTGCTGATCGCGGCGTCTTGCTCGGCGACGTTCGTGCTCGCGGCCTCGGGCGTGCTCGACGGCCGTGAGGCGACGACGACGTGGTGGCTCGGGCGCACGTTCGCGCAGCGTTTCCCCCGCGTCACGCTGCGCACGGATCGCATGGTGATCGGGGCGGATGGCGTCTTCACCGCCGGCTCGGCGTTCGCGCACGCGGACCTGATGCTCGCGATCCTGGCGCAGACGGTGAGCCCGTCGCTCGCGCATCTCGTCGCCAGGTACCTGGTGCTCGACGAGCGGCCCTCGCAAGCACGCTACATGGTGATGGAGCACGTCCGCAGCGCGGACCCGGTCGTCCGAACGCTCGAGCGGTTCATCACCTCCAATATCCAGCGGCAGCTCACGCTCCAGGAGATGGCTCGCGCCACGGCGACGTCACCGCGCACGCTCGCCCGCAAGATCGAGAACGCGCTCGGAACTACGCCGCTGCGCTTCGCCCAGCGCCTGCGTGTCGCCCAGGCCGTGCACCTGCTCGAGAGCACGCGTCGCTCCGTCGACGAGGTCGCGGCTCGCGTCGGCTACGCCGATGCGGCGGCGTTCCGACGCGTCTTCCGTCGCGAGACCGGCGAGGCCCCGCGCGCTCGTCGAGCGCCGTCGAACGCGAACGTTCGACGGCGCTGAGCGACCTCGGTGCCGCGGCTTCGTCCCCGCACGTCGTTGCGTGCGCGACCGGGCTTGCCTCGGTGCCGCTCGGCACTATAGTAGATTCGTGTTCGTTATAACGGAACCGTCTTCCGTTCTGGAGGTCCTGCAATGAGTGAGCTTCCCCTCGTCGTCGACGGTTCGTGGCTTCAGGAGCGCCTCGGAGATCCACGGCTTCGCATCGTCGACGCGACCGTCCACCTCAAGCTGCCGGCGGGGGACGGCTATTACACGCTCGCGCCGGGGCGAGAGAGCTACGAGCGAGAGCACATCCCTGGAGCGGTATTCGCCGATCTACTCGGAGAGCTCGCCGATCCGGCGGCGCCGCATCCGATGACGGTCCCGTCGTCTGCGCGCTTTGCCGAGCGCATCGGCGCGCTCGGGGTCGGCGACGACAGCCTCGTCGTCGTCTACGACCAGCTCGATGTCGCTCGCGGGCCCGAGTACTACCAGTTCTGGGCGCCGCGCCTGTGGTGGCATCTCCGGCTCGAGGGCTTCTCCAACGTCGCCGTGCTCGACGGCGGGCTGGGGCGGTGGAAGCGCGAGGGTAGGCCGACGACGAGCGAATCGGCCTCGTACCCGGCGGCGAAGTTCACGCCTCGGAGGCGGCAGGAGCTCCTCGCCCTCGCGGACGACGTGCAGCACGCCATCACCGACGCTCGAAAGGTCCTCGTCAACGTGCTCGATCCCGACACGTTCAGCGGCAAGAAGCAGACGTACGCGCGACGGGGACGCATTCCCAACAGCGCGCACGTGTTCTTCGGGCTCCTGATCGATCCGGAGACGGGTGGCCTGCGGTCGCCCGAGCAGGTGAAGGAGCACTTCGAGCGTGTCGGTGCCCTCGATCCGGCGAAGCGCTCGATCACCTATTGCGGCGGCGGCATCGCTGCGACCGTCGCTGCTCTCCAGCTCGCGCGTCTCGGTCGCGACGATGTGGCCGTCTACGACGGCTCGCTGACGGAGTGGGCCTCCGATCTCAAGCGGCCGCTGGAAGTGTCCCCGTAAGGCGAGCACAACCGCGAACGCGTTGACTGCGTCCATCCGCTCGAGCTTGTTCAGCGGGGCGTTCGTCTCGCAACGCAGCTCGTACGCGCTCGCGGCGAGCGCGTGCTGTCCTATGATCGCGCCGATGGCGACGCCCCTCGGAAGCGTGCTCGAGCGCGATGAGCTCACGACCGGGCCGCACGGACGATTGACCGTCGATGTCCTCGACGCCTGGCTCGCACCCGGCACCGTGCTCGAGGTCGTCGTCCCGGGCCGGCTCGCGTGCGCTCGTTGCGAGGGCGGGGGATGCGACGCGTGCGGGAAGAGCGGCGCGATCCGGCTCGCTGGTGACGAGCAAGAGCGCAGCCTCCGGATCACGCTGTCGGAGTCCGCTCGTCGAGTGCGCCTGGTCCGGCCGCTCGGAGAGGATGCCGGGCTCGATCAGCTCGTGGTCGAGTTGCGGCCTGCGGCCGTGCCCAGCGACTTCTGCCGGCGTGCCCAGGGCGAGAGCGGGAGGAGAGCAATCATTCCTCTTCTCTTCGTCCTGGGGCTCGTCTCGGCGGTGATCGCCGCGCTCGTCCTTCATCGCTGACGCCGTGTGCGTCCGTCTCGCGTGTCGCTCGATGTCATCGAGCCGTCGTGAAGTTGCGCGCTGTGCACGCCGAGCCTTACGGGTGCAGCACGAGGTGCGCCATGCGCTTTCGTGTCGAGATCCGGCGGATGCACGCGGCGAGAAGCGGCGCGATGGACACGATCGTCACCTCCGGATCCGCGATCGACGGGGCGATGCTGTCCGTGAGGTAGAGCCGCTCGACGCCCGCCTCATGGAGGCGATCCATCACTCCGGGCGTGAGGACGGCATGCGTCGCGGCGACGGAGATCTCACTCCGGCTTCCGGCGTCTCGAACAGCGCGTGCCGCCGCCGCCACCGTAGCCCCGGTGCAGAGCATGTCGTCGACCAGGATCGGACGAAGGTTGCGAACGTCACCAGCGATGCGCTCGACCGAGACGTCGGTGCGGCTCGTCCGGATCTTGTGAACGACGACCAGCGGCGATCGCAAGAGATGGGCGTACTCGCGGGCGAGGCTCACGGCGCCGAGATCGGGCGCGACGACGACGACCTCTCGCTTCGGCAGGTCCGCAGCGAGCCTGTCCACGAGCACACGTACGGCGCTCAACGAGTCCATGGGGACGTCGAGGGACGCCGCGAGAACGTCGCTGTGGGGATCCACCGTGACGAGGCGATCGAACGGTATCGTCGCGAGCATCCGGGCCGCGACGCGGACTCCGAGCGGCTTGCCAGGGCGCTCTCGAGCATCCTGCCGTGCGTAGGCGAAGTAGGGCACGATGGCGAAGATGGCGCCCGCCCCGACGCGACGGCATGCGTCTGCGATGAGGAGGAGCTCGAGCAGGGGCTGGCTGCCTCCGTGGGACGTCGGCTGGATGATGGCGACGTCCTGGCCCTCCACCTCGTGATCGTCGATCTCGACGTGGAGCTCCCCATCGGGCGATCGCTCCGTGCGGCAGCGGCCTAGACGCAGGCCGAGCTCGCGCGCAACCGCTTCTCCGAGGACCGGATGAGCCGAGCCCGTCAGCACGATGAGATTCGGGAGCGGGCACTTCGACTCTTGGCCGAGAGTCATGATGGATCGCCGGAGCACGCGACATGCCGCTTTGAGCCCAGCGACGTGATTGATTGCAGTGGGCCTCTGTACCGGGCCCCCTTGGTGGCGAGCGCTGAAGCTCCGGTTTGCGAAGGCGCGATCGAATCACGGCCTCCTGCTCTCGAGATCGGCGTAGCGAGTCGTGCCTTGGCGCTCGGCACGTCGGGTGCACCGCATCTCGCACGAGAAGCCTCGGGAGAGCACCGCCGATGCCCGTCTACTCACTACTCTGCGACAGCTGCGGCAAGACGTTCGACGTCGTCGAACCCATCCGCGATCACGAAGAGCACTTGAACAAACACGACTTGCCGTGCCCCAACTGCGGGAGCACGCGCCTCGTCTCTCAGCTCGGCGTCGTTGCCGTCAAGACGTCGAAGAAGAGCTGATGACGGGGCGGCCCGTCGAAGGCAGACCTACAGGCCGAACGCGCGGAGCTTCTTGTGGAGGCCCTCGCGTGTGATGCCGAGGGACTTCGCGGCGGCCGTCTTGTTGTTGCCGTGCTCGCGGAGGGCTTCGATGAGGAGCCAGCGCTCGACCTGGTCCATCATCTCCTTGAGCGTGCCCTTCGTGGGACGGACGCGCTCGATCATGCCTTCGACCTGGCGGACGCGCGGCGAGAGCATGTCGGGGGTGACGAAGCCGCCGGTGTCGATCTGGATGACGAGGCGCTGGATCTCGTTCTGGAGCTCGCGGACGTTGCCCGGCCAGTCGTAGCTCTGGAGCAGCTCCATCGCTTGCTGCGAGAAGCCGCCAGCCGGCTTGCCGAACTCCGTCGCGAAGCGCTGGAGGAAGTGTGCCCCGATGAGCGGGATGTCCTCGCGGCGCGCGCGGAGCGGCGGCACGCGGAGAGGGAAGACCTTGAGGCGGTAGTAGAGGTCCTCGCGGAAGCGGCCTTCGGCGACCTCCTTCTCGAGGTTCCGGTTCGTCGCGGCGACGATGCGGACGTTGACCTTCTTCTCCTGCGTCGCGCCGATCGGGCGGATCTCGCCCTCCTGCAGCACGCGGAGGAGCTTCGACTGGAGCGACAGCGGCATCTCCGTCACTTCGTCGAGGAAGAGAGTCCCGCCGTCGGCGACCTCGAAGAGGCCGCGCTTGTCTTCGTGCGCGCCGGTGAAGGCGCCCTTCTTGTGACCGAACAGCTCGCTCTCGAGGAGCGTCTCCGGCATCGCCGCGCAGTTCTGACCGACGAAGAGGCGCTCGCGGCGGTTCGAGCGGTAGTGCACGCTCGCCGCGACGAGCTCCTTGCCGACGCCGGTCTCGCCCTCGATGAGGACGGTGACGCGCGTGTTGACGACCTTCTCGAGCTGCTGGAGCAGCTGCTTCATCGGCGTGCTGTTGCCGATGATCTCGGGCGCTCCGTCCTTCTTGCCGCCGGTGCGCCGTTCCTGCTCCTTGCCCTTGAGGAAGGCGTTCTCCTTCTTGAGGCGATCCTCGGCGGCGCGGAGGCGTTTGGCGACGCGCGCGTTCGCGACGGCCAGCGACGCGTTCTGCGCCAGCACCGCCATGATGTCGAGATCGCTCGCCGTGAGCACGCCGGTCGCTTCGCGGTTGTCGACCTGGATGACGCCGAGGATCTCGTCGCCCTTCCAGAGCGGGATGCCGAGGGTCGAGCGGATCTGCGCGCCCATGAGCGACTCGCTCTGGCCGACGTCGCGCGGTGCGTCCGCGGCGACGACGGCGGCGCGCTCGCTCACGACCTTGCGGAAGACCGAGCGCGTGATCGGGATCGCCTGCGAGGGCGGGGCATCCTGCCCGCGCACCCGGGTCATGACCGGCACGTAGCCGGACGCGCCCCTCGCCGCTGCGGAGTCCTCGTCGTCGTCGCGGAGGATGATCGTGACGTGGGTCGCGAGCGGGACGAGGGTGAAGCTCGACTCGCAGATCGCGACGAGCACCTCCGACAGATCCTGCGCGCCGCCGATGCGCTTGAGCGCCTCGTAGAGGATCCGGAGGCGGCCCTCGTCCTTCTCGAGGATCGTCGCGCGCGGGACGAGCTCCTCGATCTTCTTCATCGCGAAGACGCGGGCATCGTCCGCGTCTTCGCGCATGCTCACCGCGACGTGGACGAGGCGATCCTGCGAGCCGAGCTCGATGACGTCGCCGTCCTCGAGCGTGGCCTCGCGGTTGTTCGTGTCGTCGAGCGCTATGCGCACGGGGTCGGCGCCGTTCTCGGCTACCCCGCGGAGGATCGCCGTCCCGTTGGTCGATCGCTGATCGACCAGGACATAGCGGTCCGCGGAGAAGACGATCTTCGCGTGTTCGCTCGACACGTGCGTGTCGGGCACGACGAGGTCGTTCCCTTCGGCGCGTCCGATGCGGACGATGTCCGAGTTGGGCTCGATCGCCGTGCCGACGAGCTGGCCGCGAGTGACCTCGAGCCTGATCACGGCACGCGCGACCGGAGCTTCAGGGCAATGCGGTACATCTCGTCGGTGCCCGCCGCGTTGCCGCCAGCGCGCTCGGTCTCGACGAGCTTCTCGAGCTTGTCGGCCGCGGCGGCGTCACCGTTGGGCGAGAGGGTGTCGATGCCCTCGAGGAGCGCGAGGCGGACGGAGCCGTCCTTCACCTTCTCGACGCGCTCGAGGAGCTTCGCCTTCGTGTCCGGCGAGTGGAGCTCGACGGCCATCCAGACGGCCTTCACGTGGCCCATCTTCGCCGCAGGCGGCGCGGACGGGACCGGGGTGTCGAGGATGCCGAGGTAGCAGGCCGAGTCCTTCTTGCACTTGTCGAGCACCGTGCTGGCGCTCTTGTACATGTCCTTCTCGATCGCCTGGCCGGGGATCTTGTTGACCGCGTCGCCGACGGCCTTCGCCTGCTCGACGGTCATCAGCTTCATCGCGGCGGGGAGCGCCGAGACCGGCATCGCGTCGGCCGCCTCGCCCTTCGCGCTCGCGACCTCCTTCAGGATCCACTCGGTGAGGCTCGGATCGAAGAAGTTCGCCGCGGTGCCCGCGAGGATCGCGTGGCCGTTCGCGCCGCCCATCAGCGGGATTGCCGCGTTCGGCGCGACCTTCGCGTAGGCGTCGGTGAAGGCCTTCACGTTCTTCGGCTCGGTCGGGAAGTACGTGAGGTACGTCGCGAGGATCGTGCGATTCTGATCGTTGTCGGCCTTCACCAGGGCTTCCTGGAGGGCCGCGAGGCCGGCGGGACGCGAGATGTACGCGAGCGGCTCGGCGATGAGGGGCAGGTGCGCCTTCTCGGGGTAGGCCTCGGCCTGCTTCTCGTAGTCGCCCTCACCCTTGAGCGCCTTGATGAGCTCGGGCTCGGCCTCCTTCGGCATCTTGTGGAGCGCGAGGCGGACCGGGAAGGTGAGGTCCTTCTTCGTCGGCGTCATGAGGACCTTCACGAGCGGACCGACGCCGGCGGTGAACTTCGTGTCGCCGATGAGCTGGACGGCGGTGAGCTGCCAGAACTGGAGCTGGTCCATGCCCTGCTCCGGGTTCTTCGGATCGGTGACCGGCGCGTTCAGGAGCGCGACGGCCTTCGGACCCCACGACGGGTGCTTGATCGTCTTGACCGCGCCCTGGAGGTCCTTCACGAGGTTGATCGACTTCGCCTTCGACGGCTGGAACTTCGCGAAGCAGTCCCAGAGCGCATCGATGAGCTGCTGATCGCTGAGCTTGCCGGCGTTCGAGATGCGCGACGTGCCCTGGGACGCGAACTTCACGTCCTCGTCGTTCTTGCCGGGCTCGTAGTCCTTGAACGCCTTCGCGAAGGCCGGTGCTGCGCGCTGATCGCCCATGTCGGCGATCAGCTTCATGAGGTCCTTGCGCGTCTTCTCGTCGAGACCGCCGGCCGTGTAGGTCTTGGCGAGCCCCTCGACCGAGTCGTCGATGACCGCCTTCACCTTCGCTTCTTCGCGGTTGTTGTTCGACGTGCCCATCGCAGCGTTGAACATCTCGTCGAGGCGCTTGATCGCCGGGGCGCGCTGCGCCGGATCGTCGAGGCGCTTCACCCACGTCTTCGGATCGTTCTCGTCGGCGCAGCCGACGACGCTCGTCGCCGCGACGGCGACTGGGACCGCCACCATGCACGTGCGCGAGAGGATCCCGAGGAGGCCCGACGAAAGGGTGCGGGCGAACGCGGTGCGAGGCATCTTCATGACGAGCTCTCCGTCGACGAAGCCGCTCGACGCGCGAGCGGCCGGCAGAAGTGCGGGGACCGAGAAATGAACGGGAATTACCCCGCTTTTCCGAGGCCCACGGTATCGCTCCGGCTCGCGAAGTGTCAACGGTTGTTCACTCCGGCCCGGGCTTCGCCGGGCCCTGCGCCAGGAAGCTCAGCCCGGTGCCTTCGTCGATCGCGCGATCGCGTGCCGAGCGCCGTTTGGTCCCGCGAGGGTGCGCTCGTCACAT
>ERZ778022.2106-NODE-2106-length-22240-cov-6.055578_pt1 | contig 22240 bp, 23 predicted proteins | sample MGYA00375752_ERZ778022 | MGnify/ENA primary metagenome ERZ778022 (study PRJEB29350, sample SAMN05389826) | bioreactor metagenome | isolation source: Thiocyanate bioreactor | place: South Africa: University of Cape Town | collected 2014-04-04 ...
CGTGATCAGCCACGCGGCAGAAGGAGCCTAGGAAGGTGGCGCCGAACCCGAATATCCGGTGGCTCTCAACGACGCCATCGCGTCCACGAGCAAGTGGCACTCAACCGCAATACTCGTGGCGCTCAGAGAAGCGAATATTCATCTAGGGTGGTGACGGTGGCCGACTCCCATTTCGTCTGCGGGATGTGGTCGGCGAAGACTCCCGGACGCCCGAACGCGGGGTCCTTCTGCGCGATCCGCCGCCACAGGTCCCAGGCGGGTGCGGGGCCCTCGTCCAGACGTGCGGGGGTGTGCTGGTCTCCCTCGTTCGAGTTCTCCGTCAGCGATCCGATCGTCATGAACAGCAGGTCGTTCTCCGACAGGTCGACGCCGTCTCCCGGTGCTCCCTCCGGCCCTGAGACCCAGTGCAGACGCGTGGCCTGCTTGCGCGCACCGTCGGCGGAGATATCGAAGTCGACATCCGTGACCTGCGTGGAGAAGTGGAACGTCACGCCCTGGTCGAGCAGCCACGTGTACAGGGGCAGGACGAGGGACTCGTACTGGTTGTACTTGGTGAACTTCAACGCCGAGAAATCGGGCAGGCCGCCGATGTGGTGGATGAACCGGTGAAGGTACAGCTTCATCTCCAGTGCGGAGTGCCACTCCTCGAAGGCGAACATCGTCCGCCAGTAGAGCCAGAAGTTGCTCTCGAGGAAGTCCTTGCCGAACACCTCGTCGATCCGCTTGTTCTCCATCTCCTCGCGAGTGGCGAGGAAGACTTTGACGATGTCCTTCTGCGCCTTCTCGCTCAGGCCGAACTTGCCGTCGGTGTGTGCGTCCTGGCCTCGGTCGATCGTGGCGCGCTGCAGGGAGTAGTTCGGGTCGTCCTTGTTGAGCCAGTAGAACTCGTCCAGGACGCTCGCTCCTTCTACCTCGAGGGACGGGATCGAGCGGAACAGGTCCCACAGGCACTCGAAATGGTCCTCCATCTCGTGGCCGCCGCGGATCACGAATCCCTTCTTCGGCTCCTTGATGCCGTCGAGCGCGCCACCGGGCAGCTTCAGCTCCTCGAGAATGGTGATCTTGTTCCCGGGCATCTGGCCGTCGCGGATGAGGAACGCGGCACCGGATAGGGACGCGAGCCCTGATCCGACGAATCAGGCCGACTTCTCATCGACACCCGCCGGCTTGCGGGGCCGCGCGAACGCTTCGTAATTCCCGCTCGTATAGCGCATCTTTTTCTTCCTTCTCTGTTCCTTGGTCACTCGTAGTCGTAGAAGCCGTGGCCCGTCGAGATGCCGAGCTTGCCCTTGTCGATGTAGTTCTCCTTCAACCAGGCGGCGATCTTCTGAGCCTCCGGGCTGCCGTGCGACATGATGTTGTACGGCGTGGTCAGCCCGATGACGTCGTAGATCTGGAACGGCCCCATGGGGGCGCCGGTCGCGATGCGCCAGACCTTGTCGACGTCATGCGGCTCCGCGTATCCGCCGGCGGCGAGCTCGGCTGCGGCGTTCAGGAAGGGCACCAGGAGAGAGTTCAGGACGTAACCTGCCTTCTCCTTGTGGATCGGAATCGGCACCATGCCGATCTCGGCCGCGAAGTCGACGATCTCATCGAAGACGGCGGGGTCGGTCTCGTCCGTTCCCATCACCTCTCCGGTGTTGAACTTCCAGACCTGATTGGCGAAGTGCAGAGCGAGGAACTTCTGCGGCCGGCCGGTGAAGTCCTTCATGTCGCTGGGCAGCAGCGTCGAGGAATTGGTCGCGAAGATCGTCTTCTCCGGCGCCACCTCGGCGAGCTTCTCGTAGGTCTCCTGCTTCAGCTTCAAGACCTCGGGGATCGCCTCGATCACCAGATCCGCGTCCTTGACGGCGTCTGCCAGGTCGGACGAATACGTCAGGTTCTCGAGCGCCTTCTCCGCCTTCCCCTCGGCGGCCCCGGCGACGCCGTCCTGCTTGTAGGTCTCTGCCAGTGACGAGAAACGTGACTTCGCCTTCTCGAGAAGCTCGTCACTGATGTCGTAGGCGACGACGTCGAAGCCGCTGAACGCCGTCTGGAACGCGATCTGCGATCCCAGGACGCCGGTGCCGAGGACTGTGACCTTGTGGATGCTGCTCATTCTGCTCTCCTTCATTTCCGGTTCTGTGTGGTTGTCATGGTCGACGTTCGCCGGTTGCCTCGCGGGTCGCCGCCAGCCCCCGCACGATCTGCGCGATCTGGTGGCGGAGGTCGTCTCGCAGATCGTGTCCGCGGTGGGCGCCGGTGTACAGCCGAGCGATTGCGAGATGGACCACGGCGAAGACGGAGCTGCTCGCGACGCGTGCGGCGTCGTGGTCGTCGGTCACCCCGCGTCCTCGGTCGCTGTCGACCAGGCGCGCGGCGAGTGCTTCCTCGAAGGCCTGCACGTGAGCGAGGCCCTCGAGCCGGAATCTCTCGGACGGCGACCCGAAGAGCAGCTCGCGCTGGTAGGTGGCCGCGTTCTCCGGCGACTCGCTCGCCCGTGTCACGAGCGGCTCGACCAACGCGACCACGGCCTCGACCGGGTCGCTGACCGATTCGGCGCGCTCCAGGCCCTCGCGAAGCGCCTCGTCGAGCTTGGAGTTGTAGACCATCAACAGCAACTCGCTCTTCGAAGCGGCGTACCGGAACAGAGTGCCTGCGGCCACGTCTGCCCGGTCCGAGATCTGCTGGGTGGTCACGGCGCTGAAGCCCTCGGCGTCGAACAGTTCGGCTGCCGCCTCGGAGATCCGCCGCTGCTTGGACTCCATCGACCTCGACCTTCGACTGACTGCGTTCGTAGCGGACATCCGTTCCTCCTTCTGAAATGGAGCTTACTCATTAATGAGTGCACTCCGCAATGGGGGTGGACGGCTTGCGTTCGGTGCCTTCGTGCCCGCTTCTGCTCACTCCGCGTCCGCGGGCCGCCGCGATGGGTTGAAGTAAGTCACTTGCGCTGCCCGGTGGATGACGTCGTCAACGCGGACTATGCCGTACGCGGCCGCCGAAGAGGTCGTCACGGAGTTCATCGCGCGTCAGCTCCACGAGGTCGCCCATCGTCTTGCGCCAGTACCGCTCGAACTCCTCGTAGGGGATGCGATTGCGATTGCCGACCTTGACCGCGCGAATCTCCCCCGCCTTGATCTTCCGCGAGATGGTGGGACGAGACACGCCCATCGCGTCGGCGACCTGCTCGGGGGTCATCATGCGGCGCTTCGCCGTCAGCGTCACCGTCTCCCCATCGGCTGCCGCCTGCTGCACATACGCGGCGACCTGCTCCAGCCAAGCCGGGCGCGCCCCGGCGCTGGAGCGCACATCCTCCGGGTTGATCGTCAAGCTCGTCATGGTCATGACCCCATCCTACCTCCACCTGAACACTCTGGACAATACAAGTGTTCATACGGCATCCCCTTCTTGAGCCTTACAGTTCATGCGTCGATGCCCGCGAACGCCTCGTCGAGCGCGTCAGCCGCGACCTCGACGATGAGGTCGGGACGCTTCGCGTAGTGCCCTTCCGTGATGTCGGTGCCCGAGAAGGTCGCGTGCGACCTCGACCCCAGCCGTGTCCGATACCGCCGCAGCGACCGCCTTGCGGAGGCTGCGGAAGGTGAGATGCTCGGCGTCGACCCCAATAGCCAGCAGCTCCGGCTCGAACTCGCGGCGGAACATCCTGAGCAACTCGCCGACCGCGCTGGGGTCGCGCGGACGGCCGCGCTCGGTCGTGAACAGTACGTCGTCTGGATTCCGTTCGGGGTCGGGAACGTGGCTCGCCACGAGTTCGCTCAGTACCTTCACTGCGAACTTCGGCACGCGAACCCAACGCTTCTGCCGCTCCGCGGTTCTCAGATCCTCAAGCCGAGCTGTACTACGGCGTCTGAACCGCGCCCCTCTGCCTCGAGGGCCTGACTTCTTCCCGGAGTCAGGCCCTCGTGGCGTCTATCGCCTCTTCACGACCTGTCGCTCTCCCTCCAGGACGACGGCGGTGCGGCGTCGGGCGTTGACGATCGCGATGCTGACCAGCACGAGCGCGATGCCCACCGCCTGGAGCGGTGTGAGGATCTCGCCGCCGGCGAAGACTCCGAGCGCGACCCCGGTGACGGGATTGAGCAGACCGATCACGCCGACGACTCCCGCCGGAAGGTGGCGGAACCCCGTGAACCAGCAGACGAAGCCCAGGGCCGTCGCGATCAGGCTCGCGTAGGCGAACGCGGCGACCTCGACCGGGGTGACGGCGGGAGGCGCGCCCTCGATCACGGCTGCGGCCACGAGCAGCTCGAGCCCTCCGACCACGAGCTGCCATGCGGTCACCGTGAGCACTGGAGTGTCGTCCTGCCAGCGCCTGGTGAGGATCGCGCCGATCGACGAGAGCAGCATCGAGGCGATCGACGCCGCGATCCCCCACCCGTCCAGGGCTCCGGTCGCCGTTCCGACGATCAGCAGCACGCCGGCACCTCCGATCACTGCGCCGACGATCACGCGCGGTGCGGGCCGCTCGTCGATCAGCAGCCACGCGGCTCCCGCGATCGCGATCGGACTCAGCGACATCAGCGACGCGGCGACGCTGGACGGCAGCAGCTGGGCCGCCACGTACACCAGGCAGAAGAACAGCCCCATGTTGAGCGTGCCGAGCACGACGGAACGCCACCGCCACGCCCCCGTCGGCAGGCGTCGAGCCACGAGCAGCAGCACCAGCCCCGCCGGCAGCGCGCGGATCGCCGACCCCCACAGCGGCGAGCCGGCCGGAAGGTACTCGTGCGTCACGAAGTAGTTCGACCCGAACGCGATCGGGCCGACCGCCGCGACGAGCGGCCACCGGGCTCTGTCCCACACACGTCGCGGCCAGCGGTTAGTTTCCATGGAAACCATTATATGTTCCGCGGAAACTATGCTGGATGCATGGGCACGAACGATCGAGTGGGAACCTTCATCGAGCAGTGGCGTCGCGAGCGCCCGGATCTCGATCCGAGCCCGATGGCCGTCATCGGCAGGATGCGGCGCATCTCGGACGACTTCACGAGCGAACTGATCAGGAACTATCGCCGCTTCGGCCTGGGCGAGGGCGAGTTCGACGTCCTCTGCGCTCTCCGCAGGGCGGGATCGCCCTTCGCGCTCTCGCAGGGCGACCTCGCCCAGCACACGATGGTGACAGCCGGCGCCACGTCCAAGCGCGTCGACCGGCTCGAAGCGGCCGGTCTCGTGATCCGCAGTCAGCGCGAGGACGACACCCGTGGCCGCATCGTCGAGCTCACGCCGGAGGGACGCGCGCTCATCGATGAGGCCTATCCTGCGCATCTGCAGACGGAGCGCCGGTTGCTCTCATCTCTCAGCGACGAGGAACGCTCGCAGCTCGAGCGCCTGCTCCGCAAGCTCGTGCGCGACTGAGCTCCCACGCCCTCGACCGATGCGGTCGCCGTCGGCCGCTGCGCATCGCCGCCGTCCGGCCGCCTCGGTAGCCCTCAGGCGCCCAGGTAGCCGCTCAGGCGGCCATGGAAGCGCTCGCTGCGAGCGTCGAGACCGGTGATGCTGATCGTGGCCCCACGGCGCTCGTAGCGCGCGGCGATCGAGTCCAGGGCGGCCACGGTCGAGGCATCCCAGATCTGCGCCGCACCCAGGTCGATGACCACGGACGCCGGATCCTCGGCGTACCGGAAGTGCTCGACCAGATCGTTGCTGCTGCCGAAGAACAGCGGTCCGCGCACGGCGTAGCGCACGCTCGCGCCGTCGGAGGCCGGCATCCGCTCCACGCTGATCACGTGCGCCACACGGCGCGCGAAGAGGATCATCGCCAGGATGACTCCGGCGATGACGCCGTAGGCGAGGTTGCTCGTCAGCACGACGGTGCCGATGGTGACGACCATGACGATCGTCTCCGAGAGCGGCATCCGCCGCAGCGTCGACGGACGCACGCTGTGCCAGTCGACCGTGGTGACGGCGACGACCATCATCACCGCGGCCAGCGCCACCATCGGGATCTGCCCCATCAACGAGCTCAGCCCGGTGACGAGGGCCAGCATGAACCCGCCCGCCACGAACGTGGAGATCCGCGTCCGCGCACCGCTGGTCTTCACGTTGAGCACGGTCTGGCCGATCATCGCGCATCCCGCGACGCCGCCGTAGAAGCCCGCGGCGATGTTGGCGACGCCGAGCGCCCACGACTCCCGCCCCTTGTGCGACGGGGTCTCGGTGATCTCGTCCACGAGCTTCGCCGTCAGCAGCGATTCCATCAGCCCCACCAGCGCCACGCTGATCGCGGTCGGCAGGATCAGCTGCAGGGTTGACAGATCCAGCGGCACATCCAGCGGGGTGAAACCGGGCAGGCCGCCGCCGACGGGGCCCTCGTCGGCGACGTCGGGCACCGTCATCCGGCCGATGATGACGACCGCGGTCACCACCACGATCGCGACAAGTGGAGACGGAATCGCCCTGGTCAGCCTCGGCAGGAGGAGCACGATCGCGAGAGTCAGTGCGAACAGAATCCACACCGGAAGGTCCGCTCCGATGACGTGCGGCAGCTGCGCGACGAAGATCAGGATGCCGAGCGCGTTGACGAATCCGAGCATGACCGACCTCGGCACGTACCGCATCAGCCTGGCCAGCCCCAGGCCTCCGAAGAGGATCTGCAGGAGGCCCGCCAGGACGACGGTCGGGAGCACGTACTTCACGCCGTACTCGTGCACGAGCGGCGCGATGACCAGTGCCACGGAGCCCGCGGCGGCCGTGATCACGCCGGGCCGCCCGCCGAGGAAGGTCATCGTCAGGCAGAGCACGATCGACGCCACCAGGCTCGTCATCGGGTCGACGCCGGCGACCACCGAGAACGAGATCACCTCCGGCACCAGCGCGAGGGTCGTCACCAGCCCGGCGAACACCTCGCGGGAGAGCTGTCGCGGGCTGCGCAGCGCAGCGAGCACGCCGAACGTCGGGTGCGATGAGGGCATCGGGACTCCTGCCAGAGGGGACGCCCGATTCTATCCGCGCCGGTGGGCGCATCCGGCGCCCGAGGTCGGCGTCAGGCCGACTCGTCTGCGAGCACGCGACGGTAGACGCCCGAGACGAGCTGCTGAAGCTTCCCGTCCGCAGGTTCGGCGGCGAGCCGCATCGTGAGCCGATCGCCGTCGGATGCCAGGACCATCACGTTGCGCCCGCGCTCCGAACGGCGCTCCAGGATCAGTTCGCCGTCCTCCCACGCGGACGTTCCCGCCGAGGCGGGGACGAACCCGTAGGAGTCGAACCACCACCAGCCGCCGTCCGAGACCACGCCGTGGCCGGTCATGTCCCCGTCGGCGCGATGCTCCGCGTAGTCCACGAGCAGGGTGCCTGCAGGCCCCGGGGTGAGGAGCATCTCGGCCGTCGCACGACCGGCCGGCGTCCACGCCGTCGCGTACACGTCCTCCTGCCCCGCCCATCGTCCGTGGAGTGCCTCGAAGCCACCATCCATCCTGCGCCCTTCCTCTCCTCGGTCCGTCGCCGTCAGCACAGCACCCGGAGCGCGGCCGGCTGCACGCGCACCTCGAGCGCCGAGACGTCGCCGGCCTCCTCGCCGTCGATCTCGAACGCCGACGGCGTGGAGAGCCGAACGCGGATGCTCTCGCCGGAGAGGTGCTGCGCGGCATCCGTGCTGACCGTCTCCTCGTCGCGTGCGAGCACACGCCGGATGCCGTTGTCCCAAACGATCGTGCGCAGGGTCTGCATCCACTGGGCGGCTCCGTCGGCACTCACGAGCAGCAGGTCCAGCCGGCCGTCGTCGGGCACGGCGTCGGGAAGCAGCGTCACGCCGCCCTGGATCGCCCCGCAGTTGCCGATCAGCAGGGTGTGGCCGCTGAGCACCTGCTCGTCCCCGTCGTCGACGCGGAGGGTGAACTCCATCGTCTCGGCGGCGGTGAGAGCGCGCCCCATCGCCTCGACGTAGGCCAGCCAGCCCGCTCTGTCCTTCAGATCGTCGTCGGTCTCGGCGAGCATGTGCGCGTCCAGGCCCGACCCGATCATCACCAGGAAGCCCGTCTCGTGCTCGGCGTCGTCGGCGCGCACCCAGCCCATGTCGATGTCGCGCGTGCGGCCTGCGGCGATCGTCGTGAGCGCCTTCGGGATGCTCGCGAGCGGGATGCCGAGGTTGCGGGCCAGCAGATTGCCGGTGCCCTGCGGCACGATGCCCAGCGCGGGGGCGCCTTCTCCCTGCTGCGCGATGACCTCCGCCACCACCCGGACCGTGCCGTCGCCGCCGACCGCGATGACCACGTCGCATCCGGCCTGCACGGCGGCCTCGGCCATCGAGCGCCCGGGGTCGTCTGCGGACGTCTCCCACCACTGCACGTCGTCATCCGCGGAGAACGCGGCCTCGACGGCATCCCTCAGCGCCGCCTCGTCGATCTTCGTCGGATTCCACACGATCCCGATGCGCTCGGACATGACTCCCCCTCGCGTTCCTTCTCAGCCGTAGAAATGGGTCTCGAACACCCGCCGGGCGCGACGCGTGACCCGAAGATAGTCCTCCTCGAGCAGCATGGCGCCGCGGTCAGGGTAACCCAGCAGGCGACCGACGCCGTCCAGCTCGCGGTGGTCGACCGGCAGCACGTCGCGCGTCTGGCCTGTGAGCAGCGTCATCGCCGAGCGCAGCCGGCTGCACAGCACCCAGGCCTCGCGCAGCCGCTCCGCCGCGGCGGCGGGCAGCAGGTCGGCGAGCACGGCGGCGTCCAGCGCCTGCAGCGTGGAGGTCGTCCGCAGGTCGGGGACCCGGTGGCCGTGCTGCAGTTGCAGCACCTGCACCATCCACTCCACGTCGCTGAGGGTTCCGGGGCCGAGCTTGAGATGCCGGCGAGGATCCATTCCCTGCGGCAGGCGCTCGCCCTCAACCCGGGCCTTGATGCGCTTGATCTCGCGCACGTCCTGCAGCGAGACCTGCTCGGGGAAGCGGATGCCGTCGGCGAGCTCCATGAACCGGCCGATGAGCTTCACGCTGCCGGCGATGCCGCGGGCGCGCAGCAGCGCCTGTGCCTCCCAGGACAGCGACCAGCGCCGGTAGTACTGCGTGTACGCCTCCAGGGTCCTGACGATCGGCCCGTTGCGTCCCTCCGGGCGCAGGTCGGCGTCCAGATCGAGCGGCAGTCTGTGATCGGTCAGGTGCTCGCGCAGGCCTGCGACGATGCTCGCGGCCAGCTGCTGGGCACGCTGCGGCTCGACGCCGTTCGGCTCATAGACGAACAGCACATCGGCATCCGAGCCGAAGCCGAGCTCGGCCCCGCCGAAGCGGCCCATCGCGATGATCGAGAAGTCCAGCGCGTCGTCCTCGGGCGGCACGACCTCGCGCCGCACCGCGCGCAGCGCGGCCTGGATCGTTGCCTCGCTGATCTCGCTGATGGCTCGCGCCATCTCATGAACGCCGACGTGATCGAGCACAGCGCCCATGGCGGTGCGCAGCAGCTCCCTGCGGCGCAGCGCCCGTACGGCCTTCATCGCCGGGCCGATCGTGGCGTGCCGGGTCTGGATGGCCCGCGCCTCCTCGTCCAGCGCCGCCCCGCTGCGCAGGGTGAGATCGCTCGCGGAGTCCAGCCACGCCACCGATTCCGGGATCCACTCCATGAGCTCGCCGACGTAGCGCGAGCTGGAGAGCACACGGGTGAGTCGTTCTGCGGCCCCGGACGAGTCGCGCAGCATCCCCAGGAACCAGTGCGTGTCGCCGAGCCGCTCGCTGATCCGGCGGAACGCGATCAGCCCGTAGTCCGGGTCGGTGCCGTCTGCGAACCACCGCAGCATCACCGGCATGAGGTAGCGCTGGATGCTGGCCTTGCGGCTCAGGCCCGCGGTCAGCGCCGCGATGTGGCGCAGCGCGCCGGCGGGATCGCGGAAGCCGATGGCCGCCAGACGATCGGCGGCCTGCCCGGTGGTGAGCGCACGCTCCTCGGCGGGCAGCGAGGCCACCGCCGCGAGCAGCGGCCGGTAGAACAGGCGGACATGCTGCTCCCGCACGTCGCGCCGCAGGTTCTCCCACAGCTGGCGCAGGGCGAGGCCCGAGTCGGCCAGTCCCGTGGCTCGCGCCAGTCTGCGCATGCCGTCGTCGTCGCGGGGCATCAGATGGGTGCGGGTCAGTTCCTGCAGCTGCAGGCGGTGCTCGAGCAGGCGCAGCACCCGGTACTGCTCGGCGAACGCGGCGCCCTCGACCCGTCCGATGTAGCCGCCTTCGGCCAGCGCCTCCAGCGACTCCAGGGTGCCGCGCGTGTGCAGGCTCGGGTCGCTGACGCCGTGCACCAGCTGCAGCAGCTGCACCGTGAACTCGATGTCGCGCAGGCCGCCAGGGCCGAGCTTGAGCTGATACGGCACGTCATCTGCGGGGATGTTGTCCGTGACGCGTTCGCGCATGCGCTGAACGCTGTCGACGAAGTCCGACCTCTCGGCGCTGGTCCACACGCGAGGCTGCACGGCGGCGATGTACTCGGCTCCCAGCTGCGCGTCTCCGGCGAGCGGACGCGCCTTCAGCAGCGCCTGGAACTCCCAGCTCTTCGCCCAGCGGTCGTAGTAGGCCTCGTGTGAGGCGAGGGACCGCACCAGAGCGCCCTGCTTGCCCTCCGGCCGCAGGGCGGCGTCCACCTCCCACAGCGGCGGCTCCGCGTCGATGCCGGAGAGCACGCGCATGCTCTCGCGGGCGAGCCTGGTCGCCACGTCGATGGCGCGCGCCTCGCTCACGATCCGCTCATCGCCGGTGCCGGCGACGAAGATCACGTCCACGTCGCTGAGGTAGTTCAGTTCTCGGGCGCCGGCCTTGCCCATCCCGATGATCGCCAGCCTGGTCGCGGCGACCTCCGCTCGCGGGATCCCGGCGTCCGTCACGGTCGCGCGGGCGACGGCGACAGCGGCTTCGAGCGCGGCACCCGCGGCATCCGCGAGAGCTGCGGAGACGTCCGCGATGACCGCTGTCGGGTCGGCGGATGCCGTGTCCGCCGCGACGATCCCCGCCAGCGCGCGGCGGTAGGCGATCCGGAGCGCGGCCTCGGGCCGGGCGGCTCGCGCGAACCCGTCCTGCGCGTCGACGGCTGCGAGCAGCGTCTCGACGAGCTCCTGCGCGGTCGGCAGCGCTTCGCGCTGCAGGAGCCCGGCATCGAGCTGCTCGGGGCGCCGGGCGAAGAAGCCCGCGAGGCCGCCGGAGACGCCCAGCACCCGCCAGAGCGCCGATCTGGCATCCGGATCCTGCAGCACCGTCCTGACCCGGGAGGGATCGCGGCGGGCGATGCGCAGGATGCCCGCGACAGCGGCATCCGGGTCCGCGGCGCCCAGGCCGTCGATGAGCTCGGCGCGGTCCAGTCCGGTCAGCTCGGCCAGCTCGGAGAGCGCGGCCGACGCGGCCGTCAGCTCGACGAAGCCGAGCCGGGCCAGCGCCGACAGCGAGACGGACGCATCAGGTCGTGCCATGACTGGGACTCAGAGCAGCCCGAGGTTGTTCTGCAGCTCGAACGGGGTGACCTGCCCGCGGTACGCCTCCCAGTCCTTGCGCTTGTTCAGCAGCACGTACTTGAAGACCTGCTCCCCCAAGGTCTCTGCGACCAGCTCGGAGTCCTGCATGTACTCCAGCGCGTGGTCCAGGCTCGCCGGCAGCGGTGCGTACCCGAGGGCGCGGCGCTCCGAGTCGCTCAGCGACCAGACGTTGTCCTCCGCCTCGGGCGGGAGCTCGTACTCCTCCTCGATGCCCTTCAGACCGGCGGCCAGCATCAGCGCGTATGCGAGGTACGGGTTCGCGGCGGAGTCGAGGGCGCGGTACTCCACGCGCGTCGACTGGCCCTTGTTCGGCTTGTACATCGGCACCCTGATGAGGGCCGAGCGGTTCGCGTGCCCCCACGTGACGAAGCTGGGCGCCTCGTCACCGCCCCACAGGCGCTTGTACGAGTTGACGAACTGGTTGGTCACTGCGGCGATCTCGTTGGCGTGCCGCAGCAGGCCCGCGATGAACCGCCGGCCGGTGAGCGACAGCTGGTACTCCGCGCCCGCCTCGTAGAAGGCGTTCACGTCGCCCTCGAACAGCGACAGGTGCGTGTGCATGCCGCTGCCGGGGTGGTTGTTGAGCGGCTTCGGCATGAACGTCGCGTACACGCCCTGCTCGATCGCGACCTCCTTCACGACCGTGCGGAAGGTCATGATGTTGTCGGCCATCGTGAGGGCGTCCGCGTAGCGCAGATCGATCTCGTTCTGGCCGGGGCCGCCCTCGTGGTGGCTGTACTCGACCGAGATGCCGAGGTCCTCCAGCATCCGCACCGCGCTGCGACGGAAGTCGTGCGCGGTGCCGCCAGGCACGTTGTCGAAGTAGCCGGCCGAGTCGACGGGGACGGGGCCGTCCGGCCCCACCTGCGAGGACTTCAGCAGGTAGAACTCGATCTCCGGGTGCGTGTAGAACGTGAACCCGGCGTCCGCCGCCTTCGCCAGCGCCCGGCGCAGCACGTTGCGCGGGTCGGAGACCGCGGGGCGGCCGTCCGGGGTCGCCAGATCGCAGAACATCCGCGCGGTCGGGTCGACCTCCCCGCGCCACGGCAGGATCTGGAAGGTGGACGGGTCGGGCTGCGCGAGCAGGTCCGACTCGAACGTGCGGGTCAGGCCCTCGATCGCGGAGCCGTCGAAGCCGATGCCCGCCGCGAACGCACCCTCCACCTCGGCGGGCGCGATCGCGACCGATTTGAGGGTGCCGATCACATCGGTGAACCACAGGCGCACGAACTTGACGCCGCGCTCCTCGATCGTGCGGAGGACGAAATCGCGCTGCTTGTCCATGCTCACTCGTCGTCGCCGGAGCCGGCGCGGGACGAGCTTCCCCAGGAATCGTCGGCGGCGTCGTCCTCCGCCCAGGCCCGCGACCTCTCCTGGAGCTTCTCGGGGGCATGCGCAGCCTCGTCGGCCGTGTCGAACGGACCCACCCGGTCGACCGCGGCGGAGAGCATGCCGAACTCCACCTCGCCCGTGCTGAGGTTGTACCAGTACTTGTCGTCGCCGTCAGCCATGTCAGCTCCTTCGTCGGGATCTGTCACGATCCTAATCGTCCGGACCGATCTGGATAGGCTGTTCGACATGGCACAGCAGGCAATCGGCGTCGACATCGGCGGCACCGGCATCAAGGCAGGAATCGTCAACCTCGAGCACGGCACGCTCGACTCGGATCGCGTGCGCATCCCGACTCCAGAGGGCGCACACCCCGCCGACGTGCTGGAGACCGTGCGCGAGGTGCTGGAGACTCTGGGAGCGTCCAAGTCGAACCTGCCGCTGGGAGTCGCGTTCCCCGCGATCGTCAAGCGCGGCAAGACGCTGTCGGCTGCCAACATCTCCAAGGACTGGGTCGGATTCGCGGCCGAGAAGTTCTTCGAGGACGGCCTGGGCCGGCACATCACCTTCGTCAACGATGCGGATGCAGCCGGCGTCGCCGAAGCGCGTCACGGCGCGGCGCGTGATGTGCAGGGCCTCACGGTCCTGACGACACTCGGCACCGGCATCGGCTCCGCCTTCCTGTACGACGGCGTACTGATCCCCAACACCGAGCTCGGGCACCTCGACCGCAAGGGCGAGTCCATCGAGCGCTGGGCGGCGTCCTCCGCCATGGAGCGCGAGAAGCTCTCGTGGGAGGACTGGGCGGCACGCCTGCAGGAGTTCTACAGCCACGTGGAATTCCTGTTCAGCCCCGACCTCTTCGTCGTCGGCGGTGGTGTCTCCAAGAACCCTGAGAAGTTCATTCCGCTGCTGGAGCTGAAGACGCCGATCATCAACGCGGTGCACCGCAACAATTCCGGCATCATCGGCGCCGCGTCGCTCGCCGCGGACTAGGACCCACGAACGCCCGAAAGGCCCCGATCGCATGATCGGGGCCTTTCGCATGCCTGTGGAGCTCGCGCGGGTCAGCGCGTGTGCAGCCGGCGGGAGTGAGCGCGCCGCCCGCCGAGCACGACGAGCGCGACCACGACCAGCACCGCGCCGGCTGCCGCGGCGACGACGGTGGGCGTCAGTTCGACGAAGGCCGCAGCCAGGCTCAGGATGGTCCCCACGATCCATCCGGCGATGGGGATGCCGATCTCGTCGCTCCCCCTGATCAGCACGACGCAGGTGATGACCGCGCTGAGCGCGGCGATCACCGCCCCCGCGATACCTACGGGCACCATCACGGATGCGACCGCGAACTGGATGGCCAGCGTGTTCATCGTGCTCCCTGCGTGCTGTGCGTGTCCGACACAGAAGAGACGCCGTGTCGGCCCTTTTCATTACGCGGGAATCAGGATTCTCCCGAAGACGGAGAGACCCGTCCGACCGGGGAACCCCTGTCGGACGGGTCGAAATGCGAGCGGGCCGGCCTGTACGCCGGGTTCTGTTCAGGAGCTCGAGCTCCCTTGACGGCCATCTCTCTCGGCGACACGTTGCCGTGCCGCTCCAGCAACCTACCCGAGGACTCGGCGGGCCGCGTCGACGTCCTCTGTCTGGTCTTGCTCCGGGCGAGGTTTACCTGGCGGGACATGTCACCATGTCCCCCGGTGGTCTCTTACACCACCCTTTCACCCTTACCCCGCGTCACGAGGACGGGGGCGGTCTTCTCTCTGTGGCACTTTCTCGCGGATCACTCCGGGTGGGTGTTACCCACCGCCCTGCCCTGCGGAGCCCGGACGTTCCTCGGTGCGCTCTCGCGCCACGCGACCGTCCGGCCGACCCGCTCGCCCTCCGATTCTACCGGGACGCGCGTCACTTCCCCGCGTCGGCGCTGATGTGCAGATCCAGCGGCACATCGATCGCGAACCCGGGGAACAGGCGTGCTGTCGCCGCCTCGGCGGCGCCGCGCACCGCGGATGCCACGGCATCCGCCTGCTCCGCCGGGCAGTGCACGATCACCTCGTCATGCAGGAAGAACGCCAGGTGCGCCCGCGTGGAGAAGACCGGGCCGGATGCCGGGGCGGGAGCGGATGCCGCCGGCAGCGCCATCAGGCGGTGGCGTATCTCGGCGAGCCACAGCAGCGCCCACTCCGCGGCCGTGCCCTGCACCACGAAGTTGCGGGTGAAGCGTCCGCGGTCCCTGGCGCGACTGCGCGCACGCGACTCGTCCGCACCTCCCGCACTCGGATCGCTGGCCTGCGACTGCGCACGGCGCCAGGCCTCGTCCGGGCGCGGCGAGCTCCGACCCAGCAGCGTGCTGACGACGCCGCCCTCCTCCCCGGTGCGCGCCGCGGCGTCCACCAGCCCCATCGCCCGCGGATACACCGAGCGCAGCCGTGGCACGAGGCGACCGCTCTCGCCCGTGGTCGCACCGTACATGGCTCCCAGCACCGCGTACTTGGCCTCCTGGCGCGTGGCGACCGCCCCCGAGCGCACGACGCCGTCGTACAGATCGGCGCCGCGCGCAGCGTCCGCCATCGCGGCGTCGTGCGACATCGCCGCCAGGACGCGGGGCTCCAGCTGCGCCACGTCGGCGGCGACGAAGGTCCAGCCCGGATCGGCGTGCACGGCCGTGCGCAGCTGCCGCGGGATCTGCAGCGCTCCGCCGCCCGAGGATGCCCACCGACCGGTGACGACGCCCCCGGTCAGATAGACCGGCCGGAAGCGATCCTCGTGCACCCACTCGTCGAGCCAGGCCCAGCCGTTGGCGGCGAACAGCCGCGACAGCTTCTTGTACTCCAGCAGCGGCTCCACCACCGGATGATCGATCTCGGACAGCTCCCACTTCGAGGTCGAATCCACGAACACCCCGACACGGTGCAGCGCGCGCAGCACCCGCGGCGGACTGTCGGGGTTCAGGTCCGGGTCGTTCAGCGCATCCGCGATCCTCGTGGCCAGTGCCGCCATGCGCGCGGGCCGCGCCCCGCGCAGCGGCCTGGCCCCCAGTGCCTGCTCCAGGATGCGCTGGTGGATCGCCGTGCTCCAGGGCAGTCCAGCCGCAGTCATCTCCTCCGCGATCAGCGCGCCGGTGGACTCGGCGGCGCACAGCAGAGCCAGCCGGGCATCGGGCGCGCGGCTGAGAGCTCCCTGCTGGGCCCGCCACTGCGTCAGCGCCTCGTCGAAGTCGTCGGAGCGCGGCAGGCTCGGCAGATCGACCTCGAACAGACCCGGTTGCACAGCGGCGTCCTGCACCTCGTCGGTGCGCACCCACCGCGGCGACGGGGGCAGAGGCTCGGCCAGCGATGCCGTGTCCCGCAGGATGGCGTGACAGAGCAGCAGGTCGTGCGCGCGGCGCAGCCGGATGCCGGAGGCGAGCAGCGGCGGGTAGAAGGTGCGCAGCGAGCGCACGGTCCAGCGCGGCGAACGACGCTCCTCCAGCTCCCGCACGCGATCCGGCAGCTCCTCGTCGGAGACGCGCTCCGTCTCGACGGCCGCGAGCGGATCCTCCAGCACGGCCAGCATCCAGCCCCGTCCGTCATCGGCGCGGGCCACCAGGACGTGCGGCGGCGTCGACGGCGGTGCGGGCGAACTCACGGCATCCGGTCTACCACCGGCATCCGACGTCGTTCCCGTCATGAACCGGCGACGGTGCGCCGGACGCGCGTCACAGCCCGGACTCCTCCGTGCGCACGAGGATCGCCCCGCACTCGGGGCAGGAGAGCACCTCGTCCGGTGCGGCCTTGCGCACCTCGGTGAGGTCGGTGCCGGCGAGCACCATGCGGCATCCCTCGCAGACGCCGCGGCGCAGCAGCCCGACGCCGATCCCGCCACGGGCGGAGCGCCGCTCGTACTCGGCCATCAGATCTGCCGCGACGGTGCCGGCGAGAGCGGCGCGATCGCGGGTGAGGTGCTCGGACTCGGTCGCGGCGGCGGCCATCTCGGCCTTCGCCGCAGCGGTCAGCGCGGCGCCCTCCGACTGGGTCTGGTCGATCAGCGCCTGCTGGGCGTCGACGGCCGCCTGCGCCTCCTCCACGCGCCCCATGACCTCCAGCTCGGAGTCCTCGAGCATGGAGATGCGACGGGTCAGGCTGTCGATCTCGTTCTCCAGCGCCTGAGCCTGCTTGGGGTCGGTCGCCGAGGTCAGCCGCTCGCCGTCCCGATCACGGCGCTGGGTCGCGAGTGCCACGTCCGACTCCAGGCGCTTCAGCTCGGCACGCGCGTCGTCGAGGGCTCCCGCGAGGGAGGTCAGCTCGGCCAGCTGCTGCTTGCGCACGCCGGCGAGCTCGTTGATGCGTGCGCCCTGCGCGGGCTGCGTGCGAGCACGCTCCGCCTGCTGGAGCCGACGGTCGAGTTCGGCGATCTCGAGCAGGGTGCGCTGGTTCTCGGGGGTGGCTTTCACGCTGTCAAATCTATCCGGTGCGGGTGGTCCCGTCGACGCGCACCGCGTGGGCCCGGCGCGTAGGCTGGCCGCACGTCGATCCGAAGGAGTCCCATGGCCGCCATCCCTCAGTTCACCGCGCACAACGGCTTCGCCCTCCCCGCCGTCGGGCTGGGCACCTACGGTCTGCGCGGGCAGGCCGGAGCGGATGCCGTGGCCGAAGGCATCCGCTCCGGCTACCGCCTGATCGACACGGCGTTCAACTACGAGAACGAGGGGATCGTGGGCGCGGGGGTGGCGGCATCCGGAGTCGACCGCTCAGACCTCATCGTCACGACCAAGCTTCCCGGCCGCCATCACGAGAGCGCGAAGGCGCGCACCAGCATCGAGGAGAGCCGGGCCCGGCTGCACCTGGACGCGACGGACCTGCACCTGATCCACTGGCCCAACCCGAGCAGGGACCTCTACGGCGAGGCGTGGCGGGCGCTCGTCGACGCGCAGCGCGACGGCCTCGTCCGGCAGGTCGGCGTATCGAACTTCCTCGCGGCGCACCTCGACCGCATCGAGGCCGAGACGGGCGTGCGGCCCGTCGTCAACCAGATCGAGGTGCATCCGTACTTCCCGCAGTCAGACGCTCTGGCGCTGCACGCCGAGCGCGGCATCCTGACCGTCGCGTGGAGCCCGCTGGGCCGCGCGAAGGAGGTCGTCGAGGAGCCCGTGATCATCGAGATCGCGCAGGCGCACGGCATCAGTCCCGTGCAGACCGTGATCGCCTGGCACGTCGCGCGGGGCACCGTCTCGATCCCCAAGGCGTCGTCGGCTGATCATCAGCGCGCCAACCTCGCCGCCGCCGCCGACGCGCTGGCCGCGGCCGAGGTCGAGGCGATCACGGCGCTGGGCCGAGCCGACGGCCGCCTGTTCGACGCCGACCCCGCCGTGCACGAGGAGATGTGACCCTCACCGCACGTCTGGACTCCCGCTGGGGGCGCGCGTACTTCGGCGCTCAGGCCGCCGCGGGCGCGCTGTGGTGGGCTGCTGTCGCGCTCTCCCCCGGCATCCGGATGCTGACGCTCGGCGACCTCCCCGCGGGGCTGGTCGCCGCAGTCGACATCCCCCTCTTCGTGATCGCGTCTGCGCTCGCCGCACGGGGCGTGCGGTTCGCCGCCGAGGCCGCCGCCGGCTGGACGGTGCTGGTCACGGCGGCGATGGCCCTGTACTCGACGATCACGTCGCTCGCCGGGTGGGGATCCCTGCTCATGATCGCCGCGTCGGTCAGCTCGGTGGGCGCGCTGCTGCTGGTCCGGCTGAACCGGATTCCCTCGGAGTGGCTGCTGGTCGGGCCGTTCCGTGCGCGCGAGGCCACGTCGGCGCCCCCGCGAACTCAGTTGCTGCGCACGGCCGGCCAGATCGTGGTCTTCTGGGGCGTCTGCCTCGTGGTCGTCCCCGCGGGCATCGCGTTCTTCGAGCTCCGGTGGGGGCTGCGGATGCCGTTCCCGCCCGCCGTCACGATCTCCGGCGTCGTCCTCCTCGCGGCCGCCTCGGCGCTCGGCATCTGGTCGGCGGTCGCGATGGCAGGGCGCGGTGACGGGACCCCGCTGCCGGTCGCGACCGCCCGGCTGCTCGTCGTGGGCGGCCCTTACCGGTTCGTGCGCAATCCGATGGCCGTGGCCGGGATCGCGCAGGGCGTGGCGGTCGGCCTGATCTGCGGCTCGTGGCTCGTCGTGATCTACGCGCTGTGCGGATCGCTGGTGTGGAACGACCTCATCCGGCCGTGGGAGGAGCGGGATCTCGTCGCCCGGTTCGGCGCCTCGTACGAGGCGTATCGCGACCGCGTGTCCTGCTGGATCCCGCGGCGCCCACGCCGCCGTTCCTCCGGTTCCGTCAGCGACCCCCTCGTATACTGACCGGGATGTCCGAGCACACCGATTCCGCGTCCTCCCCGGCCCCTGCGACCCGCGCCGAGGCGCGCCGTCGCACCGACCGCAGCGGCGGCGGCGCCGACATCAGCCGGGCGCTGGACCGGCACGATCGCCGGATCGGATGGATGGACCTGCTGCGCGGGCTCTCGATCCTGCTGGTGATCCTGCACCACAGCACCCAGATCACCGCCTACCGGATCGGCGAGGTGCCCGGCGCCTTCGAGTTCGTGAGCAACTTCTTCGCGCCGTTCCGCATGCCGATGCTGATGTTCCTCTCCGGGCTGCTGGTGGCGGGCTCGCTGCACGTGCCGACCGGCAAGTACGTCTGGGGCAAGGTGCGCCGCATCCTGTGGCCGATCTTCGTCTGGACCCTGGTTTACGCGGCGATGGAGTTCGTGGCGGAGCCGTCTCAGGTGAAGTACATGCCGTGGGAACTCGGCTTCTGGAACACCTACCTGTGGTTCATGCAGTTCATCTTCGCGTACTACATCATCGCGCTCCTCATGAAGTGGCTGCCGATCTGGGTGCTGTTCGCGGTACCGTTCGTGCTGATGTTCGTGATCCCCGCCGACCTCGAGCTGCTGCGCCGCTTCTTCTATCTGATGCCGTTCTTCTTCCTGGGCGCATTCATCGAGAAGCACTGGGACGAGTACGCCAAGCGCCTGAGCGTGCCGCTCGCGGCGGGACTCGCGATCATCCCGATCGGCGTGGGCCTGTACTCCGGTCTCATCGACCCGCTCTGGTATGAGCCCCTCTCGGCAGTGCCCGCGATGCTCGGGATCATGATCCTCGTGCGGCTCACCGCCGTCGCGCCGGATGCCCGCTGGCTGGCGCCCGCCCGGTTCGTGGGCAGGTACTCCCTGATCTACTACGTCTCGCACTACCCCGTCTTCGCCGCCCTGGGGTGGCTCGCCCTGAAGGCCGGGTTCGACAACCCGACGCTGGGTCTGCTGGTCATCTTCCTGGCGACCGTGGCGATCTCGACGGGCTTCGCCCTGCTGGGCCGCCGGATGCCGGTGAGTCTGCTTTTCGAGCTTCCGCGCCGCCTCTGGCCGGCGAAGAAGACCGCGGCGACCGCGTGATCTCGCATCACCCTCCGGCACGGTCGCGCGCGTAGCGCGCGACGGACGCCCCGGTCAAGGCCCTGCCGCGGCGCGGTGTCGTCATGGAGACTCGCCTCCTCGACGTATGGGAGGCATCGATGACCATCACCGCACCCGCGCTCGCCGGCGCCGCCGTCCGTCCTCGGGGCCCGCTGGGCGAGGCCGTTCTGCACGCTCTGACCGCCGCGGAGCCCGCCGACCGGGAGACGCTGGCCCGGCAGGCCGAGGCCGCCCTGCGCTCCTGCTCGGACATCACGACGGACGAGGACATCCAGCTCGCGCTCTTCCTGCTGTACGCCTCGGCGTACGGCACCCTGGACGGCCTCGAGGCGGACCGCGAGTGGGAGCCGGCGCTGATCGCCGTTCGCCTGATGCTCGAGAGCGCATTCGAACGGGCGCTGCGTACCCGCGTCACGGTGCCGGACCTCCCGGAGCCGACCGCCGACGCCGTCGCGCGGGAGCTGTTCGCCCTCGTCGCCGCCGACGACGGGCCCAGCCTGTTCCGTCACCTGGCGAGGCGGGCCACCGCCGATCAGGCGCGAGAGTTCCTGATGCAGCGTTCGATCTACACGCTGCGCGAGGCAGACCCGCACTCCTGGGCGATTCCCCGCCTGTCGGGCTCACCCAAGGCCGCACTCGTCGAGATCCAGTCGGACGAGTACGGCGGCGGGCGCCCGGATCGGGTGCACGCCGAGCTCTTCGCGAAGGCCCTGCGCGGCGCCGGGCTGGACGACACCTACGGCGCATACGTCGACGACGTGCCCGCGATCACGCTGGCCTCGCTCAACATGATGTCGATGTTCGGGCTGAACCGGCGGCTGATCGGCGCGATCGTTGGACACCTCGCCGCGTTCGAGATGACCTCCTCGATCCCGAACCGCCTCTACGCCGACGGGCTGAGACGACTCGGGTTCGAGGACGATGTCACGGACTACTTCGACGAGCATGTCGAGGCGGATGCCGTCCACGAGCAGATCGCGGCGCGTGACCTGGCCGGCGGCCTGGCCGCGCAGCATCCGCACCTCCTGCCGGACATCATGTTCGGCGCCGCGGCCTGCCTGGCGATCGACGGCGCCGTCGCCGGTCACATGCTGGATGCCTGGGAGCGGCAGTCGTCCTCGCTGCGCACGGCGGTGACTCCATGAGCGCGTCCGCACCGCAGCCGACGATCACGCCCTACCCGGACGGCCCCCTCCTGCTCCGCGGCGACGTGGTGCTGCAGACCGCGGACGGCGAGGTCATCCCCCGTCGACGACGGACGGTGGCGCTGTGCCGGTGCGGGCTCTCGGCCATCAAGCCGTTCTGCGACGGCACGCACAAGGCGGCAGGCTTCCGCACCGAGGACTGAGGCCGCGGGTCAGCGGGCGCGCCGGTAGTGCATGTCGACCGCCCCGCTGCGCAACGGGGTCGCGGAGATCAGCTCGAGCCTGCGAGTGGCGGGCAGCCCGCCCTGGAACAGGGTCGGGCCGTGCCCGGCGATCATCGGCTGCACGAGGAAGCGGTACTCGTCGATCAGGTCCAGTCGGTCCAGCTCGGTGGCGAGCGAGCCGCTGCCGAGGAGCACTCCCGCGGGGGTCTGGTCCTTGAGCCGCTGCACGCCGTCGCGCAGGTCGCCGGAGAGGTGGTGGCTGTTGCTCCACGGGAAGTCCGTGCGCGTCGACGACACGACGTGCTTGGGCTTGGCATCGAGCTTGACCGCCCACTCCCGCATCGCGGGCGGAGCCTCCTCCTCGCCGCGGGCGACGGCAGGCCAGTAGCTCTCCATCATCTCGTAGGTGACGCGGCCCCACAGCATCGCGCCGGCCCCGTCCATCAGGCCCGTGAAGAAGGCGTGCGACTCGTCATCGGCGATCCCCTCGCGGTGGTCGACGCAGCCGTCCAGGGTGACGTTGAGGCTGAAGGTCAGGGTTCCCATGACGCGAGCCCAGGTCGCGGGAGGGACGCCCGCCAGGGGTCTCGATGTGGGCCCTGCCGGGATCGAACCGACGACATCCACGGTGAAAACACAGCACTTTGCAGGCGAGCTCGTCGACATCTTCACTGGT
>ERZ778022.2107-NODE-2107-length-22238-cov-4.946761_pt1 | contig 22238 bp, 17 predicted proteins | sample MGYA00375752_ERZ778022 | MGnify/ENA primary metagenome ERZ778022 (study PRJEB29350, sample SAMN05389826) | bioreactor metagenome | isolation source: Thiocyanate bioreactor | place: South Africa: University of Cape Town | collected 2014-04-04 ...
ATAGGTTCATGCACCGCATCAAGCCGCTGTTGGTGCTGGACAATCGGCCCGCCCGATGGCATCAAACGGGCATTGCACCGCTGGTGCGCCCACAGCCGGATTCCCGCCATGAAGCTGTTTTTTCTGCGCTTTTTCACGTGGTGGAGCGGTTCGACCTTTGGCACCCAGCTCTGGACCCGGCGATTTGGCGAACTGGTCGGACAGGACGAGAGCGGCAACCGCTACTATCGCACGCGCGGCGGCAAGATCGATCCGACACTCGGCTTCGAGCGCCGCTGGGTGATCTACAACGGCTACGCTGAAGCGACGCGCATTCCGCCGGCCTGGCACGGCTGGATCCATCACACGGTGGACACGCCGCCAACCGAGATCGACTACAAAGCCCGCGAGTGGGAAAAGCCGCATCGGCCGAACATGACCGGCACGCCTGCAGCTTATCGGCCGTCTGGCTCCACGCTCGCGTCAGGCCGCCGTCCGAAAGCGACAGGCGACTATCAGGCCTGGACGCCGGGACAATAACCCGGCTCATCGATCAGCGGTGTCGGCGCGGAAAACCGGTCGCCCTTTCCCCGCCGTAATCGGCATGTTAACCGGTGCCTCTGCGCACGACCCATTCGCTGTAAAATGACGTGGGTCCGATTCGGTTGGACCATAGACCAAGGCCGGATCAGCTTAGGCTCATGAACGTGATCGTTCCGACAGGTGTGGAGCAAGATGTTGTCCAGACGCCGCATCGCACTTTTCGGTATCGTGCTTTCGTGACGTCACGCATTATGATCCGGACCATCACAACGTTTTCCTTTGCAGCCGTCGTTGCGGCCTCGCTGGCTTCGCTTTCGACGACGGTGGCGCACGCCCAGATCGGCAACATCTTCTCTGACCGGCCGCGTCCGCCCGCCAACGTCGCGCCGCGTGGCGAGCCCGTGCAGGAGCCGGACGAAGAGGACGTCCCCGATATTCCGACGCAGGGCCGCCTGCTTCCCACTCCGAATCGTTTGCCACCCGGGCAGGGCGTTCCGCCTCCCGGCGCGGTTCAGACCCAGCCTCTTGCGCCGCCGCCGGGTAGCGCAGCCGTACCGGCCCAGCCGGGTGCGCCTGGGCAAGGCGCGCCGAACGTCGCAAATACACCTCCCGGAGCCAAGCCACTGCCGGGACTTCCGCCGGGACAGCGGCAACCACGGACGGCGCCGCCTGCGCCCGCATCCTTGCAGCCCGGCGATGAGGTGGTGACCGAGCCGCCCGCGCAGAAGATCGTCAACAAGCAGGCGGTGTTTGCGGGTCTCGACAAGATCACCGGCCGCATCATCAAGTTCGATGCGGAGATGGGTGAGACCGTGCAATTCGGCGCGCTGCGCATCAAGCCGCAGGCCTGTTACACGCGTCCATCTACGGAATCGGCGAACACCGACGCCTTCGTCGAAGTGGACGAGATCACCCTGCAGGGCGAGGTGAAGCGGATATTCTCCGGCTGGATGTTTGCCGCGAGCCCGGGTCTGCACGGCATCGAGCACCCGATCTATGACATCTGGCTGACCGACTGTAAGGGGCCATCCACGCCGGTTGCGCAGCAGGAAGCACCAAAGCCTGCCGCGCCTCCGCCGACGCAGCAGAGGCGTGCACCCGCGCCGAAGCAGCCTGCGGCACCGCGTCAACCGCCGCCCAATCCGTTCCCACCATTCCGTCAGTAACGGCTTTCAATGTGAGATATGAAACGGCCGCCACGCGAGGCGGCCGTTTTGCTTTTGGCGCCTCACGCCGCGGCGATCAGCGCCAGTGCGTCAGCACCGGGCACGGGCTGGTCAGTTGGAAGCGCAAAGAAGTCGCCCTGTCCCGTCAGGGCTTCATCGAGCAGGGTGCGATAGCGCCGCCGTGGAATCTCCACCGCACCGAACGTGCGCAGGTGATCCGTGACGAACTGCGTATCGAGAAGTGCATAACCGCCAGCGATCAGGCGCGCGACCAGATGCACCAGCGCCACTTTCGATGCGTCGCGCGCCGTGTGGAACATGCTTTCGCCGAAGAAGGCGCGGCCGATGCTGACGCCGTACAGGCCACCGACAAGATCATCGCCGAGCCAGGCTTCGACGCTATGGCAATAACCTTCCTCATGGAGTGACGTGTAGAGGTCGCGAATCCGGCCGTTGATCCACGTCTCGTCGCGGCCCGGTTGGGGCGCCGCGCATCCGGCGAGAGTTTGCCTGAAAGCCGTGTTGACGGTGACGCGATATACATCCGATCGCACAGTACGCGCGAGGCGCGAGGCGACACGAAAGCCTTTCAGGGGAATGATGCCGCGCTGTTCGGGCTCGACCCAGAAAATCGTCGGATCGTCGGCGCTTTCCGACATCGGGAAAATGCCGCACGCATAGGCGCGCAGCAGAACGCTGGGCGTGATTTCCGAGGATGCGGCGTCGCGCGAGCTCATGCGCAACCATAACAGGAAGGGATCGCTTCCGCGACGGTCAAGCGGTGCCGGCTGGCTCGCGGGTCGTGAATTCGGCCAGGTCGATGAGCCGCATGACCATTCGCGTGCCGCGATGGTTCGGATCGCGCTCGACCTTGGTGTTGAGCTTGGTTGCCATGGCGCTGACGATCCGTTGGCCCATGCCAGTGGAGTGGGGATTGTCTTTCTTCACTTCAAGCCCGACTCCGTCATCGGAGATCGTGAGCTTGAGACCCTCCTCGCACGAGCGAAGCTCGACATGGATCGGGCCTGCGCCGTCGGGATAAGCATATTTGACCGCGTTCATCACCAGTTCGTTGACGATGATACCGATGGCGACGGCGCGATCCGGGTCGATCTCGATCGGTTCGGCTTTCAGCGTCAACCGCGACATGCGATTGCCTTCGGCGGAGCGGCGGAGATCCTCGAGCAGCGCTTCGAGGTACTGATTGAGCATGACCGTTTTCAGATCCTGCGATGTATACAAGCGGCGGTGGACCTGAGCGATGGCGGCGACGCGGCCCATCGCGTTGGTCAGCGCGGTTTTGACATGCTCGTCGTTGCTCGAATTGGCCTGCAGATGCAGCAGTGATGTGATGATCTGCAAGCTGTTGCCGACGCGATGGTTGACTTCGCGCAGCAGCACCTCGCGCTCGGCGGCGAGCGCCGCGTAGCGATCACGGGAGGCATGAACTTCCGCCTCAGCATCGTCGCGTGCCTTGCGCACAAGCGCCTGCTCCAGCGCGCCTCTGGCAGCAACGTCCAGAAGGGCGATAAACTCGCCCTGTACGTCCTTGACGAGATAATCCGATGCGCCGGCCTTGAGTGCAGTGATCGCAATCTTGCTGTCCTGCGATGCCGTCACGAAGACGACGGGCGGCGCGCCGGCGATCTTCAGAATTTCGGTCAGTGTCTCAATGCCGTCGAGGCCCGGCATGTGCTGGTCGAGCGCAACGACATCGATCCCGCCCTGACGAATGCGCGCAAGTCCGCTCTCGCCATCGCCCGCGTGTTCGACGGCAAATCCCTGTCTCTTGAGACCACGCTCGACCAGTCGCGCCAAATCGGCGTCGTCGTCGATGTACAAGAGGACGGGCGAGGAGGGTTTCATGGCTGAACGGGCGAAACCTTGATGACGGAGAAAAACAGGCCCAGTTGCCGGATGGCGTGAGCGAAGTTGTCGTAATTGACCGGCTTGGTGATGTAGACGTTGCAGCCCAGTTCGTAGCAGCGCCGGATTTCCTGCTCGTCGTCCGTTGTCGTGAGAACCACAACCGGTGCGTATTTAAGGTGTTCGTTCTCCTTGATACGTTTGAGAATATCGATCCCGGTCATATCGGGCAGGTTGAGGTCGAGCAGGATCAGCAGGGCCTGGTCCTTGTGATTGACGCCTGACCCATCGCTTCCGAACAGGTATTTCACCGCATCTGTACCGTTGGTGAACGGAATGATCTCATTGTTCACACCGGAGCGGCGAATGTTGCGTTCGATCAGACGGGCATGACCCTCGTCGTCTTCGATCATGACGATTTTGACAGGAAGACTCATTCTACTTTTCCTTGGGTGCCGAAATTCCATTGGGTGGGCAGGGTGACCGTAAACGTGCTGCCCTTGTGAAGCTCTGACGTGACGTTGATGGTGCCGCCCATGCGGCGCACCAGCGCCCGGACATGCGCAAGCCCGATGCCCTGTCCCTGACGGTCCTGAATACCGGCCCGGCGAAAGAGATCGAATATGCGCTTGTGGTCCTTGGGATCGATACCGCGTCCGTTGTCGGTCACTTCGAAAACGGCAAAGCCTAACTTATAACGCCCCTTGATCTGAATATCGCCCGGGATGCCCGGCGTGAGATATTTGAGCGCATTATCAATCAAATTGGAAAAGATCTGTTCCAATGCAAGGCGATCGCTGACGATGTTGGGCAGCGGCTCAACGCGAATTTGAGTGTTGGATTCCGAAGCCTGATGAGCGACCGACGAAATAATCGTCTCGATCAGTTCTCTTGTCTCGATCGGAACCGGATGAAAATCGCGGCGGCCTTCGCGGGTGAGATTGAGAATGGCTGTGATCAGCCGATCCATCTTGCCGATGGAGGACTTGATGAATCCAAGCGCTTCCGAAAAGTCCTGCGAAAGCTGCTTGTCCTCGGCCTGCAATTCCGGCGCTTCGCCGGGATCGCTTTCACCGACCGGCACTGGCAATGAGAGTTCGGTCGCTGCCGCGCGGCTATAACGCGCGATGCGGCTGAAGATGTCGGTGCGCAGTTCTTCCAACTCGCTGGTGAAACCCATGATGTTGACCAGGGGAGAGCGGAGGTCATGGCTGACGATATAAGCGAAGCGCTGAATTTCCTCGTTGGCTTCGCGCAGGTCCGCGGTCCGCGTTTCGACGGTGGATTCCAGATTGGCGTTGTTGTCCCGAAGCTGCTGTTCTGCCTTTTCACGCGCATTGGCGGATTGCCGGATCAGATAGATCGATATGCCGGCCAGAAGCAGCACAAGGGCGGAGCCCGAGGTTGTCACGATCGCCGCAAGCAGCTGGCTGCGGTCCGCTGTCGCCGTGCGGATCTGGAAGAGGCGATCCTCCTCGGCGCGCATGGCATTCGCAACGTCCGCAACCTGGTTCGTGGTTGCGCGATTGGCATCAGACTGCAACGCCGTGGCCCTTGGGATGTTGTTCTGCTTTGCAAGGTCGATCGAGCGCGCCAGTGTGGCGAGCCGCGCATCCACGACCTCACGCAGTCGCTTGCTGTTTTCGATCTGAACGGCATTGTCGGTCGTGATGGCCGCCAGCTTGTTGATCGCAGGCGCGACCTTCGCAACGGCGGCGTCGTATTCGTCCAGATATTGCTGCTGCAAGGTCAGGAGATGACCCCGGGTCGCGCTTTCCGCGCGGCGCACTTCGAGCAGGACCGTCGATATCTGGTTTTCAACTTCGACGGTGTGGACGACCCAGCTGCTGTCCTCACGCGTCTTGCTGACCAGAAGAATGGAGGCAACGCTGATCGCGACAAGAACCACGAATCCCGCCGCCAACAGGGCAATTTGCCAGATCGTGCGCCGACGGGCCGCGTCCACTGTCACAGGGCGTCCGCTGAAGGTTCGATGAACAATGGAAAAGTCCGGAAATTCAACTTCCTACCCCTGAAACCTATCCATAGCGCGCCCCCGTAACAATGCGCAAACGGAACTTGGGTTCCATTGCCGGAACCCCTAACAGGACCTTGAAGGCGCTAGCGCGGAAGGATCAGGACGGGGATTTGGTATCGCCGGCAGCGAGATAGTGTTCCAGCCAATGGATGTGGTAGTCGCCGTCGATGATGCTGGGCTCCCGGACGAGCCCGCGGAATAGCGGCAGCGTCGTCTCGACGCCATCGACGACCATTTCATCCAGCGCCCGCCGCAGCCGCATCAGGCACTCGGCGCGGGTCTTGCCGTGAACGATGAGCTTGCCGACCAGTGAGTCGTAATACGGCGGGATGACATAGCCCTGATACACTGCTGAATCGATCCGGATGCCGAGACCCCCGGGCGGATGGTACTGCTGGATCTTGCCGGGCGAGGGACGGAAGGTGACCGGGTTTTCCGCGTTGACGCGGCACTCGATGGCGTGGCCGTTGATCGAAATTTCGTTCTGCGTGCACGGCAGGTCGCCGCCGGCCGCAACGCGGATCTGCTCGATCACAAGGTCGATGCCGGTGATCATCTCCGTCACCGGATGTTCGACCTGGATGCGGGTGTTCATTTCGATGAAATAGAACTCGCCGTCCTCGTAGAGGAATTCGATGGTGCCGACGCCGAGATACTGCATCTCGCGCATTGCCTTGGCGCAGGTTTCGCCGATCTTCGCGCGCGCGGCTGCAGTCAGGATCGGCGAGGGGCCTTCTTCCCAGACCTTCTGGTGGCGCCGCTGCAGCGAGCAGTCGCGTTCGCCAAGGTGAATGGCGCCGCCGCGTCCGTCGCCGAGAATCTGGATTTCGATATGGCGCGGTTTGGTCAGATACTTTTCGAGATAGACAGAGCCGTCGCCGAATGCCGCCTTGGCTTCGTTGCTCGCCGTCGACAACGCGAGCTGCAGGTCGGCTTCGGTCTGCGCGACCTTCATGCCGCGTCCGCCGCCGCCGGCGGCCGCCTTCACAAGAACAGGGAATCCGATTTTCTTGGCGATGGCCATGGCGTCGTCGCCAGGGCCGACGCCACCGTCCGAACCGGGGACGACCGGAATGCCGAGACGCTTGGCGGTCTTCTTGGCTTCGATCTTGTCGCCCATCAGGCGGATATGTTCGGCCTTGGGGCCAATGAAATGCAGGTTGTGGTCTGCAAGGATTTCCGCAAACCGTGCGTTCTCGGACAGGAAGCCGTAGCCGGGATGCACCGCGTCCGCGCCGGTGATTTCGCAGGCCGCGAGCAGTGCAGGCACGTTGAGATAGCTGTCCTTCGCCGGGGGCGGCCCGATGCAGACGCTTTCATCCGCAAGGCGGACGTGCATCGCGTTGGCGTCGGCGGTGGAATGGACCGCCACGGTCGCTATGCCGAGTTCCTTGCACGCGCGCAGCACGCGCAGGGCAATCTCGCCGCGATTGGCAATCAGGATCTTGTCAAACATCGTGTCTGCCTTGTCCCGTTATCCTGAGGAGAGCATTCGACGGGCGACGGCGCCTTGTCGGGCTCGCGCGTTGTCTTGGGCCTCAGAACAACGGCGCGTTCTATTCAATGATAACGAGAGGTTCGCCGTATTCGACGGGCTGGCCGTCCTCGACGAGGATTTGCGTGACGGTTCCAGCGCGGGTCGACGGGATCTGGTTCATCGTCTTCATCGCTTCGATGATCATCAGCGTGTCGCCGACCTTCACCTTGCTGCCGACATCGATGAATGGCTTGGCGCCGGGTTCGGATGCGCGATAGGCGGTGCCGACCATCGGCGAGGGGACCATGCCGGGATGCTTCGACAGGTCCGGTGCTGCGGCCGCGGCAGGTGCAGGCGCCGCCGCCGGTGTGGCTGGAGCCGCTGCGGTTGCGGGCTGATAGGCCACGGCCGGTGCAGCTGCCGCGATGCTGATGTTGCGGGCGACCCGCAACCGCAGGCCGGCGCGCTCGATCTCGATTTCGGTGAGATTGGTTTCGTCGAGCAGCATTGCCAGTTCGCGAATGAGTTCGCGTTCGTCTGCCGGTTTTGCCTTCGAGGATTCCTTGGAGGATTTATCTTGCGGCGAGGAGGCCATGTGTAATCCGAAGCTTTCTTGAATGACGAAGACGTATCAGGCTGTCGCCTTGGCGCCGATCCTGGCGGCGAGGCCGCTGATCGCGAGGCGATAACCGTCGATTCCAAAACCGCACAGGCTCGCGACTGCGGCCGATGCGATGAACGAGTGATGGCGGAAGCTCTCCCGCGCGAAGATGTTCGAGACGTGGACTTCCACCGCCGGGATTTTGACCCCGATCAGGGCATCGTGGAGTGCGATCGAGGTGTGCGTATAACCGCCCGCATTGATGATGATGCCCGCGGCTTTCTTGGCGCCGGCCTCATGCACGAAGTCGATCAACTCGCCCTCGCGGTTGGACTGGCGGCAATCGGCGGTCAGGCCATAACGGGCCGCGCTCTCGTGGCAGAGCTTCTCCACGTCGGCGAGCGTGTGATGGCCGTAGGTTTCCGGCTCGCGGGTGCCGAGCAGATTCAGGTTCGGCCCATTGAGCACGTAAATCGTCTTTGCCATCCGAAAACCAAATCCAACAATGTCGGCGAAAATGATGCGGCAATACGCAGCTTTGGCGGTTTATAGGCAACATAAAGCCGGGAGGGAAGCCTGAACGGCTGCGCCATCCCCCGCCAAATCGTTCACAGATCATCTGAAAAGGCCGATAGAAGGCCTTGAAATCGCTAGTTAACCAATTTTAACGAATGTTAACACGGCGGCCTGCAGGCAACTCCCCGACAGGCCGCAGCGTTCCCATCGGCTCAGCAGGATGCCTTGCCGCAGCGGGCTTCGGAGATCTTCTTCGACAGCCCCTCGATTCCGACCGCGCCAACCACCACGTCGCCGCCGATCACGTAGCTCGGCGTGCCGTTGAGGCCCATTTCCTCGGCGAGCTTGAAGTTCTCGTTGAGGGTTGAGTTGATCTCCGGGCTCGCAAGGTCTTTTTCCAGCTTGGCCATATCGAGACCCGCATCCTTGGCGGCTGCCATGGCACGCGCCTTGTCGGCCTGTCCGCGTCCGCCCAGCAGCTTCTGGTGGAAGTCGAGATATTTCTTGCCGGTCGGGTCCTGCATGCGCACCGCGACCGCGACCTGGGCGGCTTCGATCGATCCCGGGCCGAGCACCGGGAATTCCTTCAGCACCACGCGCAGCTTGGGGTCCGCCTTCATCAGCTCGAGCATGTCGCCCATCGCGCGTTTGCAGTAGCCGCAGTTGTAATCGAAGAACTCGACGAAGTTCACGTCGCCGCTGCGGTTGCCGATAATCACGCCGCGCGGCGAGTTGAAGATGACTTCCGCGTTCTTCTTCACGGCAGCGCGATGCTTCTCGGCTTCAGCCGCGCTCTGACGCTTGGTCAGTTCGGCGGACATTTCCTCGAGCACTTCAGGATTGGCGACGAGGTAATCTTTGATGATCTTCTGGATCTCGCTGCGCTGCGCGTCGGTGAAGCTCTGCGCGTGGGACACGGCGGGCAGGGCCAGCGCGAGTGCGACGGCGTAGGGGGTGAGAGAGCGGAGCGAGAGCATGAGAATTCCTTCGAGGCTGTGAGAGGCCGGAACCTAGTTCTTTATCGGCTTCGTATTAACGATGTCGTCGGCCTTGACCCAGCCGGGCGAGCCGATGGCGAACCGGGTCTTGGCGCGCGAGGCCAATTCCCGCGCGGTCTTCTGGTCTCCGCGCATGAACGCGGCCTGCGCGGACGCGAGGTCGGCCTCCGCATAGTCGCCCTTGCGGCCATAGGCCATGGCGAGTTGCGTATAGCCGAGGGCAGCTTCCGGTTCCCGCGACAGCGCGATGCGGAGAATCTTGATGGCTTCCTCCGCGTAGGCCTTATTCTCGGATGCGACCAGGGCCTGGCCAAGTAACATCTCGATGAGGGGGGCGCTGCCTGACAGTTGAACGGCCTTGCGGAGCGGAGCGATGGCCTCGTTCGGCTTGCCGCCTTCCAGCAGGGCCTGTCCTTTCAGCTCGTAGAAATAGGGATTGTTGGGCTGCGCGGTGATAAGGGCATCGATCTGTGACTGTGCGCTGCGCAGATCGCCATGACGATAGGTCGCGATCGCGCGGGCGTAGCGGGCAGGCAGGCTTGTATTGGAGGCGGGATAGCGCCGGTACACGGTATCCGCGCGTTCCATGAAGCCCGAGATCTTGGCGCGCATCATGTCGTGACGAAGCTGCAGCGCTGGGTCGTCCTTTTTATTCCAGTAAGGACTCGACTTCGCCAGTTCCTCCAGCGCCCGGACGCGCTCCGCGGGCATCGGATGCGACTGGTTATACGGATCAGCTCCGGCCGCGGCATAAAGCGACTGTTCCGAGAAACGCTTGAACGTCTCGTACATGCCTTTGGCCGACTGGCCGGTGGCATTGAGAAACTTCACCCCGGCCTTGTCGGCGCTTTCTTCCTGCTGGCGCTGATACGACAGCATGGTGCGCATGATCGCCGCCTGGGGGGCTGCCACGGCTGCCGCGCCGGCGGCCCCCGCGCCTGAGCGCGCGCCTGCGACCGCAGCGCCAAGGCCGAGCAGCATTGCAATGACCATCTGTGTCTGGGCGCGGGCGACCTGTTCGCGCAGCTTGGACAAATGGCCGCCGGCAAGATGGCCCGTTTCGTGAGCCAGGACGCCGATGATCTGATTGGGCGTATCCGACTCTCGCAAGGCGCCGTAGTTCACGAAGATGCGGCGGCCGTCGGCAACGAAGGCGTTGAAGGTGGAGTCGTTGATGATCACGACTTGGATATTCTGTTTTTCGAGACCGGCCGCGCGCAGGATCGGGCGGGTGTAGTCGCGCAGCAGTTGCTCTGTCTCGGCGTCGCGCAGCAGCCGCGGGCCGCCCTGCTGGGCCTGTGCGGGCCAAGACCCCGCCAGCAGCGCCGCCGCGGTCACGAGCGCGGTCAGGCGGCGTCCGAACGCCAGGCCGGTCCGCACAGTGCTGTTTCGCGCACCATGCTGCGGGGAGAAGCGTTCGGCTGGCGGGATCAAGAGGACATTTGTCATGGCTTGGTCAGCAGGAGCGGGCGGCTTGCGAGTTTGGCAATGGAACAGCAGCATGTAGGGTGTTAAAATCATTACTTAAGAAGACGTCCGAATGCGGCAGGACAACGGCGCGGTGGATACAGCGCCGCGGTCATGCTGCAGCTTTCCGGGAATAGCAGATTCATGCTCGATGTGAGACTTACAGACAAGGCAAAAGGCCTTTTGACGCCGTCCACGCGCGGCAATGTGCCGCCATTCATGGTGATGGACGTCATGGCGGCCGCGGCCAAAATCGAGGCCGAGGGCGGCAATGTGATTCACATGGAGGTGGGACAGCCCGCAGCCTCCGCGCCGAAAACGTCGATCGCAGCCGCGCACGCGGCGCTTGATATCGGAAAGATCGATTATACCGCCGCCGTCGGTATTCCGTCGCTGCGGCAGAGGATTGCACGTCATTACCGCGAGACCTATCGGCAGGAGGTCGATCCTGCGCGTATCATCATTACCACGGGTTCGTCCGGCGCGTTCGTCTTGGCGTTTCTTTCCGCCTTCGAGCCGGGCGACAGGGTCGCGATCACGTCTCCGGGCTATCCGCCGTATCGTCATATCCTGCGCGCGCTCGGATGCGAGCCGGTGCTGATCGAAACCACCAGCGCAACCCGCCATGCACTGACCGGCGAGATGCTGCTGGAGGCGCATCGCAAGACGCCGCTGAAAGGCGTTCTGGTCGCCAGCCCCGCCAATCCCACCGGCACCATGATGACCCGCGAGGCTCTGGCCGATCTGATCGGAGCCGCCGACAGCGCGGGCATCCGCTTTATCTCGGATGAGATCTATCACGGCCTCGACTACGCTTTTCCAGCGGTGACGGCGGCCGAGTTGTCGTCCGAGGCGATCATCATCAACTCGTTCTCGAAATATTTCTGTATGACCGGCTGGCGTGTCGGCTGGATCGTCGTGCCGGAAACGCTGGTGCGTTCTGTCGAAACCTTGCAGCAGAACCTGTCGATCTCGGTGCCCACGCTGTCGCAGATCGCGGCGGAAGCTGCGTTCGACGGACGCGAGGAAATGGATGTGATCAAGCATGGTTACGAGGACAATCGCCGCATCCTGATCGAGGGATTGCCGAAAGTCGGCCTGACGGAATTCCTGCCGGCCGACGGCGCGTTCTATCTCTATGCCGATGTCTCAAAGTTCAACGCGGACAGCTACGATTTCGCCAAGACGATGCTGCAGCAGGCGCATGTCGCGGCGACGCCGGGAATAGATTTCGACCCGTTCCACGGCAAATCGTTCGTGCGGTTTTCCTATTCCCGCTCGACCGAGGAGATCATGGAAGCGGTTGCGCGCATCACGCGCTGGCTCGGCAACGGTTGAAGCCATCGTGCACAGAATGAAAAACGCCCGCTGCGAAGCGGGCGTTTTCGTTTGCATGATTTTCAGACGTTATTCGCTGCGGCGCGACCACCAGCCCATGCGGCGAGGGGCCGCCGGCTCTGACGTGGCTTCGGGAGCCGCAGACGCTGGATCGCTCGACACCGGCGATTCAGTTTCGACTGGAGTGGGGGCCGCTTCCTGCTTCGGTTCGTCACCGAAGAAGAAGCTTACCTTCTCGCGGACCGTTGAACGCTTGCGCGGCGCAGCTTCGGCAGCGTCTTCCGGCTCGGGAGTTGCCACGGAAGATGCCGGTTCAGGCGGCATGTGATCGGCCGGGCGCTGATCGCGCGCCGCCTCTTCCGGTGGCGACGAGAGGTCGGCGACAGCCTCTGCGGATTCTGCTTCGGGAAGAGGGCCGAGGTCGTCGGAAATCGTGGCGACGATTCCTTCATCCGGCTGATCGTTCTCGCCGGCACCTGCATCCTGACCGCCACGACGACGGCGACCACCACGACGCCCACGGCGGCGCGGACGGCGCTCGCCGTTCGCATTCTGATCCGCACGGCTTTCGCCGGTCTGATCGTCCTGCTCGTCATCGCCTTCGTCTGCGTCGCTGGCTTCGCTGACTGCGTCATCCTGCGGTACGATGCCGGGCGCATCGCCGCGCTCGGACGCCTGCGCGCCATCGCGCGCTTCTCCGCCGCGGCCACGACGGCGGCGACGGCGCTTGCGGCGTTGGTTGCCTTCTTCGCCCTCGGCGGCGGGAGCATCCTCGGCGGAGGACGCTTCGGCGTTCTCCTCGTCGTCCCCCTCGAACTCGGCTTCGGCTTCGAAGGTTTCGTCGTCTCCGTAATCGTAAGTGTCTTCGACGGCAGCCGGGACGGCGGCGACCTGCGCGGCGAGGATCGCCTTGGCGGCTTCCAGCGTATGCACGGCTTCGCCGCGGTCGATGACATAGGCTTGCTGACCGGCGATGGTCGGATCGGCGATCACCGCCAGCGAGACCTTGAAGCTGTTTTCCAGATCGCGCAGATGACCGCGCTTGTGATTCAGCACATACAGCGCGACGTCGGTGCGCGTGCGTACCGTGAGATTATGGGTCGGACCCTTCATCAGGGGTTCTTCAAGGCCGCGCAGCAATTGCAGCGCGACGGACGAAACCGAGCGGACATGCCCCGTGCCGCCGCAATGCGGGCAGGGCTCGGTAGAGCTTTCCAGCACGCTGGCGCGGATGCGCTGGCGCGACATTTCCAGCAGGCCGAAATGCGAGATGCGGCCGACCTGGATGCGCGCGCGATCCTGCCGCAGACAGTCGCTGAGCTTGCGCTCGACTGCGCGGTTGTTGCGCTTCTCGTCCATATCGATGAAGTCGATGACGATCAGGCCCGCCAGGTCGCGCAGCCGAAGCTGCCGCGCCACTTCTTCCGCGGCTTCAAGATTGGTCTTGAGCGCGGTGTCCTCGATGTGGTGCTCGCGCGTCGAGCGGCCGGAATTGACGTCGATCGAAACCAGCGCCTCGGTCTGGTTGATGACGATGTAGCCGCCGGACCTGAGCGTCACGGTCGGGGAGAACATCGCATCGAGCTGGCTCTCCACGCCCATGCGCGAGAACAGCGGCTGGCCGTCGCGATACTGTTTCACCGAGCGGACATTGCTCGGCATCAGCATCTTCATGAAGTCGCGAGCTTCGGTGAAGCCGGACTCGCCGGCAACCAGAACTTCGTCGATCTCCTTGTTGTAGAGATCGCGCAGCGAACGCTTGATCAGCGACCCTTCTTCGTAAACGAGAGTCGGCGCCTGCGAGCGCAGCGTGGTGTCGCGGACGGTCTCCCACATCCGGATCAGGTATTCAAAATCGCGCTTGATCTCGGGCTTGGTGCGGGACGCGCCCGCGGTGCGCAGGATGATCCCCATACCCTCCGGCACATCGAGATCCTGCACCACGTCCTTAAGGCGATTGCGGTCCTGCGCCGAGGTGATCTTGCGGCTGATGCCGCCGCCGCGCGCGGTGTTCGGCATCAGAACGGCGTAGCGACCGGCGAGCGAGAGATAGGTCGTGAGCGCAGCGCCCTTGTTGCCGCGCTCTTCCTTCACGACCTGAACCAGCATCACCTGGCGGCGCTTGATGACTTCCTGAATCTTGTACTGGCGGCGAGGACGGAAAGCGCGCTCCGGAACTTCCTCCAGCACATCGTCGCCGCCGACGGATTCGACGTGTTCTTCCTCGGCATCCTCGCCGTCTTCATCATCCTCGCCATCGGCATCGTCCGAATGATGCTCGTCGTCCGCGTGATGATCGTCGCCGTGAGGGGCGTCGTCGCTCTCGTGCACGTCGTCGTGCGCAAGCGCTTCCTGATGATGATCGTCGTGTTCGTGATCATCATGCCCGTGATCGTCATGGGCCACAGGCTCGTCGTGGGCGCTCTCCTGCGCGACGTCATGCGCAGACGCCTCTGCGGAGGCCACGGGCTGTGCGTCGTCGGCGGGATGTTCTTCATGATGTTCGCCGGCAGCGGTCGCGGCGTCATGCGCTTCACCGTGCACATGGTCATGTTCGTCATGCGGCGCGTCGTGCGCGTGACCGGCATGCGCCTCGTCGTGCGCATGTTCCGGATCGTGATCGCCAACCTGAATGGTGTTCGCCGATATGCCGGCTTCGGCGTCGGGCGCGGCGCCTTCGACGATCTCGCTCTGAACGCGCTCGCCGCGGTCGCGGCGGCGGGAGTTGCGATGGCGCGAGCGGCGGCGGCTGGAGCGGTTTTCCGACTCTTCCTCGGCCTCGCGATGCGCGCGCTCGTCGGCCTCGATCAGGGCCTGACGGTCAGCGACCGGGATCTGATAGTAGTCCGGATGGATTTCGCTGAAGGCGAGAAAGCCGTGGCGGTTGCCGCCGTATTCGATGAAGGCGGCCTGCAGCGACGGCTCGACGCGGGTGACCTTGGCGAGATAGATGTTGCCGCGCAGTTGCTTGCGCTGGGCAGACTCGAAATCAAATTCCTCGACGCGGTTTCCGCGGACCACGACCACCCGGGTTTCTTCCGGGTGGGTGGCATCGATGAGCATTTTGTTTGGCATTTTGGAACTCTTGACGGCGAACGGGACGTTCGGCGGCCAGCGCATGGCGCGCGGCCGGGTCACGTAACGGTCCACCTGATTCGGGGGTGAGGGGAAGGCCAAAACGCCGCCCGAAGCACCGTGCCGACTGCGACGTCAGCGAAACGCGGCGCGGGAACAGTTCGCGTCGTATCGCTGCTGGCGTCGATGGGATTTCCTTACGCATCCCGTTCGGCATTGGAGTCTGGCGCATCAAGCGTCGGCCCGTCTAATTCAATGTGGCGGCACAGGCGCCGCCGTATCCTGCCACTGACATGTCAGCGGATCGGCTGCTGGCAGCCCAACGCGGCGCAGGTGGCGCGCGCTGGCTCTCGATGGTCCGCAGCCTTGCGACTGCGTTCGCCGGTCATGTGAGTAGCCGCTCGGGCTGGTAACCGCCGCTCCGTGTCAGCCGCGCGCTGCGCTGGCTGTGGAGGGACGGAAGGTACACTAGCTTCTCAAACGGGAGTTCAAGGAGCTGGCGCTGCACCGGGAAGCTGAGCGCGACACAACCGCAAGTTTAAACCGTCAGCTCGTCATACATACGTCGAATGCGGCGTTCTGGCAAGGGAAGCGTCACACCGGTGCAACACAGCGGACCAATTGTGAAGCAGCCGGTAAGCAACCATTAACTGTGCGGTTTTATTGCCTTAAAGAGGGCTATCGGAGGCACGGATTCCTTGTCGAGCCGCTTCAACCATTTCGCTTTGCTGGCATTCGCGCGGTTGTGCGTCGCAGCATCGCTGTGTCTGACGGTTTCGTCCGCTGAAGCTGTCGAATCCCACGCGCCGCAGCCAGCGGTTGCGGTAAGCTTTCCTGTCGCCTCGGACGTGCGTGTGGCGGGCGACGACAAGCAGACGCGCTTCATTCTCGACCTCGACCAAAAGATCGATGCGCGCGCCTTCGTCCTCGGCGATCCCTACCGGGTGGTGGTCGATATTCCGCAGGTGACGTTCAAGCTTCCCTCCGATGCGGGAAGCGCCGGGCGCGGGCTGATCCGCGCATTTCGTTACGGCCTCGTCATGCCCGGTGGATCGCGTCTTGTGTTCGACCTGACGGGGCCTGCGAAGATCGAAAAGTCCTACGTCATGGATGCTGCGAACGGGCAGCCCGCGCGGCTCGTGGTCGAACTCGTTGCCGTGGAGCGCGCCGCGTTCAAGTCGACGCAGCCGGTCGAAGAGAAGCCGACATTGCGCCCGGGCATTGTCATGGAGGCCAGTGCAGCCCCGGCCGAAAACACAGGCACCGCCAATTCGGCCAAGTCAGCAGACCCGCGGCCGGTCATCGTGATCGATCCGGGCCATGGAGGCCTCGATAATGGAACCCAGGCGCCGAGCGGCGAAAGCGAAAAGACCATTGTGCTGGATTTCGCCAAGGCGCTCCGGGACCGGATCGAAAAGGGCGGCAAGTTTCGCGTGGTCATGACGCGCGACGACGACACGTTCATTCCGCTCGGGGACCGCGTGAAGATCGCGCGCGCCAACACGGCCGCGCTGTTCGTTTCGATCCATGCCGACGCGCTTCCGAAGCGCGAAGGCGATGCGCAGGGCGCCACGATTTATACGTTGTCGGACAAGGCCTCCGACGCGGAAGCCGAGAAACTGGCCGAGGCGGAAAACAAGGCCGATGCCATTGCGGGCATTAACCTGACGGAAGAACCCGCCGATGTCGCCGACATCCTTATCGATCTCACCCAGCGCGAGACTCGAACATTTTCAAGCCGTTTTGCCCATATCCTTGCCAACGAAATGAAGACAGTCGCGCGCATGCACAAACGTCCGCTGAAGTCCGCGGGCTTCCGCGTTCTCAAGGCGCATGATGTTCCCTCGGTGCTGGTCGAACTCGGCTACGTGTCCAACAAGGCCGACCTGCAGCATCTGGTTTCAGAAAGCTGGCGGTCCCGCACGGTCGGTTCCGTGGCGCAGGCGGTGGATGCGTTCCTCGGCAAACGCGTGGTTTCGGCGGGCCCTTCGCGTTAAAGCCCTTCGGATTGAATTCGCAGGGTAATTATCGCCAGAGGGCCCTAGTTTGGCCACAGCCGCCGCTCTATAGAATTTCAGGTTGGGGCGGGACCAGAATCGATCCATTCACCGGCGGCGAATGGTATAGTTGGCTCCGCATTCCCGGTCGGATGCCTCGGGTGATCGCGCCAGACGCTTAGGACGGATACTGACGATGCGCTTGCTGTTGCGATTCATGGGCTTTCTGTTTGCCGCGGGAACGATCGTATTCCTTGTCGGCGTTGCCGCCGTGGCGGGCTTGATCTGGCATTTCTCCAAGGACCTGCCGGACTATTCGCAGCTGCAGGACTATGAGCCGCCGGTAATGACGCGCGTTCACGCGGCCGACGGTTCGCTGCTCGGCGAATATTCCAAGGAGCGGCGCCTGTATCTGCCGATCCAGGCGATTCCGAAACCCGTCATCAATGCGTTCCTCGCGGCCGAGGACAAGAATTTCTACGAGCACGGCGGTATCGACTTCACCGGCATGGCGCGCGCCGCGATTCTCTACGCTCAGAATTTCGGCTCCAACCGCCGTCCGCAGGGTGCATCGACCATTACCCAGCAGGTCGCAAAGAACTTCCTGCTAACCAATGAAGTCTCGTTCAACCGCAAGATCAAGGAAGCACTGCTGGCGATGCGCATCGAGCGCACCTACACCAAGGACAAAATCCTCGAACTGTATCTGAACGAAATCTATCTCGGCCTCGGCGCCTACGGCATCGCCGCCGCGTCGCTGGTCTACTTCGACAAATCGGTGAACGAACTCACCGTTGCGGAAGCCTCGTATCTCGCGGCGCTTCCGAAAGCGCCGGCGGCGCTGCATCCGGTCCGCAACCGTGACCGCGCCATCGAGCGCCGCAACTATGTGATCGACCGTCTTGCCGAGAACGGCTGGATCAAGCCGGCGGATGCCGCCGCTGCGCGCAAGGAGCCGCTGGTCGTGACCAGCCGCAGCAACGCCGCGCACATTTTCGCAGGCGAGTATTTCGCCGAGGAAGTCCGCCGCGACATCTTCGAGCGCTACGGCGAAAAGAAACTCTATGAGGGCGGTCTTTCGGTTCGCACCACGCTCGATCCCAAGCTTCAGGTCATGGCGCGCAAATCGATGGTGGCCGGGCTGGTCAATTTCGACGAGGCGCAGGGCTGGCGCGGGGCGCAGAACAAGATCGACGTGTCCGGTGACTGGGGCGTGAAACTCGCCGAGGTCAAATCGCTCTCGGACATATCGCCGTGGCGTATGGCCGTGGTGCTTGAGGCCAACGATCAGTCCGCACGGATCGGCTTTCAGCCGGGTCGCGAACTTGGCGGCGCCGTGCTCAAGACGCGTGACACGGGTCTGATCACGCTCGATGGCGTGCGATGGGCGAAGGCGGCTTCCGGCCCGACACGCTTCAAGACGCCGACAGCGGTGACGCAGGTACTTGCGCCGGGCGATGTGATCTATGTCGATCCGCTGCTGGCGAAGGACGGCAGCAAGGTCGAGGGACAGTATCGGTTGCGGCAGGTGCCGGAAGTGTCCGGCGCGAGGGGCGCGCGGGACCCGTGGGCCGGACGCGTGCTGGCGATGGTCGGCGGTTTCTCGTTCGACCAGAGCCAGTTCAACCGCGCGACGCAGGCCTATCGCCAGCCCGGTTCGTCCTTCAAGCCCATCGTCTATTCGACCGCCATGGATAACGGCTACACGCCGTCGACCGTGGTCGTGGACGCGCCGATTGAAATCGATCAGGGGCAGGGCGTCGGCGTCTGGCGGCCGGAGAACTATTCGACCGGCAAGTATTACGGCCCGACCACGCTGCGCAACGCGCTGATCCGTTCGCTCAACACCGTCACCGTTCGTCTCGCGCAGGATGTCGGCATGCCGCTGATCGGCGAATACGCCAAGCGTTTCGGCGTCTATGACGAATTGCCGAACTATCTGTCCTACGCACTTGGCGCGGGCGAGACGACCGTGATGCGCATGGTCACCGCCTATTCGATGTTCGCCAATGGCGGCAAGCGCGTGAAGCCGACGCTGATCGACCGCATTCAGGATCGTTACGGCCACACCATTTTCAGGCACGACCAGCGCGAATGCCGCGGCTGCGATGCGCCTGACGGCTGGAAGAACCAGCCCGAGCCGACGCTGGTGGATCGCCGCGAGCAAGTGCTGGATTCGATGACGGCCTACCAGATCACATCGATGATGGAAGGCGTGGTGCAAAGCGGCACCGCGACCGTCGTGCGCGAAGTCGGCAAGCCCGTCGCGGGCAAGACCGGCACGACCAACGACGAGAAGGATGCCTGGTTCATCGGCTTCTCGCCGGATCTCGTGGTCGGCATCTACATCGGCTACGACAAGCCGCGCAATCTCGGCAAGGGCGGCACCGGCGGTCATCTGGCCGCGCCGGTCGCGAAGGATTTCCTCAAACTCGCGCTGGCGGACAAGCCCGCCGTGCCGTTCCGCGTTCCGGCCGGCATCAAGCTGATCCGTGTCGACGCCAAGACCGGCATGCGCGCGGGTCCGGGCGACAGCGGACGGACGATCCTCGAAGCGTTCAAGCCGGGCACGGCGCCGCCGGACAACTATTCGGTCATCGGCGTTGCCGATGCGGATGGCCGTTCGCCCGGCGTTTCGCCTGATGCAGATCGCGCGATCTTCCGGCCCGGCACCGGCGGGCTTTATTAGCGCATCGCGTATTCCGCAAAAGCATGCCCTCGGACTTGATCCGAGGGTGGGCTGGTTTTGCGATTGGAATACGCGGGCCTACAAAGTTGCGCTTCCTGCCGTCAGCCGTTACATCCGTTCCATCATTTGAATCGCGGGCTCACCGCAAGCTGGAAACATTATGCGTCCTGAAATTGAACGCCTTGTCGAAGAGATCAAGCAGTCAGTCGGGCTGCTGAGGAGGCATCTTTGACGTCGATGCTGCAACGGCCCGTCTCGCCGAACTGAACGCTCTCGCCGAAGATCCCAATCTCTGGAACGATCCGCAGAAAGCCCAGAAGCTGATGCAGGAGCGGACCTCGCTCGAGGGCCAGCTCACCGGCATCGGCCGCACCGAGCGCGAGGTCGAGGATCAGATCGGGATGATCGAACTCGGCGAGTCCGAGAATGACGAGGGTGTCATTCTCGAAGCCGAGAATGCGCTCAAGGCCCTGAAGAAGGATGTTGCGCGGCAGGAACTGGAAGCCCTGCTGTCGGGCGAGGCCGACAAGTTCAATACCTATCTCGAAGTCCATGCCGGTGCCGGTGGCACTGAAAGTCAGGACTGGGCTTCCATGCTGCTGCGCATGTACACGCGCTGGGCGGAGAAGCACGGCTTCAAGATCGAATATCTCGAAGAGACCGAGGGCGAAGAAGCGGGCATCAAGTCTGCGACCATTCAGATCAGCGGCCATAATGCTTATGGTTGGCTGAAGACGGAGGCGGGCGTGCATCGTCTGGTGCGCATCTCGCCGTTCGATTCGAACGCACGGCGGCACACATCGTTCTCCAGTGTCGCGATCTTCCCCGTGGTCGATGACAGCATCAAGATCGACATCAAGGAGTCGGACGTGCGCGTCGATACGATGCGCTCGGGCGGCGCGGGCGGCCAGCACGTCAACAAGACCGAGTCCGCGGTGCGCCTCACGCACATCCCGACCGGTGTTGCCGTGGTCTGTCAGGCCGGACGCTCCCAGCACAAGAACCGCGCGCAGGCGTGGGACATGTTGCGCGCTCGGCTTTATGAGATCGAGCTGAAGAAGCGCGAAGAGAAAGCCGCCGCCGATCAGGCCGCCAAGACCGATATCGGCTGGGGGCACCAGATCCGGTCGTATGTGCTGCAGCCCTATCAGATGGTGAAGGACCTGCGCACCGGCGTGCAGACGTCCGACACGCAGGGCGTGCTTGACGGCGATCTCGATGAGTTCATGGCCGCAACGCTGGCGCAGAAGGCATTCGGCACCACGCCGGGCGCGATCGAGGACGTCGACTGACCTTGTTTTGTGAGGAGCTGCGATGAGTGCGCCAGGCAAATTGATCGTTCGCAGTTTCTCGATCTCCCTTGATGGTTATGGCGCTGGCCCGGATCAGAGTCTTGAGAGCCCGCTTGGTGTAGGCGGGTTCGGCCTGCATCAATGGGCGATGACCACGCGGACATTCCAGAACAAGGTCTTCGGGAAGGATGGCGGCAGCGTTGGCCCCGACGATGATTGGGCCGCGATGGGATTTGAGAATCTCGGCGCGTGGATCATGGGCCGGAACATGTTCGGCCCTGTGCGCGGCCCTTGGCGGGATGAAAGCTGGAAGGGATGGTGGGGCGACGAGCCGCCATATCACTGTCCGGTTTTCGTTCTGACCCATCATGCGCGTGTGCCGATCACGATGAAGGGTGGCACCGTCTTTCATTTCGTAACAGACGGGATCGAGGCGGCGCTTGAGCGGGCGAAAGAAGCCGCCGCAGGCAAGGATATCCGGATTGGTGGCGGCGTGACGACAATCCGCGAATATCTTCGCGCGGGATTGATCGACGATCTGCACATCGCGATGTCGCCGGTTCTGTTGGGGCGCGGTGAATCCCTTTTTGAAGGAATCGATCTTCCTGCGCTCGGCTACACAGTCAGCGAGCATGTTGCGACGCCGAATGCCATGCATCTCAGGTTTAGCCGCAAGGATTGAACCGGTGGGAGACGATCAGCCCTGCGAGAGGCGGACCCCCGCGCGCAGGAATTTCTGCGGATCGACGGCTTCGCCATCGATGCGGGTTTCATAATGCAGGTGAGGGCCAGTAGAACGGCCGGTCGAGCCGACTTCTCCGACCACCTGGCCGATCTTCACGTATTCGCCGACCCTGACGTTGATCTGCGAGAGGTGGCCGTAGCGCGTTGACAGGCCATTGCCGTGATCCACTTCCACCATGCGGCCATAACCGCCGGACCATCCGGCATTCACCACCTTGCCGTTGGCGGTGACGCGGACAGGATCACCGGTGGAGGCGCGGAAATCGAGGCCCGTATGCATCGCCGGGCGGCCGAGAAACGGATCGCTGCGCACGCCGAAACCTGATGAGAATTCGACATTCCCGACAACCGGCTTGCGATAAGGGACCAGCGACAGGGTTCGCGTGAGTTTATCGACCTGCGCGCGGCTGAGATTGATCCGGTACATTTGGCGGTCAAACGCGCTGGCATCG
>ERZ778022.2124-NODE-2124-length-22074-cov-4.473954_pt1 | contig 22074 bp, 19 predicted proteins | sample MGYA00375752_ERZ778022 | MGnify/ENA primary metagenome ERZ778022 (study PRJEB29350, sample SAMN05389826) | bioreactor metagenome | isolation source: Thiocyanate bioreactor | place: South Africa: University of Cape Town | collected 2014-04-04 ...
ATCGGCATCCCGCCCGTATTCGTCAGCATCTCGCCGAGCGGCTGGCCGACGGCGCGGAAGGCCACGCCCTCGAGGCGACTGCCGTCATCGGCTTCGAGCGTCACGCGCAGGTGCGCCTCGCCCATGACCTTGGCAAAACGCACGCGGTGCGCGGGAAAGACGAAGCGCGGCTGCGGATTGCCCTGACCGTAGGGACCGGCGCGCTCGATGAGATCAACGAGCGTGTCGTTGGCGGCCGTCGGCGTCAGCGCGCCGTCGATTTCGAGCGCGCGCGCCGCTCGCGCTGTCGTAGCGGGCGAGGCCACCTGCTCGGCGAGATATGTGCGCGCCACCTCGAATTTTTCGCGCGCGACCGTGAGGCCCGCTGCCATGGCGTGGCCGCCGCCCTTGAGCAGGAGACCATCGGCCGTCGCGGCACGTACAGCCGCGCCGATGTCGACGCCGGCGATGGAACGCAGCGAGCCCGTGCCCTGCCCACCTTCCTCCCAGGCGATGACGCACGCCGGTCGGCCGAACCGATCCACGAGCCGGCTTGCCACGAGACCGACGACGCCCTTGTGCCAACGCTCCGAGGCAACGACGAGCATGGGCAGATCCGGCACCTCGTCGATGAGCCGATCGGCTTCGGCCGTGGCCTCTTCGAGCATCGCCGTCTCGATGGCCTTGCGCTCCCGATTGAGCTTGTCGAGCTGCACGGCAATGCGCGCGGCCTCTGTCTCATCGTCGAGAGAAAGGAGGCGCGCGCCGAGCGCCGCATCGCCAATACGCCCGCCCGCATTGATGCGTGGACCGAGCACGAAACCCAGCAGATACGGCGTCGGCGGTTGGTTCAAGCCTGCCGCATCGACGAGCGCGCGCAGGCCCACATTCTGGCGCTGGCGCATGACCTCGAGCCCGCGCGTGACATAGGCGCGGTTGAGCGTCTGCAACGGCACCACGTCGCAAACGGTCGCCAGCGCGACGAGATCGAGCATGGCGAGAAGATCGGGCGGGCGGCCGTTCTTGTCGTAGTACCCGCGCTGGCGCAGCTCGCGCGTCGTCGCGACGAGCAGCATGAACACGACGCCCGCCGCGCAGAGATGCCCGAGCCCGGAGAGGTCATCCTGCCGGTTCGGATTGACGACCGCGCTCACCTCGGGAAGCTGCTCGTCGGCCTGGTGATGGTCGATGACGAGCACGTCCGTCTTGCCACGATGCTGCGGGGCCAATGCCTCGAAGCTCGTCGTGCCGCAGTCCACGGTCACGATGAGCTGGGCGCCCTTCTCGACAAGCCCCTGGATGGCCGGCACGTTCGGCCCATAGCCCTCGAACATGCGATCCGGGATGTAGATCGTCGCATCGAGGCCATGCGCATTGAAGAAGCGCCGCATCAGGGCCGACGAGCACGCGCCATCGACGTCGTAGTCGCCGAACACCGCGACGCGCTCGCGCTTGACGATCGCGTCAGCAAGCCGGCGCGCGGCCTTGTCCATGTCATTGAGCGTGCTCGGGTCGGGCATGAGCGCGCGGATGGTCGGCTCGAGGACGTTCGGCACCTCCTCGATCGTGATACCGCGCGCCGCGAGCACGCGCCCGAGCAGCTCCGGCAAACCATGCTGCTGGCTGATGGCGCTCGCGGTGTTTCCGGCCCCTGGCGCCAGACGCTCGCGCCATGTGTAGCCGCGCGCCGAGGCCGTTACGCCGAGATAGGCCTGCGCGTCGCTACTGCCCCTCTCGCGCGGTCGTGCCCGCGCTGCCCCCGTCGCCATGCCCCACTCCCTCTACAACGACCTGTCGAGTTGTAGAGTGAGTCGCGAAGCGTTCCCACCGCGGCAGAATCGCGTGGAAAAATCAGGCCGGCACACGCCCCTTGACCAGCGCATCGATGGCCATCAGCTCGCGCATAAGCCCCTCAAAATCCTTGAGCGGCACCATGTTCGGGCCGTCCGAGGGTGCGTTGTCGGGATCCTGGTGCGTCTCGATGAAAAGCCCCGAAACGCCAACGGCCACGGCCGCCCGCGCGAGCACCGGCACGTACCGGCGATCGCCGCCTGAGCTGGTGCCCTGTCCGCCCGGCTGCTGGACCGAATGCGTGGCATCGAAGATCACGGGCGCGCCCGTCTCAGCCATGATCGGCAGCGATCGCATGTCCACGACGAGCGTGTTGTAGCCGAAGGAGGCGCCGCGCTCGGTGACGAGCACGTTCGGGTTGCCGCTGCCGGTAATCTTGGCGACGACGTTTTTCATGTCCCAGGGCGCGAGGAACTGCCCCTTCTTGACCTTGACCACCCGGCCGGTCTTTGCCGCTGCGACGAGGAGGTCGGTCTGGCGGCACATGAAGGCCGGGATCTGCAGGACATCGACGACCTCGGCAAGCGTCGCGCATTGCGCGGCCTCATGCACATCCGTCACGACGGGAAGCCCGAGGTTCGAGCGGATCTCCGAGAACACGTCGAGCGCGGCTGAAAGGCCCATGCCGCGCTTTCCCGAGAGCGACGTGCGGTTCGCCTTGTCGAAGCTCGTCTTGTAGACAAGCCCCAAGCCGAGACGCGCCGCAATCTCCTTCAGCGCACTCGCCATCTCGAGGGCGTGGGCGCGGCTCTCCATCTGGCAAGGCCCGGCAAAGACGGCAACGGGACGGCGAGCACCGAACGTGACGTCGCCGACACGGACCTCCGAATTGGGCCGAAGCGTTTGATCGCTGCTCATGTGCCCTCCTTATTCTCTTTGCCTCGTGAGCGCACGGCAAATGGCGCCCAAGCCCGTCACCGGTTCGCGTCGAGGTGAGCCTGCACGGACTTCCGCAGGAGCTCGGTCAAGCGCAGGAGCGAGGCAAAGCTTTCGCCCTCCGTGAAGCGGTAGATGTAGAGCAGGCGCCCGCGCACGACCACGTGGCCGTAGACGCAGAGGATCAGCTTGTCGGCGCCCTGCTCGGTACGGATGCGCTGCACGAGACTTGCGTAGCAGGCCTCGGGATCCTCGTGGACGACCCCGATGAACTTGGTCTCGTTGAGCTTCACCGCATCGCTGACCTGGTTGAAACGCTCGCGCACGGCGCCGACGGGGCCGCTCACGAGCGCGTCGCCCTGCTGGCGCAATGCCGTGCAGATCTCGTTGGCGGTTTGAATTTCCCGCCCCTTCAGATCCTGGGTGCGGAACTGCAGCCCGACCTGCACTTGCGTGAAATCGTCGAGCGTCGGCCGCTCGCCATTGCGCCAAGGCGGGATCTGCGTGCAATCGGCCGCTGCGAGCAGCAGCTCGTTGTGCCCGGCAAGGCCGCGCTCGACGAGATCATATACGCGGCTGTCGGAAGCATGACCGCGATCGAGCTCGCATTGGTCGGGATCGATGACGAGCACGATGGCTTGCCCACCGACCGAGACGGTCACATTGCGGGCTTCGGCTCCTGAATGCGCTGAAAAGAGTGTGGCAAGACCCAGCATGATTGCCGTCACGATACGGACGGCGCGCCCATTCCCCCACATGACATCCGCTCCCCTATTGCGGCCCAATTCGTACAGGTTTCGCGCCCTTGCCCGCGAGGGCCTCGTAGCGCGGCAGCTCGTCGTGCACCTCAAACCAATCCACCCGCTCGACGACATGAGCGTGACCCGTCGGCGGCCATGCGGACGGGTTCTCCAGCGTGCCGTGATAGAAATGGATCTCGTCCGGCCAGCGCGCCCCGGTATAGGCGATAGGCGTGCCACACGTCCCGCAGAAATGGCGAAAGGCGCCCGGCGAGCTCTCGTGGCTTCTCGGCTGCTCCCCCGTGTAGCGGGTGCGCGCGGCAATCACGCCGACATAGGTCGCGACCGCCGAGCCGACCGCGCGCCTGCAGCTCGCGCAATGGCAATGCATGACCCAGCGCGGCTTGCCGCTGAACTCGTAGCGCACGGCCTTGCACAGGCAGTGGCCGCGGGTGACGATCTCGTCGTCCGCCACTGGATTGGCCCCGCTCTCGGTCATCGGACCATTCTCCTCACGCACCCCGACTCGCCGTGGGACTGTAGGCGTCTTTCAGGCTTTTTTCGATCGGTACGATCGCCGCCGAAGCATCGCCCGCGCACCCCGCGCCATCCTGCCGGAAAAACCACCCGGAACAGGAGCCCCGCCATGCTGACCTGCATCATCCGCTATCATATCGACCCGACCAAAAAGGACGAGTTCGCCACTTATGCGCGCAATTGGGGTCAGGCCATCCCCCGCTGCGGCGCCGACCTGATCGGCTACTATGCCCCCCACGAGGGCTCGAGCACGCTCGCCTATGGCATCTATAATATCCCGAGCCTCGCCGCCTATGAGGCCTATCGTGCCCGGCTTGCGGCCGATCCGCTCGGGCGCGAGAATTACCTGTTCGCCCAGCGGGAGAAATTCCTGCTGCGCGAGGATCGGACATTCCTGAAGTGCGTATCCATGCCCCACGGAGAGAAGACATGATCGCGGTCATCTTCGAAGTCACCCCCGCCGAAGGGCGCAAGGAAGAGTACCTCGATATCGCGGCGAGCCTCAGGCCCGTTCTCGAAAAGATCGACGGCTTCATTTCCGTGGAGCGCTTCCAGAGCCTCACGGACCCGAAAAAAGTTCTCTCGCTCTCCTTCTTCCGCGACGAGGAGGCCGTGCGCGAGTGGCGCAACACCATAGCGCACCGGGGCGCGCAGGCGAAAGGGCGCGCCGGCATCTTCGCCGATTATCGCCTGCGCATTGCGAGTGTGATTCGCGACTACGGCATGAACGAGCGCGAGGAGGCGCCGGCCGACAGCCGGGCAGTGCATTCCGATAAGCCGGGCTAGGACTAGACGCCGCCACTCTCCCTCAGCGCCTTGATGGCCTCGCGGGCGAGTTCGTCGGCGCGCTCGTTTTCGGGATGGCCGGCGTGGCCCTTGAGCCAGTGCCACTCGATGGTGTGGCGCTTCACGGCTTCTTCGAGGCGCTGCCACAGCTCGACGTTCTTCACCGGCTTCTTGTCGGCCGTCTTCCAGCCATTGCGGCGCCAGCCATGGATCCACTTCGTGATGCCGTCGCGGAGGTAGTTGGAGTCGGTCCACAGATCGACGCGCGAGGAGCCCTTCAGTGCCTCCAGCGCTGCGATCGCGGCCATCAGCTCCATGCGGTTGTTGGTCGACTGCGCCTCGCTGCCGGAAAGCTCCTTGCGATGCTCCCCGGACTCGAGGATCGCACCCCAGCCGCCCGGCCCCGGATTGCCCGAGCAGGCGCCATCCGTGTGGATGATCACATGCGGCTTCGTCCTGCCTGCCATCAGCGCTTCTCGAGCCCGTACTCGCCGGCCGAGGCCACCGACTGGTGGAAGCGCAGGCGCCGCACGTATTCGAGCGGGTCCTTGCGCTTGACCAGCGCACCTTCCGGCGTGTTGATCCAGTCATAGGCGCGCGTCAGCAGGAAGCGCAGCGCCGAGCCGCGTGCGAGCAGCGGCAGGGATGCGCGCTCGGCCGGCTCAAGCGGCCGTACCGCATCATAGGCGCGCAGCATTGCCATGCCCTTCGTCAGATTGAACGAGTTGTCGGCCTCGAAGCACCAGGCATTGAGGCAGACGGCCAGGTCATAGGCGAGCGCATCATTGCAGGCGAAGTAGAAGTCGATCAGGCCCGACAGGCGATCGCCGATGAAGAAGACATTGTCGGGGAAGAGATCGGCGTGGATCACGCCTTGCGGGATGTCGCGTGGCCAGCTCGCTTCGAGGTGCGCGAGCTCGGCCTCGATGAGCGCGCCGAGGCCGGCGAAGATCTCATCCGCCCGCGCGCGGAAACGCTCATAGAGCGGGCGCCAGCCGGCGAGACCCAGCGCATTCTCGCGGCGGATCTCAAAGCCGCGTCCGGCAAGATGCAGCTCAGCGAGCGCCTTGCCGACGGCCGCACAGTGGTCGACCCTCGGCCGCCTGATCCACACGCCATCGAGGAATGTCACGAGCGCCGCCGGCCGCCCCGCCAGCTCCTGCAGCATGACGCCATGGCGATCGCGCACCGGCGTCGGGCAGCTCAATCCGTTCTGCGCGAGATGCTCCATGAGCCCCAGGAAGAACGGCAGATCCTCGCGGTGCACGCGCTTCTCGTAGAGCGTCAGGATGAACGGCCCCTGCTCCGTGCGCACGAGATAGTTCGTGTTCTCGACGCCCTCGGCAATGCCCTTGCACGACAGCAGCGTCCCGAGCGGGTAGCTTTCGAGAAAGCGCACGAGGTCGTCGTCGGAAATTTCCGTGTAGACGGCCATGATGCCTTACCCCTGCACGCGGCGGCTCGCGCGCGGCTGCGCGTCGTCTCTCAGCTCACGCGGTACATTGAAGGCAATATTCTCGTTCGCCGTGACCACGCTCTCGACGGTCACGTCGTAGCGCGCGCGGAAGGCATCGATGATCTCGTCGACGAGCACCTGCGGCGCCGAAGCCCCCGCCGTCACGCCGAGGGTGGTGATCCCTTCGAAGTCCGCCCAGTTGATCTCATGGGCGCGCTGGATGAGGAGCGCCTTGGGGCAGCCGGCCCGCTCGGCGACCTCGACGAGGCGCAGCGAGTTCGAGCTGTTGGGCGCGCCGACGACGATCACGCGGTCCGAGCGCGGTGCGATGCTCTTGACGGCCGCCTGCCGGTTCGTCGTCGCGTAGCAGATGTCCTCCTTGTGCGGACCGACGATCGCCGGAAAGCGCTCCTTGAGGATGGCGACGATCTCGGCGGTGTCGTCGACCGAGAGGGTCGTCTGCGTAATGAAGGCGAGGCGCTCGGGATTGCCGGGAAGCACCGTGCGCGCATCATCGGAGGTTTCGATAAGACGGACGGCCCCCTCGGGGAGCTGCCCCATCGTGCCGATCACCTCGGGGTGGCCGGCATGGCCGATGAGGAGGATCTCGTTGCCTGCGGCATGGTGGCGCTCTGCCTCGACATGGACCTTCGAAACGAGCGGGCAGGTCGCATCAAGGTAAAAGAGTTTACGCTGGCGGGCGGCCGCAGGGACGGCCTTCGGTACGCCATGCGCCGAAAATATCACAGGCGCGTCCGTATCTGGAATTTCGTCGAGCTCCTCCACAAATATGGCGCCTTTCCGACGGAGGTTCTCGACCACGAATTGGTTGTGAACGATCTCGTGGCGCACGTAGACCGGGGCGCCGAATCGAGCGAGCGCTAGCTCTACGATTTGGATGGCTCGGTCCACACCGGCACAAAAACCGCGCGGGGCGGCGAGCAGAATGGTCAGCGGCGGGCGAGCGGGCATGGGGATGTCGAACCGACGTTGGAGCAAGCCGCAAGAGATGCGAGAAGAGCGTTCCGCCAATCCTGCATCTTGGCTCTGCAGCTTGGCACGGGTTTGAGCGAGGTGCTACAGTTGCCGAATAAAATCAAGAGCAATGGGGTGCGTTCCCGTGCGGCCGGGACGCGAGCATCAATGATGGCAGGGGGGCCCGCCTACATGCCGAGCAGAGACCGCGCGCCCCTGCGGCGGCATTCGCCGCGCCGAGTCGGCATATGCCTGTTCGGGGCTTCGGCTCTTGCCCTGCTGCTTTCCGGCTGCGGCATGTCCACGCTGACCTCCGGCATGGGCGGCGGCATGTTCGGCGGCACGGGCTCGACAGGCTCGCCTGGGCGGCTCACGGAAGAAAGCATGCTCTCCTCCGCCAAGGCGGACGGGGCCGGTGGTGGCGGCGCTGGTGTCCCCCCTGGCTGCCCACGTTTCCAGATCGCATCGCGCGACCATCACGTGACCATCTACGAGCCCGGACGCGCCGGCGACAGCCTCGGTGTCATGCATCGCGGCGAGATCACGCGCACCGCCCGCGAGTGCAGCATCGAGGGCACGCGCGTAACCGTGAAGTACGGCTTCTCGGGACGCATTCTGCTGGGCCCGCGCGGCCGACCCGGTGTGATCGCGCTGCCGGTCCAGGTTTCCGTGCGCGACCCGAAGCGCGCGGCCATCGGCGGCGACCGCACGAGCGTGGAGGCGAGCGTCACGCTCGACAATCCGATTGCGTACTTCTCGCAGGTGCGCACCGTCACGTTCGACATTCCCGAAGGATCGCGCCCCGGCGAGATCGACGTCTTCGTCGGTTTCGAGCAGACGGCGCCGGGCGCCGGCTGAGATTTTATCCCCGCACCCTATGACAGCCGCCGATTGACAGGTGCGGCAGGCTGCCTATTCTCGCACCGCCAGTCGACATCTGCGGAAGAGACCGGCACGCAGGCCCTTGCAGGCTTGCGCGCAGGCGCCGAAGGAGCAACCGCCCCGGAACCTCTCAGGCAAAAGGACCGCAGATTGATGGCGCTCTGGAAAGCAGCCGGTGGCAAGGCCGGCTCACCGAAGGGGTAAGGTCGCTCGCCTGAAAGGGCAGGTGACCGGAATCTCTCAGGTTCCGTGACAGAGGGGGCTCCGGCACGCGCGAATGGTCGCGCGGGCTCAGAGCCGCGTGGAACCTCGTTACGATGAGCGCCGATCCGACTGCCAGCGCGCCGCTCCGGCGAACTCCCCTCTATGATCTGCACGTCGCCGCGGGCGCCAAGATGGTGCCGTTCGCGGGCTACGACATGCCCGTGCAGTATCCGCTCGGCGTGCTCAAGGAGCACCTCTGGACGCGCGAGAAGGCCGGGCTCTTCGACGTGAGCCACATGGGCATCTGCTGGCTGCACGGGCCCGATCATGCAACGACGGCTGGCGCGCTCGAGGCCCTCGTCCCGGCCGACATCCTCAATCTCAAGCCTGGCCAGCAGCGCTACTCGCAGCTCCTCGCGGCCGATGGCGGCATTCTCGACGATCTCATGATCACGCGTCCGGAAGGCAGCCAGAGCGACGGCACGCTTCTGCTGGTGGTCAACGCCGGCTGCAAGGACGCCGACTACGCCCATATCGCGAAGCATCTCCCAACAGGCGTCCGCCTCGAAGTGGACGACGCCCACGCGCTGATCGCCCTGCAGGGCCCGCGCGCTGTGACCGTGCTCTCCAAGCTCATTCCGGGCGTCGAGAGCATGAGCTTCATGAGCGGCCGCTTCGCGACGCTCGATGCCCAGCCTGTGCATCTCACGCGCTCGGGCTACACGGGCGAGGACGGCTACGAGATCGCCGTTCCCAATGCGCATGTCGCCAAGGTCTGGAACCTGCTGACGTCGACGCCCGACGTGGAAGCCATCGGCCTCGGCGCGCGCGACTCGCTCCGTCTCGAGGCGGGCCTCTGCCTCTACGGCCATGACATCGACACGACGACATCGCCCATCGAGGCGCGCCTGCAGTGGTCCATCCAGAAGCGCCGCCGCGATGAAGGCGGCTTCCCCGGTGCCGATCGCATCAAAGCCGAGCTGGCCAACGGACCCAAGCGCCGCCGCGTCGGCATCAAGCCCGAGGGGCGTGCGCCCGCGCGCGAGGGCACCGAGATCCAGGACATGAGCGGCAAGCCCATTGGCACGATCACCTCCGGCGGCTTCGGCCCCTCGGTGAACGGCCCCGTTGCCATGGGCTACGTCGAAAGCGCGCACGCCGAGCTCGGCACGAAGATCCAGCTCATCGTCCGCGGCAAGCCGCTTCCCGCAACCATCGCGAACATGCCCTTCACGCCGCACCGCTACGTGCGCTGACCCATCAACAGACATCCACAATCAGGAGCGCTTCATGGCCATCGAGAAGTTCAGCAAGGACCACGAGTGGATCCGCGTTGAAGGAGATATCGCGACCATCGGCATCACCGTGCACGCGCAGGACCAGCTCGGCGATGTCGTGTTCGTCGAGGTTCCCGAGGTCGGGCGCAAGGTCTCGGCCGAGGAGGCCGTCGCCGTCGTCGAGAGCGTGAAGGCGGCCAGCGACGTCTATTCACCGGTCACGGGCGAGGTCATCGAGGCGAACGGCGATCTCGCCGCGACGCCGGGCCTCGTCAATGAGGATGCCGAGGGCAAGGCGTGGTTCTTCAAGGTCCGTCTCGCGAACCCCGCCGAGCTCGATGCGCTCATGGACCGCGCCACCTACGACGATTTCGCCAAGAACGGCTGAGGCCCGCCATGTCGCACACCTATCAGGCGACCATCCACTGGCAGCGCCCGGTCGGCGCTGTCTTCACGGACAACAAATACAGCCGCGCGCACGAGTGGCGCTTCGATGAGGGCGTCGTCGTGCCGGCATCGCCTGCGCCGGCCTCCGTCAAGCCGCCCATGTCGCGCGCGGACGCGGTCGATCCCGAGGAGGCCCTCGTCGCCGCCTGCTCGTCCTGCCACATGCTGTTCTTTCTCGCGTTCGCGGGGCGGCAGGGCTTCGTCGTCGACAGCTATACCGACAATGCCCTCGGCGTGATGACGCCGAACGAGGCCGGCAAGCTCTACATCTCGGCGATCACGCTCGATCCGAAGATCGTCTGGTCCGGCGACAAGCAGCCGACCGATGCCGATATCGCCGCGCTCCACGCGCGCGCGCACGCCGAGTGCTACATCGCCAACTCCATCCGCGCGACGGTCACGATCGCCGGAATGGCCGATCATCACTGAGAGCTTCCTCCAACGAAGAGTCCGACCATGCGCTATCTTCCTCTCGATGATGCCGACCGGGCGGACATGCTCGCGAAGATCGGCGTCAAGGCGATCGACGACCTGTTCGCCGATGTGCCGAACGCCAAACTGCTGAAGTCGCTGCCGCCTCTCGCCAAGACCCAGAGCGAGATCGCCGTCGAGCGCGAGATCGGCCGCCTTTCCGCACGCAATGTATCCGCGGGCTCGGTGCCCTTCTTCGTCGGTGCCGGCGCCTACCGCCATCATGTACCGGCGAGCGTCGATCACCTCATCCAGCGCTCGGAGTTCCTGACGAGCTACACGCCCTATCAGCCCGAGATCACGCAGGGCACGTTGCAGTATCTCTTCGAGTTCCAGTCGCAGGTGGCGCTGCTGACGGGCATGGATGTGGCCAATGCCTCCATGTACGACGGCTCGACGGCGTGCGGCGAGGCTGTGCTCATGGCACATCGCATCACACGGCGGAAGAAAGCCGTGCTCTCGGGTGGGCTCCATCCGCACTATCGCGCAGTGACGGAGACGCTCGCGAAGTGGGGCGATACGGCCGTCGCTGAGCTGCCACCTGATCCCCAGGGCAAAGAAGATGCAGCAGCCGCCATCGACGGCGAGACGAGCTGCGTCGTCGTGCAGTATCCGAGCGTCTACGGCAGCATCCGCGATCTGAAGCCGATCGCCGACGCCGCGCACGCCAAAGGCGCGCTGCTCGTCGTCGTCGTCACGGAGGTCGTCGCACTCGGCGCATTGAAATCACCCGGCGACATGGGCGCCGACATCGTCGTGTGCGAGGGCCAGTCCATCGGCAACGGCCTGAACTTCGGCGGCCCGTATGTCGGGCTCTTCGCGACGCGCGAGAAGTTCGTGCGCCAGATGCCGGGCCGCCTCGCGGGCGAGACCGTCGATGCCGAGGGCAAGCGCGGTTACGTACTGACCCTCTCGACGCGCGAGCAGCACATTCGCCGCGAAAAGGCGACGAGCAACATCTGCACGAACTCGGGCCTCTGCGCGCTCGCCTTCACCATTCACATGACACTGCTGGGTGAAGCGGGGCTCAGAAAGCTCGCGGCACTCAACCACGCCAATGCCTGCGACCTCGCCGAGCGCCTCGGCAAGGTGAAGGGCGTGAGCGTGCTCAACGACACGTTCTTCAACGAGTTCACGATCCGTGTGCCGGGCAAGGCTGCCGACGTGATCGAGAAGCTCGCCGAGCGCCACATTCTCGGCGGCGTACCGGTCTCGCGCCTCGAGCCGGATCACCCGGAGCTTGCCGACCTGATCCTCGTCGCATCCACCGAGATCAACACCGATGATGACCGCGCGGCCTTCGCCGCGGCGCTGAAGGAGGTCCTGTGATGGCCATGAACACACAAGGCCGGCCGACCGCGCCGGGCACTGCCACTATCGCCGAGATCCAGACGTTCACGGGCAACCGCGGCCTCGATCATGAAGAGCCACTGATCTTCGAGATCGGCGACACGGGCCGCACCGGCGTCGATCTGCCGGCAGCGCCAAAAGCCAAATCACGTCTCGGCGGGCTCGAGCGCTCGGCAGAGATCGGCCTTCCCGGCCTCACCGAGCCAGAGACCATGCGCCACTACGTGCGCCTCTCGCGCAAGAACTACGCGATCGACAGCGGGTTGTATCCGCTCGGCTCGTGCACGATGAAGCACAACCCGCGCCTCAACGAGAAAATGGCCCGGCTTCCCGGCATCGGCGACATCCATCCTCTCCAGCCGCAGAGCACCGTGCAGGGCGCCATCCAGCTCATGGAGACGCTGGCGCGCTATCTCATGGAGCTGACGGGGATGCCGGCTGTCGCGCTCTCGCCCAAGGCGGGCGCGCATGGCGAGCTGTGCGGGATGCTCGCCATCAAGGCGGCGCATGAGGCAAAGGGCTCGAAACGCGATGTCGTGCTCGTGCCCGACAGCGCCCACGGCACGAACCCCGCGACGGCAGCCTTCATGGGCTATCGCGTGAAATCCATTCCGGCCATGGCGGATGGCACCGTCTCGGCGGAAGCCGTCAAGGCCGCCCTCGGGCCGGACGTCGCCGCGATCATGCTGACGAACCCCAATACGTGCGGGCTCTTCGAGCGCGAGATCGTCGAGATCGCCAAGGTCGTCCACGAGGCGGGCGCCTACTTCTACTGCGACGGCGCCAACTTCAACGCTATCGTCGGCAAGGTGCGGCCCGGCGATCTCGGCGTCGATGCCATGCACATCAACCTGCACAAGACCTTCTCGACACCCCACGGCGGCGGCGGCCCCGGCGCCGGCCCGGTCGTGCTCTCGGCGGCGCTCGCGCCCTACGCGCCCCTCCCCTTCATCCGCAAGGACGGCGACAAGCTCACGCTCGTCGAGGATGTGAGCGAGGCGGGTGATGCCGCGCCCTTCGGCCGCCTGACGGCCTTCCACGGCCAGATGGGCATGTACGTGCGCGCGCTGACCTACATGCTCTCGCATGGCTCGGACGGCATGCGGCAGGCCTCGGAGGACGCGGTGCTTTCCGCGAACTACATCCGCGCGAGCCTCAAGGACCTCATGAGCCAGCCCTTCGGCGGCCCGACCGGCGACCGGCCCTGCATGCACGAGGTCCTCTTCGACGATACGTGGCTCAAGGATACGGGCGTCACCACGCTCGACTTCGCCAAGGCGATGATCGACGAGGGCTATCACCCCATGACCATGTACTTCCCGCTGGTCGTGCATGGCGCCATGCTGATCGAGCCGACGGAATCGGAATCGAAGCAGAGCCTCGATCAGTTCATCGGTACGCTGCGCTTCCTCGCCAACGAGGCGAGGCACGGCAACGACAAGAGCCGCTTCAAGGAGGCCCCGATGCTCAGCCCCCGCCGCCGCCTCGACGAGACCAAGGCGGCCCGCGAGCCGCGTCTGAGGTGGCGCCCGGCCGCGGCCAAAGCCGCAGCGGAATAGATCTCCCCAGGATTGCGGGGAGAGAGACTCGTCTCGCGCAAGGTTCACCGCTTAGATTGATGTTCGGTCGTGCTCCGCTCTGCCCGGCGGGGTGCGGCCGTTCTTCTTTCCGCGTGAGCTTAACCAAAAGTTTACGGTGCCTTGCGAGCGTCGTTATTGCTGCTCCATGGATTCGTCCCGCGTCGGGGCTCGAAAGTGCATCACTGCCGACGCTCGTGAAGCCGGACAAATTGCTGTCCGGCTTCGTCCCCAATCCCACTGTGGGAGATCGCGCGACAGGAAGGTGCTGTTGACGCCCACGCGGCTAGGGGATTGGAAATGGCAGGCCACGATGAGATCGCAAAGTCCGGCGCACACGACAGCGCCGCCGACGGACCTGCGGCCGACCTCAAGTCCCTCCTGGACAACCTCGCCCAAGAGATCGTGGGCGCGAGCGCACGCCATACCGAGACCCTGCACGACATGCACGGGCGTGCCGCGGCACTCGGCGACCGCGCGAACGCCGCAAAGCCCGCTCTTCCGCACGAATATGGCGCTGCGATCGACCGCATCGAAGCCGCCATGTCCTCCTTTGCCGAGCGCCTGAGCGACGCCGAGCCCGTTCGTTACCGCGCAGCGCGTCCCGTTGACGAGACGGACGGCGCGCTCCCCGAGACCGTGCGCTCCGAGGTCCGCCGCGCCATCATGAGCGCACACCTTGGCGAGGACGACGCCTCTCCAGCCTCGCGCGGCCCGCTCGATGACTTCGGCGGACCGGAGTTCGCCGCAACGCCGTCAGCCCAGCCGCGCTATGATTTCGGCGAATCCGGCGAGCAGGTTCTGACCCCGCCGCCGGCCGCGCACGCAAAAACCGCAGAGGCGCCCCCAGCGCCCGCCACGGGCACCATCGAGCCCTCGTGGCTCGAAGCACGCTTCGCCAATATCGCCGAGCGCGTCGAGCAGTCGCTCGCCGCCCACGACCCGCACAACGCCCTCTTGAGCATCGGCGCGCGCTTCGATCAGCTCGAGCAGCGCTTCGATCGTGCGCTCGATGCGATCACCAGCCGGCCCGGTTCCGATCCCGAGGCCCTGAAGACCGTCGAACGCCAGATCAGCGATCTCTTCGCGCAACTCGATCGCGCCACGGGCCAGCTCGGTCGCCTCGATGCGATCGAGGCCCGGCTCAATGATCTCCGCGAAAGCCTCTCGGACGAGCAGGTGACGCGCCTCGTCAGCGCGCTCGCGCCGACAGAGGAGAAGCTGACGGCGATCGCGACATCGGCCGCCGAGCGCGTTGCGACCTCGATCCGCAATGAAATGCCGGCCTCACCGACAATCGAGGGCATGGTCAGCGATCCCCGCCTCGTCGAGCTGACCGGGATGCTCGATGCCTTCATCGGCGAACAGCGCCAGGGCGACGCGCTGACGGCCGAAGCCCTCGATACGATGCAGCAGGCCATGCAGCATCTGATCGATCGCGTCGAGGCCATCGAGGCCGCTCAGATCACCAATCACGAAGCCCTCATGCAGGCGAGTGCGGCCCATCCAGCCGAGCCGCAAGAGCCCCAGGTCTTCGCCGTGCGGACGCCGGAAACTACGCGCGCCGCCATCCCCGAGGCGCCGGAGCGGCCGGTACAGGCCGCTGTCGACAGGCCGACTGTTCGCCCACCGGCTGTCGAGCTCGATCCGCCGATGCCGGCTGCGGCAAGCGCCCGCGCCGAGCCTCAGGGCGTTCCACCGGCGAAGCCGCCCATGAGCGGCGATCTCGATCGTCAGGCGCTGATCGCCATGGCGCGGCGCGCGGCCGAGAAGGTCTCGAACGAGGCGCCCCCCACGTCCCCCCGCACGCCTGCCGCGCGGACCGTGTCGCGTTCCGGCATCCTGATCGCAACGAGCTTCGCCGTGTTCCTGCTGGCCGGCTTCTGGCTCGTCGCGGGGTCGAGCCTGCGCGGGCTCGTGCCGAGCTTCGGCCTCGGCGCCATGCGTGGCGCCGATCCAGCTCCCGTAAGCCCACCGGCACAGGCCACCGTGGAAAAGCAGCAGGGCAGCCTTTCGGGGGCCACCAGCACCGGCCCGTCCATCGAGCGCGGCGACGCCGCCAATGCGGACGATACCGGCACCGGCGGGCAAGTTCAGCCCGCGAGCCTCACCACCCGCGTCGACCAGCAACCCGCGCACGTCCCGCCGCCGATGCCCTCGACGGCCGATCTGCTCGCGGCCGTCGGGCAGGGCGCGGGCACACCTGATCCCCAGGCAGCCCCGAGCGCGCCTCAAGGCCCCACCATGTCCCGGTCTGTAGAGATGCCGCCGGCCATGATCGGCCCGCTCTCGCTGCGCCATGCCGCCTCCAAGGGCGATCCGCGCGCCCAGTTCGAGGTGGCTGCCCGCTTTGCCGAAGGGAAGGGCGTGCCGCAGGACTTCGCCCAGGCCGCAACCTGGTACCAGCGCGCTGCCACGCAGGGCTTCGCGACCGCGCAGTACCGCCTCGCCACGCTCTACGAGCGCGGCCTTGGCGTGGCCACTGATCCGGCCCGTGCCCGCGTCTGGTACGGCCGCGCCGCCGAGCAGGGCAATCTCCGTGCGATGCACAATCTCGCCGTGCTGAGCGCCGGCCGTCCCGGCGCCAAGCCCGACTATGCCTCAGCCGTCCAATGGTTCACGGAGGCTGCGAGCCGCGGCCTTGCCGACAGCCAGTACAATCTCGGCATTCTCTACGAGAGCGGCCTGGGTGTTCCCACCAACAACCTCGAAGCCTACAAGTGGTACTCGCTTGCTGCGCGCAGCGGCGACAAGGATGCGACGCGCCGTCGCGATGTGGTCCGCGCCAAGCTTGACGGCGCCAGCATGCGCGCAGCCGATGCCCTCGTCATCCAGTGGCGCGCCAAGGCCGTGGAGCCGGAGGCCAACGACGCGCGGGTGGCCGGCCAGGCATGGCAGCCCGTACGCCAGTAGGGGCGGGCGCGCGCCGCTGGAAAAGACTGGTGCATCAGGGCTGCAGGAAGCCGCGGCGCGCATAGCGCTCCGCCATCCCTCACCACCGTTGAAAAACGGAACAATTGCTCTCAACAACGCATTGACGCGCCGGGCATAGTGAGGGCTTATAGCAGCCGGTATTCGTCCCGAGAACGCGCCCGGTCGCCACGAAGCTCAGGCTCCCACCTGGGCGACGATGTTGTCTTTGGCGTGCCCCTCGCCCAGCCCTGCTGCCCCCCGCTCGGATCCGGCGCCGCCTGATGAACATCTATCTGCCGATCGCCGAGATGTCCGCAAACCTCTTCCTGTTCATCGGGATGGGCGCGTCGGTCGGCTTTCTGTCGGGCATGTTCGGGGTCGGCGGCGGCTTCCTGATGACGCCCCTCCTGATCTTCACCGGCGTGCCCTCGGCGGTCGCCGTCGGCACGGAGGCGGCGCAGATCGTCGCCTCGTCGGTCTCGGGCGCGCTCGCGCAGTGGCGGCGACGGAACATCGACTTCAAGATGGGCACCATCCTGCTGGCGGGCGGCATCGTCGGCTCGGTGTTCGGCGTCGAGGCCGTGAAGGCGCTGCGCCGCGTCGGCCAGTTCGATCTCTTCGTCATCCTCAGCTACGTGACCATGCTCGGCGTCATCGGCACGCTCATGATGATCGAGAGCATCAACGCGATCCGCCAGGCGCAGTCCGGCATCGTGGTGGCAAGCCGCCAGCGCGGGCAGCACAATTGGGTGCACCGCCTGCCGCTCAAGATGCGCTTCCACCGCTCGAAGCTCTACATCAGCGCGATCCCGCCACTCACCCTCGGCGTGTTCGTCGGCTTTCTCGCGGCCATCATGGGCGTCGGCGGCGGCTTCATCATGGTCCCGGCCATGATCTACCTGCTCAAGGTGCCGACCAACGTCGTCGTCGGCACGTCACTCTTCCAGATTACGTTCGTCACCGCCGCAACGACCATCCTGCACGCGACCCAGAACCAGACCGTGGATGCGACCCTGGCCCTGCTGCTGATCGTCGGCGGCGTGATCGGCGCACAATTCGGCGCGATCGCCGGCCAACGGCTCAAGGGCGAGCAGTTGCGCTTCCTCCTCGCCGGCATCGTGCTGCTGGTCGCGCTTCGGCTCGCGTGGAGCCTCGTGGTGCACCCGGGTGAGCTCTTCTCGCTCACGGCGCTCGGGAGGCCGTGATGGAAAGCGCACGGCGCCGGCATCGCCGCACCATTGCATCCATCGCCATTGGCGTGCTGACGGCGTGCGTGCTCGCCGGGGCGGCCATTGCACAGCGGCCTGCTCCCGCACAGCCGCCGTCCGTGCCGACACAGCCGGTGCCGCCGGCACAGGTTCCGCCTCCCGCCCCCGCGCCGGCTCAGGAAACCCGCCCGCCGGAGGCGCCGCCCCTGCCGCGCGAGTCCGTGCACGCCGATGTCTCGACCCGGCGCATCGCGGTGACGTCCACATTTTCGGGCACGGGCATCATCGTGTTCGGCGCCGTCGACAACAGCCGCCAGGTGAGCGCGGAGTCCGGCCTCTATGACGTCGTGATCGTGATCTCGGGAGCGCCCTCGCGCCTCGTCGCACGCAAGAAGAGCAATGTCGGCGGCCTCTGGATCAACACCTCGTCGGTGACCTTCACGAGCGTGCCGAGCTACTACGCCATCAGCTCGACGCGCCCGCTCGACGAGGTCGCCTCCGACGACGTGCTGAAGTCGAGCGGCATCGGCTTCGATTTCGTGCCCATGACGTTCCACCGCTCGGCGCGCAACCTCACGGCGCCCGAGATCAAGGAATGGCGCGATGCCGTCGTTCGCCTCAAACAGCACGAGCGCCTCTACCAGCAGGACGAGTACGGCGTCGCCTTCGTCGGGCGCAGCCTCTTCCGCTCGGCCTTCGACATGCCGGCGACGGTCACCGTCGGCGCATTCGAGACACGCGTCTATCTCTTCCGGGATGGCGAGCTCTTGAGCACCTACACGACGAAGCTCGATCTCGAGCGCGAGGGGCTCGAGCACTTCGTCCACCGCTTTGCCTTCGATCACCCGTTCTTCTACGGCGTGTTCACCGTGCTCATTGCCGTCGGCGCCGGGATGCTCGCCTCGTACGTCTTCAACCGCAACAAGGCGTGATCTTTCTTCATCCCCTCTCCCCGCGTGCGGGGAGAAGGAGAAGTGGATCAGGATTTCGCGCGCACGTAGGAGCCGGGCGCATCCTCGATCACGCCGAGCGTGGCGCCGGGCTCGCGCGCAGCAATCGTCCCGCCCGAGCGCTTCTTGAGCCAGCTCATCCAGTGCGGCCACCAGGAGCCCGGCGTCTCCTTCGCACCCTCGAGCCATTCCTCAAGTTTGTCCACGCGGTCGGGGTTCGTCCAGAACTGGTACTTGGGCGGCCTGCCCTCGAGCGGAGGATTGATCACGCCCGCGATGTGGCCCGAACCGGCCATCACGTAGTCGACGGGTCCGCCGAACAGCCGCGAGCTGATGAAGACCGACTTCGCCGGCGCAATGTGATCCTCGCGCGCGGCAAGCTCGTAGACCGGCAGCTTGACCTTGCTCATGTCGAGCGTGATGCCGCCGATCTTCAGCTCGCCCTTGGAGAGCTTGTTGTCCTTGTAGAACTCGCGCAGATAGAAGCTGTGATTGGCGGGCGGCATCCGCGTCGAATCCTGGGTCCAGTGCAGGAGATCGAACGGGAAGGGCGTCTTGCCGAGCATGTAGTTGTTCACGATGTACGGCCAGATGAGGTCGCGCGGACGCAGCAGATTGAAGACCGTCGCCATGCGCGAGCCGTCGAGGTAGCCCCGCTCGGCCATCATTTCCTCGAGCGCCTTGAGCTGCGCATCGTCGATGAAGAGTAGGAGGTCACCGGCCTTCGTGAAGTCCGCCTGCGCGGCGAAGAACGTCGCCGAGTTGTAGTTGTCGCGTCCCGTTGCGGCGTCATAGGCGAGCGTCGTCGCGAGCAGCGTGCCGCCGACGCAGTAGCCGACGATATTGATCTTCTCGACGCCGGTCTCGCGCTGCACGGCATCGGTCGCGGCGTGGATGCCCTCGCGCATGTAGTCCTCGAAGGTCTTGTGCGAGAGGCGCTTGTCGGGATTGACCCACGACACGACGAAGACCGTGAAGCCCTGCGAGACGATGTAGCGGATGAACGACTTCTGCTCGGTGAGATCGAGGATGTAGAACTTGTTGATCCACGGCGGCACGATCAGCAGCGGCACCTCGCGCACCTTGGGCGTCGAGGGCGCGTACTGGATGAGCTGGAAGATGTCGTTCTGGAAAACGATCTTGCCCGGCGTCACAGCCAGGTTGCGGCCGACCTCGAAGGCGTTCGTGTCCGTCTGGCTGATCTTGAGGAGGTCGCCCGAGGACTCGAGATCCGTGATCAGGTTGATGACGCCACGCACGAGGTTCTCGCCGTTCGATTTGAACGTCTCACGCAGGACTTCCGGGTTGGTGAGCGGGAAGTTCGACGGCGAGAGCGCGCTCGCGACCTGGCGGAAGTAGTACTCCGCGCGCTGGCGCGTGCGCTCGTCGAAGCCATCCGTATCGTCGATGATCTTCTCGGCCCAGTGCGAGGTCACGAGATAGGCCTGCTTCCAGAAATCGAAATAGGGATTGCTGGTCCACTCCGCATCCCGGAAACGGGCATCGCCCGCTTCGGGCTTGGCGACGTCCTCGACCTCTTCGCCCATCATGCGGCGCATGGTCGTGTTCCACACGTCCACGTAGCCGCGCAGGAGATCGCTTTGCGATTCGGCGGCCCGGACAGGGTCGCTCCACCATTGCCGGACGATCTCGCCGACGATGTGCGTCGCCTCGTTGATGTCGCTCGGCGGGCTCAGGGCGCCGTTGGTCTTTTCCGAACGCTCGATCAGCGCCGCCCAGGCCTTGCCGCCCTCCTCGACGAGGCGCACCATGTTGCGCGCGAAGGCTTCCGGATCGTTGACCATGTATTGGGTCCAGTCCACTCGGGTTGCAGGGGACTTTGCTGGCACTTCCGGGGATTTCTTGGGCATGCGGGCATTCCAGGCGGGGCACGCCACCGGTCGAAGCCACCTCGCACTAGGCGTGATTCCCCCCGGGGCCGCGCGAGACCAATCAGCGCACGTAGGGCCAAGTCTTAACGGGGGCCTCCGGCCCTGGCAATCGAGGGACGCGCCCATGCTTACGATATAGTGCGCACGCCGCCTTTCCGCCTCACTCTGGCGGGAATCCGCGCGATAGAGTAGATCGTGCCGACCGGCCCATCCCCGCCCGCGATCGATCGGGGCGGGCAGCCGGCCACAAGTAAGCCCCTTGACCAAATCGAGGTTCCGCCGTGATCGAGGATTTCCATCGCATCAAGCGCCTCCCGCCCTATGTCTTTGCGGAAGTGAACCGGCTCAAGGCACAGGCTCGAGCTCGCGGCGCCGACATCATCGATCTCGGCATGGGCAATCCCGACCTACCGACGCCCAAGCACATTAACGACAAGCTCATCGAGACGGTCGCCAAGCCGCGGACGAACCGCTATTCGGCCTCCAAGGGCATCAACGGCCTGCTGAAGGCCCAGGCCAGCTATTACGGCCGCCGCTTCGGCGTGAAGCTCAACCCGAACACGCAGGTCGTCGCCACGCTCGGCTCGAAGGAAGGCTTCGCCAACATGGCCCAGGCGATCACCGCGCCGGGCGACGTGGTGATCGTGCCGAACCCGAGCTACCCGATCCACGCCTTCGGCTTCCTGATGGCGGGCGGCGTCATTCGCTCGGTCCCGGCCGAGCCGACGCCGGCCTTCTTCCCGGCCATCGAGCGGGCCGTGAAGCACTCGATCCCGAAGCCGATCGCGCTCGTAGTGTGCTATCCGGCGAACCCGACGGCGCATATCGCGAGCCTCGATTTCTACCGCGAGCTCGTCCAGTTCGCGAAGCAGAACGAGCTCATCCTGCTTTCGGATCTCGCCTATGCCGAGGTCTATTTCGACGACAACAATCCCCCGCCCTCGCTCCTCCAGGTGCCGGGTGCTATGGACGTCGCCGTCGAGTTCACCTCGATGTCCAAGACCTTCTCCATGGCCGGCTGGCGCATGGGCTTTGCGGTCGGCAACGAGCGCCTGCTCGCCGCGCTCGCGCGCGTGAAAAGCTACCTCGACTATGGCGCCTACACGCCGATCCAGGTTGCAGCAGCAGCGGCGCTGAACGGCCCCGACGACTGCATCCACGAGATGCGCGCGATCTACAAGCGCCGCAGGGATGTGCTGGTCGAGAGCTTCTCCAATGCGGGCTGGGACTTCTCCCCACCCGAAGCCTCGATGTTCGCCTGGGTGCCGATCCCAGAGGCCTTCCGGGAGGTCGGAAGCCTCGAGTTCTCCAAGCTGCTGGTCGAGAAGGCGGAAGTCGCCGTCGCGCCCGGCATCGGCTTCGGCGAGCACGGCGAGGGCTATGTCCGCATTGCTATCGTCGAGAACGAGCACCGCATCCGCCAGGCGGCGCGGAATATCAAGCGCTTCCTCTCCCAGGGTGCGACATCCATGCACAATGTCGTGCCGCTCCGCGACAAGGCGGCCGGCTGAATACCAAGGGCGCGCCCTCGGATGCCTGATAGGCATTGACAGGGCGCGCTGAGGCCCCGATAAGGCGGGCTTCCAGCACCGGACGAGACCGGGAGGCTCGAGCCTCCTTCAGCGGTTTGGCTGCCCGTTGCTGTGCGTGGAGAGGTGCCCGAGTGGCTAAAGGGGACGGACTGTAAATCCGTTGGCTTCGCC
>ERZ778022.2129-NODE-2129-length-22023-cov-3.984159_pt1 | contig 22023 bp, 23 predicted proteins | sample MGYA00375752_ERZ778022 | MGnify/ENA primary metagenome ERZ778022 (study PRJEB29350, sample SAMN05389826) | bioreactor metagenome | isolation source: Thiocyanate bioreactor | place: South Africa: University of Cape Town | collected 2014-04-04 ...
TCGAATACTCATAAAATTCGACTTAAACGCCAAGGCTAACAAGAGCTTACCGGTAGCAACCTTGGTAAGAGGCTTAATGAAGGGTCACCCCGAACGGGATGATTAGAGCAGATTTCGATCAGCTTGGATCATATCCGCAGGACCTGAAGTAGTTGGCGCATTCGGTGGGCTGAAAGATGTCGACGAGCTTGCCGATCAAGTCCCAAAGTCCGCTCACGGTTCGCTCGCCGATCTTTCTGAGCATGGCCTTGAGACGAGCAAAGGCTTTTTCTATTGGGTTGAAGTCTGGGCTGTAGGGCGGGAGGAATACCAGGGTAGCGCCTGCCTCTTCTATTCTCTCACGCACCGAGCCCCGCTTGTGGCTCGACAAGTTGTCCCTGATGACGACGTCGCCCCGGCGCAATTCCGGCACGAGGACCTGTGTGACATAGGCCTCGAACCAGTCGCCGTTGATCGGGCCATCGAGCACCATGGGCGCAACCATGCCGGTCGTGCGCAGTCCGGCCACCAGCGTGGTGGTCTTGCGGTGGCCATGAGGGAAGCCCATGCGCAGGCGCTCGCCCTTCGCGCAGCGCCCATGGCTGCGTGTCATGTTGGTGGCCGTCCACGTCTCGTCGATGAACAAGAGGCGCTCCGCCTCAAGGTCGAGTTGGCCGTCAAACCAGTGCCGCCGTTGCCTCAGAACATCGGGGCGGTTCTGTTCGATTGCATGGCCAGTCTTTTTTTGCGCGTCATGCCGCGACGCACGAAGAAGCGATGAAGCCCAGCAACGGAGACCTTCAGGCCGATCTCGATCAGTGCCAGGCGCAGCTCTTCAAGCGAGATGTCCTTGCGTGTTTCCCAAATGGCCAGGATGTCAGCGCGTCGCTCCTCAACCCGGTGTGAGCGCATGTCGCCGCCCTGAGGTTTGGGCGCATAGTTGCCCGTCTGGCGACGTTGTGCCTCCCAGCGGATCGCCGTCGACGGCGCCACCCCGAACCGAGCCGCCGCCGCACGGCAACTCATCCCGCCATCGATCGCCGTCAGCAGACGCGAACGCAAATCCATAGAAAGAGCGTGACCCATCCATGCCGGCCTCCTTCACCAGCACGGATTCTGAATCAGAAATCGGGCCCGGTGGGAATCCCTGCCGCGATTCATAGCGGTCGAAATCCGCTCTAACCTAAACGTTTAGCGACCCGTTCCGGGTTCTTCTCAGGCCTGTTCGGCCTGGCGCTTCTTCTGCCCGTGAAGGACCAAGCGGAACACCGCGTAGAGCAGCGCGACCGCCGCATGCAGGGCGACGACCTGCCAGCGCCTGCCGAAAAGGTCGGGGAAGCCCGCATACATGATCACTTCGGTGGCCGCGCACAGGAACCAGATGACCGGCCCCCAGGAAGCGAGCATCCACAGGCCGGCGGCGGCGAACGGCAGCAGCACGGCGAGCATCGCCACAGCGATTTGCCAATGCACCGGCATCAGGTCGAAGCGCCACAGCGGCGCGTCGTAGAAGCCGATCAGCCGCACCCAGTAGAGAACGCCGGACAGCAGGCAGTAGGCGGCGACGATGCGCTGGAACCAGGCGAACAGCGCCTCGGTCAGCGGCGGGCTGAGCGACAGGCGGCCGGGGAAGGCGTCGTCGCTCACAGCACCAGTTCCCGTTCGCCGAGCGGCGCGAAATAGGCATCGACGTCGGCGCGGCTGACGCCGGCGAGGCTTTGCGGACGCCATGCCGGCTTGCCGTCCTTGTCGATCAGCGCGGCGCGGATGCCTTCGTAGAAATCGTGTCCGGCAAGCATGCGGTTGAGGATGCGGAACTCCATGCGCATGCATTCGTCCATGGACAGGGTCTGGCCGGCGCTGATCTCGCGCCAGGTCACGGCAAGGCTGGTGGGCGAGCGCGTCAGCATGGTGGCCAGCGTCGCGGCGGCGAAAGCGTCGTCGGCCGAGGCGCGCTCGAGGCTGTCGAGGATGCCCTTCAGCGAGCCTTGCGAGAAATGCCGGGCGATCGCCTCCAGCTTCTCGCGCTCCGTCTCGCGGCGGGCCTGCACGAAGAAGCCGCGCAAAACCTGCTCCGGGTCGCCGACCTCGGTCAGCCTTTCGACGAGGCCGGCCTGGTCCTGCGCCCTGATGGTATGGGTGGCGAGGCCGGACCACAGCGCATCGCCATGGCGGATGCGGTTGCCGGTGAGGCCGAGATAGAAGCCGAAGCTGCCGCCGAGACCCGGCAGGAGGTAGCTGGCGCCGACATCGGGGAAGAAGCCGATGCCGACCTCGGGCATGGCGAATTGCGCGTTCTCGGTCAGCACGCGATGCGAACCGTGGAAGGAAACGCCGACGCCGCCGCCCATGACGATGCCATTGACCAGGGCGACATAAGGCTTCTTGAGGCGGGCGATGCGCGCGTTAAGCCGATACTCGTCGGCGAAGAACTCGACCGGCGGCTTGCCGGCTCGCCCGGCTTCGTAAATATGAAGAATATCACCGCCGGCGGAGAACGCCCTGCCCTCGGCCTTGACGACGACCACGTCGACCTTCTGGTCGTGCTCCCAGGCGTCGAGCGCCTTGTCCAGTGCGTTGACCATGCGATGGGTGACGGCGTTGAGCGCCTGTGGCCGGGTCAGTGTGACGATGGCGGCCCGTCCCAACCGTTCGAACCGGATTTCGTCGCCACCTCCAAAGTCCATCGTCAAAGAATCCCTCCATGCCGCCGGGATTGAAGTGCTAAAGGGTGGCGCATGGCCACGTCAATGCCGCGTGGGGCTCGGCAGCGGGTAGTCACACAGCAATGCGAGCCGGCTCGGATCGGCATCGAAGGAACTGATTTGTCGATGAACAGCGACCGCGAGAGTCACGGGGCAACCGCATGATCCTCGTTACCGGAGCGTCGGGCTATGTCGGCGGCCGGGCATTGCGCGCGCTCCTGCGGCAGGGACTTCCGGCGATCGGCATGGCAAGACACGCACCGGTCGAAGAGCCTGGTGGCTCAGCGATGAGGATCGCCGACTACGGTGATCCCGAAAGCCTGTCACAGGCCTTCCAGGGCATCTCCACGCTGCTGCTCGTCTCCAGCGACGGAGACGGGCGAGCGATGCTTCGCCACCACGCCAACGCCATCGAAGCGGCTGTCGCCGGAGGGGTGGCCTCCGTCGTCTTCACCAGCATCGTGGATATCGACGCGGGCTCTCCCTTCTACTTCGCGCCGGTCTACCGCGATGCGGAACGCCGGTTGCGCGACAGCGGCATGGCCTGGACAATCCTAAGATGCGGCCTTTACTCGGATCTCATCCTGAACGACTGGATCAGGCCCGCGCTGGCGTCCGGCAGCTTGTCGCTGCCGGTTGGCGACGGCCGTGTGGCACCGGTGCCGAGAGACGATGTCGCGCAGGCCGCGGCCGCCGTCGCGGCATCGCCGGGACGGCATGCCGGCAAGATCCACGAGCTGACGGGGCCACTGCCATTATCGTTCGCGCGAATGGCTGAAATGGCCGGCAAGGCCTTCGGCCGCCGGCTGAAATTCGTACCCTGCCCAGTCGCCGATTATCTCGAGCGCTCGCTGGCGACGACGCAAGACCCCTGGCCCCATGCCTATTCCACCTTGTGCCGCTCCATTGCCGAAGGCCGCTACGAGCATGCCACAGACACATGCGAAGCCTTGACCGGCCGCCCCGCAGTCGACTTCGAGGCTTTCGTGCGACAAGCAGCCAGGACCTAGGGGGCAGGCCCGCGAACCTTTTTGCGGCATTGCTTGGCCGGTGCCGGCCCCAATGCTAGACATTGATGCAGGGCATTCGTTTCGGGGTGGTGGGCATGCTCCCGCGTCGGCTGGTCGTCATAGCCGCCTTGGTCGCCGCGGGCTTGATCGGCCAGGCCGCGCGCGCGGGCGATGTCGACGACCTCTACAGAGCCACGACCATCGTCACCGGCCAGGGCGAGGCCAATCGCAAGGTCGGGTTTCGCACTTGCCTCGACCTGGTGCTGGTCAAGGTCTCGGGAGACCAGCGACTGCCCGGCAAGCCACAGATGGCGGCGCTGCGCGACGATGCCGGCAGGTTTGTGGCGGAATATCGCTACCGGGACCGCATGGAAGGCATTCCGGTGCATGACGAGCAGGGAACCCACGACCGGCCGCACGATCTCACCTGCATCTACAAGCCCGCCGTGATCGATGGCGTGCTCGATACGCTCGGCAGCCGGCCATGGCTGGCCGCGCGGCCGCGCCTCGCGGTCTTTCTGTCGGTGAGGCAGGGCGAAAGGCATTTCGCGCTGGATGCCGAAAGCGAACGCGGCGACCTGATGCGCCAGTCATTCATCAATGCCACCGCATCCCTGGCGATGCGAACCTCGTTTCCCGCCTCATCGCTGCTGTCGACGCAAAAACTGGACGACACCTCGCTGCCGACCACCGAGATGACGGTGCTTGACCGCCTGGCGCCCCAGGCCCGCGCGGACAAGGCGCTGGCCGGCAACATGGTGTGGAGCGACAAGGAACTCGGCTGGATCGCGGACTGGCGCCTTGCGATGGACGGCGCGACCTATCGCTGGCAAGTGCGCGGCGTGAATTTCGACGAAGCCTTCCGCGTGGCGATCAGGGGCGCGTCGCAGATCCTGTCAGGCAACGGACAGCCCTGAACCTTCGCGTCCCTCCTCGATAGCACGGACAACCAGCGCTGGCACAATCGTGTCGCATTGGTCGAAGGCGGCTGGCCGTGATAAAAGCCGGCCAAAAGAGAGTTTTGGCAATGAACAGATTCACCCCCGCAAAGCCGGCCGGCGCACGCAATGTCGACGAGATCACCGGCAGCCGCCGTTTGCGCCGCATGCGCAAGGCCGACTGGTCGCGCCGCCTCGTTCAGGAAAACAGGCTGAGCGTGGATGACCTGATCTGGCCGATCTTCGTCATCGACGGCAAGAACACGCGCGAGCCGATCGCCGCCATGCCCGGCGTCTTCCGGCTGACGCTGGACCTCGCGGTCAAGGAAGCAGAACGCGCCGCAAAGCTCGGCATTCCGGCCATCGCTACCTTCCCCAATGTCGAGATGGGGCTGCGCGACCAGACCGGCTCGCACATCCTCGATCCTGAAAATGTCATCAACCGCGCCACGCGCGCCATCAAGGACGCCGTGCCGGAAATCGGCATCATCACCGACGCCGCGCTCGATCCGTTCACCAGCCACGGCCATGACGGCATTCTGCGCGACGGCATCATCGTCAATGACGAGACGGTGGAGCAGGTGGCGGCGGCCGCCGTCATCCAGGCAGCATCCGGCGCCGACATCATTGCGCCCTCCGACATGATGGACGGCCGCATCGGCGCCATCCGCGACGCCCTCGACGCCAATGGATTTTCCGACGTGGCGATCATGTCCTACGCGACCAAGTTCGCCTCGGCCTTCTACGGCCCCTATCGCGAGGCGGTGGGCACGGCCGGCCTGCTCAAGGGCGACAAGAAGACCTACTACATCGACCACGCCAACTCGGACGAGGCGGTACGCGAGGCCGAACAGGACGTTGCCGAGGGCGCCGACATGCTCATGGTCAAGCCCGGCCTGCCCTATCTCGACATCATCCGCAGGCTGAAGGACGAGTTCCAGATGCCGACCTTCGCCTATCAGGTGTCGGGCGAATATTCGATGATCAAGGCAGCCAGCGCCAATGGCTGGATCGACGGCGAGAAGGCAATGCTGGAATCGCTTCTCGCCTTCAAGCGTGCTGGCTGCGACGGCGTGCTCACCTATTTTGCCCCGCAAGTGGCAGAGATGCTGAGAGGATAGTCGGCGGAGCCGCCTCGCAACCCTCTTTCCCTTCCATCTTGATCGCAGCTACCAGGCACAGGTCGCATTGCCAGGGCGGTCACGTACCCCCTCTCCGGCCAACAAGACAGACACGTCATCGCGCCAATGGCCGAGACCAGCCGAGAACGCCGCTTGCATTTCGCAATCGGTAAGGCTATCCAGAAACCGCTTGCGATTTACAATCGGTTCAGGAGGCAGCCTTGTCCAAGCTTCGTGTCAACGCGTTCACCCTGTCGGCCGACGGCTACGGCGCCGGTCCCGACCAGAGCCTGCAGCACCCGCTCGGTGTCGGTGGCGAAAACCTGCACAAATGGCTGACCACAACGCGCACGTTCCACAAGATGGTGATCGGCAAGGAAGGCGGCGCCACCGGCATCGATGACGATCTCGCCGTCCGCAGCTTCGAGAATGTCGGCGCCTATATCCTGGGCCGCAACATGTTCGGGCCGATCCGTGGCGCGTGGCCGGACGAAAGCTGGAAAGGCTGGTGGGGCGACAACCCGCCCTATCATGTTCCCGTCTTCGTGCTGACACACCACAAGCGCGCGCCGATCACCATGGAAGGCGGCACGACGTTCCACTTCGTCACCGACGGCATCCATTCGGCGCTCGAGCAGGCGAAGGCCGTGGCAGGTGACAAGGATGTGCGGCTCGGCGGCGGCGTGTCGACGTTCCGGCAATATCTCCAGCTGCGTCTGATCGACGAGATGCATCTGGCAATCTCACCGGTGCTGCTCGGCTCCGGCGAGAATCTCTTCGCCGGCCTCGACATGGTGAAGCTCGGCTATCGCTGCACCGAGCACATCGCGACGCCGCATGCCATGCACGTGATGATCGGGCGAGCATAAGGCGACGCAGCTCTTTCTCCCCGCTTGCGGGGAGAAAGAAGAAAAGCTCAGTATTTCTCCGGGACGTAAAGCTCGTGCGGCAGCACCTGGCGCTCGTACTCCGGATTGAAGACGCGTTCCGGCAACGAGATCTCCTCATGCGGCACCTCCTCGTAGGGCATCTGCGTGAGGAGATGGTCGATGCAGTTCAGGCGCGCGCGCTTCTTGTCGTTGCCCTCGACGATGAACCAGGGGGCTTCCTCGATGTTGGTGCGCGCGAAGGTCTCTTCCTTGGCCTTGGTGTACTGCTCCCAGCGCACCCGCGACTGCAAATCCATCGGCGACAGCTTCCACTGCTTCATCGGGTCGTGGATGCGCATGAGGAAGCGCATCTGCTGCTCCTCGTCGGTGATGGAGAACCAGTATTTCACCAGCGTTATGCCCGAGCGCACCAGCATGCGCTCGAACTCCGGCACGTCGTGGAAGAATTCCTCGACCTGGTCGGGCGAGGCAAAACCCATCACCCGCTCGACGCCGGAGCGATTGTACCAGGAGCGGTCGAGCAGCACGATCTCGCCGCCGGCGGGGAGATGCGGCACGTAACGCTGGAAATACCATTGCGACTTCTCGCGCTCGGTCGGCGCGGGCAACGCCACGACGCGGCAGATGCGCGGATTGAGGCGCTGTGTGATGCGCTTGATGACACCGCCCTTGCCGGCGGAATCGCGTCCTTCGAAGATCACCACCAGCTTCTTCTTGTGGTAGGCGACCCAGGACTGCAACTTGATCAACTCGGACTGCAGTCGCAGCAACTCGCGGAAATAGGTCAGGCGTTCGATGGAAGGCGGATGCGCGTTCTTGTAGATCTTCGCGATCTCGAGCGAGAGCGCCGGCTCCGAAAGCTCAAGCTCATAATCCTCGTCCAGCGTATCCTCGAGCTCGGCTTCCAGCCAGTCCTTGGCCCCGGAATTGATTTTGACTTCGTTCATCGTGCTGCTCCGCCTGCTGCAAGCCGACTGAGATACAGCGGCGTGGTGACGGTTTTATTGCAAGCGCAGGCCCCTTGATCAGGCCTTGAAAACAGACTCGCCTGCTCCCCTAGCTAAACTCAGCCGGCAATGTATCGCCAGACCTCGCGATCGGGCTCGATCTGGCCGCTCAGGACGAAATATTTGTAAAGGACGAGCAGCGAGATCAGCCGCTCTTCCTCCGGATCGTGAAACCTGCGGCAATAGGCGTTTGCGGCCGCGGTAATGCGCTCCGCCTCGGCAGGGTGCTTTTCGAAATAGGCGACCCTATCGGCCAGATCGGAAAAGTCCGGCGCCAGCGGCACATAGTGCACATCGGCCTCGATCCGGTCCTCCGCGAACCAGGTCTCATAGGTCGGCGCCGGCATCAGGCAGAGCGAGTTCGAACTCATGATCCATTTGAGGTTTGTCGCCACGTCATGGCCCTCGAGCGACACGATATAGCGGTACTGCTTCTGTTGCGGGATGGTGAGGAAGGGTTTGCGGAACTGCTCCGGCGCATTCGACTTGGGCGAGCCCGCATCGCAGAGCGGCGAGCCGGCAACAGCGTTCAGGAAGCGCGTACGTATGGGATTGTTGAGGCCGCCGCGCCAGACAACCATCGGGCGCTTGTCGCAGAAACGCAGGGGATCGGCTGGCATGTTGAAGTGGCGAAACTTGTCGAGCTTCATCAGCACGGCATTGCTGTTGTCCTCCACGATCGGCCTGTCCTTGACAATGGCCGGCATCTTCGGGACTCTGGCGACGTCGCCAAACTTCAGGTCGATGAGCAACCGAGCATCGAAGTAGCGGGCAAACTCCTTCAGATCGTAGTAGTACATCGTATGTGAGAACGGTATGCCGCTCACCGGCACGGCCGCGGGACTGGGCACGAAGGATTGCTCGAGCCTGTTATAGTAGTTCAGCCGTTGGCGGACGGTGTCACCGGAATTCCTGGCTCGCTCCAGCAGGCCAGCCAGCCGGCTGCGAAACAGCGCCTGCGGAGCAAGATCCCGCGCAATGTTGCGCACGTAGTAGCATACTCTTGCAGTGGTTTCAAACAATGAATGGCGGGAACAAAAAGCGCGCCCGGACCTACAGCATTGGGTCGGGGAACTTGCAAGACCGCCAATAGGGATGGCCTTGCGAAAGCTCCGCATCAGGCGGCTACGACGGCAAAGCCCCTGGCGCGAAGGCCGCGCCGATCATTGTGCAGCGAGTTGACCAGGCGATCGCGACTGCCGACGATGTGAGCCGATAGCAGGCGTGTCGCCTCCTCGCCATCGCCGGCGCGCACGGCGGCCAGGATGGCGTGATGCTCCGCCCAGGCCCGACCGAGGGCCGTCTCATCCCGCACCTCCAGCCAGCGCGCGCGGGAAAGGCGGATCATGGCATCGCGCACGGCGCGAAACAGGAATTCATTTCCGGAAAGCCGCGCCAGTTCAATGTGGAAATCCATGCCGACGCGATGCCACTCCTCGCGCGGCGTGCCGGCGTCGCAGGAGTCGAGCATCGCCGCGATGACCTCGACCGCGCCGCGGTCCTCGAGCGCTGCTGTCAGCCGGACGGCGGCGACCTCGACCGCCTCGCGATAGACCGCGATCTGCTCGAGCTCGGCCAGGTTGATCGGCGACACCGTCCAGCCCCGACCGTCGCGGCAGATCAGCCCCTCGGTCTCCAGACGCAGCAACGCCGCCCGCACCGGGGTGCGCGACGCACCGAAGCGGCTTTCAATCCAGCGCTCCGTCAGGCGCTCGCCCGGGCCGATTTCCAGCCCCAGGATCATCTCCCGAAGCTGGCGTTCGACATTCTGCATCTGCGACATCGCGCATCCTTTTCCGCTGCCGCATTGACAGCGGCGTGGTTGACGTCCATGACGGATACCAGTTTGGTATCCCAAAATGGTATCCGCGACAACCCGGATATCCCCGGCAGGCAGGACATGACACAGGACGGCACGGAACAGAGCGGCTACAATATCCATTGGCGGCGCAATCTCGCCGTCTGCTTCGCCGGCTCGTTCAGCACCCTCATTGCCATGACGCTGCTGCTGCCGTTCCTGCCGCTCTACGTCGAACAGCTCGGCGCCGAAGGCCACGCGGCGATCGTGCAATGGTCCGGCATCGCCTACGGCGCGACCTTCTTCGCCGCGGCGCTGGTCGCGCCGCTTTGGGGGCGGCTGGGCGACCGCTACGGCCGCAAGCTGATGCTGGTGCGCGCCAGCTTCGGCATGGCGATCTGCATGTCGCTGACCGGCATGGTGCAATCGGTCTGGCAACTGGTGCTGTTGCGGCTGTTGATCGGCTTTGCCGGCGGCTACTCCTCGGGTTCGACCATCCTGGTCGCCATGCAGACGCCGAAGGAGCGCTCCGGCTGGGCGCTCGGCGTTTTGTCGGCTGGCATCACCGCCGGTTCGCTGGTCGGCCCCCTGCTCGGCGGCGCGCTGCCCCCGATCATCGGCATCCGCGCCACCTTCCTGCTGTCGGGCGGCGTCATCTTCCTGGCCTTCCTGGCGACAACCTTCCTGATCAAGGAAAACCCGCGGTCGACGGCGGCAAAGAGCAATCCGGCGGGAAAACCGAAAAGCGGCTGGTCTCAGATCCCCGACAAGCGGCCTGTGGTGGCCATGCTGACGACCGGCATGCTGCTCGCATTCGCCACCATGTCGATCGAGCCGATCATCACGGTCTATGTCCAGCAACTGATCGAGGACCAGAGCCGGGTGACCATGGTATCGGGCATCGTCATGTCGGCCGCGGCCCTCGGCGCCATCCTGTCAGCCTCGCATCTCGGCAAGCTGGCCGACCGCGTCGGGCACTGGAATGTGGTTATCGGAGCGCTGGCGGTCTCGGCGCTGCTGCTCATCCCGCAGGCTTTCGTCACCGAAGGCTGGCAGCTCATCGGCCTGCGGTTCCTGATGGGACTGGCACTCGGCGGCCTGCTGCCCTGCATCACGAGCGTCATCCGCCACAATGTCCCGGACGGCGTGGGCGGCAATGTGCTGGGACTGGCGATCTCGGCGCAGTATGCCGGCCAGGTGCTGGGGCCACTCTCGGGCGGTTTCGTCGGCGGACATTTCGGCATGCGCGCGGTGTTTCTCGGCACGTCCGTGCTGATGGCGCTGGGCGCGGCGTATAACTGGATTGTTCAGACGCGTCGGACACGGCATATGCTGCTGGAAGCCGGCGAACCCTGATAGCGGGCAAACCGGAGAACGAAGCATGGAGCCCTCCGAATGAGCCTCGCCGAACAATCGCCGACCGGCGGCAGCCGCTTCCTCGTGCTCATGGCCGGCCTTTGCGGCGCCGCCGGCGTGGCGTTATCGGCGGCGGCCGCGCATCGCGGCGGCGCGTTCACCGGCACGGCCGCCTCATTCCTGCTGATGCACGCCCCGGTGTTCCTCGCTGTCGGCCTGCTGGCGGTGAACCGAGTGTTGCGAACGGGCGCCGTCGTGTTGCTCGTCGGTCTGCTGCTGTTTTGCGGTGACCTGCTCGCCCGTGACTTTCTCGGCTCGCGGCTTTTTCCGATGTCGGCGCCGATCGGCGGCACCCTGCTCATCGTCGGCTGGCTGGCGATCGCCGCGTCGGCGGTTGCGCGTCAGCGGTCCTGACCTTGCATCGATAGGCCTTGCGGGGTCAGCCTCTCCGCCGTTCGCGACGGGCAAGGAATTCGCGTTCGCGCAAGGCCGGCTTCCTCAGCCGCCTCGCCTCCGGATTTTCGGTGGCGGGCGAGATGCCCCAGTAGTTGCGATAGATGTCTTCGAACAGAAAGCCAACGGGATGCATGACAGACCTCGTGATATGCTTTGAATCGATCCAATCCCAAGACGCGAAAAACGGCGCCCGCTCAGGCGCGCTTGCGCTCCACAAGCAGGCGTGGGTCGCGCGCCCAGGGGCCATGCCGGCCCCGCCTGGCCTCGGTCTTCGCCTGCGATCGGATGGCCCAGTCGCTGCGATAAATATCCTCGAACAGAAAGTTGACGGGATGCATGGCTCCCTCCTTGCTCGAATACGATCCCTGAAATTGGATCGATTCAATCCTAATCGGACCCGCACTTGCGATCAAGCAAAAATTTGAATCGATCCAAGGAAGATGCTACCTGAAAGGCCCGGAGGATATGGAATGGCGCTTTCAATCGAGGGGAAGACACGGCCGGTGAGGCTGGCCGATATCGCCAAGGCGGCCGGGGTTTCGCACGGCACCGCTTCCAACGTCTTCGCCCGCCCTGAGATCGTGCGCGAGGAAGTCCGTGAGCGCGTGCGCGCGGTCGCGGAAGCCCTCGGCTACGCAGGCCCCGACCCGAAAGGGCGTCTCCTGCGCGCCGGCAAGGTCAATGCCATCGGCGTCGCCACGACAGAGCCCCTCTCCTATTTCTTCGAGGACCCTTTCGCCCGCGCGATGATGGCCGGCATCTCCGAGGCCTGTGACGCCACCGGCGCCGGCATCGCGCTGGTCTCGGCGGGCAATGAGGAAAAGCTCGCCTGGAACATCCAGAGCGCGCTGGTCGACGGTTTCATCCTGTTCTGCATCGAAGGCGGCTTTCGCCTCGTCGAACTGACGCGCGAGCGCAGGCTGCCTTTCGTGGCGCTCGAACTGGGATTTCGCGACGAAACGGTCTCGGCCATTGGCGTCGACAACGTAGCGGGCGCGAAGCTCGCCGCGCGCCATCTGGCAGTCCTCGGTCATCGCCGCTTCGCCGTGCTGGCCCTGCAGTTCGCCGACGAGAGCACCGGCCTCGTCTCGGAGGAGCAGGTCAAGGCGGCGGTCTATACAGGCACGCGGGATCGCCTTGCCGGCTATTTCGATGAACTGTCGCGGCACGGTGTCGATACGGCCACCATCCCGGTCTTCGAGACCGCCAATGACGAGATCACCACCAGGGCCGGCCTCGAGACGATCTTCGCGACCCCGACGCCGCCGACGGCGATCCTCGCCATGTCCGATCGCATGGCGCTGGTCGCCCTGGACTGGCTGCGCGAGCGCGGCCTCGATGTCCCAGGCGACGTTTCGGTGGTCGGTTTCGACGGCGTGCCCGAAGCGGCGCTGTCGCGCCCGCCGCTCACGACGATCGCCCAGCCGATTGCCGAGATCGGCCGGCGTGCGGCAAGGACGATCCTCGATTTCGACGGGCAGGTTCGCCGCGAGACACTCGGCGTCGATCTGATCGTCAGGGCGTCTTCCGAGGCCCCGCGGGCCGGATAATTTCCAGCACCGCGACCGCCTCGTCGCCCTAACGCCCCGCGCCGGTCAACAGCGGGATCGTGCCCAGCGAAGGCTTGACCGCCTGAGCCTCCACAGGCCGGATCTTGCGCACCGGCTTTCCCTTCCCGCTCCACCCCATGATGGCAAGCCACTCAAGGTAGTAGGCGAGCGCGAACTGCATGGCGATGCCGGCGGCGATGAGAAGGCTGTCATAGGTGAAGCCACCGGGATTGATCTGCTTCATTACCTGCGCCGCCATCGCGATCACCGTGCCGGCGATGAAGACCGGCAGCGAACGCTTGCCAAGTATGGCCAGCGGATGGTCGGTCGCAGTGCGGAAGACGTTCGAGATTGCCGGGATGGCGATCACCAGGTAGCAGACGGCCAGGATATGCACGAGCCTCGGCAGCGACAGGAATGTCTTGTCGAAGCCTCCCAGCACCACCGGCAGTCCGAACCACGACACCTGTCCCCACAGCGGCGTGCGCAGCCAGATCAGCGCGCCGATGACATAAACCGCTGGTGCGCCGACCAGCCAGCGGTTGATCGGGATGGTGCCGCCTCGGCGCACATAAAGCATGCCCGCGAGGCCGATGTTGAACAGGAATTGCCAGGAAAGCGGATTGAGGAACCAGAACCCCGGCTCCGGATAATTCGGCGGGGCGACCTGGTAGAGGCCGGCGAGGAACCACAGGGCCGCGGAAACGGAGAGGCCCAACCAGATGTTTGCGCTGAGCAGGAGGAGGAACATCGGCGCGATGAGCAGTAGCACGGAATAGACCGGCAGGATGTTGTTGTAGCCGAGCTGGTGCCCGAGCAGGACGATGCCGATCAGCGTCTCCGGCGTGTTCCGCATCAGCGGTTCCATATTAATGAAATTCGCCAGCTCCGGCCGTTTGGCAAAGACCGCGGCGGCGCAGAAGATAGCCAGGACGGCCATCGTCGTGACGATGTGGGAAACATAGAGGACGCCGGCGCGACGCCACATCTTCAGCGTCGACAGCAGGCGGCCCCCAGGCTGGAACCTGGTGCCATAGGCAAGAGCAACCGATATTCCTGAGATCAGTACAAAGGCTTCAGCCGCGTCGGAAAAGCCAAAATTCCTGTAGGTCAGATATTCGTACGCAGTGCCCGGCACGTGGTCGATGTAGATCGTCAGCAGAGCAAGTGCCCGGAAGACATCGATACGGGTATCGCGCTCCGGCGAAACTGGCGTGGTCATCGATAAAAGGCCTCAAAGCTGGTTGTACATCCGGCAATGCGACCCCCGGCGCACCACTTCCTCGAATCCTCCCAAACGGAACGATACCAACCTAAACGGATTGAAATGCGCTTGGTTCGATCAACTTTATAGGAGGCACAAAATACTCCGTTTTGAAGCCGGCAAAAAAGATTTGGAATTTCAACGACATCAAGGGAAAGAAACAATGGAACGAATGGCTGCCGGGAGCGCCGCGTTGATCGAGGGCCCGATGTTCGCGCATCGCTTCCTGGCGCCCGCGGATCCGAGTGGTGACTGCCTGTTCCTGCTGCATGGATCGGGCGTCGACGAGACCACCTTGATGCCGCTGGGACAGCGCATCGACCAACGCGCCAGCCTGGTCGCGGCTCGGGGCCGGATTCCGCAGGAGGGTGGCGGCATGCGCTGGTTCACGCGCATCACGCCGACACGCTTCGAGCAAAACAGCATCCGCCACGAGGCGGACGCGTTCGCGCGCTTCGTCAAGGATGCCGCCGTTCTCCACCGCATCGACCTCTCCCGCACGACCTTTCTCGGCTATTCGAACGGCGCCAACCTGATCTCGAGCGTCATGCTCCTGCATCCCGGGCTCATTCAGCGAGCCGTCCTGCTTCGTCCCATGCCCGTGTTGGATGGCGTGCCCTCGACGGACCTGTCGGGCACGCGCGTGCTGATCATTGCCGGCGCGAGGGATGAGACCTATGGCCCTTATGCGCCTGCCTTGCTGACGCTGCTGGATAGCCATGGCGCGGAGGTGGACGCGCGCATCGTCGCCGCGGGACACGAGTTCGGTGACGCCGATGTCGCCATCACCAAGCGATGGCTGCGGGATGGCGGCCCGGCACAGGCTTGATCGTTCACCCCTGCCCCATCCGGTTCCAGGCGTCCAGGCCAGCGATCTTGTAGGCCTCGGCCAGTGTCGGATAGTTGAAAGTGTTGTTGACGAAGAAGTCGACCGTGCCGCCGAGGTTGATGACTGCCTGGCCGATATGGATCAGTTCGGTAGCCCCCTCGCCGACGATATGCGCGCCGAGCAGGCGGCGCGTTTCGATCGAAAACAGAAGCTTCAGGAAGCCGCTGCTGACGCCCATGATGTGGCCGCGCGAGGTCTCGCGGAAGCGCGCGACGCCGACCTCATAAGCGATGCCGCTTTCGCGCACCTGCTCCTCGGACTGGCCGACGGTAGAGATCTCGGGCACCGCGTAGATACCGTACGGAAACGTCTCGGGCGGCGGCGGCAGCGGCACGCCGAATGCGTGACAGGCCGCAACCCTGCCCTGCTCCATCGAGGTCGAGGCGAGGCTGGGGAAGCCGATCACATCGCCGGCGGCGTAGATGTTCGAGACGCTGGTCTGGAATGTATGGGGATCGACCTTAAGGCGCCCCCTGCCGTCGACCTCGATGCCGACCGTCTCCAGGCCAAGGCTGCCGACATTGCCCGAGCGGCCGGCGGCGTAGAGCACCATCTCGGAACGGATGGTGCGACCGTCGGCCAGCACCACCTCGGCGTAGTCCGGCCGCGAGGCGATTTCCTTGACCGCGCTGCCCAGCCGGATCGTCATGCCGCGATCGCGCATCTGATGGATGAAGTCGTCGACGATCTCGCGGTCGACGAAATCCAGTATCGTGTTTCGCGGCTCAACCAGCGTCACGGGAACATCGAGCGCCGAAAATATGGTCGCATACTCGACACCGATGACGCCGGCGCCGATCACCGTCAGGGTGCGTGGCAGGCGGTCGAGTTCCAGCATTTCGTCGCTGTCGAAGATGCGGGTCTTGTCGAAAGGAACCTCTGCCGGCCGGTGCGGCCTGGTGCCGACGGCGATGAGCGCGTTGGCGAAACCGACCTCGCTGTATTCGCCGCCCTCGGTCGTCAGGCTCGCCTTGTTGGGACCGAGGAATTTTACGGTTGCCCGCGCGCTCTTGACCGTGTTGCGCATGAACTGGTGCTGCAGCACCTCGACCTCGTGATCGAGCGTCTTGTGCAGGCGCTCGATGAGGTCGCCGATGGAGATGTCCTGCTTGACCCGGTAGCCACGGCCATAGAAACCGCGCTCACGCCAGCCCGACAGGTTGAGCACCGTCTCGCGCAACGTCTTGGACGGGATGGTACCGGTGTGGACAGACACACCGCCCAGTCGCCGTCCCCTGTCGACGACCAGCGCCGATTTGCCGAGCTTGGCCGACTGGACGGCAGCGCGGCGTCCGGAAGGGCCGCTGCCGATGACCAGCATGTCGTAGTCCTGCATGTCGCCCATCCCCGCCTGACGCCCCGACACGCTAACGCGATCCGAGCCGCAAAATTCAACCGATTAAAGCCCGCTGTCCCGGCATCGGCAAGCTCCCATCTTGAATCCGACGGACGGCTTCACCATTTCAAACGCGGCCGGTCGCAAACTATTCCGGCTTACATTACGAGGAAATGACATGAACGCGCGCGTTCTCGACGGCGACATCATCATTACCAGGCTCGACGATATCAGGGCCTATGACGGCGTGCGCACGCGGCGCATCCTGGCCTTCGTCATCGACTACATCATCGTTGGCCTGCTGACGATTCCGTTCGCTATCCTGGTCTTCTTTCTCGGATTGCTGACGCTGGGTCTCGGCTGGATGCTGTTCTCCTTCCTCCTCCCTGCCGTCGCGATCCTGTACATCTGGAACACGCTGGGCAGTCGCGATCAGGCAACCACCGGCATGAAGATGATGGGCATCCGCCTCGACCGTCTCGACGGACGGCCGATCGACGGCATGACCGCGGTCGTGCACTCGGTGCTGTTCTGGGCCGGAAATGTCATACTGACGCCGCTGGTCCTCCTTGTGACGCTGTTCTCCGACCGCAAGCGCACACTGCACGACCTGCTGCTCGGCACGGTGGTCAGCCGCACCTACCGCTAACCCTTTTCAGGGCCACCGCGCCCCAGCGGCGCAAATGTGAAGGCGCGCGACGTGGCGCGCCTCACAATCCTGTTGAATTTTTCCGCGTCCGCGCCAAAGGTATGGCGATTCGCAGGAGTGTTTCCGAGAGTCGATGACGCAGCACCCGACACAGTCGCCGCAGTTCTTCCTGACCGCGCCGTCGCCGTGCCCGTATCTCGACGGCCAGTTCGAGCGCAAGGTGTTCACGCACCTTGTCGGCGACAAGGCACCGGAGATGAACGACCTGCTGACGCAAGGCGGCTTCCGCCGTTCGCAGAACATCGCCTACCGGCCGGCATGCGAGACCTGCCGGGCCTGCGTCTCGGTGCGGATCCTCGCCCAGGAGTTCGTGGCCAGCCGCAACATGCGGCGCGTCCTGCAACACAATTCCGACCTGGTCGGCGCCATGCATGACGCTGAGCCTTCAACCGAACAGTACTCGCTGTTCCGCAGCTATCTCGACGCCCGCCATCGCCGCGGCGGCATGTCCGACATGACCGTGCTCGACTATGCCATGATGGTCGAGGACACGCATGTCGACACCAAGGTCATTGAATACAGGCGGCGCGGCCCGGACACTTTCATAACCGGCAAGGGCCAGGGCGAGCTGATCGCGGTGGCGCTGACCGACAAGATGGCCGACGGGCTGTCGATGGTCTATTCCTACTTCAATCCGGACATGGATGAGCGCTCTCTCGGCACATTCATGATCCTCGACCACATCGCCCGCGCCAAGGCGATGGGCCTGCCCCACGTCTATCTCGGCTACTGGGTCAACGGCTCGCGCAAGATGAGCTATAAGATGCGTTTCACGCCGCAGGAGCATCTCGGCCCGAAAGGCTGGGAACGCTACGATCACGAAGCGGTTTCACGCTGAGCTTTTCCAGGATCCACGCTTAAACTGTTTCAAGGCAGGAGACGCTGGTCTTTCAGCTCTCCGGCTGGTGAGTGCGCCGTAGCGTCGGTGCGTGTCGTCCGAAAGCGCGCAGCGGTTTCGAGACGGAGACATGCGCTGGATGCGGGCTGTTTACCCATCATTGCGAAAGTAACCGCATGTCTCTCCACAACGACCATCAAAAGGGCCTTCTGATAACGGCTATTGGCGGCCTGACGCTAACCGTCGACATCCCGCTGATCCGGCTTGCCGACGGCAGCGCGTGGTCAATCCTGCTGCTGCGCACCGGAACCACCTTCATCGCGACGATGATCATCTGGACGGTCTGGCGCGCGCTGAGCAGCAAGACGCCGCAGCTCATCCCGGGCTGGGCAGGGCTCGCCGCGGCCGTCTGCTACGGCATGACCTCGATCACCTTTGTCACCGCTGTCTTCCACACGTCGACGGCCGACCTCGTCTTCATACTGGCCTTCAACACTGTCTTTGCAGCACTTCTGTCCTGGCTTTTCCTGAGGGAGAGGCCGCGCGCGGCGACGCTGGCGACTATGCTGGTCATGATCGTCGGCGTGCTGGTCATCGTCGGCGGATCGATCGGCACCGGGCACCTGTTCGGCAACTTCATGGCGCTGTGCTCGGCGCTCTTCATCGCCATGGCCATCACCATCTCCCGCGCCAGTGGCAAGGACATGGGTTTCACGGCCCTCATCGGCGTGGTCTTCCCGCTCGCGCTCGCCCTATTCATGGTCTCGGGCGAAGGCCTGCATGTCAGCGTGCCCTGGTGGATCATTTTCGACGGCGCCGTGATCATGCCGATCTCGTTCTTCTGCCTGGCGGCAGGCCCGAAATACATATCGGGGCCGGAGGTGGCGATGTTCTATCTGCTGGAGACCGTGCTGGCGCCGGTATGGGTCTGGATGATCTTCGCCGAGACGCCTTCACGCAACAGCCTGATCGGCGGCGCCATCCTGATCACCGCCCTGGTCGCTCATTCGCTGTGGCAGTTGCACCATGGGCGGCGTCGCCGCGCGATGGCCGTCAGTCACCCTGCCTGAGTTTCCTTCGCGCCGCGCTCGACCACCGCTTCGATCTGTTGCGGCGGATTCGCGGTCGGGACTTCGCCCGACGCGAGCTCGTCGGCGATTTCCACCTCGCGCAACCATTCGCGCCAGATGGCGACCAGCAGCGCCATCAGCACCGGGCCGATGAAAAGGCCGAGGAAACCCATCGTCTTGACGCCGCCGATCAGTCCGAAGAAGGTCGGCAGGAACGGCAGCTTTATCGGACCGCCGACCAGCTTCGGCCGCAGCGTCTTGTCGACGATGAATAGCTCCACCGATCCCCAGATGAACAGCGCAAGCCCGGCAAACGGCGAGCCCCTGGCGACAAGGTAGATCGAGACCAGCGTGAAGGAGAGCGGCGCGCCACCCGGCACCAGGGCCATGATGCCGGTGAGCGCGCCGAGCGTCACCGGCGAAGGCACGCCGGCCAACCAGTAGGCGATGCCCAGAACCAGCCCTTCGCCGATGGCGATCACGGTCATCCCGGTCACGGTGGACGAAATGGTCGCCGGCACGACGCGCGATATGCGCTCCCACCGCGTCGGCAGGATACGCTCGCCGAGGCGGTCGATCTGGCCGGCGAAGGCCTCGCCGTCGCGATAGGCGAAGAACAGCGCGATCATCATGAACAGGAGCGTCAGCAGCAGGCCGAAGGCGCTGCCGCCGGCCGCGAGCACGGCGCGGTAGATGCTGCCGATGTTGGCGCCGCTGATCAGTTGGATCAACTCGCCAATGCCGCCGGGATGACCAAGATTGATCGTCCATTGCTCATTCAGCCAGTCGCCGACCACGGGCAACGTCGCGATCCACTGTGGCGTCGGCGCCCCGTGCCGGTTGGTCTCGATCGACCAGCCCACCCATTCGCGAACCTCGTTTATGGCGTAGGTGCCGGCGAGCGCGATCGGCACGACGAGGAAGGCAAGGATGAAGAGAATGGCCAATGTCGCGGCGATGGTGCGATTGCCGCCAACGCCGGCCAGCAGGCGCTGGTAGAGCGGCCAACTGGCAAAGGCGATGACAAGCGCCGCCAGTACCGGAAAGAGGAAACCCTGGAAGAAATAGACACCAGCAGCCACGATCAGCAGCAACAGCCAGCGCGCCGCCGACAATGGCGGAATGACCGCGCTCCTTACAGGCGACGATACGCCGAAGAGACGTTGCTGCCGCTGCGACTTCTGGATCTCACCCTTCTTCAAACGATCGTCTCTCCCAGCCCCTGAATCTTGCGCCAATACCCTTATGGCCGATGATAGTGCAGCAATCGTGACGACATTCCAAATGTTTGAATGCTCTCCCCGGCCAGGAGAGAAATCGCCAAGAGCCGCGGAGGCGGGCGTCTCGGACAACCGCCGCCTAAGGTCTTGAAACGGCGGCACCCGTTGACGATCGCGCACGCGCTGGTCGCCGCGATCTCCCTTAGCGGGAGATCAGCTTATCATTGTCCGAACTTGCCGGTGCGCGGGAAACCCTTCGGCACCATGCGGCCGGCCGAGGCGCGCGCGCCGATCCATTCGGCCAGTTCCTCGCGCGACTTGGTGAAGGTGCGGTCCGCGGAATCCTGCCATGACAGGCCGGTTTCGAGCGCGAAGGGCTTCAGGTCCAAGACCCCGCCATCCTTGTATTTCTGTAGCCGCACCCCTTTGCCGCGCGTCATTTCCGGTATCTCGGAGAGCGGGAACACCAGCATCTTGCGATTTTCGCCGACGATGGCGAGGTGGTCGCCGGAGACCGGAATACAGCGCTTGGCTTCATCCGGCGCCTTGACGTTCATCACCTGCTTGCCCTTGCGGGTGTTGGCGACGACCTCCGCTTCCGGCACGACGAACCCGTTGGCGTCGTATGATACCAGCAGGAGCCTGCGCTTTGGATCGTGGACGAAGGCGGTGACGATGTCCTGGTCGTTGTCCATGTCGACGATGATGCGGATCGGCTCGCCGTGGCCGCGCCCGCCCGGCAGCCGGTCGGCGCCGATCGTGTAGAACTTGCCGCCGGTGGTGAAGACCAGGATCTTGTCCGTGGTCTGGGCGTGGAAGGCGAGCTTCAGGCTGTCACCTTCCTTGAAGGTGAGCTGGGAATGGTCGCTGAGGTGCCCCTTCATCGCCCGCAGCCAGCCCTTTTCCGAAACCACCACCGTGACCGGCTCGCGCTCGATCATGGCATGGGCGATGTCGGTCAGGTCATGCTCCGGCGCGTCGGCAAACTGGGTACGACGCTTGCCGATCTCGGTTTCCGGGCCGAACTTGTCGCGCAGGTTCTCGACTTCCCACCTGATCGTCAACCACTGCTTGGCCTCCGAGGCGAGCAAGGCCTCGATCTGCTTCTTTTCGGTGGTGAGCCCGTCGAATTCCTTGCGGATCTCGAACTCCTCCAGCTTGCGCAGGGCGCGCAGCCGCATGTTGAGAATGGCCTCGGCCTGGGTGTCGGTGAGCGACCAGCGGGCCATCATGACCTGCTTCGGCTCATCCTCCTCGCGGATGATCTTGATCACCTCGTCGATGTTCAGATAGGCGATCAGGTAACCGGCCAGGATCTCCAGCCGCTTCTCGATCTCGCCCAGGCGATGCCTGGAACGGCGCAGCAGGACGTCGCGGCGGTGATCGAGCCACTCCCGCAGCACGCCCTTGAGGGAGAGCACGTTGGGCACCTTGCCGCGCGACAGCACGTTCATATTGAGCGGGAAGCGGCTTTCGAGCTCGGTCAGCTTGAACAGCGATTCCATAAGGATGCCGGGATCGACCGTACGGCTCTTCGGCACCAGCACGACGCGGATGTCCTCGGCGCTCTCGTCCCTGATATCCTCAAGCAACGGCAGCTTGCGCGCCATCAGCAGCTCGGCGATCTTCTCGATCAGCCGCGCCTTCTGCACCTGGTAGGGAATCTCGGTCACGACGATGAGATAGGTGCCGCGGCCCTGGCCCTCGACATGCCGGCGCGCGCGCACACGGAAGCCGCCGCGGCCCGTCCGATAGGCCTCGAGGATCGAGGCGCGACTGTCGACGATGATGCCGCCGGTCGGGAAGTCCGGTCCCTGGACGAAATCCATCAGCTTCGCCACGGGCGCTTCCGGATGCTCGATCAGATGCAGCGCGGCATCGCAAAGC
>ERZ778022.2130-NODE-2130-length-22010-cov-4.419221_pt1 | contig 22010 bp, 20 predicted proteins | sample MGYA00375752_ERZ778022 | MGnify/ENA primary metagenome ERZ778022 (study PRJEB29350, sample SAMN05389826) | bioreactor metagenome | isolation source: Thiocyanate bioreactor | place: South Africa: University of Cape Town | collected 2014-04-04 ...
TTGGTACAGGAGGCACGCTTTCTGGCAATGCAACAATCGCCGGTAACCTCACAAACTCCGGAGTAATTCATACTGAGATCAATGCTAGTGGCGGAAATTCTTTAATTTCCGTAATCGGAACTGCATCATTAGCGGGTACGTTGGAAATTGCCTTAAATGCCAATGCGCCACTTAAAACTTATACGGTTCTTACCTCACCATCGATTGGCGGCAGGTTTAATCAAATTCTCTTTAAGGGAGTAACTCCGACGCAATATTCAGTCTCCTATCTACCCACACAAGTGCAGTTCAATCTTACGAAACTGAACGGCACCAATGTAACAGGTAGTGGTACAATTTCAGGAGGCTTAATTATGTTTAATCTCAAAGCCACGTACAACTCCCGAAACCAGATTGTGGCTGATATGTTTTTTAATGACCCTGGCGCGCACGTGCATTTTGACAATCCCGTCGTCACAGCACTTACCTTTAACGGAAACAGTGCCCAGTTGCGAGGAACCACAAGGGTTAATAATCGACCCGTGAGCTTCACAGCCACGGTAACCGGGGGTAATCCAGGGGCGCTGTCTGTTCACTTAAGTAACGGATATTCAGCCAGCGGCAATCTAACCAGCGGAAGGATTTTGGTCCAATGAGAATCACTCTTTTTACGGTTTATGTAGTTTTTTATGCATTCAGTGCTTGTGCATATTCTTTGTCACCAATAGCGGCTAAGGAATCTTCACTGCATCATTGGGCAGGAATTCATTCAGGTTTGATTTTAGGAGGGCAACTTGGCCGCAGCAGCGATAAAACCGCCGCCTTTGGATATAATGCAGACCTTGAGGAATGGGATTACTCTGAATCCGGTTTAAATGTTGGAGCCGTATTGGGATACAGCGCGCTTTGGCAGCACTTCGTTTTTGGACCAGAAATAGAGCTCGGTTATCTTAATATGAAAGGCCGGGGTGCCCAACCCAGTTCCCCGGGTTTCGATACCGTGGGTAAAAGCAGCAGCGATTTTTATACGACATTTCGTGCGCGCTTAGGAATTGATCTTGATCAATACCTATTATTTGCAACCGCCGGAGTAATCGGGGTTAATTATAGCGAACGAGTGGTTGATGACTGCAACATTGCGCCCTGTGGTGGTGGTACTCTTTATGCAAAAAAAGATAGTTTTGTTTGGGGATATACAATGGGCGGTGGTATGGAATATTTGTTCAAGCAAAGCTGGTCGGCTAAAATCGAATGCCTATATTTCAACCTCAACCGCCAAAGTTTTAGTGGAATGACGAACTTCGGAAATATCTATGATTGGAGCGGGAAGTCGTTCGGAGCGATTATTCGTGGGGGCCTCAATTATCATTTTTAAAGCTTAATCCTTTTGTATTCAAATTAATTATCTAAAACCAAAACATATTAAAGAGATATTATGCCAAAAAACGGGCATCAAATTCACAAAACTGACCTGGACACACCCTGTTTGGTTATTGAAAAAAACGCATTAGAATTTAATCTAAAGGTGATGCGCCAGCATGGGCAAGATACTCAAGTTAATATTCGTCCCCATGTTAAAACACATAAGTGTTCACAACTGGCAAAATTACAAATGAAATATGGAGCAATTGGTATTAGTGCAGCCAAAGTATCGGAAGCAGAGGGCCTTATTCATGCAGGAATAAAAAACATTCTAATCACATCGCCTGTGGTCACCCCTACTAAAATTAACCGTCTCATGGCATGTTTTGCAGACGCACCGGAAACATTGGTTGTCGTTGATAACGAAAAAAATCTCTATGATTTAAATACAGCAGGACAATCCATTCAAACTAAAATTAATGTTCTTATAGACTTGGATCCAGGTCTAGGCAGAACCGGTATAAAACCCCAAATCGCCTTAAATTTTGCAAAAAAAATCATGCAATTCCCATGGCTTAACCTGAAAGGGATTCAATGTTATGCAGGCAATCTTCAACATATTTTTTCCTTTGAGGAGCGAAAAAAGCGCTCCTTGACCGTAATGGAGATGGCGAGTTCGGTAGTCAGACAACTGAAAGAATCCGGAATACCCTGCGATATTTTAACCGGGACCGGAACAGGCACTTATGACATCGATGTTGATGCCTCAGCAATCACAGAAATTCAACCCGGATCGTACACGGTTATGGATGTTGAATATGGAGCCATCGGCTCAAAAACAGAAAGTAGTTCATTCACTACATTTAAACCCGCAATGACGCTTTTAACTACAGTGATTAGCAGCAATAGAAAAGAACACGTCACGGTGGATAGTGGCACCAAATCCATTTACGTTGATATTCAGACTAAACCCCGGATTATTAGCCACCAAGGCTTGCATTACGATTGGGGAGGCTTCGGGGATGAGCATGGAAAAATAACTGCAGAGAACAATTATGAACTCCCAAAAAATGGCACGGTTTTAGAAATGATTGTCCCTCATTGCGATCCAACCATTAATCTTTACGATAAATTTTATATTGTCGAAAATGATGTGGTTACCGATATTTGGGAAATTGATTTACGGGGGAAATCACAATAATCCCATTAATTATTTATATGTTTGAACTAGTTTTTAAAAGACTTTTCAGAACATAATATTCAACATTTATGAGCTATTAGTATGAGCCTTTTTTTAGAAACCAAAAATCTAATCATCACCACACCTCAGGCAGAGGATTTTGATAATTTATACGCTATGCCAATGGTGCCCGTAACGCGCTTTTAATAGTCTCTATGATTTTTTTACTCATGGTGTTTTTATGTTTATCGGGGCGATAGATTAAACAAATTTCATCGATAAGAAGCGGGGCATTTTGTAATTTTTTAAGTTGCGGGTATTGCGAGGCAATGCGACTTGGAAGCAAGCCATACCCTACGCCTAATGAGGCTAATTTGGCTATAAGCTCTAGATTCGCAGAATTGATATCCCCCTTAAAATCACTTTTGTGCATGAGACGCTTAAGAATGTATTGTGATTGGGCCAAATTCGGATCGTAAATCAGCTTTTTATAGGCTTTTTCGGTATGAAATAGAGTAACTTCATCTTCGTATAAATGGTTTATCACCAAATCAGGGTGCTTGATTGGATTGACGACGATACCAAAATCCGCTTCCCAACTGATTACTTTTTCCGTCATCTCCCGCGAAAGACCATGTACCAATCGAAAATCAAGTTTAGGAAATTCCAATTGCAATTGCGGTATAAAATGCTCAAAGGTATAAAGTGCAACAGAGGGGTGAGCGGCAATGGTGTAACTTCCTTGAATGAGACCCCACTCCGAAATCGCTAAATTTCGTGCTTCCTCCCATTCATATACTAATCGGCGTGCACGTTGTTGAAATTCTTCCCCTAACTTGGTTAACTGCACACCATTTTTTAAGCGGATAATCAATTGTCCGCCCAGCTCCGATTCTAATCTCTTCACCGCATAGCTTAGTGCGGGCTGTGAGATACCTATAATCTCAGAGGCGCGAGTAATATTGAGCGTTTCGCTCACTTTAATAAAATATTTAACATCATCTAGCATCAAAGACATAAACAATCCTTATCACAACCATCGACATAGTTTATTTTACTTATGGAATGCATGCTTGTATTTTTTATTTTCAGGAGGAAAATATGAATAATAATCATTTGCATTTAAATAATATCAATCATTTGACCAGTAACCCGCTGCGATCTCATTCTTCAACCACAGTTGATAAAGCAAAAAAAATACTGGCAGAAATAATGCTCTATCGCCGAATGCCACCCGACGCTGCCCGTTGCAAGGAAACCAATTGCCCTCAATGCGCGCACATACATTTACCACTTATATGTGCCGCGATTGCAGCAAATAAGCCAGTCTCTTGTGTGCTGCCCGCGTTTCCCGGAAAGTCACCCAACCTGGAAAAGGTTTTAGGCTATTTACCTGACTATGCGGAACGACTGGCGCTGCGTTTTCTAGGCGCCCTTTGCCAGCGCGTCAAACAATACTATGCCCCGGGTATCAAAATTATTTTATGCTCCGATGGCCGAGTTTTTAGTGATGTTGTCGGTATGAAGGAGTCCCATGTCACTGCTTATCAAACTCAGATCAATAAGCTAATCGATGAAATGAGTTTTATAGACCTAACCACGTTTAATCTGGATCATTATTATGCTCCACTCACCTTTGCACAAATGCGTGATGCACTCATCGATAATTATGCCCATTCATTAGCGAGCATCAAACATACGGTGCGTAGCGGGGCAAAAGCATCCGCAAGTCTTGAGGAGCGCGAAGCAAATCGCATGTACCGCGGCATAACCCGCTTTTTATTTGAAGATTCCATACACCAAAAACAGACGAAAAGTCGTACCGTACTGCAAAAAGAATCCCGAGAAAAAGCATATGAGTTAATCCGACGCAGTAATGCCTGGAGTGCCTTAATTGCAGAACATTTCCCGGACTCTATTCGTCTATCCATTCATCCACAAATTTGCGGTTCTAAAAAATTAGGGATTCGCTTGATTCAAAATGAGCTGTGGATGACACCATGGCATGGCGTTGCGGTAGCAACAAAGAATGGTTTTATTCTCCTGAAGCGCTCGGTGGCTGAGGCGCTTGGCGCAAAACTGATTTATACCGCAAAAGGTCAACCCAGTCATTATCAGCTACAGCATCATCATTAAGGAAATGCCACTATGGATTATACAATAAGCAAGCTAAACCCATTTGGAATACGGATTGAGCCGATAAGGGATACTTTTCCTATACCGATACAGAAACTCGATAGGAGCAAATTACGCCAATTATTTTATCAAGAGCATTTAATCCTGCTAAGAGGATTTATTACCTTCGACAATGCTCCTGATTTTGCGCAATATTGTGAAACTTTCGGTGCAATCAGCATTTGGCCCTTTGGAAAAGTACTGGAATTAATCGAGCAAGACCAACCAGAAGACCATATTTTTGATCACCGTTATGTACCTTTACACTGGGATGGCATGTACCGGCCACAGGTGCCTGAGATGCAAATATTTCATTGCGTGAAAGCACCACCAGCAGGCCTAGGAGGTAAGACCACTTTTTCCAATACTATTTTGACTTTAGACCATACTCCTACGGAAACTAAAAATCTTTGGCGCCAGATCACCGGTATTTATCAAAGAAAAATGGCCTTTTATCATAGTAAAACGAAATCGGCACTTATCACCAAACATCCCTTTCGTGATTTTGAGGTGATTCGCTACAATGAGTTACCCAATAAGCAGGATAAGGGATTTATAAATCCTCCTCACATTGAATTCACCGGCGTCGACAACAATTTATTGCCTTGGGTTCACGACAGTTTAACCACAGCACTCTATCATCCAAAAAATTTTTATGCTCATGAATGGCAAGCAGGGGATGTTTTGATTGCTGATAATTTTTCTTTATTACATGGTCGAGAGGCATTTATTACGCAATCACCACGGCATCTGCAACGCGTGCATGTATTAAGTGATCCGCCGCTGGAGAATCCCGGCCTGGAGTTTCATCAAGAATGACCCAGATTACCGATATCTTAATTATTGGCGCAGGACCTGTAGGACTTATGTGCGCTTATCTCGCCCGTTGCTGCGGACTGCATACAGTGGTGATTGACTCATCCGACGGCCCATTGAAGCAGGGTCGGGCCGATGCTTTGAATGCACGCACCTTACAGCTTCTTGAGTTAGTTGATCTGTTTTCCACACTCTATTCTTTAGGAAAACCATGTAATACCAGCGCCATATGGACTAATGGGCGATTTATATCGCGTCAATCCTCATGGTGGGAGGAGCTTGAGGGCTGCTTTCACAAACATTTTCTGATGCTTGGGCAAGCCTATATCGAGCAGCTTTTAGATAAAAAATTACAGCAGATGGATGCACCGGTACTGCGCGCTACTACTGCAGAAACGATTACTCCAGGCCAAAATTCCTGTATCACAATACTTACCAATGGTAATCGCATCCACTCCAAGTACATCATCGGTGCCGATGGCGCTCATTCTTTTGTCCGTAATTATTTTAAGATCCCTTTTCATATCATGAGACCGCAACTCACGTGGGTCGTAATTGATGGCGTGATTCAAACTACTTTTCCTAAAGTACCAGAGATCATTGTCTTCCAAGCACAAACCTCGGATGTGGCTTGGATCCCCCGCGAAGGCGCGCTCGATCGGTTCTATGTAAGAATGGATACCCCCAATTTTTCTTTGTCCCAGGTGCTCGCCAAAATTAATCGAGCAATTACGCCACATACATTAACCTTTGAAAAAATCGTTTGGTATTCGCAATTTTCCGTTAAAGAATCGGTCGCCGAAAATTTTGGTACCCAAGAACGCATTTTTCTAGCCGGAGATGCTTGCCATGTTCATTCGGTTAATGGCGGTCAAGGACTCAATACGGGCCTTGCGGGTGCATTCAATCTCATTTGGAAATTAAACATGGTAATTCATGATCATGCTTCGCCCAATCTTTTGCACAGCTACGAAAAAGAGCGTAAACCCATCGCCGAAAGAGTCATTAAAACTTCGGGAGCCTTAGTACGCGCCACAAAATTTTCCTCCAATAATACTCATGCACAAGATTATGTACGCCTTATTGCTCACCATGCAGGCTATATCACCGGAATGGGGATACGCTATGGCACCGAAGGTCTCCCTGGTACGCGTATTTTTGATTGCACCATTTTTAAAGATCAGACCGAAACGCGTCTTTATACACTTTTAAGTTATCAACAATTTACCCTCTTAATTTTTGGTGATATTGAACTATCCCTCTCATTACCCAGATTTGTAAAACTCATTCACATCTATCCGCAAAAACGTGGTGAGTCTTTTTGGACTGACCGTACCGCTTATTGTAACCAGGCAGTATTGGTACGACCTGATTCGTACATTGAGTCAACAGCACCTGCCGCACAAGCTGATTTTTTATTAACGCAATTAAATAATAAACTCGTTTACAAGCCTATTTGATCAACGGATTAATGCATTCAGTGGTAGCATTAATCTTTCAAAAGCGTATGATTTTTAATTTTATCTCATTAGGAAAACGAGTAATGTGGGAAAAAATTCTAAAAAATTGTAATCCGATTAAAGAAATTGGTTTTGAGTATTATGATCTTCAGAAAAATTACGATGTTTCCATTAATTTCATCACTCAGAATACCCAAGTTCCCCCGCATATACACGAACAGGAGGTATTTAATTATGTCTTCGAAGGCGAGTTTTCTGTGACGCTCGATGCCGTAGAAAAAACATACACAGCAGGCACTTGGATCCATATTCCAGCGGGCAAAGTACATGCGGTTGCTACGAAAACAGATGTGGTTTTATTAGAATTGTGGAAAAAATAGATTGGTTAGGAATCAGAATCAGGACCACCTTTAATTTTAATGTCTAAAGAGGTTAACAAGCCAATCACATCTGGAAAGGAGAAACTGGCACGACTCAGACGATTCTGCTGGATGTCAATTATGTAATTTATTGCTTCGGTGAGATCTGCGTGATTTAAGCTGGTATGCATAAATAAGCTGTTATGCAAATCGGTACCAACAAAACTTGCATGGCTTAAATTAGCCTCACGGAAATCAATATCATGCGCCTTACAATTTTCCAGGATCAGATTAGTAAGCTCTAAACCATAAAAACTTGAGTGACTGATGTTACTGTTATAAAAATAAATAGGACTGGTCAGCTTCACTAAGGGCCAATTTATCTCCGTCCAATTAATTCCGATTAATTTGGAATCATTGAAAGCCACTTCGGAAAATTTGCAACCCGGGAATTTGGATAGTGATAGATCGCAATGCTCAAAGTCACACTCGGTAAATCGTATTTTACTAAAAATAACCGCGGTGAACTTACACTGTTTAAAGCGACAATTTTGAAATTCGATAAGCTCAAGTCGCCCATCTTCTAAGGTGATATGACTAAATGTCTGATCAAAATACACCTTTTCATCAAAAACAAACTGATCACTATGTACCAAATTTAGCTTCCTTTATTTTAGATTGAAAGCGCTTTAGTAGCAGTACAACGCTTATACCTGAGGCTAAAGTCATTCCCCACCATAATCCCACCTCATGCAGTCTACTTTTTTCTGCCAAAAAATAGCCAAAAGGCAGAGCAATACCCCAAAAACTAAAAATCGAAATAAATAATGTGAACCGTGTATCCTTCAAAGAACGCAAAGCACCAAATAGTGAAATCCGCATCGTATCAAAAATTTGGAAAACAGCACACACAGCTAGAAACTGCGTCGCAAAGTAAACGATCTCAGCGTTTTTTGCCTGCTTAATATCAAAATCAAGTGCAATCAAATAAGTTGGGAAACACCAATAGCAGATGGCGACAATCAGAATAAATAAGGTGGCAAAGAGAAATCCGAGGTAGGCTGTTTGTGCGGCAGCTGCTTTTTCTCCAGCACCTAACAAATGTCCCATTCGTACCGTGATTGCCTGAGCAGTAGAAAAAGTCACCCCCATCACCACACCCAAATATTGCAGAGCGATTTGATTAGCGGCTAAAACTAAACTGCCATAAGAACCCATGACTAAGGTTAATGCGAAGAAGAATGCAACCTCGATGCAATACATAAGTCCCATCGGGGCACCAACAATGATTAGTTCTTTAAAATAGGATTGTTGGCCAAAATGGAGTAAGTAACGAAAATACCCTTGGCATTTTTTATTCGTTAAAGCATATCCCCCCATAATGAATACCGTGATCCAATTACTCAACGTCATGCCCCACCCTGCCCCAGCAATCCCTAATTGCGGAAAACTAAAGCGACCAAAAATAAACGCATAACTAAAAACAATGGTTAATGATGCGCACAATACATTAAAAATTAAAATCATGCGGGCGTTGCCTAACCCAATATAAACCTCCAGTAAGGCAATAATAATTACGTTAGCCAACGCCCCCCATGCCATTGCATGTAGATAGGCATTCGCAAGCACCACAACTTCTGGGCTTTGACCGAGTAATAAAAACAGGGGCGCCATATTCCAAAATAAGAGAAATACAGGTATCGCAAATAAAAGAGCAAGCCAAAATCCATCACGGACAACATGCAATATGCCCTCTTCATCCTCAGCACCAAATTTATGCGCAATTAGAATATTAATGGAGCTTAAGGTGCCAAATATGATGACAAAAACGGTGCCAAAAGCCCAGGTGACCAGTGAACCGGCTGCCAAAATATTCGGACTTAAATGGGAAAGAAAAATGGTTTCAAAAAACCAAACGGCAGATTGGATCAGACCCGTGATGACCAAAGGGAAAATTAATTTTAACAGCTGATAACTATTATGCTTTATCATAGATTGCTATACACCTTCTAAGGCTTGCCTATCACCCTTCATGATCGATAGAACATGTTGCTCAATTTTGTCAATGGACCAATCCCACCACTTAAGCTGCAATAAAAACTTAATAGTTTCTTCATCAAAGCGTTTGCGAATCAATTGTGCAGGATTACCACCAACAATTTCATAAGGAGCGACATCGCGGGTGACTACAGCACCCGTGGCAATAATCGCCCCATCGCCAATGCATACTCCAGGCATAATCGTAGCGTTATAACCAATCCATACGTCATTACCAATGATGGTATCTTTTTTACAATTAGGAATAAATGGAACCTGTGACCAGTAGCTTTGAAAAATTACGAAGGGATAGGATGAATAACCGTCCAAATCATGATTTCCACCATTCATCAGAAATTTAACACCCGTAGCAATTTGACAAAAATTACCGATAATAAGTTTATCACCGATAAAATCAAAATGGTAAAGAACATTTTTTTCAAAATTATGGACATCCACAGGGTCATCATAATAAGTGTAATCACCAACAACAATATTAGGATTTTTAATGATATTTTTTAAAAATACCGTTCGTGTGGAGTTTGGAATTGGAAATAAAAGATGCGGATTAAGCTGCATAATCATTCGGAAACATTTGCTATCGTCCGATTCTACTTAATTTTAAATAGAAAGCAAAACTGGGGTTACTATTAATTAAATAAGAGGCGAATACCTTAAAGCTTCGGGTAACTCGATACTTTTTATAGATAGTCTCAGACTAAATCAAATCGCCTACATACCGCGCTTTAGGCGCGGTATCTATGTTGGTGCAAGAATGTATGGTACCGCGCATGAAGCGCGGTAGGTAGACTGAGAAAAGAGACTTTTATCTTTAAACGAAAGAAACTGCTCGAGTTCTTTCGTCTGTTTGGCTAACGAAAGTTTTAAGTTAAAGAGTGTTTCCTTCGGAACTGCTTTCTTCTACACTTGCTTCATCCTCTTTGGATTCTGAGATATCTTCTATTCTATACTCAGATTCTGATCCATCTTCGTTCTCTTGCTTAGGTTTTAGATCATCAGACAAGATTTCTCCATTTAGAGCAGCCTTAAGGCTGTTAATAGCTGTTTGAAGCGCGTTTTTAATACCATCTTCCTTGTGTTGCTTTGCAATGCAATCAAGTCCGACGCTCCGGATCACTATCCCGAATATAGGGGCAACAGTACCGGCGATAGACATCGCTGCAATAAGCCCTGCAGCAGACAAAGCAAACACGCCGGTGAATCCCAACGCTAACAATCCCAATCCGGGGCCAGGTATCATACACAGTCCCGCAAGAACAATTCCCGCGCCGACGAGATAGGGCGCCTTACCTTGGCTATTCAAATTTTGCAAATTATCTAACACTATATCTATACGATCCTTACAAGGAGCCTTAAGCAATTCATTCACATTTTCTAGAAAGACGGTTGTTAACTCAAAATCGCGCACCGAACAGTAGGAGGGTTCACTAAAAAATGCACCAACTTTACTTTTAGTAGATAGCGCGCTGGCTAAAGCTAAAGCTTGGGTGATTAGGGTTTTTATCGCGATTTGCTCACTGGAGATTTGCTCACTGGACTTCGGCGCATACTGCTTATATTGTTCCATAATTGCGGTAATCGCTGCGTTATATCTTCTGAGGAGCTGCTGAAGAGGATTCTCTATAATAAGCACTGAGCGTTCATTAGGTTCGTCGTTATTTGCTGTGATGTGTAAATTTCCTTTTTCAAGCAACAAAATGGCCAAATGCCCTAAGGTAGTGCGAACAAAATCATCCTTACTCTCAGATAATTTCACTTTTAATTCATTTATCTCTGCTTGTAGAGGGGATGCGCTAATATCGTATTTATGTTCGTTGATTAGACTGCTCCCGACTATTGAAAGGGGTACCTGATCCTTACCATTAACCAGTTCATGAATGTTTAGGGTAATATTCCATGGAATACTCTTACCTTTAAAATATTCCTCAATTTCAAAAGGGCCTTCTCCATTTTCTTCTTCTTCTATATAGACTTCAATTTCCACTTGATCATGAGCATACATTGAGGCAATACGATTTATGCTGTTATTAAGGTAGTCCAGCCGACTCTCACCTTGTTTTCTACTTAAATAACAGATATCAACTTCTCTATTTTTTTCTTTGTTATATCTTTTTGCAAATTGAGATAGAGCATAAGACTCACGTTGCTCTAACGTATCCCAAGGCACAGCTACCAGTTGTTTTTGATAATCTTTTGTGGAATTATCAAGCTTCGTGAACAAAGCATTTTCATTTTCCTTGACGATGCCAAAACCACTTCCTAGTTCAGGACGTTGACGATAAATAAAACTGTCATCACAAAAAATAACTTGGATTTTCATATTCTGGCTCCGCACTAGGTTTCTTATGAATCAATTTAGCATATTAAGCTTAACTAATTATTATGTCGCACAAAAAATTGCCATTTTCTTAAGTCCTGCATCTGAGTATTCCGAGTTAACGATTTTTTACCTATTAAATAAAAAAAGGCCTCTCTTGGAAGAGAAGCCTTTTGAGCATGAATAAAGGGAGGCGGCGATTATGAATTAATCATTCTGGATTGTTAATATGAATAATTTCACTATTGGCCAAAGGATGAGTCGTCTCTTGCTGACGAAAAAAACGCATGCCTTCAGGGGTCGCCACAAGCTCATTCTGGAGGCTTAACAAATAGGCCTTAAAAAACTGTCCGTGACCGACGGCGATGACCAATCCGGATAAAGTTTTTACTTGCTCTGAAAAACAATGAACTCGCTGTAAAAAGGTAGCAAATGATTCGCAATCGGACCCATCACAGTAGAACGGATCTGCCCTATTCCAATAATCCTGAATATATTGTTTACGCGCCTCTTGGTTTAGATTTTGGATTTTGGCCGCCGACAAATAGATAATTTCCTCAATTGGCCATACTCTTGTTGGCACTTGCGGCCAAAGTTCTCGTATGTAAGAGGCACTTTGTTCCGCACGTACTGCGGGTGAATGAATAATTAATGCCGGAGGCTCGGTCACTTTTTGGGCGGCCGCCGCCGCTTGTTCGTGTCCGCGTGCAGTTAAGGGTGCCGCTAGGGGATTATCCGTCCATAATCCGGTATTGGTGGTACTCTCCCCATGGCGAATGAGCCATAAATCTAAATTTTTTGACATAATTCTTGCCACTCCGTAACCGGTATGTAGTGTTCTGCCCAATATCGGACAACCATTAATTCTTTAAAGGGTAAAAGTCCTGGTGGCGGAACTACGCCCATCACATCGTCAATTAATAAGCGGGGGATATCAATGCCTGCAGCACTCGTCAATGGTAACGTACCCGGAAAACGAGGATTAATTTCCAAAAGTTTCATCTCCCCTTGCGCATCTGCTTTAAATTGGACATTGGCAACATAACGAATTCCGGCCGCCTGGGCAACTGCAACCGCACGAGCTGATAAAGCGGGATTAATACAGGTTCGCGCGGCCACCGCAATGCCTGAATCCACTTTCATCCGTAAGCGCGGTACGGCGACAAGTGGCACGCCCGTACTATGAATGTAAACATCTACGGAATATTCATCGCCGGATAATAATTCCTGAATGAGATAACTCCCATCTAAAGGCAAATTTGCCGCAGCTGCCGCGTCATGCAGTACCTGAGCACCATTCGATCCCGAACCAAGACGCGGTTTGACGAAACAGGGATAGTCCCATTGCTGCAGTGTTTCCTGGGTCAGCACTGCAAATTCAGGTGTATAGCCTGTTTCCTGGCACAGGTTTAGCAATTGTAATTTGTCACGACAATAACTTAAGGCGAGGTAGGGACTTAAAGGAAGCTGAATCCCGCGTGCTGTAAATGCATCATGGCTCTGTGCCAAAGGCAGCAATTCAGCGTCAACGGTCGCTATTAACACCTCGATGTTGTGTTCAATGCATTGTTGCAAAAGTGTTGCCGCATAATCCGGCGCGTCACCTCGCGGCAAGATTAACCGCTGAGAAGGCGGAACCAGGTATAGGCCTGCCGCGCAGGGATCCATATCACCCATAAAAAGAGTATGCATCGAATGCAAACTTTTCCAGACACTGATTGCTGCAGCACCTCCAACACCGGTAAGCAAAATATTCATAGGCTTTCCTTGCTCATTTTATAGGCTATGCCCAATAGATCCGCCATCCCAGGCCAAAAATATTGATGTTATTAAAAGTATAGTGCTCATAGCTGCCCTCGAGCGCCTGATTTTTAAAAGTAGGCCAAATAAAGCGCCCATGATAACCCCAAAATCTTTGGGTATTATTGTATGAAACGCCTAGGGCATAAAATTTGTGATTTGTGGTTTCTTTACTTAAATCAAAAGAATAGGAATCATTACGACCACCAAATTGTTGCTGGGCCCAAAAGCCGGTTACCGTGAAATTTACCGGCAGCTTGGTGTAATAAGTTAAACCGGAAAAATAAAGTTGGTTATCCCAGGGGGAAGGAAAACCCCGCCAAAAGCCGCCAAAGACTTGTACATTGCGCAGCAAATACAGATTTGCATTTCCGCCGATACGAGTTTCTAATGGATACCCATTATGTTGACGGAATTCGTAGTTAACTCCCCAACCATACCGGTCTGGGAATTGCCGTTGGAAGCCTGCATAAAGACCATTATTTGGGAGCAGGCTCGGCTCGATAGGCAAATCTAATGCTAATTGCTTACTGTTGTGGGTTCCGATAAGAATGACGCGATCCGTAGCACTAATATCTGCATAGCCAAACAAAACGGTACTGTTTGAATGCTGGTCTAAAACCCGATACTGCCCTTGATTAAAACTAAACATGTAGCGCGTCGAATCTTTAAGCTGGGTCAAGCCCTTGAGTGATTCGCTATTTTGGGGATTTATTTTCAAGGCTTGCGCATAATATCCTCGTGCCTCCTCAAAGCGTTTATCCATCATTTCAAGACGAGCCAATCCGTTGAGCGCATCGGTATCATTTGGATTTTGCTGTAATAAACCTTGATAGATCTGCCGCGCAGCGGGCATTTGATATTCGGCACCGGCAATCCTTGCCTTACCCAGAAGTGCTGCGCGGTCTTGAGGATTACGCAGCAATAAATCATCATAAATTCGCTTCGCCTGAGTAAACTGTAAAGACCATTCGTAGGTCAAAGCCAATTCCTGTGCCGGTACCGGATCGGTAGCCGACGCGTTTTGTGCTGCAAGCTTAAGCCATGATATTGCAGCAGAGTAATCTTTCTGGGCCCGCGCGGTTAATCCATGTAACAGTAATACCTGCACCTCATTTTTTTGGGTCCCGTTACAATGACTTAAGATATATTGAATCTTGGCCAGAGGTAATGGCTTTTGATTAACGAGCAACAAACCTGCGTTGGGATCGCAAAGTGAAGGTGCAGGTGCTGGAGTCGTCTTAGTAGGCAACGCTTGCGGCTTTGCGATCTGCACTGCCTGTGCCTGAGTTATTCCCAAAAGGGAATCGGTGTTTTGGGGTTGTATTTGTAGAGCCTGTTGAAAGTAAGCTTTCGCGCGTGCGCTTTGGCGCTGTGCCAGCTCTACGCGTCCCATGCCATTGAGTGCTTCAACATCTTGCGCATTTTCGCGCAACAATTGCTGATAAATATTTTGGGCATCTACAACACGCGTGCGCCCGAGCAGTACCCGGGCTTTCCCTAACAAAGCAGGCCTGAGCGTTGGATTTTGTTGTAAAATGCTGTCATAGATGCTCAGTGCAGTTAGAGATTCATGGGACCATTCATAAGTCAATGCCAGCTCTAGGGCGGGAATTGGATTATCCGTTGCTGCCGCTTGCCGCGCTTGCTTCAACCAGGCAATCGCTTGAGGGTAATGCTGTTGCGCACGTTCCAATAACCCGTGCAATAATAGAACCTGCACCCCACGATTATGCTCTTGATCACAACGAAATAAAATTTGCTGTATTGCCTGGATAGGAGCGGGCTTTTGATTAACCCAGGTTAATCCTTGATTTGGGTCACACTCAAGCAGCGGTGGTATGGATGAATCAGCCTGAACATTAAGCTTACGAATGGCAACTACTTGCTGTAAACCAATTAAAGCATCGGGATTTTGGGGTTGAATTGCGAGTGCTTGTTGAAAATAACGCTCGGCCTCATCGGGTTGTTTGTAAGCAAGCAATACCCGCCCCAGTCCGTTAATAGCGTCAACATCTTGTGGATTATTGTGCAGGGCTTGTTGATATAAAGTTAACGCTTGCTTTAAATCCCCTTGTGCGGTGACGGTTCGCGCCAGACCTAAAAGTGCAGGGCGTGATTGAGGTTCTTTAGCTAGAAGCTGGGTATAGAGCGCCTGGGCCGCTGCCGGTTGCTGTGCCCATTCATAGGTAACAGCCAATTCTAAAATTGGAATATTATTATTACTAGCCGCTACTTTTTGCGCTTGCTGCAACCAGCTGATGGCTTGCTCATACTTCTGGGTGCTTTTGGCCTCTTGACGCGCTACTAATCCATGCAACAACAAAGTTTGTACGGAATTGGGATTGTTGCGATCGCAAGCCTGCAGAATAAGATGGATTTCAGCAAGGGGCAGCGGATTATTTTGTAATAAACTCAAACCCTTATTCGCGTCACAAGGAACAGATAAGGCTAAAGCTTGATTAAAGAAACACAGCAAAACCAGTAAGATACGCCCGTTAATCTTCATGATATTCCGTAATAGGTGTATAAAAAGGACAACATCAAGAGCGCCCCTAATAAGATAATTTCACATCCCAAGATCCGTAACTCTTCTTTTTTATCCAGAGCTAAGGCTTCACTGAAATTATAACGGGGTCGATTATGCGTTCGAATCGGTTTGACTTTGCCCCGTTTAATAGTTTTCTCCCATTTTAATTCATGCTGGGTTAATTGAGTGATATAGGCAATTAGCGTTACAACACATAGTAACGGACCAAATCCCACCAGGAGTAGGAGAAAATTGCTTAGCTTCGACGGTATACGTGCGCGGTCCAGGCGATAAACGCACCAGGCGAAAAGCATACATAATGAGATCCAGCTATTGAGCCAAATAAGCAAATAACTGTTATCAACAGTCCACCCGTGAATATTAAATAAAAATGCAACCAGGTGCTCTACTTGATTCGGTAAAACCGCGATAAACATATTAAATAAAGACAATACCCCGGGGAACATAAACCCTGCAAACCAAACGCGTTTGGCGGTTTGCGGATCAATACAGAGGGCAAAAATTGTTGTGAACAAATAAGAAATCATACTGATAAGCGTAAACATACGAAATAATTCCCACGAAAGCCCTCCTTGAAGAAAAAATAATATATTCAGGGAAACCGAGGTAACAATCATAGTAATGGGCATGACCATGGTACTAAACCAAATTAAACCAAAAAAAATACCCCCCAATCCGCCCGGGGCATGAGGATGAAACCAGAGCTTTTTAAAATGGCGTGTAATCTGTACATTTCCCTCAGCCCAACGAAAACGCTGTTTCCATAAATCGTAAATCCGCTCAGGTTCCTCTGCGATCGCTACAGCATTCCCATCAAAAACAACGCGGTGATTATTTATTTGGGTTGCAAATGTCGTGAAGGTGTCTTCGGCAAGCGTTGAGGTATCCACACGTCCGCCCAGCTCAACCAGATTGCTGCGACGATGTAACTGCGCACCCCCTGCAAGACACGCCAAAGTTCCTAAGACGTTTTGTGCGCGACGTGTAGCGGCTTGCGCCACAATATATTCAAAACCGATGTAGTGTGATAACAAATTACCTGGGACTTGGCCTTCTTTTATATAAGCAGTGACCGCATTAATTTCCGGATCGGCTAGATGTCTTGCCATTTTACTCAGACAATCCGGCTCAAGCATCACATCCGCATCCATGATCATGATCGCTTCAGCCCAAGGCTCGTTTAAGATTATATTCAACCCATGGTTAATTACGGCCGCTTTACCAAAATCAATTTTTTCTGGACGACGCAGGTTAAATACTACCCCCGGATATTGCTCAGCTTTTTGCTGCAAAATTTTCGGGGTCCCATCGGTACTGACATCATCAACCGCATAGACTCGTAGATGGTCTCGCGGATAATCAAGCTGCATCAAGCTATCAATACTTGAGGCGATGACATCTTCTTCATTCCACACCGGAACAATCACCGCAATATTTGGTGTATAGGGTTGGCAGTGTACATAGTGATTTTTCCATCCATGCACGCCCACAAGTATGAACTGGAGGAATAAGGTAATTAAGGGGATGATACCCAAGAGCACCAAAAAAGACAGAAAATTAATAAGCGAAATTTTAAGCATACACTGCCTTGTGATGGTGAGCTTTCCAGCAAGTCCCTCTGGGAATAGAATTTTGGCTGATCTCCATCTTAGCCAAGTCTAGAATCTATTTCAAATGATACTGACATCCCATTTAAATTAAATTGAATGGATAGAATACCGCAAAATAGACTATATTTAAGACACAATGGAATAAAAATAGACTTTTGGATTATGTTATCAAACATTGAACTCGGCGGCAGATACCCTTCTTCAAAATACAAACAAACGCGTAAAATCCGTGATTATGTGAAAGCAATCAATGGTGCGTGCTTGGCACAAAAGTATGATATAGCGATAAAATATACCGATAAACTTCTTGATTATCTGACCCATTTACACGAAAAAAATCGGCTTTGCAGCATTGCTACGGACTGGTTTCATAAAAATTCACTGATCGACGTTCGTGAACAAATTCATCAAGCTAAAATAAAACAGGATACCCGTGAGCGTTTGGTCAAACTTTCAAGTCATACTAATTTATCAACCCTGTACCAAAAACATTATACCAGCAAAGAAAGCTTTCGCGATTTAACACAACGAGCCTTTAGCAATCCCAAACTTACTCAAGTAACTGAATTAGCTAGCAATAATAATCCCATAACGATTGTGAATAGTGAAGAGGGGCAGTTTGTAACGCGCCTGTTACGCATGAACAAGGACGACGAGATAGCCGGAATCTCTCCGCGACAACTGCGCCGCAACATGGGTAATCTGGTTCCGCAAATCCCGCAACCATTGGTTTTGGATGAAGTTGAAAATGATAGGCTGGAGGTAACTTTTTGGGAACGTAGTGAATATTTTCCAGAAGGTGACCTTGCTCATTATTTTGCAAAATTACGCCATGAGCGCCAAGCCAATACCCTGTCCGCGGACGCCTTTGACCAAGCCTTGTTACAAAAGAGTTTGAAGATTGTCGAGTTCCTACAAGTAATTAATGAAAAATTCAGCGTCTGGTATACGGATTTAAAACCTAGTAATCTTCTGCTGAACAAAGGAGAATTAGTTCTCAGTGATATTAAAGGATTAGTTTATTCCCAAAAACATTATATTGAATCAAACCGCACCAATTCGACTCATGCCTATTACAGCTCTGCAGTTTTTTTTAATCAAAATAAATTTGATCTACAGCTTTTGCAAAGCCAAACACTGGGCACCAGTATTTATGAGATGGCCTGTGGTGAATTGCCAAGGCAGGTGGATACAGGGATGGGGACGTGGAAAAATGTTTATAACTTCAAACATCCGGTGTTCACGGGAAAACAGGGCATATTTTTAAAAGAATTAATTAAATCATTAAGCAATGATTTACCCCCCACTTTACAAGAGCTTCACCAAATTATTGAGAAGCAATTAGACGTTCTTGAAAATCATCAACACGGGGTAGCTGAGGAATCCCCGCGCGAGCGTTTTTTTAATTTCTAGCTGTATATATTCCTTTATTATTCCTGCCGCTTGCCAGGAAATACTAGTTTTTTTGCGAATGCATTCGCATTAATTACCATTAATATTTTGGTTAAATGCCTCTTAAGATTCTCCACCATCAGATAAAGATTGGTGTCACATCAACCCTGTTGTAAATACAATCCCTCAGTATATAATAAATTTTTAGCGCGGAGCGCTTGGACGATAACTCGCATAAGGGATGTGCATGTACATAATCAATGAATACCAATTACTCCATGTTGTTGATGACGTTTATCTGAGTACATCGAAACTCGGTGCAAAAATTCCTCATCCTCAACTAATTGCGCTGCTGCATGCTTTAAAATTGCAGAAAAAAATGGAATGTACGGAAGAGCAGCTCATCGCACTTGCGCAACAGCAGCAATTAGAGATAACGCGTGTAAAAAAAATACTGATCGACAAACTTCATGTATTGAAGCCGATGCAAAGGCAGAAAATACCGCTGATTTACATCAATTCTGATGATGAACTTATCGCAAAACTCTTACAGGAAACCTTGGAGAAAGAATACACAGTGCTGACAGTTCCCGAGCGCTATCATCAATATGATCGGGAGGGATTACTTATCTTTTATCGCACAAATTATTCAGATAAAGATTTTCAAACACTCTACCAAAAATTACCGAATAAACTGTACCTCATAACCGCAGGAGTTATTCACCAACTGCTCATGATCGATAACTTATATTTTCTGAATAGTGGTTTACCGACCCATTTTTCAAATTTGCAGCACTTAATGAGTTATTTAAATAGTGATATTCCGGCGACTAAAAATAATTGGCTTTTATTTTATCGCGAACTTACCAAAAAATCTTTAGAAACATTTCCAACACCGAACTTAAACAGCTGCCAGCGGGCATACATCGCTTATTGTCTTCACCGCTTTGTCGCCCAATATACGGATTTATGGAGTACACCGACACCCCTGGATCAAATAAACTGCTGCTGGCAAGCTGATTTAAACAACTTCAGTATCCATACTGAGGCCGCCTTGCATTCTCCTTTTTCGGAGTATGATATGCGCCTTAATCTCCCCCAAGTTCAGGAAGAGGAGATGGTCTAATGACTGCAAACTCAACCTTCATAAACAGTCTGGTAGAAGGCAGTATCGATGCCCAAGTTTATCAAAATCTGCGCCAAACATTTGCACGTGAAAGCATTGCATTCATGCCGCATGGTAATGTGGGAATTACCGATGTAAACAACCAATTGATTTCGCGTGTCCAGTTTACCGAAAGTGAAATTTCTCCATTTCATAAGCATGATATTTCCTGCGCGCATATTGCCCCGCGGGAAAAGACTCGTGCCGCCTCGACAACCACTTTTGCCGAGAAAAAAATCGAGTTGAATTTAATTCAAAAATTACTGGTACATGCTTTTTGCGTAGATGATGTCCAAAGTAGAAGACCTTATCCTTCTGCAGGTGGGCTTTATCCAATAGAACCCTTGGTTTTTCTCTTTCCTGAACGGATTAACAAATGGCCTAAGAATTCACCTGCAGGCTGTTATCATTACCGCCCTGTGAGTAATAATTTACAGCTCCTGAGAAAAATGGAGCAGCCGGCTCTATATGAGCAATTACTCCATGGTTTTGTCGGTAATACACTGGAGCATTCACCTAATTTTGCCATTCTCTACCTAGCGCAGATTAATAAAGCAATTTTCAAATACCGTTATCGCGGTTATCGTCATGCATTAATGGAGGCTGGTTCGATGTACCAGCAGGCGACTCTAGTTGCAGAAAACCTGGGATTACGTACGACGGTATGGTCTACTTTTAGCGAGCCAGAAATGATGTACGCCCTAGGCTTGGATCATGGGCTTTATCTCCCATTGACCATGCAATTATTTGGCTATGGAGACAGAGTATGACAAAATTTATAGGGCATTTCCCGCAATTACCGCAATGCAAAATCAATCATGCCTCGTTACAGCATGCGCACAAATTCAAGCTCTGCGGTGAGAGTTTCCTGGCCGCCCCGAAATCAGTCGTTGTCGATGGGCTTATTAGCTATGGCGGAAGTACCGGTATCGGTCTAACACTTCCAGCCAAAGCCTATGGCGAATTCTATGAGCGCAATCATCTCTTCACCCAAGTGAAACGCAAACGTCATAAAAAATTAGCAACGATTGCGCCCAGTGCCTATCGCGATAAACTTCTTTCGTTATGTGATCTACAAAAAAATAGCGCGCATCAATGCTTAGAACATCACTTTGCGGTTATTGATGTCTTTAATCTTTTCAACCATCAGCGCCAAGATTTTTTCTACAATGCCATCTCGTTAAATGGCCATCACGATGATCGCAGCTATTTGAGTTTTAGCGACAGTTGCGCCTGCGCCGCGCATCCCCAGCAAGAGCGGGCTTTATATAATTCATTAATGGAGTTTTTAGAGCGCCAAGCGCTGCTTGGCAGCTGGCTTTCCAAGTCTTATCAATATACGATTAATCCAGAAATTTTACGCCGCATCACCCCCTACGCTGAACTGGTCGAAATGCTCCTGGATAATGGCGAACTGCATATTTTTCAAAATGGCAATCAATTGCCGGGTCACAGTGTCATCATGTTTTATTTTGCAGAATCTGCTGTAGATCCGGTGCAATATTCGGTGGGTTCCAGCAGTGGATTAACCTTGGAAGAAGCATTGCAATCAAGCCTTGAAGAGCTCTATCAATGCTATACATTTCTGTATAATACCGAAAGTTCCCAAGGACTCGCGAACAAAGCTGGGGCAGGCTATCACTTGGAGTTTCAGCAGTGTAATCACAAAACTATTCGCGATACGATTCCGTTTATGCGCAATATTAAACCTTATTTAATTACCTCAGTCGCCGATTTACGACATGCGAAGCAATATTCATATGAAGAAATTTTGGCAGAGCTCGCA
>ERZ778022.2136-NODE-2136-length-21959-cov-5.261916_pt1 | contig 21959 bp, 19 predicted proteins | sample MGYA00375752_ERZ778022 | MGnify/ENA primary metagenome ERZ778022 (study PRJEB29350, sample SAMN05389826) | bioreactor metagenome | isolation source: Thiocyanate bioreactor | place: South Africa: University of Cape Town | collected 2014-04-04 ...
CCGGCGATCATGTCGATGCCGACCGTGCCGAAGACCTGGCGCTTGGCGGCGGCGACATAGGCATTGCCGGGGCCGACGATCTTCGCCACCGGCGCGATCGTCTCGGTGCCGTAGGCGAGTGCGGCAACCGCCTGGGCGCCGCCGATACGATAGATTTCCTCGACGCCGGCAATGCGGGCGGCAGCCAGAACCGCCGGATTGATCTCGCCCTTCAGCGCCGGCACGACCATGACGATGCGCGGCACGCCCGCCACCTTGGCCGGCAGCGCGTTCATCAGTACCGAGCTCGGATAGCTGGCCGTGCCGCCTGGTACGTAAAGGCCGACGGCTTCGATGGCGGTCCAGCGCGAGCCGAGGCCGACGCCAATATCGTCCTCGTAGATATCGTCCTTCGGCAATTGGCGGCTGTGATGTTTCTCGATGCGGACAGCGGCAAGCTCAAGGGCCGCGATGACCTCGGGATCGACGGCCGCAAAGGCGTCGTCGATCTCCGCCTTGCCGACGCGCATCGGCGTCACGGCAAAATCAAGGCCGTCGAAACGGGCGGAATAATCGGCAAGAGCGGCATCGCCGCGTGCCCTGACATCATCGATGATGGCGCGAACCACCACGTTGACGTCTTCGGATACTTCGCGCTTGGTGGTCAGGAAGGCGGCAAATTGCGCTTCGAAATCCTTGGACGCCTGTTCCAGCCAGAGTGCCACGTCTACATCATCCCCTGTAACAAAATCCTGAGACTGCCGGACTCACCCCTCGTGACTCGGCAATGAACCGGTTTCCCATGCCGTGCCGGTATCCGCAAGCTGCGCTTCGACGCATTCGACATCGAGTTCGATCGTTGCCTTGCCGGACAGCGCCAGCTCCACCTTTCCATCCGGCCCTTCGCCATCCGGCAAGAAGCGGACGGCAAGCAGCGAAAGAACGTCGTCGGCCTTGCGCCGGTCGATGCCTGTGGAGCGTACGGTGCGAACCCGCTTGAAGACAAGCAGGCTACGGCGACGCTCGAACGTCTTTGCCGCTTCGTCCACGGCCTCCCAGACAAACCGGTTGGCGGCCAGGCTGAAAAGACCGGATCTTGCCGAAAACGAAAGATCCCCCACCTTGAAGACGGCGTCCTGCATATGAGCCGAGATCACCGCCAGGTCCTCTTCGTCGAGCGCCAGGAGCTTGAGATGGGTCATGCGCACACTTTCCGGTTTCGCCCGTCGCGACGGGGCGGGCCTTGTCCTGCAAAGGACATAAGGCGCCCGCGCCCAAACCGCAACACGCAAGCAAAGCGGAAGAAACGACCGCCGGAAAATTAATCGCTGACGCGTTCGACGATGGCGCCGCAGCGGGTCAGTTTTTCCTCAAGGCGCTCGAAGCCGCGGTCGAGATGGTAGACGCGCGACACCATGGTTTCGCCTTCCGCCGCAAGGCCGGCGATCACGAGGGACACGGACGCACGCAGGTCGGTGGCCATGACCGGCGCACCGCGCAGGCGCTGCACGCCCTCGATCTTCGCCGTCTGGCCGGAGAGCGAGATCTTGGCGCCGAGCCGGGCCAGTTCCTGCACATGCATGAAGCGGTTTTCGAAGATGGTTTCGGTGATGTGCGAAACGCCGGAGGATTTCGTCATCAGCGCCATGAACTGCGCCTGCAGGTCGGTCGGGAAGCCCGGGAAGGGATCTGTGACGATATCGACCGGCTTGATGCCGCCGCCATTGCGCACCACCCGGATGCCGTCAGCCGTATCGGTGATCTCGGCGCCGGAGCGGCGGATGGTTTCCAGCGCGGTTTCGAGAAGGTCGGCACGCGTGCCTTCCAGCACGACGTCGCCGCCGGCCATCGCCACGGCCATGGCATAGGTGCCGGTCTCGATGCGATCAGGCAGGACGCGGTGACGCGCGCCGGAGAGCGAGGTGACGCCCTCGATGGTGATCGTCTGCGTTCCGGCACCGGTGATCTTGGCGCCCATGGCGTTGAGGCAGTTGGCGAGATCGACGACCTCGGGCTCGCGGGCGGCATTGCCGATCACCGTCGTGCCGCGGGCAAGGCTTGCCGCCATCATCATCACATGGGTGGCGCCGACGGACACCTTGGGGAAGGTGTAGCGCGTGCCGATCAGGCCGCCCTTGGGCGCTGTCGCGTTGATATAGCCGCCGTCGATTTCCATGGTGGCGCCGAGCGCCTGCAGGCCTTCGATGAAAAGGTCGACGGGGCGGGTGCCGATGGCGCAGCCGCCGGGCAGGGAGACGCGCGCCTTGCCTTCACGCGCCAGCAGCGGGCCGATGACCCAGAAGCTCGCCCGCATCTTGGACACGAGGTCGTATGGCGCCGTGGTGTCGGCAATCGTGCGGCAGGTGAAATGGATGGTGCGCGAATAACCGTCGGTCTGGCGCTCGCGGCGGCCGTTGACAGCGATGTCGACGCCGTGATTGCCCAGGATGCGGACCAGCTGCTCGACGTCGGCCAGGTGCGGCACGTTTTCGAGCGTCAGCGTATCGCTGGTGAGAAGCGAGGCGATCATCAGCGGCAGGGCCGCATTCTTGGCTCCGGAAATCGGAATGACGCCGTTCAGCGGGTTGCCGCCGATAATTCTGATACGATCCATATAATATACCCAACGGGCCCCCGCCCGCCTTTCCCTGGTGACCATGCCTTGTGAAGATGGGCGTCCTTAGACGAAATCCCCGGCGGCGACAATTCAATCGGCGTGAGGAATCACGATGATTCGTCCAATTTTGCGGCAGGCAGGCCTGTCGCCTCATCCGCGGCACCCGCACGACGCGCCCGGGACTGTTGCTTTCGGCGTTGCAGATTTTCGCGAAGCTTGGCCGCAGCCCGCTCGCGACGCAGGTCCGCACCGGTTTTCTGCGGCATTTTCGCCTCAGGCCCCGATTCCACGGCATCGCCATCGACGGCCGCTGTTTCGTCCATGCCGGACTTGGCGGATGCCGGAGAGAAATTTTTCCTGTTCTCGTTCATGCCGCCTGAATAGCGGAAATCCGGGCTTTTCAAAAGGCCACCGCATCTTTTCCCGCCAAAACGCAAAATTATTTGACGTTTGCGCCTTGCGCTTCATCCGCAGCTGTGGCAATAGCCGCCTCGCTTGCAACGAAGCGCTCACAAGCCGCGAAACAAGCCTGCTGCCGTAGCTCAGTGGTAGAGCACACCCTTGGTAAGGGTGAGGTCGGTGGTTCAATCCCACTCGGCAGCACCATTTTCTTTTCGTAAGCAATTGAAAATGGTGCTATTTTTGAACCCTAGCCCTTGTTGTGCCCACCAGGCGTGATTGCAAAAATCAGAGTGATCTTGAATCACCTTGAAAAGAAGCTCTGGATTAACTCGCACTTCGGCTATCGCTTGATCATCAGCGAATAGATTGCGACACCGATATCTTCAGAGCAGGTCGGAAAGATGGGCGATCCGCTGCTTGGCGTTTCGGGATTCGCTTGGAGCGTGCTCGATGGCGATGCCCTCTATGTATTCCATCGAGTTTGATGAGACCGCTTTGGGCGGATCTCGTCGAGGCAAGGGCGCCCCGCAGAGGCGCCCTTAAACGATAGCGATGCGAATTTCCGACGGCGGACTGCCGACCGTCGGGCTTGTTTCGCAGCGTGCTCTGTGTAGCCTGTTGTGCGGCTAAAACGCGACCTTGTCGGCTCCCTTCAGCGAGAGGATCTCGCGCGCCTCGTCCGGCGAGGCGATTTCAAGGCCGAGGCCTTCGATCATCTGGCGCACCAGCCTGACCTGGTCGGCGCTCGATGTCGCGAGCTTGCCGCGGCCGGCCCACAGCGAATCCTCCAGTCCGACGCGGACGTTGCCGCCAAGGGCCGCCGCCTGCGCGGCGATGCGCAGCTGGCTGGCGCCGGCGCCGAGTACCGACCAGCGGTAGTCGTCGCCGAACAGCCGGTCCGCCGTGCGCTTCATATGCTGCACGTCTTCCGGATGCGTGCCGATGCCGCCGAGGATGCCGAAGACCGACTGTACGAAGAATGGCGGCTTGACAAGGCCGCGCTCGGCGAAATGCGCGAGATTGTAGAGATGGGCGATATCGTAGCACTCGAACTCGAAACGCGTGTTGTTTTCGTAGCAGGTCTTGAGAATGAACTCGATGTCCTTGAACGAATTGCGAAACACCAGATCGCGCGTCGCTTCCAGATGCGGCTTTTCCCAGTCGTGCTTGAACTCGGTATATTTGTCGAGCAGATGGAAAAGCCCAAAATTGATCGAGCCCATGTTCAGGGATGCGACCTCCGGCTTCAGCATCTGGGCCGGCAGTACCCGCTCCTCGACCTTCATGTAGGGGCTGCCGCCGCTGGTGAGGTTGATCGCCGCATTGGTCGCCTGCTTGATCTGCGGCAGGAATTTCATGAAGGCTTCCGGCGTCTGGTCGGGCTTGCCGTTCTCGGGGTTGCGGGCGTGCAGGTGCAGGATCGCCGCACCCGCCTCGGCGGCGCCGAGCGCATCCTTGATGATCTCTTCCGGCGTGATCGGCAGGTAGGGCGACATCGACGGCGTGTGGATCGCGCCGGTGACGGCGCAGGTGATGATGACTTTGCGTGCGGCTTTTGCCATGGCGGTGTTTCCTTGTCTGTCAGTCGTTCGGTTCAGGAGCCGATCTTGCGGTTGGCTTCGCGCTTGTGGGCGATCAGCGCCATCAGGCGGCGATCGCGCCACTCCTGGCGTTCCTTAAGCTTCTCCGCCGGCACCCGTTCGCGGCGGTCACGCTCGATCTGGTCGAGAACCGGCCCGCCCCACTCGGCGCGGCGCTGCGTGCTCGGCCACAGGCCCGAATAGATGCCTTCGTAACGCTCGACATAGTCGCGGATGCCGGAAGGGGCATTGAGGTCGATGGTCTCGAACGGCCCCATGAACGACCAGCGCAGCGCCAGCCCGTCGCGGATGCCGATGTCGACGTCCTCCACCGAGGCGTAGCCGTCCTCGACCAGCCGGAAGGCTTCTTCCAGCAGCGCGCCCTGCAGGCGGTTCATGATGAAGCCGTCGATTTCTTTCTTCATCATCAACGGCGCCTGCCCGATCGAGCGGAAGAGGGCGGCGGTGCGCTCGACGGTCTCCGGGCTGGTCCAGGGTGCCGGCACCAGTTCGGCGGCGGGAACGAGATAGGGCGGATTGATCGGATGCACGACGAGGCAGCGGTGCCGGCCCTCGACATGGGCGGTGAAAGCCGAAGGCAGCAGTGCGGAGGTCGAACTGGCGATGATCGCATCCTTCGGCGCCTTCTCGTCCAGCATCGAGAAGACCTTCATCTTGATCTCGAGCTTTTCCGGCGTGTTTTCCTGGATGTGTACCACGCCATCGAGCGCGTCGTCGATGTCCGTCGTGACGCGCAGGCGCCGCAACACGGCGTCCTGGCTGTGGCCGTTCAGAAGGTCGTTGGCGGCGAGATCGGGCAGCAGGCCGGCAATATAGTCGCGGGCCTGGGTCGGTGCGTCCGGTGCCTGGTCCCAGAGCGCCACATCGTGCCCCGCGCGCGCAAAACTGATCGCCCAGGCACGGCCGATGAAGCCTGTACCAATGATCGCAACTCGTGACATCGTCATTCCTTTCGATTTTTCATAAGATGTGGCGGCGCAGGAGCCTGTTCAGCTCTTGCGGTCGCGGAGCGCGATGATGGCGCCGAGGATCACCAGTCCGTAGAGAATGGAGCGCGCGGAGGACGGGATGATCGTGCCGGCCAGCAGCGTCTGCAGCGCCGTCAGCAGGATGACGCCGCCGACCATGCCGACATAGGAGCCGCGGCCGCCGGTGATCAGCGCGCCGCCGACGACGACCACGGCGATCGACGGCAGCAGATATTCGTCGCCCATGCCGAGGCTCGCCTGGCCGGAAAAGCCGGTGAGCAGGATGCCGACGAGTGCGGCGCAGAAGCCGGACAGCATGTAGACCTTGATCGTCGTCCGCTTGACCGGAATGCCGGAAAGCTCCGCCGCCCGTTCGCTGTTGCCCATCGCATAGACACGCCGTCCGAAGGCGGTGCGGCCGAGCAGCAGGATGGCGACGACGACGAAGCAGACGATGAAGGGGACGACCGGGGTAATGCCGGCAAAGCGCGCGGTCATGAATTCCCTGAGCAGCGGTGCGGCAAAACCGTCCGGCGTACCGCCGGAATAGACGAGTGCCACGCCCTGCAGGATGCCGTTCATGGCGAGCGTCATGACGATCGGCGACAGTCCGAGTGCGACGATGCCGAAGCCGTTGAGGAAGCCGATCAGCAATCCGACCGCGAGCACCAGTGGAACGGCGTAGACGAGGGCGACGTTCGAGCCGCTGACCATGCCGGCGAGCAGGATGCCGCAGACGCCGATGGTCCACGGTATCGAAAGATCGAGGCCGCCGGTCAGGATCACGGTGCCCTGGCCGAGCGCGAGGATCAGCAGGAAGGACGACAGCACGATCAGCGAATTGTAGTAGTTCAGATTGAGAAGCGTATTGCCGAGGACGAATTGTGTCGCGATCAGAACGAGAACGAAGCAGATATAGGCAGGCAGCGCATAACGGATGATTTCCGCATGGCGCACCAGATAGCCGGGATCGGCTTTCGTGGGGATTGCCGTCTCCTCCGCCTTGCCGGATTTCGGCAGCACCAGCTTCTTCGGATTGATCAGCACTTGCGACGGCAGGATGCCTTCCCGCCGCGCCGCCCAGCGACCGCCCAACTGGCGCAGGTTCTTGAACAGCACCGACTTTCGGTGCAGCGAGGCGCTGAGCACCGCGAGCAGCAGGATGGTGCTTTCGGCGACCGTCGAGAAATAGGCCGAAACGTTGAGCACGAGCAGGATGTTGACGATCACCATCAGCACATAGGCGCCGACCACCGATCCCGTCAGCCCGCCGCGACCGCCGCCGAGCAGCGTGCCGCCGACGACGACGGCCGCGAACATCTGCAGCAGCATCGGATTGCCGACCAGCGGGTCGCCTGCGCCGGTCTGGGCGCTGATGAAGACGCCCGCCAGCCCGTAGAAGGCGCCGGCAATGACATAGACGAGGAACTGCACGAGGCGCGTCGAGATGCCGGCCGAGCGGGCGCTGTCGAAATCGCCGCCGATCGCATAGATCGCCAGCCCGAGCTTGGTGCGCTTCAGCCAGTACCAGAAGAGCAAAAGGGCAAAGATCAGCGCCACCGACATCGGCACCCAGTCGGTGACGAGGTCTCCGAGCAGGAGATCGGAAAGCGAGGCGTCGATCATGCCGCCGGGCTTGTCCATCACCAGCAGCGAGATACCCATCAGGATGAACATCGTCGACAGCGTCACGACGATTGCCTGCAGCCGCAATATGGCGATGAAGAAGCCGTTGAAGGCGCCGACGGCCATGCCGATGGCGATGCCGACGAGCGCCATCAACGCCGGCGAGGTGGAGATCGGCTCCGGCATGCTGGCGAGCACGACGTTGACGAGCGACACGACGGCCGCCGCCGACAGGTCGAACCCGCCGGACAGGATCACCAGCGTCTGGCCCATGGCGACGATCGCCAGCGTCGCACCGCTCGTCGCCATCTGCGAGATGTCGTAGTAGCCGAGCGGCACGTCGCTGAGGCCGGAGACGACGAACATCAGGACGATGAAGGCGATGGTGGCGGTGATCAGGCCGCGATGGCGGCCGAGGCGCAGCGACGGCATTGCTATGGACGTCTTGATCTCGCGGGAGTCTTCGGAATAGGCCATCATGCCGCCGTCGCCTTGTTGCTGGTGCCCAGTGCGGCACTCAGGATGTTTTCCTCGGTGAGATCACTGCCGGACAGTTCGGCCCCGACCTCGCCGGCGTAGAACACCATCACCCGGTCGGCGAGGTGAACCAGTTCCGGCACCTCGGTCGAATAGAAGATCACCGCGCCGCCCGCCTCGGCATAGCCGCGCAGCAGCTGGTAGAGCTCGTTCTTGGTGCCGACGTCGATGCCACGGGTCGGATCGTAGACCATGAGGATATGGCTTTCCGACAGCAGCCATTTTGCAATGGCAATCTTCTGCTGGTTGCCGCCGGAGAAGGCGTCGGCGCGCGACCACAGGGCGCGGCCATCGACTTCGACGCGCCTGAAGATCTGTTCGACGGCATCGGTTTCCAGCGCCTTGTCGATCAGGCCGTGGCGGACGAACCGGTCGATGATCGGGATCGTTGCATTGTGCTTGCCGTTGAGCTTCAGGAACAGGCCTTCGGTCTTGCGGTCCTCGGGAACGAGGCTGATGCCGATGCGCGCCGAGATCGCGTCCTGTGGCGAAGCGATCGCCACATGCTTGCCATCGACGAACAGACTACCGCGGCTGAGCGGAACGATGCCGAAGATCGACAGGAACAGATCGAGCTGGCCCATGCCCTGCAGGCCGGCGACGCCGAGGATCTCTCCCTCCTTAAGCGTGAACGACGCATCGACGAGCTTGCCCTCGGTGCCGATGTTTTCGGCGCGCAACACTTCCTTGCCGATCGTATGGCGCTGTTCGGTGCGCGGCGGGAACGAATGAATAAGCGATTTGCCGGCGATCATGCGAACCACGGCACTGTCGTCATAATCGGCGACATCGCCGGAGGCGACGTGCTTGCCGCCGCGAAGGATGGTCAGTTCATCGCAGAAGTCGCGCACTTCGCGCAGCCGATGCGAAATGAAGACGATCGTCGTGCCTTTCAGCTTCAGGCGGCGGATGACCCTGCCGAGCCAGTCGACATCGGGGCCGGAGAGCGCCGATGTTGGCTCGTCCAGCAGCAGGATTTTCGGCTGGCGGAAAACGGCGCGGGCGATTTCGATCTTCTGGCGCACTGCCAGATCGAGATCGCCGATCTCGTCGTCCAGATCGACCGACTGCAGGTCCATGTCGCGGAAATGGGCGGTGACCTCCTGGCGGGCGCGCTTGCGGTTCATCATGCCCGTCAGGCCGACCGGTGCTTCGGGGATGAGGATATTGTCGAGAACGGTGAGATTGCGGACCAGCGTCATCTCCTGGAACGCCGTCTGGATGCCCAGCCTGTGGGCGTCGCGCGGCGAACTCAGCTGTACCGGCTGCCCGAAAACCTCGATGCTGCCGACATCGGGCGAAACGAGGCCCGAAAGCAGCTTGACGATCGTCGACTTGCCGGCGCCGTTCTCGCCGAGAAGTGCATGGACCGTGCCGGGCTTGATGGAAAACGAAACGTCGTCGAGTGCGGTCGTCGCACCATAGACCTTGCGGATCTGCGAAACCCGGATCGCCGGAATGTCATGTGTCATGATAAAAGTAGCCCAGAATGCTGGTCGGGGGTCGGCAGCCCGCTTTCGGGCGGGCTGCCGCTTGCCAAGATGGGTCTCAGTCTTCAGGCTGGCCGACGAGGGCGGCGTTCAGGCCGACTTCCGGCGTTTCGGCGGAGTAGATCGAGGCGAACCAGCCCGGGTTCGGAATGATCGCCGGCTGGAAGACGTTGCAGCCGTCCTTCATTTCGGCCCAGCTGCCTTCCTTGCAGAGCTTGATGTTCTCGTTGGTGACGATGTTCTGCGCGACGTCGGTCAGCGCCGGGATTTCCTTGCCTTCGAGCTTGGCGACCGCGAGCTTCAGAGCCAGCGCGCCGGTGAAGTTCTGCGAACCGGAAGACCAGCGCGGTGCGCCCATCGGCCGGTATGTGCCGTTCGCGCCGTCGACTTCGGTGCCGACAGGCAACATCTGGATGCGGCCGCCGTTCGATGCCTCGCCGGCGCAGGGACGCAGCTTGTCGTCGGCGATGCCGGCTTCGCTCTGCATGGAGTTGGCGGTGTAGCAACCGGCCTGCATCCAGATGGCATCGATCTGGTCCCACGGACGGGTCGCGAGGATCTTCGAGAGTTCCGTGCGGCCGACGGCCTGGCTCCACATGCCGTTCGCTTCGGCAACGACCTCGATGCCGGGGTTCTTGGCGAAGACTTCCTTGGCGCCTTCGATGCGCAGCGTATCGACGGTCGTGCCCGGTACGCCGTTGATCATCACCACCTTGCCCTTGCCGCCGAGCTTGTCGACCAGCCATTCAGCCGATTTGATACCCCACTGCTTCTGGTCGATGTGAACGTTGTAGGCGCAGGGTTCGGTGATGATCGAATCGTAGGCGACGACGACGACGCCCTTCTCGCAGGCGTTCTTGACAGCGCCGTTCAGGGCCGTGGGCGAAATCGGATAGACGATGATCGCCTTGGCGCCGGCGCGAACCATGGCGTTGATCTGCTGGATCTGCTTCTGGGCGCTCGGGCCTGCCACCTGCACCTGCAGATCGACCTTGTCGATCATGCTGCTGTGAACAGCCAGCGCCTTCAGCATGTTGGCGGCTTCTGCCTGCCAGTCGTTGCCGATGTAGCTCATGCTCAGGAAGACCTTGAATTTTTCCTGCGCCTGCACGGCGGGTGCGACAAGCGCGGTGCCGGCGAGAGCCGCCAGAGCGCCAAATGCCAGTTTACGTATGGTCGATATCATTTCATCTCTCTCCCTTTTGACTGGCCGCGATGCGCAGCACAGACCGTCAGCCGAATAACCGGCAACCTCGGGGCGACCGAAACGACGAAAACCGGAAGGTCGCGGGCAAGCCGCGATCAGACAAAATCAATCCCGCACCCTGGCCGGGAGCCAAAGCGGGCAATGCGATCTGAATGAACCTCCCGGCGCCTTTGTCGTGGCGCCCTTCTCCCCAGCCGCCTCCACGGCCGGTTTTAAGATGAGCCACAAAAGCTCTGGGCAGTCAATAATTAATCTTTGATGTGTGATCACAGATAACTCTGCTGAAATTGGGTCTTGCGTTTTCATAAATTTGAGGTGCATTGAACTGCGATGCGCGACATCGCAGATAGGGGCAAAGCGTTTGGCCCCTTCGATTGGATCGGTGCCCGGTGTTGAAGACTGTTGACGACATCGGCTGATCCGCCACGGATGGAAATGAATGATAGAAAAACTATCGCCTCTCGATATCAGGACCTTGCAGGAGCGCGTCTACCAGCAGCTGCGGGACGCGCTTTACCAGGTCCGCTTTGCGGCGGGAGAAACCGTAACCATCCGCAACATCGCCGCGGCACTCGGCACGAGCGCGATGCCGGTCCGCGAAGCGCTGCAGCGGCTTGTCGCCGAAAAGGCGCTTGTTCAATTGCCGAGCCGCAGTGTCACCGTCGCGCCGTTTGCGCTGGAGGCGTTCACCGAACTGACCCGCATCCGCATGTCCATCGAAGGCATGGCGACGGACCGTGCCGCGAAATATGGACCGGCGTCGCTTGCCGACACGCTCGATGCCATCAACGCCGAAATGCAGATGGCGATCGCCTCCGGATTTACCGAGGATGTCCTCGAGGCCAACAAGCGGTTTCACTTCGCCATCTATGAGGCCGCCGACATGCCGCAATTGCTGGAAATCATCAGCAATCTGTGGCTGCGCACCGGCCCCTATCTCGGAATGGCCTATCGAAAGGGCTCGTCCGTTCCTTTCTCCATGGGGATCACGATCCATTCGCGGATCATCGCGGCCATACGGATGCGGGACGGCCGCAAGGCGTCGCAAGGTCTGGCGCTCGACATCTGGGCCATGGCCCGCTGGTTCAAGAACCATCATCTTGCCAATGGCGCCAGCGACCCACAGCCCGCCGTTCTCAGTTCCCTCGAGTGAGCGGTAAGGGGGGCAACTTTCGCGATGCCCCCATGTCCCGAACCACCCGCTGCCGTCAGCCGCCGAAGCGCGGCTCCGGCAATCCCTTGACCCCGAGGCCGTAGACGGCAAAAAGGCCGCCGGCGGAGGCTTCCTTCTGCGGAACGCCTTTCATCGGGCGCCCCATGCTGGTCACGTACATGATGTCGAGGTCCTTGCCGCCGAACATGACGCTGGTCAGGTTGCGAACCGGGAACTCGATTTCGCGATCGATGCGGCCGTCCGGCGCATAACGGATGATGCGGCCGCCGAAGACGTGGGCGTTCCAGATGTAGCCTTCGGAATCCACCGTCGAGCCGTCGAACGTGCCGGGATAATCGGCATTCGACAGGAACAAGCGCTTGTTGGAAACATTGCCCGTTTCGATGTCGTAATCATAGGCATACATTTTGTCGTCGTAGGAATCGCAGAAGTAGAAGGTCTTGTTGTCCGGGCTCCAGCAGGGGCCGTTGGAGCACTTGATGCCGCTGTCCAGCCGGTGGATCGTCAGGTCGGGATCGAGGCGATAAAGCGCCGAGTTGCGAACCGGCCGCTGGCCGCGGTTGGCATCCTGGCGATCGTGGTCATAGGACATGTAGCCGGCGACGAAGCGGCCGCGCCGGTCGACCTTGCCGTCGTTCAGGCGGTTTTCCGGCTCGTCCGCCTCCGGATCGCCGATATGCGTCAGGCGCTGGGTCTTGAATTCGTAGAGGCTGAAGCCGTTGGCCAGCGCCAGCACGGCGCCGCCCTTTTCACGCAATGCCATCGAACCGATATGCGACGGGACGTAATGCAGGCGGACATCGCTGCCGTCTTCCTTGCAGGTCCAGATTTCGGCGGCGGAACTGTCGATCCAGTAGAGCCGCTGTTCCTCGACGTCCCAGAGCGGGCCTTCTCCCAAATGATTCTTGCTGTCGACGAGTAATCGAATATCAACCACGATCAGTCCTCTCCCTTTTTCAAAGTCGTGCGTCACCGCGGCCCTCCAGCCCCGATCACACCTCCAGCCACAGGATTGGTCACGCGCAAAAGGATGTCAACTCTACTGTGATCACAGATCAATAATTTCGTCCGTTGACGAAGCGGGGCGGGATGTGATTACAATTCGGGTCTTGGAGGAGAGGACTTCCTGACATTGCCGACGCTTAGGAGTTGAGGACTGCGCACGTCGCGGTGACGGGAACCTGTTGAAAAAATTGGAGGCACTCATGAGCAATGGCAACGTTGGGCCGATCGACGCTGTCCTGCAGGCCCTGGGCGGCATGCGGATGGTCGATCTCGCGCCGAAGCTGGAACGCGGCATACCGCGCTGGCCGACCCACCCGCATCTGACGATCGACAAGGCCGTCACCCACGAACATGACGGCTATTATTGCCAGGCGATCATGATGGCCGAGCACACCGGCGCCCATGTCGATGCACCGGCGCACATGCTGCCCGACCGCATGGACCGGACCATCGACACGTTTGCCGCCGACCACCTGTTCGCGCCGGCCGTCCTCTACGATTTCAGCGACCGCAACCTGAAGCCGGGCGATCTCGTAACGGCCGATATGCTGCGCGCCTATGAAGAGAAATCGGGACTGAAGGTCGGCGAGGGCGAGATCGCCATCGTCAATTATGGCTGGATGAAGCGTTACTGGCGCACCGATGGCCAAGCGCAATGGTACGTGCTGAATGCCCCCGGCATGTCCGAGGATGCCTGCGAGTTCTTCCGCGAACGCAAGGTGCGGGCTGTGGCGACGGATACGGTCGCGGCCGAGACGGCGATCGTCGACGGTGTGCCGCAGAATAACCCCGGCCACATGAAAAGCTGGCTGCCGCACGATATCCTGATCATCGAGATGCTGACGAACCTCGAAGAACTGACGCCGCGCTCGCTGTTCCTGGCGATGCCGTTGCATATCGACGAAGGTTCCGGCTCGCCGATCCGCCCGGTCGGTTTCTGCCCGCGCTGAAAGCATCGCACAGGCGGCACGGATCGGTTCTGAACCGGTCCGCGCCGCCGCGTCCCGAGCTGCTGAAATCGCAATATCCGACACCCGAAATCATGCTTTGATCGGGCAGCCCATCCGGCTGCTCCGAGAAAACGTCTGGAGCATCAAGATGGATCTCACTGGAAAGACCGCTATCATCACCGCCGGGGCTTCGGGCATCGGCCGCGTCACGGCGGAACGATTTACCGAGCTCGGCGCCTCGGTCTGCCTCTGCGACGTCGCCGACGAAGCGCTTGCCGATGTCGAGAAGGCGCTGCCCGACGCGCTGGTGCTCAAGGCGGACGTCTCGAATTCCGGGGATGTCGCCAACCTCTACGACGCGTTCTCAGCCCGGTTCGGCCGGCTCGATATCCTGGTCAACAACGCCGGCATTTCCGGTCCGACCAAGCATGTCGAGGAGGTGACCGACGAGGAATGGGACGAGACGATGGCGGTCAACGTCACCGGCCAGTTCTATATGGTGCGCAAGGCCGTGCCACTGTTCAGGCAGGCAGGCGGCGGCTGTATCGTCAATCTGTCGTCGGTCGCCGGGCGTGTCGGCATGCCGATGCGCGCACCCTATTCGACCTCCAAATATGCCGTACGCGGCCTGACCGACGTGCTTGCCGTCGAACTCGGCGAGATCAATGTTCGCGTCAACGCCATCCTCCCCGGTCTGGTGGACGGGCCGCGCGGGCAGAGGGTGATGAGCGAGCAGGCGGCGGCCCGCGGCATGTCGCTTGAGGAATTCATGCCGTTTTTCCTGCACAACATCTCCATGCACGCGATGGTGAGCATGAGGGAGATCGCCGACATGGCGGCATTCCTGTCATCCGACATGGGACGTCACATCTCCGGACAATCGATCAGCGTCTGCGGAAATTTCGAAACATACCGGGGCCCGAAATTCGCAACGTGATCGACGTGCCGCTGCCCGGCAAAGACCTGCATTTCCCGCGCCAGGCCGGGAATCGTCATCCTGCATGCTGCCCGTTCCGGCGGGAGGATTGATTTCTTCTGCCGTCATGCAGCACAATGCGAGGCAGCATCGGGCGGCGACCGTCGATATCGGCGAGGAGGAACTGCACATGGGACCGGCACGTTCAGGCAAGGCAGTCGCATGGCTCGCGGTGTCTCTGGTTTGCGTGCCATTGGAAGCCGGGGCGCAGGGCGGGGCAAAGGCGGCGATGGAGGTGTTGAAACAGACACCGGTCTCCGTCCTCACCTACGGGCTTTCGGTGTTGCGCCAGGATTTCCGCTACGCCTTCTCGAAGGAGTCCGGGGAAAGTTACGCCGATTTTGTCGCTCCGCTCAGCGGCAAGGTCGGGGAAATCGCAACCGTCATCTATGATGCCAAGACGGAAACGATCCTCCTGAACCTGGTAAAGGTGGAGAAAATCGACGAGGGTGCCACGCCCGATGAAGCCTGCCGGCAGGCCATGGCGGCGATGCGCAGTTTTGCCGGCGTCGATCCGGCGACTGGAAAGTTGCAGCCCGGCATGGAATCGACCACCATGTCGAACCTTTTCTATTTCGACGGTACGGCGATGCCGGAAGCCGTCGCCCGGCCCGCCGAACTGGACGGCCTGTTCCGCCTCCGCTTCCATGGCCGCGCCGGCAACGCCCGTTTCCGATGCGACGCCGATCTGTTGGCCACCGACTATGTCATGACGCCGTAGAAACGCCGGACACAAGCCTTTGGTCGGTCGACTTATGTGACGGACCGCACTCGCAAGTGAGCTTTTTTTGTCCTCCGGACAGGTGCCTGTTGCAAGGTCGCCTGATATGCCGATAGTGGCTTGCGGCGCATGTCGCGCCTGCATCTTAGGGGAACTTCAATGAATTTTTTGGCTCGTACGTCGTTGGCAGCTCTTGCCATCGCGGCCGCACTCGCCACCACAACCACCTCTGCGTCCGCATGGGGCTGCATCGCCGTGTCTGAGCAGGGCACCTATGGTTACAGCTACGAGTACGGAGATGAAAACAGCGCCCGGGAGCGCGCGTTGAACGAATGCGCGACCCGGACGAACGAAGACCAGGTCTGCGAAATCGTCGAATGCGATCAGGATTCCTGATTTGCGCCGCGGCGCAGCGGCGATAAAGCGGGGGGTACTCGGATGATGAGTACCCTTCCTGGCATCGGACGTGGCTGGATACAACCGATCGGAAAACGCGCGGCATTCTCCTGACCGTCAGTTTGCGGAAAGCGCCGCCGTCTCCCGGCGCAAACGAATGCGCTCATAGATCCGGGCGAACACCTGAAGCTCCGCCGGGAAACGATCGACGCCCTCTATCGATGTCAGCGCCTGGTTCGTGGTGATGGCCTCGAAACGGTCGCTCAGAACCTGAAGCGGCCGGATCAGCAGGCCGCGCATGACGATGATCGCCATTCCGATCAGCAGCACGATCGAGAAGGAAGCGATAAGCGCTTGCCAGACAAGGGAACGGCCGGCGGCTGCCCGCGATGCGCTGAAATCGGAAGATACGGCGATGACACCGATCTGCGTTCCGGAACTGTTGGTCAGGGGAAGCAGGAGAACGCCTCGGGTCATGCCCTTCGCCGCGCGGGTGTAGGGACTTGGCTCGTTGACCACGGCCAGATCCGCCGGGGCAACAAGGTCCGTCATGAGTTCGGCATTGGTTGCCTCGAACCGCATGTATTTGCCGATGCGGTTGTGATCGCCCAATCTTTCCGGGCTTACGCCCTTCGCGAACTGGCGCAGGGTGTTTTCTTCGATGTAAAGGGCCAGGTCGAAGCCATAGGCATTCTTCAGGCTTGTGAGCAGCGAGCCGAAATTGATGCCGACCTCAAATGTCCCCCAAGGCTTGCCGTTGCTGTCCGTCAAAGGTGCCACGCCGAATATCGCCGGTCCGCTGCGTGCGATCGAAGGGCCTTTGCGCGGCTCCCGGTCGCGATTGACGGCAACGACCAGCGGTCGCGACGCCGTGAGGTCGTCACCAAATGTTTCAGGGTCATGCAGCCGCAGAAAGGACATGGCCGGCGGTGTATGAAATTGCGCCTGGTCTACGCCGTGCCGTGCATTCTGGTTCTGAAACATCTTTCCGAGTTCGGCTTGAAGCCCGGCACGGTCGTTGGCGGCCAGCAGGCGTTGAACGGACGGCAGATCGCCGATCATTTCCGCCCTCGCCAAAGCCTTGTTCTCCGCATCGGTTATTGCCGTGGTGACGATGTCTCGCATGAGATTGAACTGCTTTTCCTCCACCGCCGAAGTCATGCCCGCGAAGATCTGGCTGGAACAGAAAGCCGCCACGGCGATGACGACGGTGATGGCGATCGACAGAACGATCGGTGCGTCTCGGCGGAATTTCATCTTGGCTCCCCGGTGAAGATTTGAACGGCGCGGAGGCGCTGCTCCAGGCGCAATCGGACTGGGGGAGGCTAGTCTATTTTGACGCCGGTTGGCGGTCGGTTCGGCTGACTATTTTTAGGTGGATGCGAGGGCGTGGAGGCACGCTGAGCGGGTTGCGTTGCGACGGGCCGGAAGATTGCTTGGCGGATGAGCACTGGGCAGGCGGCCAGCAGCAGCGCCGGGACGACATCCGATCCATGTCGTCCGGCTTTGAAAAGAGGTTTCGTGTAAGTGTAGACTAACTATGAGGTGAGCCTGCGCCTGTCTCGCATTACAGGAAGTCGTCGCGGCGCGGCGTGAACGTGTCGATCAGCAACCCCTTGCCGAGCGCCACCACACCGTGGACGAGATTGGGGGCAACGATGAAGCTGCTGCCGGCGTCGAGCCGGGTGGTCACGCCGTCGATCGTGACGTCGAAGCTGCCTTCGGCGACATAACTCACCTGCGTGTGCGGGTGCGAATGCAGGGCGCCGATGGCGCCTTCGTCGAAGCTGAAGGCGACGAGCATCATTTCCGGGCGATGGCTGAGGACGGCGCGGCGATTGCCGGGCGAAACCTCCGTCCAGACGGTGTCTTCGGGCAGGGTGTGGTTGGATTGCATTGTCTGTCCTTTCAGCGTGCCAGCCATCCGCCGTCCACCGGCAGGATGATGCCATGCACATAATCCGCGGCCGGTGACGCAAGAAAGACTGCGGCACCCGCCATGTCGTCGGCCCGCGCCCAGCGTCCGGCCGGGATGCGTTTGAGAATATCGGCGCTGCGCTCGGCATCGGCCCGAAGCGCTGCGGTATTGTTGGTCTCGACATAACCCGGGGCTATGGCGTTGACGTTGATGCCGCGTGCCGCCCATTCGTTTGCCATGAGCTTGGTCAGCCCCGCAAGGCCGCTCTTGGCAGCCGTATAGGACGGCACGCGGATGCCGCCCTGGAACGACAGCAACGAGGCAATGTTGATGATCCTGGCGCCGCGCCCGGCCGCAATCGCCGCTTTCGCAAAGGCCTGGCAGAGGAAAAACACCGTTTTCAGGTTGGTGTCGAGCACGGCATCCCAGTCTTCTTCCGAAAAGTCCAGCGCATCGGCGCGGCGGATGATACCGGCATTGTTGACGAGGATATCGGGTGTCGCGCCCGCTGCCAGCGCCCGTTCGACGACTTTGGCTGCCTCGCCCGTCTTCGAAAGATCGGCGCCTATGGACAGGAAGGTGCGACCGATGGCCGTCACCTCCGTTTCGGTCGCGTGCATGTCCGACCGGCCGACGCCGACGATATCGGCACCGGCGCGGGCCAGGCCGACGGCGATGGCCTGGCCGATGCCGGTATTGGCGCCGGTGACGATCGCCCAGCGGCCGGTGAGGTCGAATGAGGTCATCGCAGCGCTTCCATCGGCACCTTGTCCATGTCGGTGAAGCTCATATTGTCGCCGGCCATGGCCCAGATGAAGGCGTAGCGTCCGGTGCCGGCGCCGGAGTGGATCGACCACCCCGGCGACAGGACCGCTTCATGGTTCTTGAGAACGAGATGCCGCGTCTCGCCAGGTTCCCCCATGAAGTGAAAGATGCGTGTCGTTTCCTGCATGCCGAAATAGAGATAGACCTCCATGCGCCGGTCGTGCACATGCGCCGGCATGGTGTTCCACACCGAACCGGGCTCGAACATCGTCAGCCCGACGAGAAGCTGGCAGCTCTCGCAGACTTCGGGATGCACATACTGGTTGATGGTGCGGGCGTTCGATTCCTCGGCCGATCCGAGAACCACCTTCTTTGCCATGTCGCGGGTGATGAGCACGGTCGGGCAGCTGCGATGGGCCGGCGCGCTCAGGAGATAAAACAGTGCCGGTTTTGCCGGATCGGCGCTCCTGAATGCCAGTTCGCCGCCGCCCATGCCGACATAAAGCGCTTCCTGGAAACCGAGCGCATGATCGGTTCCGCCGACCGAGACCGTGCCCGGCCCGCCGATGTTGATGAGCGCCACTTCGCGGCGGTCGAGAAAATGGTCCGTGCCGGTTTCGGCGACACGGTCGATCGTCAGGGCATCCGCCACCGGCGAAACGCCGCCGACGATCATCCGGTCGAGATGGCTGTAGGTAAGGCTGATTTCGCCAGGGCGAAACAGCTCTTCGATGACGAAGCCGTCGCGCAGGCCCTGCGTGTTGCGTCTTGCCGCATCCTCGGGCCCGACGACCTGGCGTATGTTTACGGAAATGGTCACGGCATTTGCCTCTCGTAATCTGGAATGGGTGGGGGCAATCCCGGCAGTTCGTGGCCGGAATTGCTGAAAGCGGACATGCCCTAGGTGAGCACGACGTATTCGGTCAGCTGGCCGATGGTCGTATCGGCCTTGTGGACATCGAAGACCTTGGTGCCGTGGCTCATGATGACGAAACGGTCGCAGACCTGGTAGGCATGGTAGAGATTGTGGGTCACCAGCACGCTGGAGACGTTCTCGCCCTTCAGCCGCAGGACCTGGTTGAGGAGCGCTTCCGTCTCGCGCACCGAGAGCGCCGAGGTTGGTTCGTCCAAGAGCAGCATGCGTTTCTTGAAATGCACGGCGCGGGCGATGGCCACGGCCTGCTTCTGGCCGCCGGAAAGATTGCCGACCAGCGTATCCGGGGAATCGATGCCGGAGATATGCACGGCATTCTGCAGCACCTCCATGGCGATGTCGCGCATCTCCGTCTGCCTGAGGAAACCGAAGGCATCCGTCAGTTCCCGCCCCATGAAGATGTTGCGGGTGATGGAGAGCGAGTCGACCAGCGCGGTGTGCTGGTAGATCGTTTCGATGCCGGCATCCGCCGAGTCCGACCGGCAGGTGAAGCATGTCTGCTTGCCGTCGATGCTCAAATACCCGTCGGTCGGCTTGTGGATGCCGGAGATCAGGTTGACGGTGGTCGACTTGCCGGCGCCGTTGTCGCCGAGCAGGCCGACGACTTCGCCTTCCCCGACATGGAAGCTGAGGTTCCGCAACGCCGTCAGTGCGCCGAAACTCTTGGAGATATTGTGAAGTTCGAGAAGATTGGCTCCGGCCATCACGCAAGCCCCCGCCGTTCGATGAGATGGTTGAAGATCGCAGCCAGCACGATCAGCGTGGCGATGAACATGTCGAGATAGAAGCCCGGAGCCCGCAGCAGCAGCAGCACGTCGGTGATGGTGTGGATCAGGAGCACGCCGAGGAAGATGCCGACGATCGAACCGCGTCCGCCGCGAAGCGACAGGCCGCCGATGACGCAGGCGGCGATTGCCTGCAGTTCCAGGCCCGCACCCTGGCCGGGCTGGACGCTGCCGACGCGGGCGGTGGCGAGAATGCCGGCCACGGCCGCCATGCCGCCGGCAATCGCGAAGGCGACGAGTTTGACGCGGCCGGTGTTGATGCCGATCGCCGTTGCCGCGCCGGGATTGCCGCCGGTCGCGAAGACGTGGTTGCCGAAGCGATGGCGGTGCAGCAACAGATGGAAGCCGACGACGAAGAGGATGATCCAGATGAAGGCGGCATTGATGCCGAACAGCGTGCCGGCAAACAGGCTGGAGAAGGCGGGCTCGGGATCGAAACGAACCTGGACCGCGCCGTTGTAGAGAAGCACGGCGCCGCGCCAGAACAGCAGCCCGCCCAGGGTGACGATGAAGGACGGCAGGCCGAAGCGCAGCGTGATCTGGCCGTTGAGAAGCCCGATGAGCACGCCGGCAAGAATGCCGAGCGGTGCCGCCACGAAAGCGCTCATGCCGGCATTGACCAGCGTTGCCATCAGGATGGCGGTGAAGGTGTAGACGGAGCCGATCGACAGGTCGAATTCGCCTGCAATCATCAACACGCCGGCGCCGAGCGCCAGGCAGCCGAGCACGGGAACCGCCTTCATCAGGATCGTCAGGTTTTGCGGCGAAAGATAACGGAAGTCATTCGGATAGATCAGTGCGCCGGCGATGCAGACGATCTGCAACGTCACGAAGACGAGCAGGATCGCACCCGCAGGCATGCTCATGATCTGTTTGAGGATGGATTGTCTCTGGGTCCGCGATCTCGGCGCGGCACTGTCTGCAAGTATAGGAGTCACGGTCTTGTACCCGATCGTTGGGGACGGGGAACCTGCCGGCGTCGCCGGCAGGTTCCCACTGAACAAAGGCCTGAAGCTTTTGCCTTTCGGCAAAGACAAGCTTTTTAGCGATAGCTGCCGATCAGCGGCTTGACAGAGCTGATGCGCGACTTGTCGAGGAAGGCGCCCTGTCCCGTGTCGATATCCGTGGGGGTCAGGCCATATTTCTTGGCAAGCGCGATCTGGGCTATCGGGTGGTAACCCTGCAGGTAGGGCTGCTGATCCATGGTGGCGAACATCGCGCCGCTCTCGACCGCGTTGACGATTTCGACCGCGAGGTCGAAGCCGCCGAACGGGATATTGACACCGGCATCCTTGATGGCACCCGCACCGACGGTGGAGGTGACCGATCCCGTGCCGAACAGCGCCTTGACGTTCGGATTGGCGATCAGGAACTGGGCGATGATGTTCTGGGCTTCGGCCGGATCGAGGCCGGCGCGCACCGTCTCGACCTTGATGCCGTTCTCGCTCATCGCCTTCTCGATGCCGCCGCCACGGGCGACCGCAAAGCTCGCTTCCGGAATTTCGCGCGGATTGAACACCACGTCGCCGGACTTGAGGCCGAATTCCTTGATCATCCGGTTTCCGAGTTCGTAGCCGGAGGCGAATTCGTTCATGCCGACATAGGCCTGGCGGCAATTGCCCTTGGCGCCTTCGAGGTCGTCATTGTTGAAGCCGATGACGACGATGCCGGCCTTGACGGCAGCGCAGATGCTTTCGTCGAAGGCATCCGACGACGAAATCGCCACGGCGATGCCGTCGACGCCGCTGGCCGTCGCGCTCTCGATCAGGTCGTTCTGGCGAACGGGATCGTTGTTGGCATACTGCACGTCGAGATCGACGCCGAAGGCGGCGGCGGCATCTTGCGCGCCTTTGACCACCGGATTAAAGAACTGGACACTCGGATCGAGGTAGATGATCATCGTGGCCT